>OJJD01000849.1_pt1 | contig 9415 bp, 6 predicted proteins | sample 1596011 | NCBI WGS metagenome assembly OJJD01 (sample SAMEA4350113, study PRJEB24818) | metagenome | biome: human; feature: gut; material: faeces | place: Denmark | collected 2013-09 | reverse complement strand
CCGCGGGCTTGCCGTGTTTTGAAGATCGCTTGCGGGAGGGCGTGGTGGGCGACTGGCGCCGGCCCCTCCCCTCCAAGACGGGGTCCATCGCCCGCGAGGGGCACACAAGGCGGGAACCCCTGCGCCCCGACGTATCGGATATCCGTGACGTGCCCGCCGTGCTCGCTGCCTTCACGCAGAAGCTGCGCTCCGCCGAAAAGCTCACCCCGCAGGGCCGCCGCGCCGTGCTGGTCCTGTTCTCGCCGCTGATCATGCCCACGCTCACCCTGAACCGCGAGGCCACGCAGGCCCTCGGCAATGCCGTGGCCCAGACCGTGGAGCCCGTCTACTACCATATCCAGAAGGGTGAAGTCGTCGTCTATCAGGGCGAGCGCGTCACCCGCGAGAAGCAGCTCAAGCTCCAGAGCCTCTACCAGAAGCAGGAGGGGCTGATCCATTCGCGTACCGTGGCGGGAACGTTCGTCTTTTCGCTCATCCTGACGCTCGGCCTGTTCATGGCCCCGAGCGGCAAACCGGGCACCCCCCTGCGGAAAAAGGACTTTTTGTTCATCTCGCTGCTGCTGTTCGTCTTCGGCATCGCGGCAAAAGGCACCTACATGCTCGTGGGCAAGGTCGTCCAGCCGCAGGACATCGCCCTCGTCATCCACTTCTTCCCCGTGGCGGGCGCCGCGGGGCTGTGCGCGCTCATCTTCGCGGCCCGGCGCTATTGCGTGGTGGGCCTGCTGATATCCCTGTTCGCCTGCGTCATGCTCAAGGCCGACCTTCCACTGTTTTTGTTCTTCTTCCTTTCCGCCATGCTGAATACATGGCTCGTCATCCGGGCGCAGAGCAGGCAGGACGTGGTCATCGGCATCATCCCGCTGGCGCTCGGGCAGATCATCATCGCCCTCGGCAGCGGCTGGCTGGAGGGTTTCCGGGGCGGCAACACGTTCCTGTGGCTCTTCGGCATCGTTTCCCTCAACGCCTTCATTTCCATAGCTATCCTGTTCGCCATCAGCCCGATCATCGAAATGGCCTTCCGGTACACCACCCGGTTCCGGCTCATGGAGCTGATGAACCTCGAACAACCGCTCCTCCAGGATCTCATGGTGGCCATTCCGGGGACCTACCACCACTCGCTGGTCGTCTCCAACATGGTGGAAGCCGGAGCCAAGGCCGTGGGCGCGAACAGCCTGCTGTGCAAGGTCGCGGCCCTGTACCACGACATCGGCAAGCTGGCCTATCCCGACTATTACATCGAAAACCAGTTCAACGGCCCCAACCGGCACGACAAGCTGGCTCCGGCCATGAGCGCCCTCATCCTGCTTTCGCATGTCAAAAAAGGCACGGAACTCGCCGCGCAGCACCATTTGGGCGACGAAATCGAGGACATCATCCGCCAGCACCACGGCACGGGTCTGATCAAGTTTTTCTATGCCAAAGCCAAGGAGTCGGGCGAAAATCCCCGCAGCGAGGACTACTACAAGCCCGGCCCGCGCCCGCAGACCCGCGAGGCTGACATCGTCATGCTCGCGGACGCGGTGGAAGCCTCCAGCCGCACGCTCACCGATCCCACGCCCGCACGCATCAAGACGCACATCGACACGATCATGAAGGGGATCTTCTCCGAGGGCCAGCTTGACGAGTCCGAACTGACATTCAAAGACCTTCATAAGCTGTCGGAAAGTTTTGCCCGCATCCTGACGGGGCTTTTCCATCAGCGAATCGCCTACCCTGATCTAAATAAAGACAAAAAAACGGCCAGCGACAAACCAGAACAGGCCAAAGTGCAGGCCAAGCCTGAAGAAAAAACGGAACAGCGCCCCGACGTGAAACGCACGGTCGCCTACGCGGCCTCCAGCGTGATGCCGGGCTCCTCCGGTGCGGCGGCCCCGAACGGGCCGGAGCAACAGGGCGCGGCTCCGGCGGCACCCCACACACCCGTACCCCCTTCAACGAATCCGGGCCCGCCCATTGACCTTGTCTACCCCGTCGTTCCCGGCCCGCCGAAACCCGTCAACAAAGGGCCGCTGTCCATGAAGCCCGTGGGGAAACGCCCATGAGCCCGCTCGAACGTTTTCCGCAGGAGCAAACCGACGCGCCCTCCGATTCCGGCGCTCTCCGGCTCAACCTTTCCGGCGGCGGACTGTGCTGGCGGCTCCCGTTCTGCAGGGCGGAACTGCACCGGGCGCTCTCGGCCATGCTCCGCGCAGCCGGTTCCGGGCCCGCTGAATTGGATCTCGTCCTTGTCCGCGATGCGGGCATGGCGGACTACAACCTGCGGTACATGGGTTGCCACGGCCCCACCAATGTCTTATCTTTTCCTATAGACGAGCAGATCGCCGGGCCGGAGGACGAAGACGTCCCCGTCCAGCTCGGGAGCCTCGTCTTTTCCGTCGACACCCTGCACCGGGAAACGCTCCTGTACGGGCAAGATCCGGAGGAGCATTGCCTCAGGCTTCTGGCCCACGGGCTCGGGCATCTGGCCGGCTACGACCACGGCCCTGAAATGGATGAATTGTGTTCCGAAATGCTGTCTGCGGCAGAGGCTTGGCTGACTGCCCAATGAAGAGTAAAAGGGGAACAACTACTTGCCATTTCCATAGCGCTGTGATAGATGCCCTCCAATATGGAAGCGCCTCAGATGTGCCCCCACACATCCGGTGGCTTTCTGCGGGCTCTGCATTGGGGTCCGTCGAGTGGTGAGTGATTCCATCAGATTTTTCGATTTCATTCTGTATGGAAAAGCGTGACAGGGTTTCCTAGTCACATAAACTGTCCAAGGAGGACGCACACATGGCTGAAGTCACCTACAAGGGTAAAACCTTCGAAGTTGATGAAGACGGCTTCCTGCTCAAGTTCGATGAGTGGTGCCCGGAATGGTTGGAGTACGTGAAGGAATCCGAAGGGATTACCGATCTGAACGAAGACCATCAGAAGATTCTCGACTTCCTTCAGGACTACTACCGCAAGAACGGGATCGCTCCTATGGTGCGCATCCTGTCCAAGAACACCGGCTACAAGCTGAAAGAAGTGTACGAACTCTTCCCCTCCGGCCCCGGTAAGGGAGCCTGCAAGATGGCTGGTCTGCCCAAGCCCACCGGCTGCGTGTGATCCCATCTTAGGGAAGATGACGCGCCGTAAAGCCTTTCGGTAAGCGGCTGCGTACGCATTGTTCCCATACAGGGCGAGAGGTTTCCTCTCGCCCTGTTTTTTTGTTGTTATCTCTCATTGAAAAGACCCGGTTTCGGGAAAAAAATACAAGTAAGGCTCTTTACCTTTGTACGGCCCACAGGTAGAGTCTCATTCAAGTGAATATGGCAATGCCGAAAGAACGGTTTCGCCGGCCGGATAACGCTAGAGGATGCCCTGCCGGGTCGACATTGCAGCACCTCCTGAGCAAGGGAAAGGCCCAAAGGGGCCTTGCAGCACATATTCGCTGTCAATTTTGCAGGACGCTTTGCCCTTGCCGTTCCGGACGGGGTGAAAACGCCTAACTCAAAGAAACGGAGGCTCACATGAAATTTTCCCGTTCTATTGTCCTCGCCGTCGCCCTGATCTTCGCTTGGGCCACGGCCGGTTTTGCGGCCCACTCGGCCGAAATCTGCCAGAAGCGCATTGAAAGCTTCAACTATCTGGTGGACTACTCCGGCTCCATGATGATGAACTTCCCCTCCGTCGGCAAGACCAAGATGGCCGTTGCTAAGGAAGTCATCAAGCGCGTCAACGACATGGTGCCCGAACTCGGCTATCAGGGCGGCCTGTACACCTTCGCTCCTTATGGCGCGGTCGTGAACCAGGGCCCGTGGGTTCGCTCCACCCTCGCCGCCGGCGTCGACAGCCTGAAGGACAATCTGGAAACCTTCGCCCGCTTCACGCCCATGGGCGACGGCATCCAGGCCCACAACGGCATCATCAGCCAGATGACCCCGCGCGCGGCCGTCATCCTCGTGAGCGACGGTGAAAGCAACCGCGGCATCAGCCCCATCGACGAAGTCAAGGCCATCTACGCCGCCAATCCGAACGTCTGCTTCCATGTGATCTCCGTCGCCTCCTCTCCTGAAGGCCAGGCCACTCTGGACGCCATCGCGGCCCTCAACGCCTGCTCCGTGTCCGTCAAGGCCATCGACCTCCTCAAGAGCGACGCCGCCGTCGACAAGTTCGTTGGCGATGTGTTCTGCCAGGAACGCGTGGCCGTCGTTGAAGACGTCGTCGTCCTCCGTGGCGTCAACTTCGCCTTCGACAAGTACGACCTGACCCCCGAAGCTCAGGGCATCCTTAATGAAGCCGCCCGCATCATTATGGAACACCCGAACATGAAGGTGCAGCTCCTCGGCTGGACCGACAGCATCGGCACCGACGCTTACAACCTGAAGCTCTCCCAGCGCCGCGCCGACGCCGTGAAGAACTATCTGGTTGCCCAGGGCGTGCCTGCCAGCCGTATGATTGCCATTGGAAGGGGCAAGTTTTTCCGCTATGACAACAATACGGAAGAAGGCGGGTACATGAACCGCCGTACTGAACTGGTCTTCATGGACTAGTACGCAAGCAACAATCAACAAAGGCCCGGCGGACTCTCGTCGGGCCTTTTGTGCTCAAGAGGACCTTTCCCCAATGCAGTTAATCAAGAAATCCGCACTGTTCGCTCTGGTTCTTTCGTCCGCCCTGATCTGCGGCCAGCAGGTTCAGGCCGCTAAACCCAGCGCCGCTCCCGCTCAGGAAACCACCCTTGAGGTGAAGGCCAAACTCGACGCTTTCGCCAAGAGCTACGTGGCCCGCGCCAACGACACCCTGAAGAACAACCGCCAGAACATGTCGGTGACCAAGCAGGGCAAGGGCTATGTGGCCCGTTACACGGAAGTGGACGCCTCCACCATGACCACGGAAATCTACCCCGGCAAGGGCCCCGGCTGCGAATACGTGGGCCACATCGTATATCTTGAAAAAGTATACGAATGCACCGGCAAGACCATCTCCGAGGCCAAGACCGGCACCTTCACGACCCCGAAAGCCCGCCGTATCCGCGAACTGACCCGTTACGACGGCAAAAAGTGGATCTACTAGCCGAATGAACACGGGGCGCTGCTCCGCCCCTTGGCAGGGCTCCGCCCTGCACCCGCCGGGGGGAACCATCCCCCCGGCCCCCTCGAAAAAGAGTACAGAAAGGCCGGACGGCAACACCGTCCGGCCTTTCTGTACTCTTCAGCGGCGCACGGTTTACGCCACATCAGATACTCTTCTCAAACCGCTTGTCCATCCAGCGCCCTTTCAGCCTTTCCATACAACGGAACTCCTGACGCGTAACCTCCCCGCCACTCAAAAGCCTTAGGAAGAGAGGGGGAGGTGCAGAAGGGCAAGAGGAAGCCCTTTCCTCTCCCCTCCTGCCCGTCTTCATAGATTAGCTCAAGAGAAGCTGAGGACCGTCTCTGAGAGGCAAAACGTGCCCAACAAGCCATCCGGGCTCACCGAGAGCGGCAAGGCGCTCCAGAGCCTCTTCTACGCGCTCCTGAGGCACAGCCAGCACCAGCCCCCCGGAAGTTTGCGCGTCGAATACGAGGGTGGCCCTCAGGCTGTCCACATCGGGGCTCACGAACGTACGGCAGGAACAATGCCTGCGGTTGGCATAACTGCCCGCAGGAATCAGGCCGTCAGAGGCGAACGCCTCCACGTTGTCGATAAAAGGCAACGAGGCGGTGTCTATCTCGACGACGACCCGGGAACCCCGCGCCATCTCCAGCAAGTGCCCGCCGAGCCCAAATCCCGTGATATCCGTTGCGGCCTTGAGGTTCATGGCCCGCAGCACTTCGGCGGCGTTCGCGTTCAAATGGGTGGCCCAACGGTAGAGATCTGCTTCGGCCTTGCCGCTGCCGTCCCACTGTGCCTTGATTGCGGTCGCCAGCACGCCTGTGCCGAGCGGCTTGGTCAGCACGAGCGCGTCTCCGGGACGCAGCCCGGCGTTACTGGCCACGGCGCCAGGATCCACATAGCCGGTCACGGACAAACCGTATTTGATTTCCGCGTCTTCCAGCGTATGCCCGCCGGCAAGCACGGCTCCGGCCTCGACGATTTTTTCAAGGCCGCCCGCCAGAATCTCGGCAAAGACCTCCAACGGCACATCCTGTGCCGGGAACGCCGCGATATTCATCGCCGACCACGGAACCCCACCGACGGCGTACACGTCCGAAAGCGCGTTCGCCGCCGCAACCTGACCGAACAGCCGGGGATTGTTGCCGAGAGGACTCAGCACATCCACCGTCTGCACCAGCGCCATTCCCGCAGGCGGCGTGCGGAGGATCACGGCATCCTCGTTGTGTTCAAAACCGTGCAACACGCGCCCCTCCGGGTCCGGCACACCCGGCAGGGACGCCAATACCTGCTCCAGCAACTCTGGAGCCGTCTTCGCCGCTCAGCCGGCGGCCTTGGCTTTGTCCATCAGTCTGAACGACATGACATGCTCCTTGAATGAAGGTTGATGACGGAAGAGCCCCCCTCAAAACCTAAGGGGAATAGGCACGTGTCTCCTTTTTCCTCAGACAGCCCACCTCCACCATTCGAGGGAAGGGCTGAAGCTAGAACGCTTCCCTGTCCAGCACGCGGCAGCCGATAGCCTCGGCCAGATGGGGAACGCCGATGGATTCCGATCCGGCGAGATCCGCAATCGTCCGGCTTATCCGCAAGATCCGCGTATAGGCGCGGGCGGAAAGCGCCAGCCTCTGCACGGCTTCCCGCAGAAAAGCCCTTTCCGGCGCTCCCATGCGGCAGTGCTTCTCAAGGAGGCTGCCGGACAGATCGGCATTCGTCCGGCAATAGGGAACCTCCGCATAGCGCGCTTGCTGTACGGCCCGCGCAGCAAGCACTCGTTCGCGCATCCGGGCCGACGTCACAGGCGAGGCCCCGGCCTGCAGCTCCTCGTAAGGGACGGCGGGCACATTGATATGCAGGTCGATGCGGTCCAGAAGCGGCCCGGACAGCCGCGCCCGATAGCGGCGGATCAGCCCCGGCGAACAGACGCACGTATGCCGGGGATCGGTGGCATAGCCGCAAGGGCACGGATTCATGGCCGCCACCAGCATACAGTCCGCCGGAAAGGTTACCGAATGCGCCGATCGGGATACCGTCACCGTACCGCCCTCAAGCGGCTGGCGCAGGACGTCGAGCGTATTCTTGCCGTATTCCGGCAGCTCGTCGAGAAACAGCACGCCCCGGTGGGCCAGAGAAACTTCGCCGGGCCGGGGATACGCCCCGCCGCCGACCAGCGCCACATCGGACACCGTATGATGCGGCTCGCGGAAAGGCCGCTCCGAAACCAGCCCCTTGCCGCCGAGCATCCCCGCCACGCTGTAAATTTTGGTCACTTCCAGCGCCTCGTCCGGCTCGAGGGGCGGGAGTATGGACGGAATGCGCTTGGCGAGCATAGTCTTGCCGCTTCCGGGCGGGCCGATGAGCAACAGGTTGTGCGCGCCAGCCGCCGCGATCTCGATAGCGCGCTTGGCGTGCTCCTGCCCCTTGACGTCGGCGAAGTCCAAAATGCCCCGCGCGGGGTCGTCATCGGATACGGGCGGCTCGGCGGGCATCAGCTCGCATTCACCCATGAGGAACCGTACGGCTTCGTCCAGCGTCGCCGGACCATAGGCGGGAAGCCCCTTGACCAAGGCCGCTTCAGAGGCATTTTCCGGGGCGGTGACGATGCCCTTCGCGCCTTCGTTCCGGGCCAGCATCCCAAGCGGCAGAACGCCGGGCACTGGCTTGATCGCGCCGCTCAGGGAAAGCTCCCCGGCGAGGAACCAGCCCTCCAGCCGCTCCGCGGGCAGGACGCCCGCCGCCCCCAGCAAAGCCACGGCCAGCGGCAAGTCATAGGCGCTTCCGGCCTTCCGGCGGTCCGCCGGAGCCAGATTGACGGTGATGCGCGCCGCGGGCAGCGTGAACCCGCATGAACGCATGGCCGCGAACACCCGTTCCTTAGCTTCGCGTACAGCGCCTTCCGCAAGCCCGACCATCACAAAGGCGGGCATCCCCTTCCGCAGGAAATCCGCTTCCAAATCCACCCGGAAGGCGTCCACGCCCTGCAACGCCCCACATGCCAACCTGACGATCATACTCTGTCCTTTACGCAATGCCTCCGGCGGCCCTGCACCCGCAGCTTTCCCCGGAGCCTGTCTTGCTCAACGCCATGGCAAACGGCGACGCCTTCCCCGTACATAACATCCGCCCCAAAACTATCATACAACAGCCAAGCAAGACAAATAGCCGCCTGCACGCCAGCTGGCCCTCCCTTTTCCTCTCCACCGCAGGCCTCTTTTGCTCCCAATCCCACCCCCAACGTCCCCATAAAAAAACGCCCGAACGACATCGTCCGGACGCGGCCCGCCGGGAAAACCGGCAACAGGGATTCAATAAACACGGAAGCCTTTATGGAGGGAGCCTGACAGATTTAGGGAGAGGCAGGAAAACCTTTCTCCAGAAAAGCCCTCCTGCCTCTCCCCAATTCCATACAGCAATCTACTTCCGCTTCTCTTCCTCAAGGATCTCTTCGGCGCGCAAAAGCGCCTCGTCGAGCGACGGGTAGATGTTCTCCTCGCCAACGGCGCGGAGAATGCCGACCCGCTGGAGCGTCCTGCGGGCGGGTTCCTGCACGGCGGCAAAGAGGACGCGGCAGCCTTCCTGACGGCGCTCAAGGAACGCCTCCAGCGCGTGGATACCGGTCATATCGATGGCGGGCGTATTGTGCAGGTACATGATGAATACCTTGGGAGGCGTCTCCATCGCGTCCAGCGTGGACTGGAACCGGTCGGCCACCCCGAAGAACAACGGCCCGTTGATGGCGAAAATCTCCACGCCGTCAGGCACGGTTTCCTCATCGGGCAGGGGAATGTCGTGCGCGGCGGCCTCTTCCTCTTCACCGGAAACGCAAGTGTGGATGCCCGTCAGCTCGCTCATGCGGCGCATGAACAGCAGGGAAGCCAGCATGACCCCGGTATATACGGCTACGGTCAGATCGAAGATCACCGTCAGCGCGAAGGTCAGGATCATCACCGACCAGTCGGACTTCGGCCCTTGGAAAATATGCCGCACCGTCCGCAGATCGCTCATGTCATAGGCGACCATGACCAGCACGGCGGCGAGGGCCGCCAGCGGGATGTATTCGGTCAACGGCAGAAGCCACATGACCACCACGACGAGGAACAGGGAGTGCACGATGGCGGAGATGGACGAATGCGCACCGGCGCGCACGTTGGTCGCCGTGCGGGCAATGGCGCCCGTGGCGGCGAAACCGCCGAAGAACACCGAGGCCACGTTGCCGATACCCTGCGAAATCAGCTCCATATTCGGATTGTGCCTGTCGCCCGTCATGCTGTCCGCCACCACACAGGCCAGCAGCGATTCGATGCCCGCCAGCAGGGCGATGGTCAGCGCGTCGGGGAACAGCTCGCGGATA
>OJJD01000835.1_pt1 | contig 9603 bp, 11 predicted proteins | sample 1596011 | NCBI WGS metagenome assembly OJJD01 (sample SAMEA4350113, study PRJEB24818) | metagenome | biome: human; feature: gut; material: faeces | place: Denmark | collected 2013-09 | reverse complement strand
GCGATCAACAACCTGTTTGACTGCTTCAGTTTTAAACTCTTCGGGATAACGCTTACCGCTCATGGGCACCTCTCTTTAAGCCATCTTAAATGACTCTGAGGTGTCTGTTAAACCCGTGGCGATTCACCTCTGGTTGAGAGTTTACTCACTTAGCCGCGTGTCCACTATTCGCGGGTAGGATCAGTGCAGGTCATACGATTAAATCAGGTGGGAGATGTGATTGCGTTTAATCACTCACTTGCGGGACAGTACAATGCGTTGCTGTAGCCAGGCTTCCACTTCGCTTTCAAGCCAGCGGGAGCTTCTGCCCAGCTTAATGGGTTTAGGGAATTCACCCAATGAAATCAGTTTGTAGAACCATTTGTCCGTTAAGCCGGTGAGCTGGGTGATAAACGCCATATCGACAAACTTATCGGTAAGAAGGCTGGCTGGTGTGGTCATCGTTTGTTCTCCGTTGATGGTAAGGGAGAAGAAGTCAGATATTCGAATGGTGCAGACTTCTTCAAACGATGACGGTCCGACGTATTTTTTTATCCTCGGGTTCAGCTGTACTTACGCCGCCTGCCACTGACTGCCGGGGCAGGGACTGCGCTGACTCTGTAAATCCGCCGCTCTGTACGCTGCGATTGTTTACCCAGATAGCTCAGGATGTACTGCATACCTTCCCTTCCTCTGCGATCTGAAAAGTTGATTACTCGTTCACCTCGCACCCGGTAATGTCCCTTAGGCTCACACCGGTGCGCATAACCATCACCATACGTAATTTCCTCCCATCGTGACTGGATGGCTTCCCAGAAGCACCAGACCTTCCGGTGGCTCTGACCATTGATATAAAACGCAGCATGAATGTGGTAACGGTGGTCTTCCCCATATTCCATTACCCAGGAATATCCCACCAGACCAGATATCTCTGCGCATTGTTCAGTCAGCCATGTCATCTCAGCTGCCAGTTGATGAATATCACCATACGCGTATGAATCAGAGTTTTTCCTGTACGCGAAATCCACCCGAAGCATGAGTAATTTCGAATGACAGTCAAATAACCGGTCCTGATGGTTAAATAATACTGACTGAAGAGAATAGTCTGGTTTGTGGTTTGAGTTGATTACGTATTCCATGATAAATATCCCATAACAGTTATTGGTCATGAGATTACGGGAGAGATTAATTTTTTATGCAGAATGCCGATTCAGGCTTTCAGCCATTAAAGTATGCTACTTGAGTATCATTTTTCACACGTGCTGTAACAGTAATTTCTTATCGTGCAATGGAATGGATATTCATCACACAGGAAAGTCTGACAATCATTATGCTTTACGGCAAATAATAAACAATGATGTTAGTAAACATTGAACGTACCGGGATGTCTGAAAAGAAATCATCATCCGGTAGACGAAGAAATGCTGTACTTACTGAAGAGTCATTATTCCTAGATACAAAGGTGTAAGCAGTTGGACAAGTAACACTTCTTTATAAAATAACATTAATAACCTTAATGTTTCTTTTCACACAATCAGTAACCTCCAGAGAATACGCTCACCACGCAGGTTTAAGTTATTCACGCCATGGTGTTCTAATGATATTAGCCACCATTTCTGTCTTCCCCGACTTGATACCTGTACAGCAGGCATGTGCTCATGAAAGATTTGTATACGCATACTTTTTGACTCCCGGAACGGGTCACCCTGCCACTGTAATATTTACTGCAATAGTATTTTGCCGTTATTTATGCCGGTACGGGCTTTTCTTCCTGATTACGTCCCCGGTGTTTTCAGGCACAGAAAAAATGTAGAGGTAAGAGAGTAATTTTTGGTTACTCCGGAAAAATATTCCATGAGCGGCCGGAAACACATGAAAAAAGCAAGTTCGTGACGGGCTAACGTATTTATTTTCGAGGGGAAAACAGCATTCTTCCCGGAGATAACTATCAGACCACAGAATGCTCTGCAACTGCAGACAGGATAAGATACTCCCTGACCAGGTAAACGCAGTCGGAAAAACAGTCTCCCAGTAAGACGCTGACCGGAAGTAACGGAACACCCTCAGTCGCCAGAAAAGACAGTCAGAATCGTTTTCACCTTAAAATCATGTCATAACAATCCGAAACAACCAAAAAAAACGAACGCAAAAAAATGACAATCCATGACGTATAATGCAATTAATACAATGAATTAATAAGAAATCACAAGCTCTGAATAACCTTGAAAAGGCTATGTTTTACTATGTCACACTTGTGATCTCATGCTTCTTAATTCAGAGCTTTATACGATACAATTCAGAGGCATAAAAACAGAACTATTACCTGGAAGAAGAACATGAGAAAAGACGGGCTCAATGATTTTTATGAAGTGAACTTTCTGAAACTAAGGGAGATAGATGCCACGTATCCATCGGAACCCATACGTTACGCGGACCTGGCTGACATATACAGTTTCATCAATTTTAGAGATGCAGAATGTGAAAAAATACCGCCTGATGAAATTTCCACTAAAAAAAGAAAAACACAGGTAACAGATGGCTACTCATGCAATCTTTTGTCGGACATTCTTAAATATGAGAATTCATTACGCCCTGGCTCATCCCGTTCTCTCGCGGGAACGCATAAATATTTAAAACTTCATTGCGAAGCAATCCCGGAATATAAAGAAGAACTGAAGAAAAATCTCATTCATAAAGAGGATGTGTTACTTAAAATTCAGGCTGAATATGACAAAATAAAAAACAAGATGTCCGGAAAAATCACAATAATCCCAATCAGCTTTCACCTCAACGAAAAAACAGACGGACTCCTTCAGCACATCACCGGAGATTTAACCATAATTAACATGGCCTTTTCCTCGATGATGAGTAAAATAAAACATCGCACAATGTACAGCCGGATAGCCGGACATGTAAGACTGGGCATGCTGGACGAGAATTTTGAGCCTTTCACCCATGTGTTATTTTTTATTCAGGACGGGGCTGTCAGTCATAACTTTATCAGGGAACTCATTGAGGTCTGGTACTCTTTCATCCCTGAAGACATTGAATGCCTGGTGGGTGTTTCTGGTTTTGACTTTAATTTCTTACTCAACTTCCAGCGTGAAGTCATCAATGAACAAAAAAGTTCTTCCACGCCAGGAGGAATAACTTTTTTCATATCCGATATACTGAACCCGTTCCCTGATGTCACAGCAACCGGATATAATAACCATGAACCCTGTACATTATTTTCCCGTCTGGTCAGAAGAACAGAAAGGGAAGATAACATCAACAGACCCCACCGACGACGTCTTGCTGACAGGGAGGCAGAAATCAGTGCGACTAAAAAAAAGAGTGGTTATGACAAACTGAAAAACACACCAGCCATTCACAGGGATTATTTTTTAAGAATTGCCAAAAAAGTCAACAAAATTCCTTTTATGCGTACCATAAACTGAATCAACATATCATCCTGGGCACTCAGTCCTGGTCGATATCCTGTTTAATTGATAAATCAGGCATTTTATAATTTATTTCAGTTATATATCACCTCAGTGAATTCCCTCCCGTTTACTTCAGTCAGGCCATCCATCCGTGATGGCCTTTTTATTATGCCGAGGCTTATATGAAACATCCTTCGGGCTATGCCCTGATCCGCCGACATCTGCGGCGCTACCCCCGTATTCTGCGGCAGCATCTTCTCCGGGAGCTCAGCCGCCTCGTCGCGTATGAACCCGTGATTGGCATCATGGGCAAGACCGGCGTCGGTAAATCCTCGCTGTGTAATGCGTTGTTCCGGAGTGAAGTCTGTGCGGTGAATGCCGTGGAAGCCTGCACCCGGCAGCCACAACGTGTGCGCCTGCGCTTCGGCAGTCATTACCTGACACTGGTGGATTTGCCCGGTGTGGGGGAGAGTATTAGCCGCGACGATGAATACTGTGAGCTGTACCGCGAACTCATGCCACAACTCGATATGGTGCTGTGGGTGCTGAAGGCCGATGACAGGGCATTCTCGGTGGAAGAGCATTTTTATCAGGGGGTATTCGCACAATACAGCGGACCGCTGCCACCAGTGTTGTGGGTCCTCAACCAGGTGGATAAAACCGAACCGGCTGAACAGTGGAACTGGCTGTCGGCACAGCCTTCAGTATCACAGAGTGAGCATATTACGCAGAAGCGCCAGGCCGTCGCCCGTCAGATGGGAACAGCAGAGACGAATATTCTTCCGGTGTCAGTCAGGGGACGGTACCACCTTCCCCGTCTGGTGGAGGCGATGATTACCCGTCTCCCAAAGCAGGCCCGCAGCCCGCTGGTGCCTCACCTGCAAAGCGGGTACCACACCCCCGGCATTATCAGTACCGCCCGCAACAGCTTTGGCGATGCCGTGGTGGAAGTGATTGACGCGGTCATCGACTTGGCCCCGTTGCCGCAGGCTGCACGTTACGCACTTCAGACCGTCACACACACAGTGGCCCGTGCTGCCCGAACCGTCTGGTCCTTCTTCTTTGGCTGACTTCCACATCGATAAGCCTGTCTTCCGTTTCGATAAATAATCTGGCTCTGTCACGATCGATTTTGTCGATCGACCCGATCGGTTTTATTCATTATTCATGATGAATTTCCGGTTATAGAATCCCTCAGGGATACTGTATTCAGCCATTTACTGATTAAAAATCAATGCGATGAATCGCAGGAATGCCTTCATCCGGAGGAAAGTAATGAAAAGGTTTTTTATGGTGCTGACCGCCAGTCTGTTGTTCACCTCACATCCCTCCCTGGCCGGCAGCGATATGCCCGTTAAAGTGAAGGTCAGCCATGCCGGTCATGAGTGCTATGGCTGCGTCTATGTCACCGTGACAGCAAAAACCGACACCGTTCTGATAAAAAAAATCGATGTTAACCGGGGAAAATGCCCGATGCTGACACACCGAAAAATAGCCTACAGGGGCCGGAACGTGGACGGCTGGTGGCCCACAGATAAACCGTTCACACCCCGCAAAATGACCTTCGCTGACAGTGTTTTCTGGAAATTTGGTCACACTCTCGACTTTGGTAAAGCCTGCAATTTTGTTGAGGCCCGGGTGTTCACAGACCAGGGCACATTCACCGTCAGCCAGTAATATCGGCAGTATCACTTATCAGCCTTCTTTCTTAACGCGTCTCACCGCCTTCAGGAGAGACCCGTACCGTCTTAACCATCACCCTCAGGGAATACCATGAAAAAGAAAATACTGCTTTCCACTCTTCTGATATCTGCCCTGACTCCGGCAGTGTCGCAGGCCTTTGGCAATCGTGATGTCTGGGTCAGCGGCTGGGGGCAGGGGGTGTCTGAGTTTGTGATTCTGGGGAAAGGACAGTCGCAGCTTTACCTGACCTGCGAAGACACCGGCTCACGCGCGGCCACTCTGAGTTTCACCGACGAAAAAGGCCATCAGGTCAGGATGGATAACGGCCAGTCGCTGGACATGAAAATTGACGATGAGGAGCCTGTCAGCGTCAGTGACAGCGAGTCACATGTGGGCTCAGACAACGTGGCATGGGCATGGGATAAACTGCGCACCGGTAAGCGGGTCATTGTGTCCGGGGAGGGCGTAAAGGGAGCCGTGTTTACGCTTAACGGTGCGGGGAAGGTCCTTCCCGCGTTCGGGGACAGCGGCTGTCTGCCGAAATATGCCCTGCCGTAATAAAGACAGGTAACGCCTTTTTTCTGAATTCATTCACGCTCACGGCAACAGGAACCTCAGTCCATGACGCATATCCCGGCTCAGGCATGACAAATCCGCCAGCCCTGACCATTGCAGCAGTATTTCACACCGCCGACGCCCTGCTCAGGTGAGCAGGGCGTTTTCTTTTGTTTCTCATCAGGGCTCAGATATGCAGAACACTGATAATGCGTCGCTGCCAGCCGGTCCCTTCACCAGGACCCAGGCGGAAGCCATGGCCGCACGCTATCTCAACGTCACCGTCGAAGACGACGAGGCCCCCCATTTTCGTCTGGTCATCCGCGACTGCCGTGGCATGCTGATATGGCGGGACTGGAATTTTGCCCCGCAGGCCGGAGAGATGCTGAACCGCTGTCTCATCAGCGACGGTATCCCTGTGTCGCCGCAGCCACTGAGCCACTGAGCGGCGAAGTCCTGCTCATTTTTCAACAGAACACAACCCCCCACAGGCCATGCACCTTCCGGAGCATGGCCTTTCTGCTTTTATGCCCTTTAACCCGATATCAGAGGTATTAACCATGCGCTTAGCCAGCCGTTTTGGTGCGGCCAGTCTCGTACGCCGCGACCGCCCACTGACCCGCGACGAACTGTCCCACTTCGTTCCCAGCGTCTTCAGTGAAGAAAAGCACGAATCACGCTCAGAACGTTATACGTACATCCCGACCATCACACTGCTTGATAATCTGCAGCGGGAAGGCTTCCAGCCGTTCTTTGCCTGCCAGACCCGCGTGCGCGACCTGAATAAACGCGATCACACGAAGCACATGCTGCGTCTACGGCGCGAGGGGCAAATTGCCGGTAAACAGGTTCCGGAAATCATCCTCCTGAACAGCCATGACGGCTCCAGTTCATACCAGATGCTGCCGGGCCTGTTCCGTAGTGTCTGCTGTAATGGCCTGAGCCATGCAGTAATACCCCACCACTTACATCCCTTCAGCATTACGGAATAACCGATATGAAAACATCACCCGATTCACTATCATGGGCGGCATTGTCACATCTGTCCCCCGTCGAAATCTGGCGCCTCCTGCTGGGATATCTGCTCAGCCAGCACTACGGACTGACTCTTAACGACACGCCGTTTGGCAGCGATGGCGTGATTCAGGAGCACATTGAGGCCGGTATACCGCTGGCGGATGCCCTGAATGATGTTGTTGAAAAATATGACCTAGTACGTACAGGCCAGAGCAGCTTCCGTTTCACGGAGCGGTCTTCACTTATCACCCCCACGGATGTCCTGCGGGCACGGAAAGCCACAGGGCTTCTGAAGCGGGGCTATTACAGGCGGGTGACGGATATCACGCAAGGTCTGCCGATTGACGGGACACTTCCGGCAGGCACCTTCACCCGCAGACAGGCTGAGGCCACTGCCGCCCTGTATATCAACGTTGGCATTGAGGATGACCAGCACACCCACTTCCGGCTGGTCATTCGCGATGCGGACGGCCAGCTCATCTGGCGGGCATGGAACTTTGAGCCCGGTGCTGGTCATGACCTGAACACCCACCTGCAGCGCTACGGTGTGAAAAAACGCTGACAGCACGCCGCTGGCCCGTCTGGGGCAGGGCTGGCGGATCTCAACCTGAACAACTGACTGTCCTTTGTTGGTGGAAAGTCCGACCCATGCTTCTTTATCCAAGCGTATCCAGGCATTAAAAAATAGGTCATCGGAGTACTGTTTGTAGACAATGTTGCCGACGATATTCTGTGGGTGTCACACCTGTTTGCTTCTTAAATGCAGTATTAAATACCGATTTAGAATTAAAACCCGAAGCATACATAATATCAAGAATGGTCCGCTTATCTCCCGGCGTGGCCAGTAACTTTTTGGCATACTCTATGCGGTACTCGCTGATAAAGGTAAAAAAGTTCTGCTGAAATCCATTGTTGATAATGGCGGAGAGATCGTGCGGTGAAAGTTTTATCTGGCGCGCAAGCTGGCTTAAGGAGAGGGTGGAATCCAGAAACGGCTGATTCCGACGCATAAAATCCACCACGTTATCTACCTGTTTTGACTCCGGTAACAACAGTGTTTTAACCGGCTGAATATCCACCAGCAGGGTTTCATCTTCCTGCGTTAGCCCCATAAACGCAGCGGGCTGTCGCAGTGCGCAGATCAGCAATGTATTAATGAACGCAAACCCCGCCATACTGACAACAGGCAGTATCCAGGTGGTTTGATCGGTTAGCCTGAACAGATAGAAAAACAGGCAGCAAATGATACTGACGATCCACAGCCCCGCGTAACCCGACAGCAGGAAGCGGAGCCAGAGTATTTGCTGGCGGGCGATATCAGAATAAAGACGCTGGATATCCGAATTAAATGACTGCAAGCGGCCGAGCGAATAGCCCAACCAACCGAGAAATACCCCGTGATAGACCAACGCAAGGGGCAGAGGTTCCGGCATTCCTGGTAAATCCTGTTGTTGTAATATTGTTATTTTTTCCGACTCAGGTAGCGGAACATATAGTGTGGAAAACACAATCAGGCCAGCCGCGAACGGGATTAAGTGTACGGCATGAATGAGCCGAATTTGAAAACGGCAATACATCAGCGATCGGGTATACAGATAGATAGCTGGCGGCTGAAGCAGAGAGATGAGCGTACCGATATAAGCGTAGTTTGGGTGTGAAAAACTTACACCGCTTCCGTAAAGTAAAAGCTCGCCAAAACCGGCGGCGACGGTCAGCAGGACGACCACCAATAGCCGGTTGCTGGTTTGTACAATGTTGGACGGCAAAAGTAGAAAAACAGAAAGCAATACAGCCTGCATTATTCCTGCTGCCAGAAGAAAAACGGATAGCTCAATCAGCATGTATTACCGCCACCAATCATTCAAAACGAGACATAAAGAACGGGTTCCGCTCTGCCTCTTGTTAGCGGAACGTTCGACTTTGCGCTTTGTAGGTTCGACTTTACCAATTCGAACGACGCCCTGATTTCACGCCAGTACTCTGATGTCAAATCGGCAGAGGGTCTGAAATCCTACGTCGATTAACATCCCCAAAAAGCAGATGAACAGGTCGAAAAAGACCCGGGAGCATTATTGTGAAAAAGCAGAAAAACATCAGAACTACCCTGTGCGCGAGCATCGTGATCCTTGCGGGAATGACGATAAGCACAACGGCGTTCGCCCACTGCGACGGCATGGATGGACCGGTGATTACCGAGGCTAAAAGCGCGCTCCAGGCGCATGATGTTACCCCGTTATTAAAATGGGTGCCAGAAAACCGTGAAGATACCGTCAGGAAGGCGTTTGACGAGGCAATAAGCAAACAAGGTGGCAGTCAGGCCGCTCAGGAGAAGGCCGATCAGCAGCTCTTCACCACTCTGGTACGTGTTCACCGTGAGGCGGAAGGCGCGCCCTTTACCGGTGTAAAACCGGCAGGCCATATTCCCGTGGTTGTACAAGAGGCAGATGCCGCACTCAACGCCGGCAATGTTGATAGCCTGGTGGCGAAGGTGACTGCCAATGTTGAGCATGCTCTCCGGGAAAAATTTGCTAAAGCTGAACAAAGTAAGCAACAAGTGAATCAATCGGTTAAACAGGGACGTGGATATGTGAATGACTACGTTCACTACATACATTTTGTCGAAGAAGTGAACGGAATGGCGGCAGGAGGATCGCCTGAGATGGAACATCAGCACTAATTATCATGTCCGCCAGAGATGCCCTTGCGGCATCTCTGAATCACCACGATAACGCCCAGCGGGATTTGGAGGATTGTAATTAAAATTATGTAATTACCTGTTTTTGATATGTTCATTCCGACAACGGATGTAAGTAAATTGGCACTGTTGCAAATAGTCGGTGGTGATAAACTTATCATCCCCTTTTGCTGATGGAGCTGCACATGAACCCATTCAAAGGCCGGCATTTTCAGCGTGACATCATTCTGTGGGCCGTACGCTGGTACT
>OJJD01000833.1_pt1 | contig 9617 bp, 7 predicted proteins | sample 1596011 | NCBI WGS metagenome assembly OJJD01 (sample SAMEA4350113, study PRJEB24818) | metagenome | biome: human; feature: gut; material: faeces | place: Denmark | collected 2013-09 | reverse complement strand
CACACAGGGGCGCGGTTTGCGCCCGTGCGTCAGAAAATGAGCCCGGGGAAGGGGAAGACCGACGCCTCCAACAAGGCGAGGGCCCCCGCGGGCGGCCTCCCCGGTCTGGCCCAGCGCGTGAACAACCACGGGGCCGCGTTGCAGGCCATCGCCCCGCAGTTCGGCATGGAACTGCCCGGGGCCGCCGTTCCGGGCGCTCCCGGCGCTGCGCCCGGCATGCCCGACGCCACCGCCGCGGCCCCCGTGCCCGCCGCGCCCGTCATGCAGCCGCAGGCGGCCGCTCCCGCCCCGCAGCAGGCCGCTCCGCAGACGCAGGCTCAGGGCGACATCGCCAAAGCTCTCTACGACAACGGCGTGCAGTCGTTCAACGCCCGCAACTACAAGCAGGCCCTCAAGTCCTTCTCGGATTTTACGGACACGTACGGCAAGCACAAGCTCGTTTCCAACGCGTGGTTCTGGCGCGGCGAGTGCAATTACCAGCTTGGGAACTTCCCGGCCGCCGCACTGGATTACGAACAGGTCATCTCCAAATATGGCTCCAGCGGGAAGGCCGCTTCCGCGTACCTGAAGCAGGGGATGTGCTTCATCAAGGCAGGGAAGAAAGACGCCGCCAAGGTCCGCTTGCAGGAACTCATCAAGAAATTCCCCAAGTCGCCTGAAGCGACCCGCGCTACGCAGCTCATGAAAGACAACAAGATGTAGGAAGCGTCATGAGCCAAGAAACCAAGCCCTACCGTACCAATGTGCATCTGACGTTTCCCCCGACCATTTCGGGGGCGCCGTTGGTCTGCAACCTGACCCGGCTGTTTGACCTCGATTTCAACATCAGTACCGCCCAGATCACGCCGCGGCAGGAAGGTTTTTTGACTCTCGAACTGTCGGGCTCACGAGATGCCTGCGACAAGGGGATCGGCTACCTGCGGGAGAAGGGCGTACTGGTTTCGCCCGTGGCGCAGCGGATCTGGCATAATGAGGACAAGTGTATGCAATGCGGCATGTGCACGGCTCTGTGCCCGTCCTCCGCGCTGACCGTCGACATCAAAACGCGCCTTCTTGCATTCGACAAGGAAAAGTGTACAGTATGCGCGCGCTGCATCCGTATTTGCCCCGTCGGGGCCATGCAGATGGATGCTCCTGAAGAGGGTGTTCTGACCGAATGACGCCCCTGAGGACCTATAGCTCAGTTGGTAGAGCCACCGGCTCATAACCGGTCCGTCCTAGGTTCAAGTCCTAGTGGGTCCACCATCAAAATCAAGCTCTTACAGATATTCACTGTGAGAGCTTTTTTATGGTCCGGCGTTCTGTCCCGGTTTTTTTCTGTATGAAGGTGAAGGGTGGTGAAGGTTCCCAGCATGGGTAGCCCTATACACAATCCCACGCCCGCCGCGCCAGCTCTTGTACCCCGTCCAAAGCTCCCGCGGGCCTCCGAGAGGTATTTTGCCCAGAATTAGTCATTTTTCCCAAAACCGGGGTTCAGATTGGCAATACAGGGGGGATTCCTTCTCCCCTCAACATCGGGGAGGGGAGGCCACAAAAAGAGGTGGTCCGTTCCCGAACCGCTCCAGCTATTTCGTGAGTCCTTACCTCTGCCGTGCTTCCCCTGTGCTTCGTTTCTGTTCAAGTCGGGCCTGTACAGCCCGAGCATAGCAGTATCGGCTTCAAAGGCTGCCCCCTGCCTTCCCTCGCGGTGGCCTTTTCGTCATGTTCCCCGGTGCGGCGTCGAGCGTTCGGAGTATTCCGAACGTGAGTCCCTATCTTGGGGGCCGGCAAGGGGAGAGGTTCCCTTTTCATATTAACCGGGATCTCTCTTATTCCTTCTTTTATAGAATATATAGTTACGGTACTGAGCGGCGCGTTTCCTTCCTTACTCGGTATTGTGTGGCGTGTTTCCGCCGCTTTTTTAGGTGACGCGGTACTCAATGGCACGGTACGCGGTATGTTATGGCGTGCTTGCCCCTCTTCAAAGGGTAAAAACCATCCCTTCTAGCCCTATCGTGAGCAGGCGGGCACCCTCCACAGCCTACCGCGAATCTTGCGGGCGGCTCCAGGATGGTGTCCCGCCATATCCGCGAACTCCCTGGACCTCTCCTATCGGCAGGAAAGAGCCCTCTCCCCCGTACTGGCGAAGTAATGCGCCCGCAGACGGGGTAGAGCCTTTTCGTAGCCCCGGACATCTTGCCTCCGCTTACTCCGTGCCTCCCGTTCCACCCTATGCCAAAAGGAAAGCCTTCCTCTGTCTTCGGGGGAGGCTTTCCGTCTCATTCGATGCGGGCTGTGCCGTTATCGCTCCACTGAGAGTTTTTTCGTGCGGAGGATAGGCTTCGGCGGCGAGGGCGGCTATGGTGCCGTCGCTATTTCCTGATCCTGCGGATGGGCGTTGGAGCCGAGCTTGTCCTCGTCGAGGGCGTCTTCCTCGAACTGATAGAAGTCGGAATAGAAGCCTTGCGTCTGGTCCGTGTTCCAGTTTTCGGAGTCGTGCGGATTCCGGAGCCAATGGATAGAGGTACCGGCTCGCTTTGCCTGCGCGGAAGCGGTAAAATGCCGCGTCGGTTCTTGGGAAAGGGCTATTCGCTATCCCCCAATGCGACGGCTCCCGTCTTGCGGTAGACCATATAGGCGGGGAACAGCGCGCACAAGGAGCCGAGCGCGAAGGAAGCTGCGGCAAAGGAACCTTCGGCGAGGGGAAGTTGCGGGGAGAGCATGATCCCGGTCTGGCGGAACATGAGCAGCGCCGCACCTTCGGAAAGGCCACAGCCGAACAGCAGGCCCGCCAGCGTGCCCACGGCGATGCTGACGCTGACCACGCACCAGACGCTGAGCACCAGATAGGCGCGCGGCGCACCGAGCACACGCAGCGTGCCGAGCATCCGTTTGCGCATGGATACCGCCATCCCGCCGACCAGCATGACCCCGCACAGGGCCACGAACTGCGCGGCATAGGCCATGCCGGTCATGATGTCGCGCATGTCGCCGAGGGTGGCGAACAGCTCGGTCAGCACCTCGCCGGTAAAGACGCCCTGCATGTTCACCGGCCTGCCGTCCGCATCCGGGAGGGTCGCCGTCTGCCAAAAGGCCCGCAGGCGGTAGGCGGCGGCGATGCTTTCGGGCTTGACGACCACGGCGGAAACGCCGGGCAGCGGGGAACCCTTCCCTTCAAAAAGATGTCCGAGGGGCAGGCCATGCCCCGCATCGGGAAGCGCATCGTGGACGGCCCAGACCGATTCGATGGGAATGAGGATGGCGTTGTCCCACGGCGTGCCCGTTTCCGGCAGGCGGCCTACGACCTTGTAGCGGACATGTCCGTGTTCGTTGTGGGATGCGGAGACCTGCCCGTGCATGGGGGAAAACGCCTCTCCGAGCCGCAGGGGGACACCCGCGCCGAGTACGGCTTCGTCCTGTGCGGCGAACGCCCTGCCTTCCGCGAGCGTCCGGTTGCCGCCGAGCGTGACCATATCCGTGGTCGTCCCCACCAGCGGGGACGCGTTCCAACGGTCGCCGAAGGCCAGCGGCGCGGCCCAGACGACGCCTTCCTGCGTCAGGATTTCCGTAACCGCGCGCCCCGGAACCAGCGGCAGCGACTGCGGGCGCAGATAGACCGCCCCGAGCATGAGCTGTACGCTGCTGCCCTGCGCGCCCACCAGAAGGTCGAAGGCGTCGCCCGCCCGCGCCGTTCCCTGCCGTACCGCCCGTTCGGTCATGCTGACCCCGACGCCGAGGCTGAGGGACAGCGCGAGGACCAGTGCCAGCGCCAGAATGCCCCCGAAGGAGCGGCGCAGTTCGCCTTTGATCAGCATCAACGGATTCATGCCGCCTCCCGCACAATGCCCCGGTTGAGATCGAGCACCCTGTCCATGTCCGCCAGCACGGCATCATCATGGCTTACGACAAGGAGCGTGCTGCCCAGCGTCCGGGCGTACCCGGAGAGCAGCAAGGTCACCTGCCCGGCGTTGGCTTCGTCAAGGCTTGCCGTGGGCTCGTCCGCCAGAATGATGCCCGGTTTAAGCAGCACGGCCCGCGCAATGGCGACCCGCTGCTTTTCCCCACGCGACAGCGCCCGTACTTTCCGGGTGGGGCAGACGTGCATTTGTTCGAGCAGGCCGCGCCCGCGCCGGATCAAGGCTTCCGGGATGCGCCATTCGGTGAAGGTTGCGGGCAGGAGCACGTTTTCCAGCGCTTCCAGCTCGGGGAAAAGCTGGAAGTCCTGAAAGACGAAACCGATATGTTGCCCGCGCCAGCGATCTCGTTCGTGTTCGGGCAGCGCGCCGGCTACGGTCGCGCCCCAGCGTACGGTTCCCCTGTCCGGAAGCACAAGCCCGCTCACGACGTTGAGGAGGGAGCTTTTGCCCGATCCCGAGGCGCCCCGGATGCCGATGTGCTCGCCGGAGGTCACTTTAAGGTACGGTATGTCGAGGACCGTGCGCCTCCGCCCGCCTTCGGGAAAGGTGAGGAGGATGTCCTGAAGTTCGAGCCCGTTCATACAAGATCCTTGCTTGGGTCGGCTGTTACAGCGTGCGGAAGCGGGCGTCCCGCAGCCGGAGCTGGCTGATGAATCCGGTGTCTCCGTCGCGGTGCGATCCGATTTCCAGCACGCCCTCCACTTCAATGGTGGTATTGTTCTGGACGAAGCTCTGGCTGGAGGAAAGGTAGACGACGAGGATGTTGTCGGGCCAGTCCGCGTCGGATTGGCAGAACGGGCACAGGGCCACGGGTTCGCGTGTGAGCACGAAGAAGGCTGCCTCGGCCTTGAGCGGCGGGGCCATGAATCCTTTGATCGTGATGCGCTGTCCGGCAAGGTTTTTTACCTTGTCGGAAAACTGGAGCCCGAGGACGCCGCCCCCGCTATACAGTTCGTCGAACGACAGTTCCGCCGTCGCCGCTTTCGCCGTACCCGTCAGGCAGAGCAGGGCAAAAAAGAGGAGGAGCAGTTTTTTCATGGATGGTTCCTGTGGAAGAAGGCAAAAGGAGAGGGAGGGGCTTCGGCAGGAAGCGCCCTCCCTTCGGCTTTTTCCTACTTATTTCCGAGCGCGAGGGCTTCGGACATGATGCGGAAGACTTCCGTGCTGTTCATGAAGCCCCGGAAGGCGTCGGCATGAGGGCCGCGCGCGCCGACCACAAGGTCGTCGATGGAGTGGACGCCGGTGGATTCGGTGCGGGGCAGGTTGCCGATGCGGAGCTGCGCGCCGGGCACATCCTTGTAGGCGGCGTTGGCGATGTAATGCCCCTTCTCATCCTTGACGGACGGGACGAAGGGGCCGTCCATCTTCGGGCGGTAGGTTTCGTAATGGTCGGGGTAGTTGCCGATGAACACCGCGAGGCGCTTGGACACGTTCACGTCGTCGGGGTAACCGTCGCCGTTTTCGTCCTTATAGGCGGGATAGCCGGCCTCGGCGTAGATGCCCACCTTGTCGCGCATGAGCTCGCCGGGCAGGTTGTCGTCCACGGTGCCGATGACGCTGATGGAGTGGGTATGGTCGCCGGTGACGATGAGCAGGGTGTCGGGGTTCTTGTCGCAGAATTCCTGCGCTATGGCGACGACCTTGTCGAACATGATGGTGTCGTAGACGGCGCGTTCCCAATCGAGCGGATGGCTGTATTTGTCCACAAGGCCCGCTTCAAGCATCAGGAAAAAGCCTTCGGGGTTCTTGGAAAGCACGGAAAGGGCGGCCCGCATGGAGTCGGTGAGATCGGGCTGATCCGGGAACTTGGACACGGTCCCTTTCTTGAGGAACTTGCGGTCCAGCACGCCGTCCATGTTACCGGTATGGAACAAGCCGAGCAGCTTGTCGGGGTTGCCCTTCACGGCCTTGGAAAGCTCGGTGTTGGACGTGGCGAGGGCATAGCCTTCCTTCTGGAACATTTCGACGTAGTTCTTGTCGTCCTTGCGCTTGGAGCCGGGGACGTTCTGAGGCAGGAAGTAGGCGGAACCGCCGCCGATGATGACGTCGGGCTTCACGCTGTAGAACATATCCACGATTTCGGCCTTGTCGGCGCGGCGGCGGGTATGCCCGACCACGGAAGCCGGGGTCGCGTCCTCGATTTCGGCGTCCGAAACCACGCCGATGGATTTGCCGGTCGTGCGGCGGAGCAGTTCGGCGATGGTTTCCTGCTTGGGATCGTCCAGCGAGTCGGGGGTACGGTCCGCGTAGACGCCGAGGGCGTTCACGCTGGACTTGTGCCCGGTCATGTAGGCGGAGGCGGTGTTGGCGGAGTCGGCGGCGATGGAATCCACGCTGCATGTGCCGAGCATGGCGGTGTAGGGCAGGGTGTCCATCGACAGCTTGCCGTTGTACATGCCGTTGGTCACGCCTTTGGACATGAGGCGGGCGCTCGTGCGGTGGCCCATGCTCAGGCCGTCGGCGATGAGCAGGATGACGTTCTTGGCGACGGGCTTGTCGGGCGTGCCGTATACGTCCCAGTTGGCGGAGGCTTTCCCGGTGGGGCTCTCCACCGTCACCTTGTACTGTCCGGGCTTGAGCGAAGCGCCGCGCAGCAGCAGCGCGGAAGCGTCGGCCCCCTTTTCCTTGGCGATGAATTCGGGTTTCGCGCCCAGAACGGCCTTGGCGTCCTGCCCGTTGATCAGGACTTTGGCGTCCTTTTCGGCGAGTTCGCCGTCAAATTCCACCTTGAAGTCGAAACGGCTCCCGCCCAGGAAGCGGGCCGTATCCACCGGATAAATGCTCGGCGCGGCTTCCGCGACGCCGGAGAAAAGCAGGGCGCCCAGCAGGGCGGGAATGATGCGTGTGTTCATGAAAGATTCCTTTGTTGAGAAACACTGTGAAAATCAGGCGCGTACGATTTCAGCGACTTCGGCGGTCAATCCGTCCAGCCCTTTGGTGCTGTACGCGCCGTAAAGCTGCATGGCGGTCTTCTGCGAAAGCACGTAGTTGCGGAACTGGTTGAAGGGCTTCTTGGTCAGGTCGGCTTCCTTGATGCCATAGGAGCGGACGGCGACCTGCTTGAGGGCGTCCACGGTCCACTGGGCGGCGGGTACGCTGAGCACCCAGTCATGGTCGGCGAGGTGGGTGACGAAGCCTTCCATACGGCGGGGCATGGGCAGGGTTTTGCCGTCCTTTTCCACAAGCCCGGCCTTGAAGGGATCCTTGCCGTTGATGACGGCGGCGGCCTTCAGCCAGCCCACCACCAGTTGCTCGGACGCGGTCGCGCCGGGGTGATCGTGGGCACAGGCCTGCGCCACGCACAGTTCGGGGGACAGGCCGCGCCGCAGGCTTTCGGCGATGCTGAGGACGTGGTGTTCTCCGGTGGCGGCAAGGGGCTCTTCTTTGCGGCAGGTTCCATCCGCCTGCCATTGGAAGACCCACGGCTTGTGGAGGTCGTGGAGAAGCTGGGAGGCGAGCACCACGTCGCGGTCGAGCTTCAGGCCGAACATATCGGCATAGTTGTCGTACAGGGCCTTGCAGGAGGCAACGTTGAGGGCCGTGTGCGTTACCAGCCCGCCGGGATAAATATGGTGGCTGTTCCAGCCGCTGCCGGGCGCGGTGTAAAAAGGCTGAGGGCTTTTCTTCGTGCTGGCGCAGGTCGGGAAAACGGCCTTGGCGTCCTGAGCGAGCAGCCCTTGCCCCTTCAGTTCCGCCATGATGGCCTTGGCGTCACCTTCGGCCAGCAGCGGGGCCGGGTTCTTCATGATGTCCAGTACGGCGGCGCGCAAGCCGGGGTTGCCGATTTCCGCGGCGGCGTCCTGAAGGTATTTCCACGCGGCCATGACGTACTGGGATCTGTCCGCCATTTCCTCGGGCGTCATGTTGACGCATACGTCAAGGGTGACGGCTTCCGTGGCGGCGTGGGCTGCGGAAGGGTGCAGGAAGGTTTTCCCGGCGAGCAGCACGGCTCCGGTAGCCAGCCCGCCCAGCAGGAAGGTGCGGCGACTGTGATCGGCATTCATGGAGGTTCTCCTTGTTGATCCGTTTCAGGATGAGGCAAGGGAGAACCTAGACGCCGTTCGTGGCGGAACAGTGGCCTTATTGTGACGTTTGTATTGATTGTACGAACAATCCGTATGCGTGGGGATCCGTGAAGGAGGAAGGGTGTCCGGGCGTCGCCGTACAGGATACAAAACGGATGAGCGCTGAAAGCGTCTGGAGGCATTGGGGATGGGGAGTTCTCGAGAAAAGTTTCCCCTTCTCCAAGCCCGTCAGAGCGGCCTCTTCCTTTTTCCATTCCGCTATCCGTCCTTCTCCAAAGACTTCCGTACGTATCGGATCCTGTGCCTGCAATTTTTTCCCGCACACTGCCTTCGGGATGTGACGATTTCAAAGTGGAGATGCACGAGAAGGCGGTGAATGGGGCGCGGCGCAAGGAAGATCGGGGTGTCCAAGGCGGCTGGCGCGGAGGGGGCAGAGAGATGGCCCGAAAGCGGGCCGGAGGGAAGGCCGCTTCGTATCATGAGCATGAAACCACCTTGAATCATAAAACATCTCATCGTCCTTGAAAGACCGTATATTCTATCATAGCATGGCTTCTTTATTAGACTAACAGGAGCCCTATATATGAAGTCAGAACACCTGTTTATCATCCGTTTGGGCGATGGGAGGCATTTTGAGTACGAAGGGACGCTCGACGGCGCGAAGCGTAAGGCCTCGAAGCTCGCCACGCCGCCGGTGGCCATTCAATTGCTTGCGGAGCAGCGGCTTGTTGCCACACGAAGGCCGTATTTCGGTTGGGACGGCAAAGTGGGGTGGCACCCTTGGGAGCTTCTCGAGAGGGCTTTTTGAGCAGGGCCGCGCTCCGGAGCAACGTGCGCCAGTATCCTATTGATATGTAGCGGTATTGCGAGAAGGAGGGCTGACGGGGGAACCGCCTCGGGTACTGGGGGGCCATGAAAAGAGGATGGGAAAGAAGGCGGGCGGACACGGTGGCCCGGAAAGCGAAGGGAAAAGGGAAAAACGACGCGGACACCGGGGTGCCGATGAAACCGTCCGCCGGACATGCGCATGATCTTGCTGGGGGAGGCGGAGGTCTTCGCTTGCGGCTATTTCCTCACCCATTTGCCGAACCAGTTCCTTTTGAATCGGCCGAGATTGCGTCGGGCGTCGCCGTTGCCCAGTTCGGCGGCGGCCTGAAAGCATCGTATGCCTTCCTTGATGTCCACGGGGCCCCCGCGCCCATCGGCGTACAGTTCCCCAAGGCCGTTGTAGACGATGCCCACAAGCTCGTCAGGGTACGTGCTTGTTTCTCCGTCATCGGGCTTTTCCCTGTCGTATGCCTCGGCAAAGCGGTCCAACAGGGCAAAGGCTTCCCCATCGTCCTGCTGGACACCGAGGCCGCGTAGGTAGCAGTGCCCTAATACGCCGCAGGCAAGAGGCTTTTCGTCGTCAGCGGCCAGACGCAGCCAATAGGCGGCTTGGGCGGGGTCCTGCGGCACGCCCCGTCCGAAAGCGGCCATGATGCCCAGCGCCTGCTGGGCGTCGGAGGACCCTTTTTCCGCGCCGTTCCGGTAGGCTTCGGCGGCCTTGGCCGGATCTTTGTCTACGCCGAGGCCGCGCTCATAGTGGGAGCCTATGTGAAACCAGCTGCTGGCCTGCCCGTGATGCGCGGCCTGCCGGAACCAGCGCATGGCTTCGGCTTCCCTGCCGTTTTCTTCGCGGCACATTTTCCCGCAC
>OJJD01000831.1_pt1 | contig 9653 bp, 8 predicted proteins | sample 1596011 | NCBI WGS metagenome assembly OJJD01 (sample SAMEA4350113, study PRJEB24818) | metagenome | biome: human; feature: gut; material: faeces | place: Denmark | collected 2013-09 | reverse complement strand
AGCAGGAAGGTGGCGGAGACGGCGGTGCCAATCAGGCTGCCGGTTTCGTGGAACCATTCCATATTTTTCTGAAACGCCGTGGCGGTGGCCGCAATGGCAATGGAGGCCAGCACCACGATGGTGGAGTGTCCGAGGGAAAACCATGCGCCCACGCCGGACGGGCGCTTGCCCTGCTGCATCATCTTACGCGTCACGGTATCAATCGCGGCGATATGGTCGGCATCCACCGCATGACGCAGTCCGTAACACCAGGCCAGCAGGCTGGCCGCCATCAGCGCCGTACTGCCGCTAAAGGTGTGCCACGCCAGCCCCCAGGCCAGCAGGTTAGCCATCACCAGAGCCAGCAGCAGGCACGCTGCACGAGGTTCATTGCGTAAAAGTCGTAACATTTTAAATCCTTTGTGAACATGATCGGGCGGCAGCAACCACCGCCTGCCCGAAGGAGATCGCTCCGTCGCCTGCGGGCAGGCGCGAAGGAAAAAGAAGCGTAAAATCAGAAAGGTAATGACGAAGGCGCGCGCGTAGCAGGCGGTTGTGAAGGACACCTCCGCTGAAGCACACCGTAGAGAGCGACCGTCGGCGGGCATGCGTTGCCGCCAGTTCGCTCAGCCCTTTTGCCAGCGCATCGTGAAAGGCCCAGGCGCGCTCGCCGGGCTCCGCCCGCCAGGCCAGCCACTGCTGCCAGAACAGCGCAAGGTTATCCGTCTTGAGCGTCACCGGATGATCAACCCCTGCACAGCGTTCGGCCAGCGCCTCCAGCCGGCACGCGGCTTCGCCCTCATAGCGTTGCGTTTCAATGCCCAGCGCACAGGCCACGGCGTCGAACAGACGACCACAGGAGGAGGCCCGCGGCGCATTGATACCGCGCGACACTGCCGTTGCCAGCAGCGGCCAGTTTTGACGCTGTACCGCCTCTGTTTCCGGGTACTGCTGCCAGTCAGGTACGAACGCCAGACAGTGGGCGAGCAAATTGCGCCACGGCTGTTTTGCCGCCAGATCGCCCCCCGGCAGCGCAACGGCTGGCAGACCGCCCAGCCATTCGCAGTCGCGATAGTTCACCCGCAGGCACTCGCCGCCCCACAGCGCGCCGTTCTCACCCATGCCGATCCCATCCAGCGTCAGGGCAATAACATCCCCGCCGTCGAGCGGCCAGCCATTCTCCGCCAGACACGCCGCTGCATGCGCATGATGATGCAGCACGGTCTCAACGGGCAGCGCCTGCGCCCGGGCCCACTGTCGGGCGTGATATCCCGGATGGGCATCGCACACCACGCGCTCAGGCTGAAAGGCGTAGATGTCCTGCATCGTCGAGAGCGCACTGCGCCACTGCGCCTCTACGCCCTCGTCGCTCAGATCGCCAAAATGCTGGCTCAGCACCGCCTGGTTGCCACGTACCAGGCAGAAGGTATTTTTCATCTCCGCGCCGGTGCATAACATGGGCGGGATGTCGCGGAATCCGGCGGGCAATGTGATGGCATCCGGCACAAAACCGCGTGCGCGACGCAGCATCGTGCCCTCCCGATCCATTACTGAATCATCCATCCGTTGAAGAATATCGCGGTTGTGCAGCAGGAAGCCGTCAGCGACGTCACTGAGTTCTTCCAGCGCCTGCTGGTTGCTTATGGCAGGTGGATGGCCGCTGAGGTTGCCGGAGGTCATCACCAGCGGGCGCTGGCAGTCCAACATCAGCAAATGCTGGAGCGGGTTCGCAGGCAACATCACGCCAATTGTATTCAGCCCCGGCGCAATCTCCTCAGGAAACGCAGGAAGGCAGGCTTTTGGCGTCAGCACAATCGGCGCAGCGGGTGAACCTAACAGCGTCTGGATGGCCTCCGGCAGATCGTTCGCATGCGGGATCATCACCGCCAGCGGCTTGGTCGGGCGCTGCTTGCGTGCCCGCAATTTCCGAATCGCCTGTGGGTTAAGCGCGTCGCAGACCAGGTGAAATCCGCCCAGCCCTTTGACCGCCACAATCCCGCCGTTTTTCAATCTCTCCACCGCCGCGCTTAACGCCGATTCGCGGGTGGTGGCAGCATCCCCGGCTTGCCACTCCAGCTGCGGCCCGCAGTCCGGGCAGGCCACCGGCTGGGCGTGAAAACGCCGGTCAGCCGGGTTGCGGTACTCCGTTTCACAGGGCACACAGAGCGGGAATGGCGCCATTGACGTGGCCGGGCGGTCATAGGGCATGGCGCGGATAATGGTAAACCGCGGCCCGCAGTGGGTGCAGTTGATAAACGGGTAGCGATAACGGCGCTCGCGCGGATCGCGCATCTCCGCCAGGCACGCGGGACAGGTGGCGGCATCCGGGACGATTTGCGTATCCATCGCCCCGCTCTCGCTGTGGCGGATGACAAACTCGTCCGGCAGCGTATTCCAACTGTACGGCTGCGTTTCAACGCGATCGATGCGCGCCAGCGGTGGGCAGTCCTGGCGCAGTCTCGCGGTAAAGTCACCCCCACTACCCGCGAGACGCACCAGGACACCCTCTCCGTCGTTGCACACGTCGCCCGCCAGCCCCAGCTGGTGTGCAAGCTGCCAGACGAAGGGACGAAATCCTACCCCCTGCACCTTGCCGCGCACCCGAAGCTGTACGCCGTTAACGCGCATTGCAGCTTAAAACAGCAGCGATGACGAGGTGTCGAACGCCGCACGGCGGCGTTTTTCGGCACTCATCTGTTCGAGCTTGTCGCGATCGACGCAGACCAGCGCATGCGTCGGACAGGCTTCCATACACGCCGGACCGGCGTCGCGGTGGTAGCAGAGGTCACATTTATTGGCTTCGGCTTTCTCCGCGCGCACGCTCAGCCCGATACCGCTGTTGCGCACCACCGGGCGAACGACCACCTCCATCGCGCCATACGGACACGCCACCACACAGGTTTTGCACCCGATGCAGCGCTCCTGCATCACATGCACGAAGCCTTTCTCGCGCTTAATCGCCCCGTTCGGACAGACGTTGGCGCACGGCGCGTCTTCGCACTGGCGACAGATAGCGGCGGTGGAAATATTCACGCCTTTAATGACGTGGATGCGCGGCAGGAAGGTGTCGGGGGTCAGGGAGGCGCAATCCTGCTCCGCCTGATGGGACACCACGCACGCCACTTCACAGGTACGGCAACCAATGCATTTGCTGGCATCGGCCATAATAAAACGGTTCATCTGCTTCTCCGGCATAACTGTTATGCGCGAAGCTATTCATAAACCGTGCCAATATTTAATGCATTGATTTTGAAGATAAATAAAAAAGAAGAGGATCTGTCATCGTCATTTGTGACGATGACAGATGTCGACGTCAGCGATGCGGGCCGTCAATGACGGAGCCGCGCAGGATAAGCTCGCCGGAAAAAGTTTGCTGAGGCTTAAACTCACCGCCGTCGAGCATGAAGATCAGGCGGCTGATGGTCTCCTGGATCATCTCCGTTACCGGAATACGCACGCTGGAGAGGGACGGCACGATATAGGGCGCGATTGCCACGTCGTCAAAGCCGATGACGGACACCGCGCCCGGCGTGGCGACGCCGCTCTCGTGCAACTGCCTGATGGCGCCAATCGCCATATCGTCGTTACTCGCCACCAGGGCGGTAAACGTTTCGCCGCGGGTGAGCAGCTGAGAGACCGCCGCCGCGCCGCTGGCCGGGCTCCACTTCCCTTCGGCGATCAGCGCGTCACGCAGGGCAATGCCGTGCTGCGCCAGCGCGTCCTTGTAGCCGGAAAGACGCTCCACGCCGGTGGGGGAATCCAGCGAACCGGTGATAAACGCAATCTCCCGGTGGCCTTTCGCGATCAACTGCGATACTGCGTCCTGACACGACGCTTTATGATCGGACCAGACGCTGTGGCTGCTGTTTTTCCGCAAACGGCGGTTGAGCACCATAATCGGCTGCTCGCATTTCTCAATAATTTCGTCCAGCGCTTCCACGCTCAGAAAACGCGGGTAGATGATCACCGCGTCGCAGCGCATGTCGAGCAGGTACTGGATCGCCTCGCGCTCCTCTTCGGCGCTGTGCTTGCCGTCCGCCAGGATCAGCTGACGCCCCTTCTCTTCCGTCATCCGCGCGGCGTTAAACAGCAGCTCGCTAAAGTAGACCCCATGGTACAGGGTGTTTGTCACCACCAGCCCCAGGGTCTGGGTGCGTTTGGTCGCCAGGTTTCGCGCCAGCAGATTGGGGCGATACCCGCTCTCTTCGATGGCCTGAAACACGCGGTCTTTCGTCTCCTGGCTGACGTAACCGTTCCCCGACAGCACCCGGGAGACCGTCGCTTTCGACACGCCTGCCCGCTTCGCCACTTCCAGCATCGTGGTCATAGTGTTATTCCATTCAAAACCGATGAGCCGCAGTGTACTTCACCGCAGAAAAATTGTCGCAGCGGCGTTATCACGCTTTTTACGGCCACGAGTGATCGTCATCACGAAACGAAAAAATGCATAAAAAGTGATCTTGTTTCATTAAAAGAAACTCATGATGATTATGTGAAACCGGTTTCCTACACTTCTCACAACGATAACAGGATCACATCCGATGGCAAAAAATTACGCTGCGCTGGCAAATGACGTGGTTAGCGCGCTGGGCGGTAAAGAGAACATCGTCGCCGTCACCCACTGCATGACGCGCCTGCGCTTCGTTCTGAAAGACGAAAGCCTTACCGACGCCGCGCGTCTGAAAAGCATCAGCGGCGTGCTCGGCGTGGTGCGCAACGACAACCAGTGCCAGGTGATCATCGGCAACACCGTGTCCCAGGCATACCGTGAAGTGGTGAGCCTGCTGCCCGCCAACCTGCAACCTGCCGTAGCGGAAGGTCCACAGAAGCTTACGCTGCGCCGGATTGGCGCCGGGATCCTCGACGCGCTGATCGGCACCATGTCTCCGCTGATCCCGGCGATCATCGGCGGGTCGATGGTCAAGCTGCTGGCGATGATCCTTGAGATGACCGGCGTGCTGGGCAAAGGTGACCCGACGCTGACGATCCTGACCGTTATCGGCGATGGCGCGTTCTTCTTCCTGCCGCTGATGGTGGCGGCTTCCGCAGCGGTGAAGTTCAAAACCAACATGTCCCTGGCGATAGCCATTGCGGGCGTACTGGTTCACCCGAGCTTTATCGAGCTGATGGCGAAAGCGGCGCAGGGCGAGCATGTAGAATTTGCCTTAATTCCGGTGACGGCGGTGAAATACACCTATACCGTTATCCCGGCCCTGGTGATGACCTGGTGCCTGTCGTATATCGAACGCTGGGTGGATCGCATCACCCCGGCGGTGACCAAAAACTTCCTCAAGCCGATGCTGATCGTGCTGATTGCCGCCCCGCTCGCCATCGTACTGATTGGCCCGCTCGGGATCTGGATCGGTAGCGCCATCTCCGCGCTGGTCTACACCATTCACGGCTATCTGGGCTGGCTCTCCGTTGCCATTATGGGCGCGCTGTGGCCGCTGCTGGTGATGACCGGGATGCACCGCGTGTTTACGCCGACCATCATCCAGACCATTGCCGAAACGGGCAAAGAAGGGATGGTGATGCCGTCGGAAATCGGCGCCAACCTGTCGCTCGGCGGTTCATCGCTGGCGGTGGCGTGGAAAACCAAAAACCCGGAGCTGCGCCAGACGGCGCTGGCGGCTGCGGCCTCCGCCATCATGGCGGGGATCTCTGAACCGGCGCTGTACGGCGTGGCGGTACGCCTGAAACGTCCGCTGATTGCGAGCCTGATCAGCGGCTTTATCTGCGGCGCGGTGGCCGGCATGGCCGGTCTTGCCAGCCACTCCATGGCAGCGCCGGGGCTGTTCACCAGCGTGCAGTTCTTCGACCCGGCCAACCCGATGACCATCGTCTGGGTGTTTGGCGTGATGGGTCTGGCGGTGGTGCTGTCGTTCGTGCTGACCCTGCTGTTAGGGTTTGAAGATATCCCGGTAGAAGACGAAGCCGAAAAAGCACGCGCCCTGCAAACCGCACCGGTACAGAACAAAGCAGCAGAAGCATAAACTGAAAGCGAGGTAAGAATGTCTGTTTTTCCACAAGGATTTTTATGGGGCGGCGCGCTTGCCGCCAACCAGAGTGAAGGTGCTTACCGTGAAGGCGGCAAAGGACTGACGACGGTCGATATGATCCCCCACGGCGCAAACCGTCTGGCGGTAAAAGTCGGCAAGGAAAAACGGTTTTCGTTGCGTGACGACGAATTTTACCCGAGCCACGAGGCGATTGATTTTTACCATCGTTACAAAGAAGACATTGCCCTGATGGCGGAGATGGGCTTTACGGTGTTCCGCACCTCGATTGCCTGGAGCCGCCTCTACCCGAACGGCGACGAACCGCTGCCGAATCAGGAAGGCATTGCCTTCTACCGCGCGGTGTTCGAGGAGTGTAAAAAGTACAACATCGAGCCGCTGGTAACGCTCTGCCACTTCGACGTGCCGATGCACCTGGTGACGGAGTACGGCTCCTGGCGCAACCGTAAGATGGTGGATTTCTTCGCCCGCTACGCCCGCACCTGCTTCGAGGCGTTTAACGGGCTGGTGAAATACTGGCTGACCTTCAACGAAATCAACATTATGCTGCACAGCCCGTTCTCCGGCGCGGGGCTGGTGTTTGAGGAAGGGGAAAACGAAGACCAGGTAAAATACCAGGCCGCGCACCACGAGCTGGTGGCGAGCGCGCTGGCGACCAAAATCGCCCACGAGGTGAACCCGGAAAACCAGGTCGGCTGCATGCTGGCGGGCGGTAACTTCTACCCCTACTCCTGCAAGCCGGAAGACGTGTGGATGGCACTGGAGAAAGACCGCGAGAACCTGTTCTTTATCGACGTGCAGGCGCGCGGCAGCTATCCGGCCTACTCCGCCCGCGTGTTCCGCGAGAAAGGGGTGGTGATTGTGAAAGACCCCGGCGACGACGACCTGCTGAAAAACACCGTCGACTTTGTCTCGTTCAGTTATTACGCCTCGCGCTGCGCGTCGGCGGATATGAACGCGGGCAACACCAGCGCGGCGAACATCGTGAAGTCCCTGCGCAACCCGCATATTCAGGTGAGCGAGTGGGGCTGGGGCATCGACCCGCTCGGGCTGCGCATCACCATGAACATGATGTATGACCGCTACCAGAAGCCGCTGTTCCTGGTGGAAAACGGCCTCGGCGCGAAAGACGTCATGGATGAACACGGTGAGATTAATGACGACTACCGTATCAGCTACCTGCGCGAACATATTCGTGCGATGGGCGATGCCATAGAAGACGGTGTGCCGCTGATGGGCTACACCACCTGGGGCTGCATTGACCTGGTGGCCGCATCCACGGGCGAGATGAGCAAACGCTACGGGTTTGTCTATGTTGACCGCGATGACGCGGGCAACGGTACGCTGGACAGAACGCGTAAGAAATCGTTCTGGTGGTATAAGAAGGTCATTGCAAGTAACGGCGCGGATCTGGCGTAGGCTGTTGCTCTCTCCTCCGCCCTCTCCCACAGGATGCGGGCGAGGAGGTGTCCAGGCCGGGTGGAAGCTACCACCACCCGGCACTGCTCACAGTCGGGAAAAACCGCCGTCCCCACGCCATCCGGCAAGCCGGGAGTAAACCTCTTCGACGGCCTCTTTCACCGGCGGCGTCATCGGATAATAAAACCCGACGATGTCCGGCTGAATGCCCAGAAACAGCACCTCACCCACGTCGTCTTTAATCTGATCCACCATGTAGTTCAGCGGCATGTTGTGGGTGGTCATCATAAACATCTCGGCGATGTCGTCCGGGTCAATCAGGCGGATCTCACCGGGGTTGAGCCCCATATCGGTGGCATCGACGATTAACAACCTGTCCGGGCGCAGCTCGCGAATGGCCACCACGTCGTTTTCCGGCGCGCTGCCGCCGTCAATCACCACCCAGTTGCCCGGCGGGTTCGCGGCGCACATCTCCGCCAGCAGCGGGCCCGCGCCGTCGTCGCCCATCATGCTGTTGCCGACACACAGTAAAACGTCAGTCACGTAATCTCCTCACCATCAGGTAGATGGCGCTCTCCTGATGAATATCGTGCAGCATGCCGAGCAGCGTTTTGCTCCACGCCTGCTGCGCCGGGGTTTGTACGCTCAGCGCCGCGTCAAAGGCGTTGGCGAGCATCGTGATATGGTTGGCGCCGATGACGATCTCACCGTACTTAGGCACGCCCTCCATTTTGCGCCGCGCCGTGCTGCCCTCCTCCAGCGTGGCGATCCACGCCAGGTACTCGGGCCACGGGCAGCTTAGCGCCGTTTCAAGGCAGTCGATCACCCCGAGGTGGTGCCCAATCGCCAGGCTGTAATAGACCACCTGCTGCGCCGCATCCGGCGTGGCATCGTTCTCATCAATAAACTTACGGCTCAGCTGGCTGAACACCACCGTTTCACTCATCGGATACGCGCCTCATCCACAATACTGTTCAGGTTTGCCACGATCTCATTGAGACGCGGATCGTTTTCCGCCTCCAGCCAGCGCGCCACCTGATGGTCGCCCTGGCTCAGCAGGCGCAGATAATCGTCTGCAATCTGACGGCCATAGCGGTAACCCGCCAGCCTGCGCGCCGTGCGATCGATCTTCACCCGCAGCGGCTGCACCATATCCGGGTGCAGGAGAGTGGCTGGCTGGTTGTCCAGCTCGCCCGGCTCGCGGGCGTGGATCTTCTGCTCCAGCAGGCCGAGCGCCATGGCAAAACCGTACAGCGTGGCGGCGGGCGTCGGCGGGCAGCCCGGAATGTAAACGTCCACCGGCACGATTTTGTCGGTGCCACCCCAGACGCAGTAAAGATCGTGGAAGATGCCGCCGCTGTTGCCGCAGGCGCCGTAGGAGATGCAGATTTTCGGATCCGGCGCAGACTGCCAGGCGCGCAGCGCAGGCGAGCGCATCGCGCGGGTGACCGCGCCGGTGAACAGCAGGATATCCGCGTGGCGCGGGGACGGCACCACTTTGATGCCGAAGCGTTCGGCGTCAAACAGCGGCGACAGGGTGGCGAAGATTTCGATCTCACAGCCGTTGCAGCCGCCGCAGTCCACGCGATAGACGTAGGCCGAGCGTTTGATTTTTTTCAGCAGCGACGCCTTCATGCTGGCGATGGACTCCTCCACCGTCAGCGGTACCGGAATGCCGTTAGCGTCGCGCGGGCCGAGTAAGTTTTCCATCAGCTGGCCTCTCTCATATGACGGGTTAAATCGATGCGGTCAGACGGCAGCAGGCATTTCTGACGTTTGCACTCCGGGCAGGTTTCGAAGCTTTCACGGTGATGCTCCGCACGCACGTCGCCGTTGTGCTTCAGCAGCGCGATGGCGTAGTCGATCTCTTTTTGCACGGCGAACGGACGCTTGCAGACGCGGCAGTTGCACAGCGCAAAGCGCGACTGCTGGAGGAAATCCTCTTTTTTCCACACCGCCAGCTCGTACTCCTGAGAGAGCCTAATCGCCGCCGTCGGGCAGACCTCTTCGCAGCGCCCGCAAAAGATGCAGCGCCCGAGGTTGAACTGCCACCCCAGTTGGTTGGCGGCCAGATCGGTCTCCACCGTCAGGGCGTTCGACGGGCAGGCGTTAACGCAGGCGGCGCAGCCGATGCACTGCTGCGGGTTGTGCTCCGGCTTGCCGCGAAAGTTTTTATCCACCGGCATCGGCTCCAGCGGGTATGAGTGCGTCGCGGTGCCGGTTTTGATGACTTTTTTA
>OJJD01000823.1_pt1 | contig 9734 bp, 10 predicted proteins | sample 1596011 | NCBI WGS metagenome assembly OJJD01 (sample SAMEA4350113, study PRJEB24818) | metagenome | biome: human; feature: gut; material: faeces | place: Denmark | collected 2013-09 | reverse complement strand
CTCTCCGCCCTAGGGTCATCAGTTTGTTGCTCGTGTTTCCTCCCGGTCCCCCCGCACGACTTTCCTCTTTCTCCGGAACGTCAAAATTCGCTCATTCGCCGGTCGCCGCGCGTGAAATACGCTCCTCTTTATGTGGCTGTGTCGAGTCTCCCGCGTGATAATGCTGCCTCTTCTGCTGCAGCATATTGAGACGGGTGACTCGACTCAGCAGCATAAAGAGGAGCGTATTGCCCGCGCGGCGACCGCCGAAGTGGCGATTGTGGCCATTCAGAAGATGGAAGAACGTCTTGCGGCGGACACGGAAGAGAACATCGACAACCAGCTGCTGACCGAAGTGAGCTCGCGCGTGATTGGTAACCTGCGTCGTCGTGCCGATGGCCGCAACGATGTGGAAAGTTCGCTGCAGGAGGAGAACCTGGAGCGCCGGTTCCGTCTGGCGGCGCTGCGCTCAGAGCGTGCCGAGCTGTACCACCTGCGCGCCACGCGGCAAATCAGCAATGAGACGCTGCAAAAACTGCTGCACGATCTGGATTTGCTGGAAGCCTTGCTGATAGAGAATCAGTAGTCCGTGCGGGCTGATGCCCTCACCCTGACCCTCTCCGCCCGGAGAGGGTCAGGGGACCCAAAACCCTTCACAGCATTTCAGCCACGCCTGCGCGCTGTGCGATAAATAAACCCCTTCGCGCCAAATCATCCCTAACTGCCAGTGCAAATCGCTTTCCAGCGGGATCCAGCGCAGGGTGTTTTTATCGAGCCGTTCGCAAATCGGCTGCGGCAATATCGCAATGCCGACGCCTGCCTGCACCATCGCGGCCAGGAAATCCCACTGCCCGCTGCGCACCGCAATGCGCGGCTTCACGTTGTGTTGATTAAACAGCGCCATCAGCTGGCGGCTGAGGGCGAAATCTTCGTTGTAAATCAGCAGCGGGTGTTCACCGAGCCGTTCGGGTTTCACCGTGTCGACCTTCAGCCAGTCACCAGAGCGGGGTACCAGCACGCACAGCGGGTGGCTAAAGAGCGGCAGCGTCGCCAGACCGCTCTCTTCCTCCACGGGGAGGGCGGTCATGGCGACATCCAGCTCGCCGTTGGTGACCGCCTGTTGAACCGTTAAGCCGCCAAACTCGGAAATCTTCAGCTCAACGCCGGGATAACGCTGGCGAAACAGGCTGATGGGGCCGGCCATCATCATCCCAACCATCGGCGGGATGCCGAGGCGCAGCAGCCCTTTTGTCAGGTGATTGATATCGCCAAGCTCCGCTTCCAGCTGACGGAACTCCGCCAGGATCGCCAGCCCGCGTTCAAAGACGACCCGCCCGGTATCGGTCAGCAGCAGCTTGCGTCCGTCGCGGATAAGCAGGGTGCAGTTCAGTTCATCTTCGAGGTTTTTCAGCATCTTGCTGATGGTGGGTTGGGTGACAAACAACTTCTCCGCTGCGCGGGTAAAACTTTGCTGACGAACCACTTCGACAAAATAGCGCAGCGTTCTTATGTCCATGATTATTCCTCGGAACTATACCTTTGATGATTTTAATTCATTTCAGTCCATTACGTGCGCTCACTATACTGGCGCCTCGTCTCATTTTTGAGGAAAACCCCCATGGCCGTGGCGTTAAGCCGTGTTACGCCTGCCGTTGTGCAACGACTTCAGGTACCGGTTCAGGTACTGCTTTATGCAGGACTGTTTGTTTTCGCTGAATATCTTGTCAACTGGTTGCATCTGCCGCTGCCTGCCAACCTGGTCGGAATGGTGCTGATGCTGACGCTTATCCTCTGCCGCGTTATCCCCCTCAACTGGGTACGCGCCGGCGCGCGCTGGCTGCTGGCGGAGATGCTGCTGTTCTTTGTGCCTGCCGTGGTCGCGGTGGTGAACTATGCGCAACTGCTGAGGGTAGATGGCTGGCGCATCTTCGCGGTCATTGCGCTGAGCACGCTGATGGTGCTGGGGGCCACCGCCTGGGTGGTTGATAAAGTGTATCGGTTTGAAATCAGCAGGCAAAAGCATGACTAACTTCCAGATAAGCGTGTTGTGCCTGATTGCCACTCTGGCGATCTACTTTGCCAATAAACGGCTGTATCGCCGTTTTCACGCGCTGCCGCTGATGCCGCTGGTCTTTACGCCGATCCTGCTGGTGCTGATGCTGGTCTTCGGCCATATCTCCTGGCAGAACTACATTGGTGAATCCCACTGGCTGCTGTGGCTACTGGGGCCTGCGACCATTGCCTTTGCGGTACCGGTGTATGACAACCTGGCGATCATCAAACGCCACTGGATGTCGCTCAGCGCTGGCGTGATCACGGCCACGGTGGTGGCGGTCTGCAGTTCTGTCTGGCTGGCCCGGCTGTTTACGCTGCCCGATGAAATTCAGCGCAGCCTGGCCGTCCGTTCGGTCACCACCCCGTTTGCGCTGGCCGCGGCCAAGCCGCTCGGCGGACAGCCGGATCTGGTCGCGCTATTTGTGGTCGTGACGGGCGTCTTCGGGATGGCGGTTGGCGACATGCTTTTTTTGCGGCTGTCGATCCGTGAAGGAATGGCGAAAGGGGCGGGATTTGGCGCGGCATCGCACGGTGCGGGAACGGCACGTTCGTATGAACTCGGGCAGCAGGAAGGGGTGGTGGCAAGCCTGGTGATGATGCTCTCGGGCGTGGTGATGGTATTGATTGCACCGCTGGTGGCGTGGGTGATGTTCTGATTTCCCCGGCCGGAAAGGCCGGGGAGACGAGGTTAGTGCGCGCGGCCTTGCTCGACGCCCAGACCCGTTTGTGAGCGGATAAACTGGGCGCGGAATTTCTCACGCTCCAGGTTACCTTCCGGCGAGTTATCGGTCGCGGAGAAGACCCAGATACCAATAAACGCCACGGCAATGGAGAACAGCGCCGGGTATTCATACGGGAAGATAGCGCTTTCGTGACCGAGGATCTGCACCCAGATGGTCGGGCCGAGGATCATCAGAATCACCGCCGTCAGCAGCCCCAGCCAGCCGCCAATCATCGCCCCACGGGTGGTCAGTTTTGACCAGTACATGGAGAGCAGAATGATCGGGAAGTTACAGCTTGCCGCAATCGAGAAGGCCAGCCCCACCATAAAGGCGATGTTCTGCTTCTCGAACAAAATCCCCAGCAGGATGGCGACGACGCCCAGCACCAGTACGGTGATTTTGGAGACTTTCAGCTCATCGCGCTCGCTTGCGCCTTTGCGGAAAACGTTGGCGTAGAGATCGTGCGATACCGCAGACGCACCAGCCAACGTCAGCCCGGCAACCACCGCGAGGATGGTGGCGAAGGCCACGGCAGAGATAAAGCCGAGGAACAGGTTACCGCCTACCGCGTCGGCCAGATGCACCGCCGCCATGTTGTTACCGCCGATAAGCGCGCCCGCCGCGTCTTTAAACGCCGGGTTTGCCCCCACCAGCATGATCGCGCCAAAGCCGATGATAAAGGTCAGTATGTAGAAGTAGCCCATAAACCCGGTGGCGTAGAACACGCTTTTACGCGCTTCACGTGCATCAGACACCGTGAAGAAACGCATCAGGATATGCGGCAGGCCAGCGGTACCGAACATCAGGCCGAGACCGAGCGAGAGCGCGGATATCGGATCTTTCACCAACCCGCCTGGGCTCATGATCGCTTCCCCTTTCGGGTGCACTGACATGGCTTCGGTAAACAGATTATTGAAGCTGAACCCGACGTGTTTCATCACCATAAAGGCCATAAAGCTGGCGCCGAACAGCAGCAGTACCGCTTTGATGATCTGTACCCAGGTGGTGGCCAGCATGCCGCCGAACAGGACGTACATCACCATCAGCACGCCTACCAGCACCACCGCGACGTGGTAGTTCAGACCGAACAGCAGCTCGATCAGTTTGCCCGCACCGACCATCTGCGCAATCAGGTACAGCGCCACCACCACCAGCGAACCGCAGGCGGAGAGCATGCGGATGGGGCCTTGTTTGAGGCGGTATGAAGCTACGTCTGCAAAGGTGTAGCGGCCAAGGTTACGCAGGCGCTCGGCAATCAGGAACAGAATGATCGGCCAGCCGACGAGGAAGCCGAGGGAGTAGATCAGGCCGTCATACCCCGAGGTATAAACCAGCGCGGAGATCCCGAGGAACGAGGCGGCAGACATAAAGTCTCCCGCAATCGCCAGCCCGTTCTGGAAGCCGGTAATGTTGCCGCCCGCGGTGTAGTAATCGTTACGGGAGCGCACGCGTTTCGACGCCCAGTAGGTGATGTAAAGCGTTAGCACCACGAAAATCAGGAACATGATAATCGCCTGCCAGTTGGTTGGCTGGCGCTGGACCTCGCCGGTAAGGGCATCTGCCGCATGGGCAGCAAAGGGAAGTGTGGCGGCAAGCGCCGTCAGGACTCGCTTCATGATGCTTTTACCTCGCGCAGAACTTCTCTGTTAAGACGATCGAATTCACCGTTCGCACGCCAGACATACACACCTGTCAGCACAAACGAAATAACGATAACGCCAATGCCAATTGGGATGCCGCGCGTAACGCTGGTTCCGGCGTGCAGCGGCGTACCGAGCCACTGCGGCGCAAAGGCGATCAGCAGAATAAAGCCGACGTAAATAACCAGCATGATGATGGAAAGGATAAAGGCAAACCGTTGCCGTTTTTCGACGAGCTCCCTGTAGTGCGCACTATTCTCTATCTGCTGACAAATATCGTTATTCATCACAGAGTCTCCAAAGGTAAGGTTGGTTTGTTTTTATCCCCTCTCCCCTATGGGGAGAGGGTTAGGGTGATGGAAGGAAGGTGCGGTCTGATGCCCTCACCCCGGCCCTCTCCCACGGGGAGAGGGAGAAACACTAGGAAGGCATTGCGATGGCCTGCTTCTCTTCGAGCAGTTTGTCCACCACGCCAGGATCGGCAAGCGTTGAGGTATCACCGAGGTTGCTGGTGTCGCCTGCTGCGATTTTGCGCAGAATACGACGCATAATCTTGCCGGAACGGGTTTTCGGCAGTGAGTCGGTCCAGTGCAGCACGTCCGGCGTGGCCAGCGGGCCGATCTCTTTACGCACCCAGTTGCGCACCTCGGTATACAGCTCTGGCGACGGCTCTTCGCCGTGGTTCAGGGTGACGTAGGCGTAGATCGCCTGGCCTTTGATGTTGTGAGGAATGCCGACAACTGCCGCTTCGGCAATCTTCGGATGCGACACCAGCGCAGACTCAATCTCCGCCGTGCCCAGACGGTGGCCGGAAACATTCAGCACATCGTCCACGCGTCCGGTGATCCAGTAATAACCGTCTTCGTCCCGGCGCGCGCCGTCGCCGCTGAAGTACATGTTTTTAAAGGTCGAGAAGTAGGTCTGTTCGAAGCGCTCATGGTCGCCGAACAGGGTACGCGCCTGGCCAGGCCAGGAATCGACGATTACCAGGTTGCCTTCGGTGGCCCCTTCCTGCGGATTGCCTTCGTTGTCCACCAGCGCAGGCTGCACGCCGAAGAACGGACGGGTGGCCGAACCGGCTTTCAACTGCGTGGCGCCCGGCATCGGGGTGATCATGAAGCCGCCGGTTTCGGTCTGCCACCAGGTGTCCATCACCGGGCACTTCTCGTTGCCGATCTTTTTCCAGTACCACTCCCAGGCTTCCGGGTTGATCGGCTCGCCCACGGAACCGAGGATGCGCAGGGAAGAGCGGTCGGTCCCTTCGATGGCTTTATCGCCTTCCGCCATCAGCGCACGGATCGCCGTTGGCGCGGTGTAGAGAATGTTGACCTGATGCTTATCGACCACCTGGCACATACGCGCCGGCGTTGGCCAGTTAGGTACGCCTTCAAACATCAGCGTCGTTGCGCCGCAGGCCAGCGGGCCGTACAGCAGGTAGCTGTGACCGGTGACCCAGCCCACGTCGGCGGTACACCAGTAGATGTCGCCCGGATGGTAGTCGAAAACGTATTTAAAGGTGGTGGCCGCGTAAACCAGATAGCCGCCGGTGGTATGCAGCACGCCTTTCGGCTTACCGGTGGATCCGGAGGTATAAAGGATAAACAGCGGATCTTCCGCGTTCATCTCTTCCGGCTGATGCTGGTCGCTTGCGTTTTCAATCAGATCGCTCCACCACAGGTCTCGGCCCTCGTGCCAGTCAATGTTGCCGCCCGTGCGTTTGAAGACAATGACGTTATGGATGGATTTCACGTTCGGGTTTTTCAGCGCTTCATCGACGTTTTTCTTCAGCGGAATGCCGCGCCCGGCACGCACGCCCTCGTCAGCGGTGATCACCAGCTTTGAGTTCGAGTCGACGATACGTCCGGCAACCGCCTCCGGCGAGAAGCCACCAAAAATAACGGAGTGGATCGCGCCGATGCGCGCGCAGGCCAGCATAGCCACCGCGGCTTCCGGCACCATCGGCATATAGATCGCCACCACATCGCCTTTTTTAATGCCCTGGGCCAGCAGCACGTTGGCGAAGCGGCAGACGTCGCGATGAAGCTCTTTATATGAGATGTGTTTGCTCTGAGAGGCATCATCGCCTTCCCAGATAATGGCCGTTTCGTTGCCGCGTTCGGCAAGATGGCGGTCCAGGCAGTTCGCCGCCAGGTTCAGCGTGCCGTCTTCATACCATTTAATGGAGACGTTGCCCGGCGCGAAAGAGGTGTTCTTTACCTTCTGATAAGGTTTGATCCAGTCGAGGATGTGGCCCTGTTCACCCCAGAATGCGTCAGGGCTGGAAATGGACTGCTGGTATTTCTCCTGGTACTGCTCCGGGCTTATCAGGCAACGGTCCGCAATGTTTGCGGGAATGTCGTGTTTGTGTATTTGGCTCATGGCTTTTTTTCTCCTTGTAAGATGTTAATAATATGTCGCAAAAACGTTAATAGTAGGGGCTTTACAAGCTTTGTTTAGTATTTGGGCGACAGATCACGCAATGTCTGAAGAGTATGAAAATTGAGCGAATGAAACTTTGAAGGGAAATAATTCATCTGAAGAATTATTCACTTTTTTTTTTGTAAAAGTTTTTTCATAACAATCGGTTATTGATGTGGATTGCTATTAATTACCGTCAATGACGCTTTTTGCAGTGAAATGCCTTGTTCTTTAAGGCTTGCGCAGCATGCCGTGCAAATGATACTCATACGGCGCGTTAAAAAATCCCATAAACCAACGCAACACAATTCATACCCTTTCAGTATGTCTCCATATTCATGCAGTTTTGCTGGTGCGGAGATTTCATTGAGGAAGTCAGTTTCTATGAAAAATTTGAAAGTCAGCCTGGCCTGGCAGATCCTGCTGGCCCTTGTGCTGGGCATCTTGCTGGGCAGTTACCTCCATTACCATAGCGACAGCCGCGAGTGGCTGATTGCGAACCTTCTCTCGCCAGCGGGCGATATCTTTATTCATCTGATCAAGATGATTGTTGTGCCGATTGTGATCTCGACGCTGGTGGTCGGTATTGCCGGGGTAGGTGATGCGAAACAGTTAGGCCGCATCGGCGTTAAAACCATTCTCTATTTCGAAGTGATCACCACGGTTGCCATCATTCTTGGTATCACCCTGGCGAACGTGTTCCAGCCAGGTTCCGGGATTGATATGTCGCAGCTGGCGACGGTGGATATTTCGAAATATCAAAGCACCACCGCCGACGTGCAGAGCCATTCGCACGGTCTGATGGGCACAATTCTGTCACTGGTGCCGACCAACATTATCGCGTCAATGGCGAAGGGCGAGATGCTGCCGATCATCTTCTTCTCGGTGCTCTTTGGTCTGGGGCTTTCTTCCCTGCCCGCGACGCACCGTGAACCGCTGGTAACGGTGTTCCGCTCTATCTCTGAAACCATGTTCAAAGTCACCCACATGGTGATGCGCTATGCGCCGGTGGGTGTTTTTGCGCTGATCGCCGTAACCGTGGCGAACTTCGGCTTTGCTTCCCTGTGGCCGTTGGCGAAGCTGGTGATTCTGGTGCACTTCGCGATCCTGTTCTTCGCGCTGGTAGTGCTGGGGATTGTGGCGCGCCTGTGCGGGCTGAGCATCTGGATCCTGATCCGCATTCTGAAAGATGAGCTGATTCTGGCGTACTCCACGGCAAGCTCCGAGAGCGTGCTGCCGCGTATCATTGAGAAGATGGAGGCCTACGGTGCACCGGCGTCCATTACCAGCTTCGTTGTACCGACCGGTTACTCCTTCAACCTGGATGGTTCAACGCTGTATCAGAGTATTGCGGCAATCTTTATCGCTCAGCTGTACGGCATTGACCTGTCGCTGTGGCAGGAAATCGTGCTGGTGTTGACCCTGATGGTGACCTCAAAGGGTATCGCAGGCGTGCCGGGCGTCTCCTTCGTGGTGCTGCTGGCGACGCTGGGCAGCGTCGGTATTCCGCTGGAAGGCCTGGCGTTTATCGCCGGTGTGGACCGTATCCTCGACATGGCGCGTACCGCGCTGAACGTGGTGGGTAATGCGCTGGCGGTGCTGGTAATCTCCAAGTGGGAACACAAGTTCGACCGTAAAAAAGCGCTGGCGTATGAACGCGAGGTGCTGGGTCGTTTTGATAAAACGGCTGACCAATGATGTAAAAATGCCGGGTGGCGGCTTCGCCTTATCCGGCCTACATAACCGTAGGCCCGGTAAGCGCAGCGCCACCGGGCAATAATTTACTCTCCGCTCAACGCATCAAACTCTTCACACCCGGTATCAAACCCTTCCGTACAGCTCAGGTTTAACCAGTAAAGCGCTTTCTGTTTATTCGGTGTGATAAAGCCTTTCTCACCCTGCCTGAACAGCATGCCTGCCCAGTACTCCGCATAGCCCGTCCGGGACAGAGCCGAACTCCGCTTGAACCACGCCGCAGCCTGCACGTCATCCTGAGGGACTTCAACGCCGTTGGCATAGATCAGCCCCAGCAGCTGTTGCGCGTCTACCGCCGAGTCGCTATCGATGTCTTCGGTCGCCGTTTGCAGCAGTTTAATGGCCTGCGGGTAGTCGGTCTTGCCTGCTTGCGTGTTCACCAGCACCCGCGCCAGCATGATCGCGCCGCGTTTGCTGCCCGCAATGTTTGCCTGTTGGGCCAGAGCTTTGGCCTGTGCGTAGTCGCCCTGCGTAAAGAGGATTTGCGACAGCAGCGCCATGGCGTCGACATTGCCGCCTTTCGCCGCTTTCTCGGCCCACAGCGCGGCCTGCTTGCTGTCGCCGGAGCTGAAGTACGTATCGGCAAGATAATACTGGGCGCGCGCATCACCGGCTTCCGCCTGTTTACGATACTGGCTGCCTATCTCATCGGCACGGGCAAAGGCGGTTAAAAATAATAACAACAGAAAAATGGCTTTCATGGATTCTTATCATCGGGGTACATGCCGCGCAGTATAATCGCGGCGACAGAAGAAAAAAACGGGTGCGTTAAGACCTCAGCATCCCACAAGCCGGGCGGAACACGCGTTCCGCCCGAAGAGGTTAGCCTGGGTTGCAGGCTAATTTCGCCGCCACCTCCTGATGTTCACTCTTTATTGAAAACTCGCAGAGCTTATCGCGAGTAATAAAGGTAAAGATCACTATCGTCAGGCAAATAATAAAGACGATGCCTAACGCAGTTTTTAATGGCGTCATGCCTTTTACTCCTTGTGAAAAAAAGAATAAGAGGCTACTCTCAACCTGTTGGGGGTTGAGGGGTAGCCTCGGGTAAATGCAAATTTCCCGGGGCTTTCCACTTTCTGTCCCTCAACAATGCTCAAGACAGAAAGTCTTAAGCACCCGCCGCATATCTTATCCCTCTGAATTAAAATGCAAAGATGTAATT
>OJJD01000813.1_pt1 | contig 9862 bp, 10 predicted proteins | sample 1596011 | NCBI WGS metagenome assembly OJJD01 (sample SAMEA4350113, study PRJEB24818) | metagenome | biome: human; feature: gut; material: faeces | place: Denmark | collected 2013-09 | reverse complement strand
GAATGACCTCCCTTTGCTTGCTTGTGCAGTTCGCAGACCGCACTTCCAGTATAGCAAAGGGAGTTTTTCTTTTCCCATTATCGACATTAGTCTTCTTTTGAACCACTCGCCTAGCGAGTGGTTTTCGACATACAAAAAAGAAGCAGACGGCACAGAGCCGTCTGCTTCTTTTTCTTTTCTTCTGTTTATAGCTTCAGTCCGGCATAGCTCTCCCGCAGCGTCTCGCAGGAAGCGCTGAACCGTGCCTGCTCCTCCTCGGAGAGGTTCAGCTCCAGCACACGCTGGATGCCGCTGCGGTTCACAATGCAGGGTACGCCCACAAATACGTCTTTCTGGCCGTATTCGCCCCGCAGCATGGCGGATACCGTCAGCACGCTGCTTTCGTTGCCGAACACCGCCCGCGTGATGCGTGTAAGCGCCATGCCGATGCCGTAATAGGTGGCGCGCTTGGCTTCGATGATTTTGTAGGCGGCCGTGCGCACTTCTTCAGCGATCTTATCCAGTTCCTCGCTGCAATAGCGCCCGCCGGACTGGCGGCACAGCTCCAGCACAGGCTTTGTGGCCAGCATGGCCTGGCTCCAGGGAACAAATTCCGAATCGCCGTGCTCACCCATCACATAGGCGTGCATGTTGCGCGGGTCCACATGAAAATAATCGCCCAACAGATAGCGCAGACGCGCGGTGTCCAGCGCCGTTCCTGTGCCCAGCACGCGCCTTGGATTGAAGCCCGACAGCGCGCAGGTAATGCGTGTCATGATGTCCACCGGGTTTGTAGCTACAAGGAACAGCCCGTTGAAGCCGCTCTCCGTCACCGGGTCAATGATGCTTTTGAAGACGGCGGCATTGCGCTGCAAAAGGTCCAGCCGCGTTTCGCCGGGCTTTTGCGCCACACCTGCGCAGATGCACACAATGTCCGCATCGCCGCAATCGTCGTAGCTCCCCGCAAAGATCTTCATATTACTGCCGGAAAAGGCCAGCCCGTGGTTCATATCCATGGCCTCCCCCTCTGCGCGCTTTTTGTCCACGTCGATGAGCACCAGCTCGTCGCATACGTTCTGGTTCAGCATAGCGTAGGCATAGCTCATGCCCACCATGCCGCAGCCTACCAGAGCAACCTTGCGTTTGTCTGTCTTCATTTCGCTCTCCCCTTTTCCATGTTCTGTATTAGTATGCGGCGGACTGCGCCCGCTTACTCCGCCAACGCCTGCAGCTGCACGGCCTTTTGCCGCAGCGGGACCGCATCCGCCGCCAAAAACAGCTCCCTTGCATGCAGCGCCTCCACGCCGGCGGCAAAGCTGTGTGCCAGCGACGCGGCTTTTGCGGCATCCACCGGTCTCGCACGGCCCAGGAACATTCGTGCGTTGCCGCCGTATACCTGCTCCAGCGCCTCGGATGAAAGGCCCAATCCACGCATGGGCGTGGGTGCGATGCGGAACAGATATCTGCCGTCCGGCAGCAGCGTATAGGGTTCATTCTCCGGCGTTTCCAGAAACGTGCGGATCACGTCCACCCGCGCGGCGCTCTCGCTGCTGTCCAGCGGCCGGGGCGGCTGCGCGATGGAGGCACGGGAGCCGATATCGCTGCCATAGAGGATGCGCGTGCCGAATTCTTCAAAAAATGCCCGTGCAGCAGGAATATCTCCGGCAAGGTTCGTGTACAGCTCGATACCGGGCGTCAGGTCTACCCGCACCTCCGGGTAACGCCGCAGCAGCGCCGAAAGCCGCGGCAGCTGCGCCGAAAAGAAAAACAGGTGCGCCAGCTGGAGCCTCAGGCCCGGGTGGCATGCCAGCACCGCAAACACCTGACGGTACTGCTCCTCATTGTTGATGGTTTCCGGGCCGTAGAACCAGCCCTCGCTTTTCGCATAGGGATTGATGCGGGAGGCATCCCAAAACTCCTCCGGGTCGTTCACATGCCACAGAATGGGCACGCGCTGTTCCTCTGCCCAGCGCCAGAACGGTTCCCATGCCGGAGTATCGAAATCCGGAATGGGAAAATTGCGCCGGATATCGGGCTTGCCCTCCAGCAGCTTGATGCCGTCGCAGCCTGCGGCCAGCAGCGCCCCGGCCTGCGCGACCAGATCTTCGCCCAGCGCCGCCGCATCTCCCTCGTGGAGAAACCAGGCGCTGCGTTCCAACCCTCCCATCACATAGACAGTTCCCTCCGGATGCACTGCTTTGTAATAAAGCGCATCCGGCACGGTGGAGCATACGCCCATCTGCGGAATGCACGCCAGCGTACAGGCCCCGACGCCGTGGCGCTCCCGCACCGCGTCAAAGGCCGGACCATGGGTATCAGAATAGTGCATATGCGCATCGAACAGCTGCAATGGTATCCCTCCCGGTAAGTCAAATATCTCCGCCGCGAAGCGACCCCAACAAAACCGCGCCTGCTGCGGTTTTGCATGGTTCAATGTTCTCAAGCCCATGCGCGAAAGCGCATCAGCGCATGAAATGCGCGCAGCCACGTAAGCGGCGGGCTTGAGGTTATTATACCACACTTCCCGCTCTGCTGCACCGCCTGCACCAAAAGCACAGGCGCCGGCCCCGGCTGAAAAACCGCGCGCCGGTTCCAGAACGGTCTTGACTTTCCCAGAGTTTATGCTATATTAGTGTTTAGTAATACTAGGTATAAAACCAGGACGGAGGGGAGCGGATGGAATCGCGCTTTGAACGACAGTTGAAAAAGGGCGCGCTGGAGATGCTGGTACTGGGGCTGGTGTGTGCGGGACCTACTTACGGCTACGAGCTACTGGGCAGCATGGCCCGGCGCAGCAACGGGCTTTTTGCGCTGAAGGAAGGCACGTTGTATCCCATTTTGTACCGGCTGGAAGACGATGGGCTTATCGAAGCGCAATGGCGTACCAGCGGGGGCCGCACCGCACCGAAAAAATACTACACGGCCACGCCGGAGGGTCATGCGGCTTATGCCGTACAACGCAAAGCATGGCGCGCCTTCGCGGACTGCGTGGACGGATTTGACAGGGAGGAGCAGTTATGACGGAACAGGAGAAAAAGATCAAGCGCTATGTCAATGCCATCGAGCGGGAGCTGCGCCTGCCTCTGAAAGCAAAAGCGCGCATCAACGGGGACATCGGCACCGATATCCACGCCCGGCTGGAAAAAGGACAAAGCATCGATGAGATCATCGCGGAGATGGGCACGCCGCAGGAGGTTGCCGCGGGCTTTAACGAGGAAATGCAGGATCAGCTTCTTCCCAAAGGCAGCCCCTGGCGCTGGGTGTTCCTCATTGCGGCGATACTGGCGGGCGGAGCAGCACTGCTTTCCATTCTTCCCTTTCTGCTTTTTTATTTTCAAAGCTCCGGCATGGGCGTTATCGGCGGTGCAGACGGGCCGACGGCCATTTTTATAACAGGCGCTGCAAATCTTCTCGCCCCGGTGCTCACACCGCTGTGGCTCGCCGTTCCCTTCATTCTGGGATGCTGCGCCGCCTGCGTGCTGCTGCGCTGGGGGCAAAACGGGCCGCGTGCAAAGCATACGCTTGCTTTGATGTTTTCCGCCGCCGCTTTGCTGTGCTGGCTCCTGTTGGGCATATTGTCATTGTGGCAGGTTTCCTCCGCGGCGGGCGCCGCTGTATTGTCCTGGAAAACGCTGCTGTTCCAGCTGTTCAACCTGATGCTGCTTCCGAGTTTCTGGCTTCCCGTGGTAACGCTGTGCATTGCAGCGCGCCGCCGGAAGACCGCGTCCCCGAGGCAATAACGTCAAACGAAGATACGGAAAACCCGTCCCCGGCCGGGGACGGGTTTCTATATTTTTCGGCTCTGCGCCGTCCGCAAGCCTATTTGCGTCTGTCCTGAAAGGAATCGCTTCCCACAATGAGGCAGCAATAAACAACGAACGTAACGGCCAGTGCGCCAATCAGCAAAAACCATCCCATCCGCGAGCCTCCCTTTTGTATTTACTTCATTGTTATCACTTTATTATAGCACTCGTGTATGACAAAAAACTGTATATCCCACCGTTCCTGCGGAACGGGTTCCGTGGACACGGCTGCACGCTGAAGTGTCTTTCCAGTGCAAAATATCGTTGAAAAACAAAAACGGCATCCCAACCGGGATACCGTTCCTGTGGTGCGCTGCAAGGGATTCGAACCCCTGACCTTTTGGTTCGTAGCCAAACACTCTATCCAACTGAGCTAGCAGCGCATACCACTCCGCTTTTGGAGTGCATCATATATGTTATCATAGTCGAACACGGTTGTCAACCGTTTTTTTCGTCCAGAATCATATTTTTTGCCTTTTCCAGCAATTCCTTGTCGGCGGCATAAGTCAGCCGGCGCTGTGCTTCCTCCAGCGGCAGCAGGCAAACTGCCCGCACCTCCTCCGGCTGGGCCCGCAGCGTGCCGCCGGTGATCTCGGCCACAAAGAACACAACATCCTTTGTCACGCCCTTTGCGGGCGAATAGGTCGTCACCTCGCGGTAGCCCGGACGCACGCGTACCTGCGCGCCCGTTTCTTCGCGCACCTCGCGCATGGCGGTCTCTTCCTCGCTCTCACCGGCTTCCACATGGCCTTTCGGAAAAGCCCAGTGGCCGCCATAGCGGTGGCAGATGACAAGCACGCGGGGCGCGCCTTCTTCGCGGGTATAGCAGATCGCCCCGCAGGATTTCTCATGTTTCATGTTCTTTTTCCTCAGTTCAAAATAAATTTACGTTTCGTGCGCCGCCGGGAATTGTGTTTTGGCGCGGGCTTTGGTATACTTGTAAAAGGATTTTACTGCGCGCAGCCTTGCGCTGCGCGGTATTTTTGTTTTATTGGAGGTTTTTCACTTTGACTCTCATGGATCTGTTGCTTCTGCTCCTTGTTATCGCCGCTGCAGTGGCCGTTTATTTCTTTTTTGTCAAAAGCCGGGACGAAGGCACAGAAACGCCCCGGAAAGCCAAAAACCTGGACGGCGCGAAAAAAAGCGCAAAAGCCCTGAGCGCGGCCCGCCGTTTCGCGGCGCTGCACCAGTATCAGGTCATCGCCCCCGCGCAGATTGCCAAGGACGGCAAATTTGCCGACCTTGATTTCATCATCGTCGGCTGGTTCGGCCTTTTGTGCGTAAAATGTGTGGGGCTGGGCGGCCAGATCTACGGCAACCCCGGCGACCCGATGTGGCTGCAGGTGGACGCGGAAAAGCGCATCTCGTTTGAAAACCCCATGCGCGCCGCAGAGGCCGATACCCGCCTGGTGCGTGACACGCTGTTTACTGCGAACCTGCGCGGCATCCAGGTGGAGACCGTGTGCGTTTTCACCAATAAAAAAGCGACCCTTGCGCTGCCGCGCGGCACGGGCCACTACACGCTGAAGGACTTCAAGGCGCTGCTGGGCAAGAGCAAGTACGAGCAGGACAAGGGCGTCGATATTCCCCAGACCGTGGACGCCGTCAAGAAGTGGGTCGTAGAGGGCTGAGGCCCGCCGTCTTGTCCTATTATAGCAAACCGTGGCGGATTTGAAAAGCCGGGCAAAACTATTTACAGTTTGTTCACAGCGGTTTAACAAACCTTACGCAATTCTTTTCTATAATACAATCACAGGGACACGGAAGCCGCAATCCGGGTTCCTGCACATGATTCCTCCTCACACCAAGAGAGATACCCCTAAAAGCCCCCGTGCTCACCACACGGGGGCTTTCCCTTTGCAAAAAGCTGCGCGGTGCGGGACGCTTCCGTTCCCGCGCGCCGCGCAGTTTTTTCTTTCAGGTTTCAGCGCCGCAGCCCGCCTGCGCCACCTCGGCCGCGATATAGCCCGGCACCTGCTCAGGCGTGATGCCCAGCGCGGCGGCCAGCTCACCATGAAGCAGCTCCTCGGCACGCTTCATATATTCGGCCTCGGTACGTGCGGGCTTTTTGCCCTGCGCCGTACGCTCCCTGTTTTTGCCGTAAATCGTCTTGATAAGCTGCACCAAATCGTCGCAGTCGTGCGTGCGCATGAGCGAACGGTAGTGCTCGGCCAGCATCTGCTGATCCTTCCCGCCGCATGGGTTCTCCTCAATCTCCGGGATCCGGCCGATGAGCGCCTCTGCCTGGGCATGCGTCAGAATGGGCCGCATAAACACCTTGGCGTCCACAGGAATATATACCGTGCCTGTTTCGTACACAGGGTCCAGCTTATAATACAGCTTTTTTTCGCCGGCGCCCGGCAGCCCCGCCGGAGCCTCCACAGCCTCCACACGGCATACGCCCATATTCCCGTACACGATCAAATCGCCTTTTTGAAACATCGTATTCCCTCCTGTAAAACCACTCCACCCGTTTCGTCCCGAACAGGCGGACGCGCCGCGCCGTGCTCCCTCCCCTGCGCTTCGCTCCGCCAAAAATCAAAACAGCGTGCGGTTTTGACAGCCGGACTTACGTTCCTCAAAACCACACGCTGCAATTTTTCAGTATCCCGTTTTGCCGCCGCTGCGGCATTTCCTATTTATAGTATACCACATTTTGCCCCCAATTGTAAGCGGAAGTTTTTTCTCTCCGCCGCGCGCCCTCCGAAACCGGGCGGACAGCCTGTCCAAAATTTTATCCGGGCCGGACTTTTCCCCACCCCCTATGCATATAAATTGCATGAGGTGATGTCAAAATGTACAAGCGGCGCAGAAGGCGGCATATTGTAATGCCCGTGCTGGCGGGCCTGCTGACGCTGGCCACGCTGGGCAGCACGGCCTTCGCCGCGCCGTCCTTTTCCCTCCCGCAGGCTGCCGCGTATTTCAGCAGCATTCTGTGCGCGCCGAATGCAGCGCTGGCCGCAACCCGGCGAGTGCTGGACGACGCCATGGACGAGGACGCAGTGCCCACGGCGCAGCCTATCGATGAGGACGATCCCGAGGCAGGCTTCTGGACGGTGGGCCCGACCGAGGAGGAAATGCTGTCTCAGAGCGAAGCGCAAAGCGTATCTTCCGGCGCTTCCTCCGTACCGGACGGCCCCATTCCCGATGGCATGGCCCCGCTGCTGGAAGCGCATTACGAGCAGGGCGCGGGTGCGGGCTATGTTTCCAGCGGCGCAGCCACCGTGCGCAACAGCACCGACCTGCCTGACAGCGAGGTAGCCGCGGAAATGATGCAGACGCTTCCGTTCCAGGTGGAGCTGAACAGCGCGGAGCCTCAGGTACTCATTATGCACACGCACACCACAGAAACCTACGAACTGGAGGAAAAAAACTGGTGCGATCCGGCGTTTTCCGCCCGCAGCACGGATCTTTCTGTCAATATGGCCGCAGTAGGAGCCGAAATGGCTGCTCAGCTCAACGCGGCGGGCGTAAACACTCTGCACGACACCACCCTGCACGATTACCCAAGCTACAACGGCAGCTACGCCAAAAGCAACGCTACCGTGCGCAGCTATCTGGAGCGGTATCCCAGCATCAAGGTGGTGCTGGACGTCCACCGCGACGCCATCCAGCGGGACGACGGCACCCGTGTCAAGCCCGTGGCGGACATCGGCGGCATGAAAGCCGCCCAGGTCATGATCATCTGCGGCGCAGACGTGGACGGCAATCTGCCCAATTTTAAACAAAACCTCCGCTTTGCCAGCCGCTGGCAGGATAAGATGGAAAGCATGTTCCCCGGCCTCACACGGCCTGTGCTGTTCGACTACCGCTATTACAATCAGGATCTTACGACCGGCAGCCTGCTCATTGAGATGGGCGGCCATGCCAATACTTTGGAAGAGGCCAAATACTCCGGCCGCCTGGTTGGTCAGACCCTGGCTGCTTTGTTTGCAGAGGGCTGAACGCGCCCGTATATAAACTCTTCGGCCACGCAAAAAGCCCCGCGCATACGCACGGGGCTTTTATTATTGGTACAGTCTTATTCCGCCACTTCTTCAAAGGCCTCTTCACCGGCGCCGCAAACGGGGCACGGCACAGGAGGAACATCGCCCTCAAATGTCTGGCCGCAAATCGTGCATCTCCATTTTTTCATAATACTAACCTCCTTTTATTCATTTCGTTTCACCTATTGATATTATATACCAATTGATAATACAATGCAATAGTTTTTAAAAAAGAATCATTCACCGCGCACGGCTTTGGCAAAATCCCGGCCGAACTGTACGGCTGCAGCCAGGTCCTCCTGTGTGGGGCAGAACCGGACACGCATGCCCTCCAGCGGCAGGCTCAGCCGAAGCTGCTGCATGCGCGCAGTCAGATTGGGAACCGCCTCGCCGCTCCAGCCGTAGCTGCCGAACGCACCCGCCGGCTTGCCCTTGTGGATGATGGGGTTCAGGCCAAGAAACATTTCGTACACTGGAGGCAGCGCGTCGCCGACCAGCGTGGGGCTGCCCAGCAAAAAGCCGTCCGCCGCGGCTACCGCGGCCTTTGCAGCGGCGGTGTCGTCGGAGACGAGGTCGTACATTTCCACACGCACGCCGCCTTCCTTCAAGCCGTCGCGGATGTGCTCGGCCAGGCGGCGCGTATAGCCGTAAGCGGAAACGTAGGCAACTGCCACCACTTTTTCCGGCCTCTGTTCAGGCCGGCACCAGGTGCGGTACATGTCAAAATACTTCTGCACGCCGCTGCGCAGCACGGGGCCGTGGCCGTTGCCCACAAACTCCACGGGCAGGCTGCCGATCTTATCCAGTGCGCTGCGCATGAAGGGGTCTTTGAACGGCCCGATGATGTGGTCGAAATAATATTTGTACGCGGGAGTGAAATCGCCGTCGATGAGGTCGTTGAACACGCGCGGGTCGGCATAATGGCAGCCAAAGCTGTCGCAGGTAAACAGGGCTTTCAGCTCCGGGATGTACGTATACATGCTGTCGGGCCAATGAAGCATGGGCACACTGAGGAATTTCATCGTCAGACCGCCCAGGTCAATCTCGTCCTTCTCCGTGACGGCGCGGGACGGAAACGGGCCGTTGACGATTTCTTTCAAAAACGTCAGCGCCGTTCCGCTGCCCAGCACCGTGGCGCCGGGCGCAAGCTCCAGCAGCCGCTTCATGCTGCCCGTGTGGTCCGGCTCGGTATGGTTGACGACGATATAATCCAGAGAAGCCGGGTCGCACACCTCGCGGATATTGGCAAGGAACTCCTCAAAGAACGGCTCCTTGCTCGTCTCGAACAGCACCGTTTTTTCAGTGCCCTTCACGATATAGGAATTGTAGGAAGTACCGTGGTCTGAATGCATGATGATATCGAACACGCGCAGGCCGGGATCCTGCACGCCCACGTACCAGATGTTTTCTTTCGCCTGTAAAGCGCCCATAAAATCCAATCTCCTTTTATCGGTTTTGCATCATACATTTTATCTTATTTTGTTGAAAGCCGCAAGGACCGGGACAGGCGCGCACTTCTAGTATATGCAAAAAATCTCCGGCAAACCGCGGTACCGGAGACCTTTTATCTGTTCCATGCCGGCAGCCGTTTCACGCATGCGCCCGGCGGTAGACCAGAAAATCAAAATGCAGTTCTGTTGTAAGCGTATCCAGCGAGGCCAGCCTTTCAGCGCCGGAGCGGGGCGTTTTCCAATAATAAGGCGTCATCGCAAACAGGTCCAGGATCGTGCTGCCCGTCACGGTGAGCATGCTGTGTACGGGTATCCTCTGCTCCAGCGCAAAGCCGGGATAAGCGACATCCTGCACCGTATTTTCGTAAGGGCGCTCGTAGAGCACCTCCTTAAGGCCGTACAGGTGGCGCGGGCCGGGCACCGCAAACACGAATGCTCCGCCGGGCTTCACCACACGGGCAAATTCCTGTGCGGCGGCCGGGCTGAAAATATCGACCAGGCAATCCGCCGCCGCATCGGCCACAGGGATGGCGAAGCTGCTGGCCACGGCCCACTGCACGGCATGTCCCTTGTCCCGCCTGGCCGCTGCCTTTACCGCGAATTTGGAAATATCGAACGCGGCCGCCGACGGCGTTTTGCCTGA
>OJJD01000812.1_pt1 | contig 9862 bp, 11 predicted proteins | sample 1596011 | NCBI WGS metagenome assembly OJJD01 (sample SAMEA4350113, study PRJEB24818) | metagenome | biome: human; feature: gut; material: faeces | place: Denmark | collected 2013-09 | reverse complement strand
GGGAAACGGATTTTATAGGCCCGCACATCCCCGCTTTCAAACCAGCCTATAAGCCCTTTCTGACCTTCTTCTCCCGGTTTCCAGGCCAGCGTAAAACTGGTATCTCCTGCAGACTTCTGCCCCTGCCCGGTCGCGGTCCAGTCCGCGTCTTCATCATCCAGGTAGTTATCATCGTAGGGTTCTGCCGTCATCTCGCCCGGCGTCAGATCCTTCACCTTAGCCAGTCGCTGCCAGTCATCGTCTGACAACGGGTTTGCATAAGCATCACCCTTGCCGTTGTAAACCCACAGAGTGGTACCGGCACCTTTTACCGGCTCAAGGGGATTTGGTGTTGCCATATCGTCCTCACATCTCGTATGTAATGGAATAAGTCAGATCTGCAGAACTCCATAACGCCATATCGTCATCACGACGATACTCATAGCCCTGCGTAACCATCGTGGTAATCAGTCCTGCCAGTGCCGGGATATCGCTCATCACCGGATAAATCCGGGACTCCATCCACGCATCCAGCTCTGAATCCGGCACCTGAGCAGGCAGGAAAACTTCAATATGCAGCTCCGCCTGCCAGGTATCGCTGTCCAGCTCTTCGCCCGTGTATTCAGCGCCGGTGAGATAAACGGCAACTGCCGGAAAATCCGCCTCATCAAAAACAGCGGGGCGACCATCAAAAAGCGTCGCCCCGGTGTCATGCTTCTCCAGTGCATCCAGTACGGCTGCACGGAGTTCAGTATGTTTCATCGCTTTATTACCATTCTCAGTTGATGCTGCAGCGCATAGCCCAGCTCTTTCGGAAGACATTCACGCCGTATCCGTTCAATATTCTGTTTAAACGCCGTGGTAAGCGGCACCGCCATCGGGATTTTCACCACATCAATGGGGTAACGGTTTTTCCCGGCCACACGCTGCATGACATGCCACCGCCCATTTTTCAGTTGCTGAATAAACGCGCCGGGAATACGACGGTTTCCCACCACAAGCACGCTGCCGCCACCTTTCAGGGATGAACGCTGCCCCTTTTTACGACGCCTGCGTCGGGACAGGACAACCCGCGCATTCCCCAGCTTGATTACGGGCAAATCCCCCCGGTTAACCTTGATTCTGGCCTGCGGATTTTTAACCGTGGCCCTTTTCAGCCTGGCCCTTTCCTTTACCAGTTTCCGGCGTACCTTTGTCTCACGGGCAACCTGTGACGCAGACTGCGATATCGCGGATGAAGCAACGCGGTTAATGGCCATTGCTGACGCACCGGGCACCGCCGTTTTGCTGATACGGCTGAGGTTTTCAACGGCCTGCTCAAGACCTTTTATGGCCATACATCCCCCTTTCAGCGGCGACGGTTAACGGCAGGCGGCACGCCACGCCCAAGCCAGAGATGACAGCTTCCGCCATCATCCGGCGAAATCCGGTCTATCCAGAAGTTTTCCTCACCGATGGTCAGCGTGTCTCCACGCCGCAGCTGCCGCACATCATCAGTCCGGACAAACAGGGACGGGCTGGAGCCTTCAACGCGCACGCCCTGTCCGGCATAGCTGATATTTTCAGGGTCATCAAAAACACCACGTATTACTGCGCCGGACTGCTCACCGGATGTCATGGTGGCTGACGTTCCCATGTACCCGCGTATCGTTTCATCGGCGCGGGCAATGGCAGCATCGAACAGGTTATCGAAATCAGCCACAGCGCCTCCCGTTATTGCATTCTGGCCAGGCCACGTTCTGTCATTTCGGCTGCCACACCGGCAGAGACACGAAACGCCGTTCCCGGCAGCACAAATGCCACAGGTTCATCCCGCGTGGCGTGAAGTGCATCGGTATGCAGCGTCACCAGTGCCACAACCGTGACCAGAGCAGCCGTATCAGTCACGGTATCCGTCTGTGCTGATACCACCTCATTTTCATGTCCGGTCAGCGCATTTTCCGGGCTGACAGACGTGTCCTGACCGGCTGCGTCATCCGTGTCATCAAGCTCCTCTTCCAGCTCTGCCACACGGAGCGCCAGTTCTTCTTTCGTCCCCGTCAGGCTGACATCACGGTTCAGTTGTTCACCCAGCGAGCGGAGACGGGCAATCAGTTCATCTTTCGTCATGGACTCATCCACAGAGAAACAATGGCCCCGAAGGGCCATGATTACGCCAGTTGTACAGACACGAACTCATCAGGGTCAGCCAGCAGCATCAGCGGTGCTGACTGAATCATGGTGAACTCTCGCGCCGGATCGCCGGTAGTCACCCAGTTTTTCGGGTAACGGGCAGAGGCGTTAATGCCTTCGCGCTGTGCGTCCGCATCCTGAATACAGCCATAGGTACGCAGACCGCGTGCCTGAGTGTTCCCCAGCACCATCGTGTTGTCCGGCAGGAAGTTCTTTTTGACGCCGTTTTCCACGTACTGTCCGGAATACACGACGATGGCCACATCGCCATACATTCCCTTATAAGACACCGCTTTGCCCAGGTCTTTTACCGCTGTCTCCAGCTCGGAATGAGAGCCGCGACGGGTATCCAGCTTATCCCTGACGGCTTTGAAGGAACGGAACAGCGCCCATCCTTTCGGATCAAACACGATGATATTCACCACGCCGCTGGCGTTCAGCGCGTAGGCTTCGATATCGTCGGTCGGGTCATACGTGGACTTGTCACGCTTGCTCCACTCCGTGCCACCGGACTGTGTGATGTTGTTTGCCGCACTGCGGCCCATATCCACCTCAACCGGATCAAAGGCTTCACCGGTCATGGTGTATTTGCCCTTAAGCACGGCAGAAACTGCCTGCATCTCTTCGACCTGGGCAATGGCCAGCTCTTCGTCACGCATGTTCTGCATGATGATGCGACGGCGGCGGTAAGCCGGGTCCGCCAGATTCTGCGGATCTTCATCCGGCAGGCGACGCAGGGTCATCTGCGGATTCACCTCATGCTTCGGCTTGACATATCCCGGCGTAAATTCAGAGGTGGAGCCGCCACGGGAACGGATAACCTCACCGGAAACAATCGGCGAAACGTACAGCGCCATGTTTACCAGTCCCGGAATTTGTGAGAGATAGACTTTCTCCGTGGTGAAGGGATAGCTCTCACGGAAAAAGAGACGCAGAAACAGCGGATCAAACTTAAATTTCTGCTCATTTGCCGCCAGCAGCTGGGCGGTTGTGTACATCGACATAAAAAAATCCCGTAAAAAAAGCCGCACAGGCGGCCTTTAGTGATGAAGGGTAAGGTTAAACGATGCTGATTGCCGTTCCGGCAAACGCGGTCCGTTTTTTCGTCTCGTCGCTGGCAGCCTCCGGCCAGAGCACATCCTCATAACGGAACGTGCCGGACTTGTAGAACGTCAGCGTGGTGCTGGTCTGGTCAGCAGCAACCGCAAGAATGCCAACGGCAGCACCGTCGGTGGTGCCATCCCACGCAACCAGCTTACGGGTGGCGGTGTCCAGCATCAGCGGGGTCATTGCAGACGCTTTCGCACTCAATCCGCCGGGCGCGGTTGCGGTATGAGCCGGGTCACTGTTGCCCAGCGGCTGGTAATGGGTAAAGGTTTCTTTGCTCGTCATAAACATCCCTTACACTGGTGTGTTCAGCAAATCGTTAACGGCATCAGATGCCGGGTTACCTGCAGCCAGCGGTGCCGGTGCCCCCTGCATCAGACGATCCAGCGCAGTATCACTGCGCGCCTGTGCACTCTGTGGTGCTGCGGCCAGAATGCGGCGGGCCGTTTCCACGGTCATACCGGGGGTTTCTGCCAGCACGCGGGCCTGTTCTTCGCGTCCGTGAGCCTCCTCACAGTTGAGGATCCCCATAATGCGGCTGTTTTCTGCCGCAACCGCAGCGGTGATCTGCGCGTTCACGTCCGGCTGCGCCGCGCTGGCGTTTTCGCCCTCCATCGCTGGCACCACGCCAGTAACGTCAGCCTGCGAAGCAGTGGCTGAAACAGTTGTTGATTGAGTCTCTTTGGTCATTCGCCCTCCTGAGAGACGGGATTTACGTGCATCCAGTGCATCACGCATAACGGTGATCGCATCGGTGCTGTTGACAAGTTCATCAGCCAGTCCGGCATCAATGGCCTCCTGACCGCTGTACACTGCAGCCTCGGTATCCAGCACAGCCTGCACGGACAGGCCGGTATATGCCGACACCTTCTGCGCAAACATCCGGCGGGTTGCATCCATCCGGGACTGCAGTGTTTCCCGGACATCACCCGGTAGATGGCTGTAGGGGTTGCCATCCACCTTATGGCTGCCGCTGTAAATCAGCGTGATTTCCACGCCCTGTTTCTCCAGGGCAGCACCGTAATTACTGTGAGCCATCATGACGCCGATGGAGCCTGTCCGGGCGGTCTGCGTGACCAGACGCCGGGAGGCGGCGCTGGCAAGCAGCTGACCTGCACTGCAGTTCATGTCGTTGGCCAGCGCCCATACCGGTTTTATGTCACGCACACGGGCGATGATGTCAGCACAGTCAAATGCTCCCGCCACCATTCCGCCCGGTGTGTCCATATCGAGCAGAATGCCGTCCACCATCGGGTCGCTGGCAGCCTGTTGCAGACGGGCGATAATGCCGTTGTAACCGGTCATCCCCGAATACGGCTGCAGCGCCCGCGTCCGGCTGACCAGCGTACCGGACACCGGCAGCACGGCGATGCCGTTCATGACCTGATAACTCCGGGCCTGTCGTGGTCCGTCATCATCACCGGATAACGCCAGCGCCGCGGGTGCCTCTCCGGCAGTCAGGCTGTCGCCGGATACTGCATCCGTCAGGCGGCTGATCCCAAGCTGGCCTGCAAGCGCACAAAAGAAAACCCGCGCATAGGCGGGTTCAAGCATCAGCGGCTCATTAAAAGCCATGCTGGCAATATGCGGGAGATTACGCAGCTCTGCTGTCACTCTTCTCCTCCTCTGTTGATTGTCGCAGCCCGGATTCAAATGCCGCAGCCGCCCAGGCGGGCGGTTTAAGACCGGCTGCGCGGCGCTCCATCGTTTCACGGACCTGCTGGGCAAAAATTTCCTGATAGTCGTCACCGCGTTTCGCGCACTCTTTCTCGTAGGTGCTCAGTCCGGCTTCTATCAGCATCACCGCTTCCTGAACTTCTTTCAGACCATCGATGGCCATACGACCGGAGCCTATCCAGTCGCAGTTCCCCCAGGCACTGCGGGCTTCCTGAAAGCTGAAGCGCGCTTTTGAAGGTAACGTCACCACGCGGCGAACGATGGCCTCTTCCAGCCAGCACAGAAACATCTGGCTCGCCTGACGGGATGCGACGAATTTTCGCCGCCCCATAAAGTACGCCCACGACTCGTTCGCACTGGCCCGTGCCGTGGAGTAGCTCATCTGGGCGTAATTCCGGGAAAGCTGCTCATACGAGACACCCAGCCCGGCAGCGATATACCGCAGCAGTGACTGCTCAAACACGGAGTAGCCGTTATCCGTGTCCTGAGCCGTCTGCAGGTTCAGTGAGTCCCCCGGCATCAGGTGCGGCACTTTTGCGCCTCCCAGACGGACCGGTGCTGCGGAGTAATACGCGGCAATTTCACCAATCCAGCCGGTCAGCCTTTCCCGCTGCTCCTGACTGTTCGCGCCCAGAATAAAATCCATCGCTGACTGCGTATCCAGCTCACTCTCAATGGTGGCGGCATACATCGCCTTCACAATGGCGCTCTGCAGCTGCGTGTTCTGCAGCGTGTCGAGCATCTTCATCTGCTCCATCACGCTGTAAAACACATTTGCACCGCGGGTCTGCCCGTCCTCCACGGGTTCAAAGACGTGAATGAACGAAGCACGACCGCCGGGTAACTCGCGGGGTATCCATGTCCATTTCTGCGGCATCCAGCCAGGATACCCGTCCTCGCTGACGTAATATCCCAGCGCCGCACCGCTGTCATTAATCTGCACACCGGCACGGCAGTTCCGGCTGTCGCCGGTATTGTTCGGGTTGCTGATGCGCTTCGGGCTGACCATCCGGAACTGTGTCCGGAACAGTCGCGAGGGACGGGTATCCCAGGTGGCCTGAACGAACAGTTCACCGTTAAAGGCGTGCATGGCCACACCTTCCCGAATCATCATGGTAAACGTGCGTTTTCGCTCAACGTCAATGCAGCAACAGTCATCTTCGGCAAACTCTTTCCATGCCGCTTCAACCTCGCGGGAAAAGGCACGGGCTTCTTCCTCCCCGATGCCCAGATAGCGCCAGCTTGGGCGATGACTGAGTCGGAAAAAAGACCCGACGATATGATCCTGATGCAGCTGGATGGCGTTGGCGGCATAGCCGTTATTGCGTACCAGATCGTCTGCGCGGGCATTGCCACGGGTAAAGTTGGGCAGCAGGGCTGCATCCACACTTTCACCCGGTGGGTTCCACGCCCGCAACTGCCCACCAAATCCGCTGCCACCGCCGTGATAACCGGCATATTCACGCAGCGATGTCATGCCGTCCGGCCCCAGAAGGGTGGGAATGGTGGACATTTTCATACATAAAATCCTGCTGGTCCCCTGCGTCGCTGTGTCATGCCGGTCTGCACTTCCAGCTCAGCAATGTATTTTTTCAGGTCAGACACGGAAGTGGTCGTAAACTCCACTCGCCGTCCGTCTTTCTGTACCGTTGCCACCCGTTTTCCTGTCATCAGGTCATGCAGTGCCGCACGGGCAGCGGCAAGTTCTTCCTGTCGCGTCATTCATCCTCTCCGGATAAGGCACGGGCGTATTCTGCCAGTGTTTTCTTGTTGGTTGCTGCACCATCCTCTTCCTGCAGGCTCGCCAGCAGTGCACTGAGATCCAGCTGCCAGCGGGAAATACTGATGCGCAGCGCCGCCAGCGCATAAACGAAGCAGTCGAGCGCCTCATTGCGTCGCTTTTTGCTGTCCCACAGTATTTTTTTCCTGCCATCCACCCATTTTTCGACCTGCTCTTCAGCAGTCAGTTGCTGCGCTTCGGTAAGATCAAAAATATCCGGGTTATTCGGGAAGTGAACGGCACCGGGAAGCGGTTCATCCCCTTCCGGCGTCAGTGTGAAGCGGTTATAAATCTGCTCTTTCGCGGTATCCGTACCGATTTCGGTAAGGTAAACCCCGTTTTTGTTTCGCTTACGTGGCATGCTGGCCACCGGCTTTCCGTAGACGGATGCCCCTTTAATGGGGATCACCCGGAACAGCCCATGTTTTTTCGAGCGTTCATACACAATGGTCGGGTCAATCCCGCCAGTATCCCAGCAGATACGGGATACCGACATTTCTGCACCATTCCGGCGGGTATAGGTTTTATTGATGGCCTCATCCACACGCAGCAGCGTCTGTTCATCGTCGTGGCGGCCCATAATAATCTGCCGGTCAATCAGCCAGCTTTCCTCACCCGGCCCCCATCCCCATACGCGCATTTCGTAGCGGTCCAGCTGGGAGTCGATACCGGCGGTCAGGTAAGCCACACGATCAGGAACGGGCGCTGAATAATACTCTTTCCGCTCTGCCATCACTTCAGCATCCGGACGTTCGCCGATTTTCGCTTCCCACGTCTCACCGAGCGTGGTGTTCACGAAGGTTTTACGTTTTCCCGTATCCCCTTTCGTCTTCATCCAGTCTTTGACAATCTGCACCCAGGTGGTGAACGGGCTGTACGCCGTCCAGATGTGAAAGGTCACACTGTCAGGCGGTTCAATCTCTTCACCGGATGACGAAAACCAGAGAATGCCATCACGGGTCCAGATCCCGGTCTTTTCGCAGATATAACGGGCATCAGTAAAGTCCAGCTCCTGCTGGCGGATGACGCAGGCATTATGCTCGCAGAGATAAAACACGCTGGAGGGGTCATCCGGCGTCCATTTGAGGCCAAACGGCGTCTCTTTGTCGCCAAATTTAAGATACTGCTCCTCCCCGCAGTGCGGGCAGGCAACATGAAAACGCATAAAATGCGGGGATTCACTGGCTGCACGCTCAATCTGGCAGGTGCCTCTCACTTTGGGCGTGGAGCCACGGATGGACTTTGGCCAGACCGAGCCTTCAATACGCTTATCGCCCAGGAACGTCGGAGAGCCTTCCTGTTCAATATCCTCATCAAAGGCAGCAAGTTCATCATAACCCGCCACATCCACCGACTTTTCACGGTAGTTTTTTGCCGCTTTACCGCCCAGGCACCAGAAGCCACGCCCATTGGAAAAACGCTTCATAGTGAGCGTGTTATCCCGGTGCTTTTTGCCATACCACGGAGCCAGCGCCAGCAGCGACGGAATATCGCGGATGGTCGGCTCAACGTGGGTTTTCATAAAGTTCTCGGCATCACCATCCGTCGGCAACCAGATAAGTGTGTTGCGCTGCTTATGCTCTATGAAGTAGGCATAAACACCCAGCAGCATTTTGGAATAACCAACACGGGCAGACTTCACCACATTCACCTCGCGGATGTAGTCGCTGCCCATCGCATTCATGATGGCCCGCTGAAAGGGCAGTGTTTCCCAGCGCCCTTCCTGGTATGCGGATTCTTTCGGGAGATAGTAATTGGCATCCGCCCATTCAACGGCGGTCTGTGGCTCCGGCCTGAACAGTGAGCGAAGCCCGGCGCGGACAAAATGCCGCAGCCTGTTAACCTGACTGTTCGATATATTCACTCAGCAACCCCGGTATCAGTTCATCCAGCGCGGCTGCTTTGTTCATGGCTTTGATGATATCCCGTTTCAGGAAATCAACATGTCGGTTTTCCAGTTCCGGAAAACGCCGCTGCACCGACAGGGGGATCCCGTCGAGAATACTGGCAATTTCACCTGCGATCCGCGACAGCACGAAAGTACAGAATGCGGTTTCCACCACTTCAGCGGAGTCTCTGGCATTTTTCAGCTCCTGTGCGTCGGCCTGCGCACGCGTAAGTCGATGGCGTTCGTACTCAATAGTCCCTGGCTGGAGATCTGTCTCGCTGGCCTGCCGCAGTTCTTCAACTTCCCGGCGCAGCTTTTCGTTCTCAATTTCAGCATCCCTTTCGGCATACCATTTTATGACGGCGGCAGAGTCATAAAGCACCTCATTACCCTTGCCACCGCCTCGCAGAACGGGCATTCCCTGTTCCTGCCAGTTCTGAATGGTACGGATACTCGCACCGAAAATGTCAGCCAGCTGCTTTTTGTTGACTTCCATTGTTCATTCCACGGACAAAAACAGAGAAAGGAAACGACAGAGGCCAAAAAGCTCGTTTTCAGCACCTGTCGTTTCCTTTCTTTTCAGAGGGTGTTTTAAATAAAAACATTAAGTTACGACGAAGAAGAACGGAAACGCCTTAAACCGGAAAATTTTCATAAATAGCGAAAACCCGCGAGGTCGCCGCCCCGTAACCTGTCGGATCGCCGGAAAGGACCCGCAAAATGATAATAATTATCATCTATATGTCACAACGTGCATCTACGCCATCAAACCACGTCAAATAATCAATTATGACGCAGGTATCGTATTAATTGATCTGCATCAACTTAACGTAAAAACAACTTCAGACAATACAAATCAGCGACACTGAATACAGGGCAACCTCATGTCAACGAAGAACAGAACCCGCAGAACAACAACCCGCAACATCCGCTTTCCTAACCAAATGATTGAACAAATTAACATCGCTCTTGAGCAAAAAGGGTCTGGGAATTTCTCAGCCTGGGTCATTGAAGCCTGCCGTCGGAGACTAACGTCAGAAAAGAGAGCATATACATCAATCCAAAGTGATGATGGATGAACATCCCGGTTTCTTCCACCATCGCACCGGAAAAGCGACTATGAGGGTAACCCTGCGTCTGTCAGCACAGTAAAACCCGGTGTGCATCGTTTTTGATTATTCCCGCACACTCACGCAGAAGGAATTCCCCGTCGGGCTACGGTCATGGTTAATGCGGGAATACGGCGACGATACAGCGCA
>OJJD01000806.1_pt1 | contig 9907 bp, 9 predicted proteins | sample 1596011 | NCBI WGS metagenome assembly OJJD01 (sample SAMEA4350113, study PRJEB24818) | metagenome | biome: human; feature: gut; material: faeces | place: Denmark | collected 2013-09 | reverse complement strand
GGGCGGCGTGCTGAAAAGCGGCGGCCTGAAGCTGGACCTTGCGGTGCGCGAGGCCACACGGGACGGGGCTCTGCTGGAACTGACCTATAAGGAATTTGAGCTGCTGCGTGAGCTGATGGAGAACGCACCCGGCGCCATGAGCCGCGACGAACTGCTGCAAAGTGTTTGGGGCTACGACTTCATCGGCGAAACGCGCACGCTGGACATGCACATCGGCACGCTGCGCCATAAGCTGGGCGACGAGAGCACCGCGCCCCGGTATATTAAAACCGTACGCGGCGTGGGATACCGCTTTCTGGGCGAAGTGGAAAAAGAAGGGTAAAGGGACATGAAGAAAAGCATTCTGAAAAGCACGGCGCTCGTATTGTGCGCGGGCCTTGTGTGCTGCCTTTTGCTTACGGCGGCGATTTTTGACGCAAAGACCACGCAGCAGACAGAGACACAGCTGCGCAGCCTTGCCACGGCGCTGGGCTCTGCCTATGACGCGAACGGCGACGCCGACGCGCAGGCGTCGCAGTTTTCGCGGCAGATCGGCGGGCTTCGCGTAACGGTCATTGCAAAGGACGGCACGGTGCTGGGCGATTCCGCCGCCGATTACAAAACCATGGAAAACCACGCCGGCCGCGAGGAGCTGAAAGCGGCAGAGGGCGCGGGCGTGGGCATCTCCGTGCGCCCCAGCGAGACGCTCGGCACCCGCCTGATGTATGCGGCGGTGCGCACGCAGGGCGGGGAGTATATCCGTGTGGCCATGCAGTACAACGGCTTTTTGCGGGACCTTGTAAGCCTGCTGCCCGCATTGCTGGGCGCCGGTCTGGTCGCTTTTGCAGTGGCGGCGTTCGTGGCCACGCGCGTGGCGAAAACCGTGACGGACCCTATTTCCGATTTTACCGAAAGCCTGAAAAACGTGCAGGAGGGCGGCGCACGGCTGGAGCCGGAGAAATACCCTTATGAGGAATTGCAGGCCATGGCGGGCGATATCAACCGCATGTCGGAGGAGATCGCCCGGAACATGCGCCGCCTGGAGCGGGAAAAGGCGAAGATCGACTATATCCTGGACAACATGAACGAGGGCTTCGTGCTGCTGGATACGGACCAGAACATCCTGCTCATCAATGCGTCGGCGTGCCGCGCGTTCGGTGTGAAAAAAACCGAGGCCCAGGGCAAGAACATCCTGCACGCCACGCGCAACATCCCGCTCATCGACGGCGTGGCGGCGGTGCTGAAAAAAGGCGGCCACGTGGCCGTGGATATGCCGCTGCCCGATAAGCGCAAGGGCGAGGTGAACATCAGCCGCGTGAAGCCCGAGGACACGGGCGCCATCGACGGCGGCGCCATCATCATTATCTCGGACGTGACGGCGCAGCGCAACGCAGCCAAGATGCGGCAGGATTTCTTTGAATCCGCCTCACATGAGCTGAAAACGCCCATCACCTCCATCAAGGGCTTTGCCGAGCTGCTGTGCAGCGATATGCCCCTGGGCGGCAACAAGCAGGAGGCGATCTCCAAGCGTATCCTCAAGGAGACGATGCGCATGAGCAGCCTCATCAGCGATATCATCATGATCAGCCGCCTGGAAAGCGGCGACATTACCTTTGAGCGGGAGGTGCTGGACCTTGCCGCCGTGGTGAGCGAGTGCTGCTCGGACGCGGCGGAATTTGCCAGAAGCAGCAAGGTGAGCATCTCGTGCACCACGCAGCCCTGTGTGCTTTCGGCCTCCCACCGGGAGATGAGCGAGCTGGCGGGCAACCTCATCACCAACGCCGTCAAGTACAACCGGCAGGGCGGCCGCGTGGAAGTGAACCTCACGAACGAGAACGGCGCGCCGTGCCTGCGCGTGTTCAACACGGGCGAGCCTATTGCGCCGGAATACGCCCAGCGTATCTTTGAACGGTTCTACCGCATCGACAAGGGCCGCAGCAAGGCGGCGGGCGGCACGGGGCTGGGGCTTGCCATCGTGAAGCACATCGCCACCAATTACGGCGCCAGCGTCACCGTAACGGCCGCGCCGGACGGCAATACCTTCACGGTGCTGTTCCCTGTGCAGGACTGACAGAGCGGACACAGGCGTTTTTGGCAGAAAATTTTGTGTTACCCGCCGCACCGCTTTTGCGTGCAAAAGGATAAGACGGCCGCATGGATGAAAAACGCCCCGCACCGGATGGTGCGGGGCGTTTGGCGTTTGCAGAAAAGATACAGCGCAAAAGCCTGCTGCTGCTTGTCCTGATTTGACCTGCGATAGTAATAGATAACAAGCCACAACAAGCATAATGCTATATCAACTTCAAGAAGAAACGTGATTTTATCCGTCGCTTTGCTTTCCTTTTGTTTTAGAGAAAAGGCTGTTCCAGTCGGACAATTCCATTATAACAGTATTGGGGCCAGATTGTTCGTGAAGCTGCAAAATTTGTCGTTTTGCCAAAAGGCCTCGTCAAAGGGGAGAAAGGCCGGGAGGGCTGTTCCGGCTGCGAAGCAAAGAGGCCGGTACCATTCGGTATTGTTTTCATACAGAACAACGCCGAAAATATTTGCTGCGTTTCACAGAAATAAAAAACAGCCGCAGGCTGGTTTTTCGGTTCTGCAGGCCGTCCCGGCCTGCGGCCATTAAGATGAGCTTTTTTATTGCGCAGCAATCAAAAATTGTTTTTGAAACACAACGGCTGTTTCCGGCGTTATTCTGTGTGGGAACCCACTTTTGAAGGGAGGAACCACCTTGCTGCACGACGATTACACCGCCGCGGCCGCGCTGCTGCAAAACGACCCGCAGGAGGGCCTGCGCAGGCTGATGGAGTTGTTCGGTGGGCCTGTGCATGCCATTTGCACGGCTATCTTGCGGGGCCACGCCGAGGACGCGGACGAGGCTGCCGCCGATACTTTTGTCCGTCTGTGGCGCAACGCGTCCAGCCTGCCCGCGGGCACGGCTCTGCGGGGTTATGTGGTGCGTACGGCCCGAAGCTGCGCCATTGACCGTTACCGGGCGTTGACGCGCCGGGGTGTGTTGTTCCCGCTTGACGGGCGGGAGGAAGATATGGATTTTGCCGTAGAACTGGAAAGCCTCCTGGAAACGCGGGAGCTTGCGGGGATGATTTTGGCGCTGCCGCCGCCGGACGGGGAAATATTTCTACGGCGCTATTTGTACTGTGAGGAGACAAGGGCCATCGCCGAGCACTACGGCCTGCCGGATGCTACCGTGCGCACCAAGCTGGCGCGTGCGCGCAAAAAGCTGCGTGCTTTGCTGGAAAAGGAGGTGTCCTTATGAACGAAGCATTGCTGCCCGTCGTCAACGGGCTGGAATTTCTTTCTCCGCCGCTGCCCCAGGAGAAGCAGGAGACGCTTGTGCGCCGCGTGCTGGAGCAGGGAGCGGTTGAGAACCTCCCCGGCGCGCAGAAGGCCTCCACAGCGGTACCCGCCATCGTGCCGGACGCAGCGGCTCCGCCTGAAAAACGCCGGGGTGGCTTTCGCGGACGGGGCCGCCTGTGGGCCGTTTTGGCGGCTGCGTTGGCCCTGTGCGCCTGTACAGCCGTCATCGGTGCGGTACAGTATTTTGCTCCCATGACACGGCGAACGGGCGCCGACGCGGTGGTGGAACGATACGGCGCGGCCTACACGAGCAAGGAAGTGACCGTGGACGGCCATACCATGCGCATCACGGCTCTTTTGCGGGATAAGGAGAACGCTTTTGTTCTGTATGACGTATCGGCGGACAGCGCCCGGGAGGCAAGCCGGTTTGTGACAACGAATGTCGACCATGGTGCCGGCGGGTTCCCCTCGAAGTTCTCCTTTGTGCCGCTCGCGGCGGGAGACACTCCGCCCGGGGCGGTGATCGAATGCCCGGCCCTGACGATGACGCCGGAGGAAATGATGTACAGTTTTTCGTTTGTAGGCGGCGCGCCGCAGGAGCTGGGCGGCGGCTGGTACCGTTTCTACAACCGGGGCCGCATTCCCGAATGGGCCGAAACGCTGGCGCTGTGCGTGTGCAGCGAAGCCGACCCAGGCACGGCGCAGACGATACTTCTGGAGCTTCCGCCCGCAGCATCTGCCCGGGAATGGAGGCTGAAGGATGCGGCCGTGGAGTTTTGCGCGGGGATATACTACCCGGAATTCAAGCTTTATGGGGCATCCACGGACCTCAAGCATACCGAGTGCGCGCCGCAGCACCTGAAGATGCGCGTGGAAACGGTACGGATATCTCCTGTCTCCGTGCGCATCTCCGGCAGTGGGGCGGATCCCAATATGGCAGCCAGGCAGCTTCCGCCCCCTCCGGAGGAGGCGATGAACGAGCCGTTCTATCATTACCTGCGGAACGCCGAGCTTGTATTTCAAAATGGCTCCCGCATCACGATTTATGGTGATCAGTTGACGGAATGGCGCGTTACGCCGGACGGGGCGCGGGGCAAAAGCGAGTTTGTGGCAGGGTATATGCTGAAGGATATTTTAGACCCTGAGGCAGTCGCGGCCATTGAAATAGACGGCATATCTTATCCGTTGCCTTGAACAGCCTTTTCCGCATACAAAAACAGCGGCCGCACGTTGCCTGGACGCGCGGGCCGCTGTTCTTTTCTGCGCGTGGCCGCAGGGCAAAACGAACGCGCTACCCCAGATAATCGCGAACGTCCACGGGCGCGCCGTTCAGGTTCGCCTCGAAATGCAGGTGGTATCCATATGCGCGGCCCGTTCGGCCCACATAACCGATGAGCTGGCCCTGCTTGACAGGGACGCCGTCGGCGATGCCCTCGGCCCAGGCGGACATATGGGCGTAAATGGTCACCAGCCCGCCGCCATGGCTCAGCTTGACACAGGTGCCGTACGTGTAGTGTGCTTTTGTGCTGACAACACCGTCCGCCGCCGCGTAGATTTTTGTACCCAGCGGCGCGGGGATATCCATGCCGCGGTGGAATTCCTGTACGCCGTTCAGCGTGCGCCAGCCCATGGGCGAGCCGGTGGAATAGCCCGGCAGCGGCCAGTAAAACGCGCCGCCTGTGTATTCGGGCGCGTCGTTGTCGCTTTGGGCGGCCCATTCCGCGTATTCCCGTTCCGCCGCGGCGATCTCCTGCTCCTTGGCGGCAAAGGCGGCCGCGCCGGCCTGCTCGGCTGCCTGCGCGGCGGAAAGCCGGGCGTTTGCCTGCTGCAGCGCCGCGGCATATTCATTTGCAGCGGCTTCCAGTTCCGCATTGGATGCGTCCAGCGCGTCCAGTTCCGCCTGCTGCCGCGCGGCGAGGGCGGCCAGCTCTTCCCGGCGGGCTGTCAGCTCGGCGATGAGCCGTGTGTCACGCACCGCGATGCGCTGCAAATATTCTCCGAATGTGAGCATCTCAGAGAGGCTGTCCGCGCCCAGCAGAACGGCAAGGCCGGATTGACGGCTCATTTCGTACATGCCCTTCATGCGCGCCTCAAAGCTTTGGGTGCTTCGGTCCACCTCCAGCAGTTTGGCTGCCACCTGGGCCTGCGTGCCGGCAAGCTGTGCTTCACATTCCTGTATTTTCAATTGAAGCACCGCGATCTGGGCTTTGACGTTCTGCTCCTTGGCCGTATACAGGTTCACAAGGTCTCCGGCGCGGGCGGCGTCGGTCCGGTTTTGCTCGATCTGCTGCTCGATGGCCTGCTGCTCGGCACGCAGCCGCTCCAGCTTTTCGGCGGGCGTTTCAGCCGCCGCCCGGAACAGCAGCCCCAGCCAGCAAACGGCCAGCAGAGCGGCGGCGCGCCGCATCCCTTTTTTGTACATCCGCGGAAAACCTCCTATTCGGCATTGAGGTAAGGCCATGCCGAAACGGGGTCGCCGTTCAGGTCCACTTCAAAATGCAGATGGTTTCCGGTACTGTTGCCTGTGCTGCCCACATAACCGATGAGCTGGCCTTTTTCCACGAGGTCGCCATCCTTCACCGCGCACGCGGACAGATGACCGTACAGCGTCGCCAGGCTGCCGCCGTGATCCAGCTTGACGGAAATGCCCATCACCCAGTGGTTGTTGAGGCTGGCTGCTCCGTCGGCCGCGGCGTAGACGGGCGTACCCGCCGGGGCGGGGATATCCATGCCGGTGTGTACGTCCTTTGCGCCGTATACCCTGCGCGCCGTACCGAAATCAGAGGAAAGCGTTGTGTAACCCGGCAGGGGCCAGGCGAATTGGGCCGCGCCGCCGGACGGCGCGCCTTCAGGCACGGCGGCGGACCATTCTGCCCACTCCTGCTGCGCCTGCAGATATTGCCGCTGTATTTCCTCTAAGGAGCTATCCTGCGCGGCAAGCGCTTCGAGGCGGCCGATTTCCGCCTGGAGCGTCTGTAATTCTTCGCGCAGGCGTTCCAGCCGTTCCTCCGGTGCTTCTCCGGCCGTGGGCTGGGGCGTGCCGCCCTTGTAAACAGGCGCGGCGGTATCCGACCGGGCCGGGGTTGCGCAGGCAACGAGCGTGCTGGCCAGCACCACAAGGGCCAGCAGAAGGCACAAAAGCGGCGTGCCGCGCTGCTTTTTTCGCAGGCTGAGCATTTCTGCAAAGCGGCGTCTGGTTTCTCCTGCGCCGGAGGCAAAGCCGGTGGTGAGCGCGGATATGCGCCGCCTGCGCGCGGACGCCAGCACGTCCAGCACCGCCGCGCCGTAGGCCCTGCGGTAAGCCATGTCACGGCCTGCCAGCACGGCTTCGTCGCAGGCAAGCTCCATATCCTGCCGCGCGGCGCGGGCCATGCACCACACCAGCGGGTCGAACCAGTGCAGGGCACAGGCGGCCGCCAGCACGAACTGGAAGGGGATATCCCCGGCGCTCCGGTGGAGTGCTTCATGGGCCAGCACATAGGGCAGCGTGTCCGCGCGCAGGCCCGCGCCCTCCGGCAGATAGACAGCCGGACGCAAAAGGCCCGCCAGCATGGGCGTATCCAGCCCGGCCACGGCGTAGACGCGCATGCTCCGGCCGAAGGCGGCGCGGCAGGCGTCCGCAAGCGTTTCGTCCGCAAGCGGCACCCGCCCACGGCGCAGACGGCGCATGGACGTCCCATAGGCACCCAGGCGCGCGGCCAGGCACAGCGCCGCGCCGACCAGCCAGACGGCCCCGGCAAGCCCGGGCCGGGAGCGGAGCGGCCCCGCCGGGGCGGGGGCCGAAGGAACGGGCACAGCCTTACCGGGCCCGGAGGCCGCCGCCTGCTGTGCGCCGCCGCTTTCTGCCGGGGCGGCGGGGAGCGCCGCTTGCCGGACGGCGGCCGTGGGGAGCGGGATGGACAACGGCGCGGGCCTGTCCTGCACCGGCACCGCGAAGCTGACAGGCAGCGCAAGGCGGACGGCAAGTATCAGCCAGGCCAGCCGGAAGAACCGTGCGGACAGCGTGGTACGCGCAAAATGCCGCAGTACCAGCAGCGCCGCGATGAGCGCGCATGTCCAGGGCAGCATGCCCAGCACAGCGTAAAACAGGTCATTCAGCACCGGGCTCGCCCGCCTTTCGCAGCAGTTCTTTCAGCTCTGCCAATTCGCTGCCGGTAAGCGCTTCGTCCTGCACCAGCGCGGCGACCATACCCGCCACGGAGTTTTTGTAGTAGCGCCGCAGCAGGCCGTTTGTCTCCATGCGGCGGTAGTCTTCCTCCCGCACCCGTGCGCGGTACAGCGTGAAGCGGCCCTCGCGCGTTACTTCCACGAAGCTTTTGTCCGCCAGGCGGCCCAGCAGGACCTTGAGCGTGGAAAGCGACCACGCCTTATCCGCAAGGTCCTCCAGCAGGCGTGCGGTGCGCACGGGCTGCGTGTGCGTCCACAGCGCGAGCATCACGTCCAGCTCAGCCTCCGGCAGTTTTTCAAGCGGTTTTTTCGGCATTGTCCGGCCCCTCCTTTTTCGTTGACAATTGTCGTTGATTTTACGGTATCATATTCCGTGACATTTGTCAACGAAAAAACAGCGGAAGACGGTTGCAAAACGCGGGGAAGGGGTACATAATAAAAGCAGCCGCCTGTGGGACGGGCGGCGAAGCAGAAGAGGCGGCCGGCCGCGGCGCGGCCGCGGATGTGCCCGCACAGGGACGCACCAGGAAAGGACGGTTTGATTTTTATGACATATTCCATCGTGACAAGCAGTAAAACGGGCAATACCCAGGCCGTGGCGGACGCCATTGCCGCCGCGCTGCCGCCGGAGGGCTGCGTTTACCGCGGCGTGCCCGCGCCGGAGGCTCTTGACGCGGACGTGATATTCGCCGGATTCTGGACAGACAAGGGCACATGCGCACAGGACATGGCCGGGTTTTTGCCTTTGTGCGGCGGCAAAAAGGTGGCGCTGTTCGGTACGGCGGGGTTCGGCGGGGACCCGGACTATTTCAATATGCTGCTGGAGAATGTGAAAAAGCTGCTGCCTTCGGACGCCGTATATCTGGGCGGCTGGATGTGTCAGGGCCGGATGCCCGGCAGCGTGCGCGCCCGCTTTGCCGCGCAATTGGAGCAGGACCCGGAAAACGCCAACGCAAAACGCATGCTGGAAAATTTCGACCGCGCGCTGTCTCATCCGGACGAAGCGGACCTCGCTGCCGCCGCATTTTTTAGCAATGGGAAGCTTGCTGGGGACACCGCTGCGGCTGAATCTCTGTAAGCAGGCATGCCGTGCGGCGCTTTTAACAATGGGAAGCTTGTTGGGGGAGACCGCTGCGGCTGAATCTCTGTAAGCAGGCATGCCGTGCGGCGCTTTTAACAATGGGAAGCTTGTTGGGGGAGACCATTGCGGCTGAATCCCTGTAAGCAGGAGTGAACAGTGGTGTTTTTGGCATAGAAAAAGCTTGCCTGACCGAAACACACAGCCGAATCTCTGTGTGTTTGCCGGTCAGGCAAGCTTTCCGTTGTTATTGAGATGGGTTTTTTATTGCGGAGCAATCAAAAATTAGTTGCTGCTGCTGCGGCGGCCCAGCAGGCGCAGGATATACAGGAAGATGTTGATGAAGTCCAGATAAAGCTGGAGCGCCGCGAAGATGGACGCTTTCTTCGACATTTCGTAATCGCCTTCGAACGCTGCGTGCAGCTGTTTGATCTTCTGCGTATCATATGCTGTCAGGCCCATGAACACGGCCAGGCCGACAAAGCAGATGATGCGGTCGAACCCGGAGAGCGGCAGGAACATGGAGATGAGCCAGAATACCAAAAGGAAGATCAGCCCGGCCGTCAGGATAGGACGCAGGCCGGAAAGGTCGCGCTTGGTGAACCAGCCGTAGGCCGCCAGCACGCCGAAATACAGCGAGGTCAGCGCGAACACGGTGAGCAGGATCTGAACGTCGTAAGCGAAAAAGACCGCGGAAAACGTGATGCCGTTGAGCACCGCGTAGGCGAAGAACAGGCCGCGGGCCGCGCCGATGCTCAGCTTATGCAGACGGGCGGAAAGCACCATCACCACGACGATCTCGGCAATGGCAAGCGCGAATACCGCAGGCATGCCCATCGTCAGCAGGTAATACAGGCCGCCGCCCGCAGAAAACGCGATAGCGGTACCGAACGTGACCAGCAAACCCAGGAACATCCAGCCAAAGGTCTTGGCGGTATATACGTTCAGAGGCTCGGAGGCGAGACCGCCCTCCATCCACTGGCTGCCATTTTCCTGGAACATAGGGTCAAGGCCCTGTTGCTCATTCATGGATCAATCCCTCATTTCTGTTGTGTATGGGTGGAATGTGCCGTATTGCACATGACAAAAGTATAGCATGCTCAACGCCCGTTTTCAAGATACAGCGCGCAAAGGTCTGCCAGAATATCCTCCGGCAGCATGCCCTGCTGGGACAGGCGCGCCGCGCACCGGTCGGCCGCGAGGCCGTGCAGATAAACGCCGCACACGGCTGCCTGCGCCGGGGCCAGGCCCTGCGCGGCCAGCCCGGCAATCATCCCGGCCAGCACATCGCCGCTGCCGCCGCGGGCCAGGCCCGCGTTTCCGGTACGGTTTTCGTACAGCCGCCCGGCCGGCGTGGCCGTCAGT
>OJJD01000790.1_pt1 | contig 10027 bp, 13 predicted proteins | sample 1596011 | NCBI WGS metagenome assembly OJJD01 (sample SAMEA4350113, study PRJEB24818) | metagenome | biome: human; feature: gut; material: faeces | place: Denmark | collected 2013-09 | reverse complement strand
CCCTGCGCCTCGCCCCGGCCGGAAGGCAAACGCCTCAGCGATTTACAGCCGGACCAGGGCATCGCTGACAGCCCTCAGTCATTTAGAAAGCAACTTTATTGCTTCTGCATAAAAAAATTACTGGGGAACCCTCAGCCCTGTGGGAGAAGGCCAGAGTGAGGGCACAGCCCGCAGCGGAGTTTAGCGGCTAAAATGTCTGGTGATGGCGCCCTGTCCTGAAGCCGTCACAACCACCTCCCTGTACCCCGCCACCCGCTGGATCCACCCTTTGCTTTCCAGATAAAGAAGCAGCGCTGCGCCGGCTTCGCCTCCGAGATGAAACCGCCGCTCGCTCCAGTCCAGGCAGGCGCAGCACGCTTTTCGGCGCGAATGAGCGCTTAACGAAACGCCGAGCTTCAGAAATTGCTCCCGACCATACGGCGTGAGCGCTGAACCGTCTGCCTCCAGCCAGCCTGCTGCCTGCATGAAATCGTAGATCTGCACCGCCACCGCGCCCGCCAGATGGTCATAGCAGGTCCGCGCCTCCCGCATGGCTTACGGCGCGGTAGTTTCCGGCGGGGTAATGCGGCTCCACGAAAGCCCCATCATCTGTTCCACCAGCGCCGCCACGTCGTGCCCGGCAAGACGATAATAACGATGCCGCCCTTGCGACAGGCAGGTAATTAGCTGCCCTTCAACCAGCCGGGCGAGATGCCCGCTGGCGGTCGACGGCGCAACGTCTGCCGCCGCACTCAGTTCGGTGGCCGTCCACGCCCGCCCGTCCATTAGTGCACAGAGCATTTTCACGCGCGACGGATCGGCCATTGCAGCCGCTACAGCGGCAATGGCCTTTTCCAGCATCGCGCTGTTATCAGAGGGTAAGCTCGTCTTTAACATTTGTCGCCCAGGGTGTGGTGATCTCAGCGGCCAGCTTATCATCATCCGTCAGCAGAATAAGGTGATTCGCGTGGTCGCTGTACTGAGTCAGGATAGACACGCCCTTTGCGGCCAGCGCCGCCGCTATCTCGCCCAGCTCGCCAGGACGCTCCTGCTTAAGCTTTCTGATCACCGGCTTTCGCAGCGCCTGCACGGTAAACCCGGCGTCGAGCAGCACACGGCGGGCTTTTTCCCCGTCCTCCACCAGGAAATGGGCATCCGTACCGAAAACGCCGCCCCCCTCCAGCCCCACGCCGTTGCGGCCTAACAGCTGTCCAAAGCGCGCCAGCTCGCCGGGCCTGTCGCTAAAAATCACGTGAACGTCATACATCCGCGTGCCCTCTCGTTTCAGAGCTGTACTCCCGCACCAGCTGCGCCACGCGAATACGGTAGAAAGAAAAAATCGACTCCCGGCCTTCGGCCTGCGCGGCCTGATGGAAGACATTCTGCTTCCAGCGGCGGACGGCCTCTTCATCCCGCCACCAGGAAAGGGACAGGATTTTGCCGTCGATGCTCAGGCTCTGAAAACGTTCAATATCAATAAAGCCGTCGATGTCCGCCAGCAAAGGCTTGAGTTCAGCGGCAAGCTGCAGATAGCGCGCCTGATGATGAGGCTCCGCTTTGGCTTCAAAAAGGACTGCGATCATGGGTGTCTCTCCGTTGTGAGGGTGTGGAGAGAATGCAGGAGGAAAAACCACAATGCTTCGGTATGGAGCGAAGTGTTTGCCGGATGGCGCTGCGCTTATCCGGCCTACGGGCTAATGTAGGCCCGGTAAGCGTAGCGCCACCGGGCAGGGTTTAACCCACCATCGACTTCGACTCCATAAACGCCCCAATCCCCCACTCGCCTGGATTACGGGCGCTGGTGGCGATGATCCGCGAGCGCAGAATTATTCCAGGTTAGCCTTGTTCAGACCGTAAGCCGCATCCAGCGCGCCCGGCTCCATGCGGGAGGTAATGCCTAGGCGGTTCCAGGCGTTGATCGCTACGATGGCGAAGTTCAGCTCTGAAATCTCGACATCCGAGAAGTGCTCCGCCACGCTGCGGTACAGCGCATCGCTCACGCCATGTACGCCAATCTGGGTCAGCGCTTCGGTGAAGGCCAGCGCCGCTTTTTCACGGGCGCTAAACAGCGGGGACTCGCGCCAGGCCGCCAGATGGTACAGGCGCAGCTCGCGCTCACCGGCGATTTTAGCCTCTTTCGAGTGCATATCCAGACAGAAGGTGCAGCCGTTCAGCTGCGATACGCGAATGTCGATAAGGTGCTTAAGCGCCGGGTCGATGGAGGTTTTCGCCACCTCCATGCTCAGGGCAGAAAGCGCGTTGGCAAGTGCAGGTGTGGCTTTGTGGTGGTTTACGCGGGTGCTCATTGTCTTTCCTCTTTTTGTGCCGTTTTTTTCATGCGATAAGGCAAATCTACGCCGTTAATGACATAGTAAAAAGACACAAAAAGCGTGAAATGAGGTAGGACATGAAGCCGGGCTATCATGAGATTTATTCCCGCTATCGCGACAACATCACGAGTGGCGTGCTGAAGCCGGGCGATAAAGTGCCTGCCATCCGCGTGCTGGCGGAAGAGCTGAAGGTGGCGCGTAAAACCGTCGAGACGGCGTATGCCATTCTGACGGGCGAAGGGTATCTGGTAAGCCAGGGCGCGCGCGGGACGCGGGTGAACCCGGATCTTCTGCTGCCCGCGCAACACGCCCCCGCAGAACAAGCGACCGGCACGCTGCCGGCGTCGTTGATTAGCCAGCGCGAACGGGCCGGTTTTCTGCGCCCCGGCATTCCCGCGCTTGACAGCTTCCCCTATAAAAAATGGCTGCTGCTGGCGGGCCAGGCGACGCGCGCCATGCGTCAGGATGAAATGCTCAACCCGCCGGTGCTGGGCTGGTATCCGCTGCGCGAGGCGATTGCCCGCTATCTCAATATCTCGCGCGGGTTATCCTGCACCGCCGAACAGGTACTGATCACCAGCGGCTACAGCGGCAGCCTGCGCCTGATCCTTGACACGCTTGCCAGCCGCAGCGACAAGGTGGTGTTTGAGGATCCGGGCTATTTTATGGGCCAGCAGTTGCTCAAGCGGATCGTGCCCCGCCTGCACACCGTGCCGGTTGATCGCTGCGGCATCAATACGGACTACCTGCTCCGTCATCATCGCGACGCGCGTTTTGCCATCGTTACCCCGTCGCATCAGAGTCCGCTGGCGGTGACGCTCTCACTGCCGCGCAAGCAGCAGCTGCTCGACTGGGCGTCACAAAACGAGGCGTGGATTATCGAAGACGATTACGACGGGGAATTTCACTATACCCGCAAAGTGCTGCCGTCGATGAAAAGCCTCGACCAGCATGACAGGGTGATCTTTATGGGCACCTTCAGCAAAACCATCATGCCTTCACTGCGCATGGGCTACGTGGTGATGCCCGCCAGCACCGTCGGGGCCTTTAACGACTGCGCGGACATTACCACCAGCGGCCAGCCGGTGCTGACGCAAAAAATCCTCACCGCATTTCTCAACGAAGGGCATTTTTTTCGTCATCTGAAAAAGATGCGCGCCCTGTATCAGATCCGCCGCGACTGGATGATTGCCGCCCTGGGTGAGGTCTATGGTGACCTGTTCTTCACCGAGCAAAACGACGGTGGAATGCATATTGTCGCGTTCCTCGCAAAGGGAAGCGCTGACCGGGAGATCGCCCGCTGCTGGCAGGAACAGCAACTACAGGTTAATGCGCTGTCGGAGTGGTATCGCGGGTCGGGCAAACGCTACGGGCTGGTGATGGGCTATAACAACGTGCGGTCATATCAGGAGGCGGTTGAGCTGCTGGAAAGGCCGAAACGGCAGACGCTTGCGCTGTTGAGTTGAAAACCGCCGGGTGGCGGCTGCGCCTTACCCGGCCTACGGTCTCCTGTAGGCCCGGTAAGCGTAGCGCCACCGGGCAACCCTATGCTTACACATCATATCGCGATAACCCAACGTCCTTGAGCTGCTCGTCGCTCATCTGGCTCAGAATGCGGCGGGTACGGTTGATGCGATACCAGTTACGCAGCGTTTTCGCTACCCAGACAAACGCGATAAACGGACGTTTTGAACGATTCTCGTAGAATTCCATGATGCTCTCCTCGCTGTGCCAGTGGGGTTATCATCATGGAAAACGGCCAGTACAATACAGATTCAAAAACTGCTTTTGTTTACCATACAGATCCGCTAAAACGGTATCTGCATGGCGTTTTACCCACCAATCTGTACTGGTTTAATAATCTGTATGGTGAAAACAAAGGATACAGCATGACGCGCTATCAACATCTGGCCAACCTACTGGCGGAACGTATCGAACAAGGGCTGTATCGCAGCGGCGAACGTCTGCCGTCGGTACGCACGCTGAGCCAGGAACACGGCGTGAGTATCAGCACCATACAGCAGGCCTACCAGATCCTCGAAAATCTCCAGCTGATCACGCCCCAGCCGCGCTCCGGTTATTTTGTCTCGAAACGCAAAGCGCAGCCGCCCGTCCCGGCGATGACGCGCCCGGTGCAGCGCCCCGTGGACGTCACCCAGTGGGATGAGGTGATGATGCTGCTGGACGCCCGCGCCGACAAAGAGATGATCTCCTTTGGCGGCGGCTCGCCGGACATCAACCAGCCGAGCCTGAAGCCGCTGTGGCGCGAGATGAGCCGCATTGCGCAGCATAACCCTGGCGAAATGCTGAGCTATGACGTGCTCGATGGTCGTCTGGAGCTGCGCGAGCAGATCGCCCGCCTGATGCTGGACGGCGGCTCCACCGTGGCGGCAAACGAGATTGTGATCACCAACGGCTGCCACGGCGCGCTGTCGATCGCCCTGCTCTCGGTGTGCAAACCGGGGGACATCGTGGCGGTCGAGTCGCCGTCGTTTCACGGCACCATGCAGATGCTGCGCGGCTTCGACATCAAGGCGATTGAAATACCTACCGATCCCGAGACCGGGATCAGCATCGAGGCGTTAGAGCTGGCGCTGGAGCAGTGGCCGATCAAAGCGGTGATCCTGGTCCCCAACTGCAATAACCCGCTCGGGTTTATCATGCCGGAAGCACGTAAAAAGCAGGTGCTGGCGCTCGCCCAGCGGCACGATATTGTGATTGTGGAGGATGATATCTACGGCGAGCTGGCCGCAGAGTACCCGCGCCCGCGCACCATTCACTCGATGGACATTGATGGCCGCGTGATCCTCTGCAGCTCCTTTACCAAAACCGTGGCGCCCGGGCTGCGCGTCGGCTGGATTGTGCCGGGGCGCTATTACGACCGGGTGATGCACATGAAATACGCCGCGGGCGGGTTTAACGTGCCGGGCACGCAGATGGCGGTGGCGGCGTTTATTCGCGACGGCCATTACCATCGCCACGTGCGGCGCATGCGCCAGATTTATCAGCAGAATATGGAGACCTACACCTGCTGGGTGCGGCAGTATTTTCCGGCAGAGATATGCGTTACCCGCCCGCAGGGCAGCTTCCTGCTGTGGGTCGAGCTGCCGGAGATGGTCGACATGGTGTGCGTCAGCAAGCAGCTGTGCCGTCTGAAGATCCAGGCTGCGGCCGGGTCGCTGTTTTCCGCCTCCGGTAAGTACCGCAACTGTCTGCGGATCAACGTGGCGCTGCCGCCGACGGAAAAACATCGCGAGGCGTTGAAAAAGATGGGTGAGGCGATTGTGATTGCGATGGAGGGGTAGTGCGGCATTTTGCCCTCACCCCGGCCCTCTCCCGCAGGGAGAGGGTGAAAACCGATCCCGTAGGCCCGGTAAGCGCAGCGCCACCGGGCATTGGCTAACGACTCAGAACGTCCACGAAACGCTGCCGACAATGCTGCGCTCTGCACCGAAGTAGCAGTAAGAGAGCGAGTTACACGCCGCAACGTAGCTTTTGTCCGTCAGGTTATTGACGTTCAACTGCGCGCTCACGCCCGTGAGCCCCACTTTCGACAGGTCATACCCCACGACCATATCCACCAGGGTGTATGACGGTAGCGTATGGGTGTTCTGACGATCGCTGGCGATCCCGTTGACATAGCGCACGCCGGAGCCGACGGTCAGGCCGTCCAGCGGGCCGCTTTTGACGTCGTAGCTCAGCCAGGCGCTGGCCATGTTACGCGGGGCATAGACGGCGCGCTTGCCCTCCTCTTCCGGGCTGCTCTTCTTGTAGCGAATATCCGTATAGGTGTAGGCCGCCTGCATGCGCAGGCTGTCGGTCAGCTGTCCAATCGCCTCCAGCTCAACGCCTTCGGATTCGATTTCACCGATGGAACGGTACGGATCGGTCGGCTCCTCTTTAGTGGCAATGTTCTTCTGGTTGATGCGGAACACCGAGGCGCTGAACTGGCTGTTCATCCCCTCCGGCTCATACTTCACGCCCGCTTCCCACTGCTTGCCCTTCATCGGATCCAGGATATTCCCCTGCTCGTCGGCAAAGCTGGTCGGCGTAAAGGCGGTGGAGTAACTGACGTACGGCGCGACGCCGTTATCAAACAGATACAGCAGCGCCGCGCGGCTGCTGAAGTTGTTTTTATCCAGATCGCTGCGGGTATGGTTGAAGTTGTCGACGTTCGACACGCTCACCTGGTCGTAACGCCCACCCAGCGTGAGGCGCCAGCGGTCAATGGACATCTGATCCTGCAGGTAGTAGCCGGTCTGGCGCAGCTTATGCTTTTCCCTGCTGTACTGGGTGATGTAGTCCGGCTTCGCGCCATAAGCAGGATGGAAAGCGTCAATCGGCGGGAAGCCGCCGTAGTAGCCGGTGACGTTGTTGGTGCGGTCCTGGTAGTCCATGCCGATCAGCACGCGGTGGTTCACCTCGCCGGTATCGAAGCTGCCGTCGACCTGGTTATCCAGGGTGATGGCGTTCATCTTCTCATCGGAGCCGGAATAGCCGCGGTTCAGCTCGGTGTCGTTCAGCCAGCCTGCGGCATACACCTGGTTCAGCTCGACTTTGGTGTGCAGGTAGCGCAGCTTCTGGCGCACGGCCCAGCCGCTGTCAAACAAGTGCTCGATGTTATAACCGACCATGTTTTCCCGACGATCGTACTTGTCGTAATCGTCTTCACCTTCAAAAAAGGTGTTGGAGATTTTCTTACCGCTGTGCGGCACGACGGTGCCCTCATACGGCAGGCCGGAGTGGCTGCCGCCTTCCGGATCGCGGTGCAGGTAGGCCATCAGATCCAGACGGGTATTATCGGTGATACGCCAGGTCAGGCTCGGCATCAGCGCGTAACGCTCTTCTTTGAGCGGATCGAACTGGGAATCGGCATAGCGGGTCATCCCGCTGAGGCGCACCGCCACGCGGTCGTTATCATCAACCGGGCCGGTCACGTCGAACATCGCCCCGCGCTGGTTATTGTTACCGGCGAAGAGCTTGATCTCCCCGCCCGGATCGAACGATGGCTTACGGGAGGTGAGCGCCACGATGCCGCCCGGCGATGAGCGACCGTACAGCACGGAGGCCGGGCCGCGCACGACTTCGATACTGTCCAGGAACCACGGATCAACCACCAGCGAGCTGTGGGAATTGGTGTCGCCCATCATCTTCAGGCCGTCGAGGTAGACGTTGTCCAGGCTGCCGTCCGAGAAGCCGCGCAGCACCATGTAGTCGAAGCGGTTTGATGCCCCAATCTGGTTGCTGTAGACCCCCGGCGTGTAGCTCACGGCCTGACGCACGCTGGTTGCGCCCTGCTCTTCGAACTGCTCGCGGGTGACGATAGAGACCGATTGCGGGGTTTCAATATCCGGCGTTTCAAGCTTGGTGGCCGCAGACTGCATCTGCGAGGTCACCACCACGGTGTCAGTTTTTTGGGCATCCTGCGCCAGTAAAGGAAAAGCGACGCTACCGGTAACCCATCCCACCAGCAGTGCCAGACGCGATTTAGCAAACATAACCCTCTCCAGAGATATTTCTTATTGTTAATAAGAATTATTACCTTTTTGAGGGTGCAAACAGCTATGCGCGCCGCCAGGTTATGTATGCGCGATGCTAAACCGCACGGGATACGTTCGCGCGATGGACAAAATTACGTTAGCGGAGTTTGCGCACGTCACCCGGTGAAATCCCGTAATGACGACGAAACGCGGTGGCGAAGTTGGTGGCATGCTGATACCCGCACATCCAGGCGGCCTGCTGTACGCTATGGCCTTCCAGCAGATAGCGACGCGCCAGCGCAAGGCGACAGTCGCGGAGATAATCGAAGAGTGTGCAGCCGTAGCGTTGACGGAACTTGCTGCGCAGGCTGCTTGGGCTCATGGCAGCAAGGGCTGCCAGCTGCGCGAGTGTATGGTCACGTTCAGGAGACTGTTCCAGCAGGCACCGGACGCGTTCCAGACGCGCATGCTCAGGGCGGCTCGGACAGGGCAGCTGGCACTGGTTCAGGCCGTGGCCGAGCAGCTGGTACATGAGCCCCTCCAGCAACAGCTTACGCGAGAGCACGCTTCCCCCCTGCCGCTGTACATGCTGAATGCCTGACATCACAAACTCGGGAACGTGCCAGACAAACGCGGGGGTATTCAGGCTTTGCCATTCCAGCAGCAGCGACTCAAGCAGGGCTTCACGTCCGGCATCGTGCGGGTACACGCCAAACGAGAGCGTTTTCAGCGTGCTGTCAGCATCGTGACGCGCGCTCATCACCTGATCTTCACTCAGACGCGAGCTGAACGCCATGCCCGGGCGGACGGGATAATCGATACCATTGAGCGTGAGCGTCACGCACCCTTCCAGCACCACCAGCATATAAAGCGGGCTGCTGTGGCGAGAGGTGGTTTCATAGGGCTGTAATACACGTACGTCGGAATGGGTCAGTGAAATGCCGGACGAGAGCGTCATCTCTTCAACATTCCCCTGCAACACGGGGCTGCCGCTGACCTGCTCATCTTTTAGCTGCGGGAAACGGTAGTCGATGCCGTAGCGCTCGCCGAATATTTGAAAATCCTCAACAAAAAATATGCGCTTCGCTGATGTATTTTCACTCTGGAGCATAATTCGGAGCCTGCATCGGGGAAAGGACAGGCAAAACAGTACCATTCATTTGCCATGGCAGCAATCACCGGGCGCAGACACTATTACGCTCCGGACGAAGCCGGAGCGAAGGCGTATATTTCTTTACGAGAAATATATTTATGCTTCCTGCCACTCAGCAAAAACCTCTTTATGGTTTTTGGTCAGGACAACTTTATTATCTTCGACCTTATCGACCCAGCCGAGAGGAATAAAGTGGTGCTTGCCGCCTGATTCCGGGTCGCTCTTTGCAAGCTTGATACGCTCACCATCAAGATGGTCCACAACCCCGACATGCGTTCCGCAGCTGGCGACAACCTGAGTGTGATCCTTAATTGCGCTTTTATCTACCATATTAATTCTCCTGTTTCGGTTATTTGCCTGTTGCACGAAATTAACTGTAGCGCATAAATTCGGACCTGAAATGCGTATTAGCATTTTGAAACATCATTGACAGAACCGAATATTATGTCTATTTAGCGCCGAATTGAAAAAATAAGAATAAGATTAATTATTAGCGACTGATTATTTCCCGTTCATAATTAAAGTATCGCAACCAACGAGGAGGTATTTATGACGATTCGCAACAATCGGACAGAAATTTCGCTGGCTCTTGGTGAAGCGGTCTTAGACATCGTGCAAAAAGGCCATGAGGTATCGCGAGAAAATCTCGCCCAGGCGATGAAAATTAAAGCGGAAAAAGAGCGCGACGATGAGCGGCTTCTGAACTACTGGAAGGCCTGTAATATGCTGGTTTAAACGTAGCGGCGTTTAGTCTGACTAAACGCCGCAGTCTGTTACTCGTCGAAGTACCAGTATCCCTGGTTAATCAATCCGGTCAACTCTTCCACAAACGCCGGATTATTCAGCGCTACACCCAGCTCGGCCTGGCCGAGCTGGGTGTAGCGGGACAGCGCGTCCGCCCCGTTCACATCTTGTCTCTTATACACATCCGAGCCCACGAGACGGACTCCTATCTCGTATGCCGTCTTCTGCTTGAAAAAAAAAAAGAATACCCAACAGAGATAGTAATTACGCGATGTCGCAATAGACGTACTCAATGGCAAGTGAGATCTGTGAGCATGTCAGACTCCTTACCAGCTTCCGTA
>OJJD01000789.1_pt1 | contig 10053 bp, 9 predicted proteins | sample 1596011 | NCBI WGS metagenome assembly OJJD01 (sample SAMEA4350113, study PRJEB24818) | metagenome | biome: human; feature: gut; material: faeces | place: Denmark | collected 2013-09 | reverse complement strand
ATTAAACGCTTAACTTCCAATTTGCAGAAGCTGTCTGCAAATCGACCAGCCTATGATAGAGGCCATTTTCTTTCATAAGTTCTTCGTGAGTTCCGTTTTCGGCTACAATACCATCTGACAATACAACGATGTTATCGGCAGCTTCCACCGTCCTCATTCTGTGAGCGATTATAAGAACTGTCTTGCCTTTTACCAGCCTGGATATTGCGTTTTGAATTTCAGTTTCGTTATCTACATCAAGAGAAGCAGTAGCTTCATCCAGAAGAATAACAGGAGCGTCTTTCAAAAGAGCACGTGCGATAGAAAGGCGCTGGCACTCACCGCCAGATAGTGTTGAACCATTTTCTCCGATCACCGTCTGATAGCCGTCCGACAATTTTGAAATAAATTCATCACACTGCGCTGCTTTAGCTGCGGCAATCACTTCTTCATCCGTTGCGTCCTTTTTACCGACACGAATATTTTCCATGATGGTGTTATTAAACAGCACAACATCTTGAAAAACGATAGAGAAGTTTTTCATCAACATGGTTGAATTTAGCGGAGCAATATCGGTTCCGCCCAACAGTATTCTTCCTCCGTCCAGAGGATAAAATTTGGCTGCCAGTTTTGCGACTGTACTTTTGCCGCCGCCGGACGGGCCAACCAATGCAGTGACCTGTCCCTGTTTTGCAGTAAACGAAACATCCCTCAGTACCGGTTTGCCCTTTTCGTAGGAAAACTGGACATGATCGAATGTAATATCGTACCCGTTTGTATGGATATTCTTCTCGCCGGTTTCTTCCGGGTATTCCTCTATTTCTTTCAAGCGGTTCACCTGAAGCTGTACAGAAAACAGCTCTGCCATATTTGACATCGCCCCGGAAAGCGGATCGTACAGGCGGGAGGCAGCAATCAAAAACAGAATATAGGTAAACAGAGAGGTATCTCCACTTACCACAAGACTATTACCTACTACAATCACCGTTGCCAAACCAAGCCTTAAAAACATCTGGCCGGTTGTCAGCAGACTTGCCGTTGTCATTTCGGATGAAATCTGTGCTTTTTCCGCAGCATCCATCTTTGCGTCCAATTTGCGAAGATAATCTTCTTCCTGATTGCAAGCCTTTATATCCTGTACGGTTTCCAAACATTCCTGAATGCCTTCTGCAAGCTCCAGTCTTGCGTTCATGTGCTTTTTGCTGAGTTTTTCCTGCCATTTCCGTGACAGAATAACGATTGCAAATGAAATCGGAGCTACCCAAAGAAGAGCCAAACCCATTTGCCAGTTGAAAATCAGCAGGCCGATACAAACAATCCCCGTAGAGATAACTGCTCCAAAGAATTGTGGAACCGTATGAGAAAATGCGTGTTCAAAGTTTGCACAGTCGCCCATAATTGTGCTTGTCAGGTCAGCAAGATCACGCTGGTGGAAGAAGGTCAGCGGAAGGGTACGCAATTTTTCCGCAAGCCCGATACGCCGCCTTGCGCTTTCATCATACGTTCCGAGATATGTCGCGGTGTACTGGCAATAATGAAAAATAAAAACAACAGCTAAAATCACAATTCCAATCACAGTGTAAACGGCGGCACTGATCTCTGGCGCACTCGCTCCCAAAACAGGCGCAAGAAGCTGATTGAGGACGATAGCCAGAAGAATAACAGGAAACATAAGGCTGATATTGGCCAGCACCGAATAAACGATCCCTTTTAACAGGTCTTTTGCACCCTGATCGCTTAACGCATACTTCTTTTTTAACGCCTTAATCATGCTGCTCATCCTCCTTTCCGACCTTCCAGGCAATCGAGGTCTGGTAATCCTTCCACATAGAAGAATAAATACCATTTAAGGCTACCAATTCTTCATGTGTACCTCTTTCTGCGATCTGCCCCTCCTTGAACACCAGGATAAGGTCTGCGTCTTGTATCGTAGAGAGCCGGTGGGCAATCATCATAACCGTTTTGTTTTGGGTCAGCCGCTCAAAAGCGAGCTGTATCTGATGTTCATTTTCGGCATCTGCAAATGCTGTGGCTTCATCCAGTACAATAATAGGGGCGTCTTTTAAAATTGCCCTTGCAAGAGCAATCCTTTGATTTTCACCTCCTGAGAGATATGTGCCTCCTGTTCCAACGAGCGTATCAAGCCCATCCGGGAGGCGGTCAATAATATCTTTGCATTGTGCTTCATCAGCCGCTTTCAGGACTTCTTCCCTGGTAGCGTCCGGGCGGGCCGCCTTAATATTATTCAGCAAGGTGTCCTTGAACAGACAGGTATTCTGAAACACGAAAGCAACTCTTTTCATCAGTTCCTGCTTCTCAATATTGCGTACATCCACGCCGCCAATCGTAACGGAACCTGACTGAACATCATAAAATCGGGGGATGAGGCTTGCCGCCGTACTTTTACCACTGCCAGAAGCTCCAACAAGCGCAACCGTTTTCCCTGCTGGAACCACAAAGCTGATATGGTCTAAGGCCTTCTCTTTGGCCCCTGGATAGGCGAAGGAAACATCCGAAAACACAATCGAAGCATCTGCCGGGATCAGGGGATGTTCCGGCTCCTTCAAGGGCTTTTCCTGCAAAATTTCATCCACCCGGCTGACTGCACTTTTAGCCGCCATAAGCTGCTCGCTGGCAAACATGATACGGTTCATCATAGTTGCACAGACCGGAGTAAACAAACTGTAAAACAGAAAATCCAGCACAACATTTTCATAAGCCGCCTGGCCGCTGACCCCGGACAAAATAAACATGGCGACTGGAATAAGTAAAACAAATGTGCCGTTCAGTGTTACTGTAAATCCCGTAAGAGGAATACGGCATTTTAAGGCATACCCGGAAGCAAATTTTTCGTATTCTTCTATTGCAGCGTGAAAATTTTTGAAGGAATAAATAGTTTGCTGAAATACTTTTACAACAGGAATACCACGAATATATTCCACAGCTTCTTTATTCATTGTTTCCAGTGCAGTCATATACTTGCCCATAAACTGCGCATTATCTCCGCCCATCATCTGTTTGAGAAAGATGACACTGATTCCCATAGGTATCAGGCAGCAAATTCCCAGCCGCCAGTCAAAAAGGAAAATCAAAATAATAACGGCAACCGGCATAACTGCGGCTCCGGTCAGATCGGGAAGCTGATGGGCCAGAAATCCTTCTGTAAGCCCTGCATTATCATCAATGATGTTTCTGAGCCGTCCGCTTGCATTTTGGCTGAAATACCCCAACGGCAGCGTCACGATATGATGAATTGCAGATTTTCTCATATTGGTGGCTGTACGAAACGCCGCCAGATGAGTACAGTTCAGGGCGATAAAATAAATTAAAATGCTTGCCGCTGCAAACACAACCGCCATCCACGCATAATGGGCGCTCCCCGTTGCAAGAGATATATCCCCGGCAGCAAAAGCGTGGATTAAATCGCGGATGACGAGCCAAATGCAAACAAAAGGCAGCATAGATAAAATGGTACTGATTCCGGAGAGAACACATCCTAAAACAGTCAAAACATGGAATTTCCCTGCATATCCGAACATTCTGGACAGTTCTCCATTTTTTTGCTTCTCCATAAGCAAGTCTCCTTTCGCAATAATAGACGGGTTAGCATTTTATAACCCGTCTATTATCATAAAATCATTCAGTTGTTTTTGCCACTCCATACAGAGCGTATCTATCCAATCGGACACATAATTCATTGACACATAAGGCAGGAGTATAAGCGGGACAAATTTTCCTGTAACGGAAATGTTTCTACATGACCTTCATCAACGAAATGCAGAACCCGATTGCAAGTCATAGCGGCAAATTCATAATCGTGGGTAATGATTAAAATGGTCTTTCCTTTTTGCGCCAGAGCTTTCAAATGCTCCGATATTCTCATCATATTTTTGAAATCAAGACCGCTGGTAGGCTCATCCAAAATCAAAATGGGGGTATCTATCCAATCCGATACTGCAAGAGTGAGTCGTTGTTTCTGCCCGCCGGAAAGAGTAGCGGGATGCCGTTCTTTCCATTCAAACAAGCCATATAGTTTTAGCAGATCATCGCGTTGCTCCTGGGTACTGCCTTTTCCGTTTAATAGCAGTTCTTCTTCTACGCTGTCCCCAAACAACTGGCAATCTGTATTTTGCATAACAAAGTAGGCAAAATTCTTCCGTTTGCCTTTAGATACCTTTGTCCCGTTATATATGACCTGACCCTCTTTTTCCTTTTGCATACCACAAAGAATATTTGACAAAGTAGTTTTTCCTATTCCGTTATGGCCTACAATCGCAATCAGATCACCAGCATACGCCTGAAAAGATACATCATGGAAAACCGGATGTTTGCGATAGGAAAACGCCAAATCCTTTACCTCCATCGTCATATCTTTTTCTTTTACAGAAGAAATATCTACTTCAATATGGTGCAAATCTGCCGCTCGTATTCCTATGGCTCGTCTTTTTTCTTCTGGAATAGAGCGCAGTTCTCCCGCCGTCCATTCTTCTTTTATGCTCCCGTTTTCCATATAGAGAAAACGGTCTGCAAGGTCAGTAAGATAATAAAGCCGGTGTTCAGCAACAATGATTGTGTGGCCTTCCGCTTTAAGTCCACCCATCAAATTTTTAAGTGCCTCAACGGAATACATATCCAAATTGGCCGAAGGTTCATCAAACACATAAATTTCCGGATCAACAGCATTGACGGAGGCCACCGCTATTTTCTGTTTTTCCCCGCTGGACATCGGATAAATTTCTTTCCCTCGCAGCATATCTCCGTTAATACGCTTGATTGCACTTGAAACCCGCCTATCCAATTCTTCATACGGAACGCCATAATTTTCACACCCAAACGAAATCTCATCCTCTGTAATACTGGCAAAAAACTGGCTCTTTGGATCTTGAAAGATTGAACCTACTTTTTTCCCGATTTCATACAGAGGATATTCCGATATGTTGCGTCCCAACAGTGTGATGCGCCCTTTCAGTGTCCCTTCGTAAAATTGTTCGCCTAACCCGTTTGCCAATCGTGTTAAAGTTGTCTTTCCGCAGCCGCTCCCTCCAGTCAGAACAAGAAACTCGCCCTCTTTTACATCGAGGCTGATATGATGGATACTATCTGTTTCGGCTCCCGGATATTCAAAAGATACATCTTCAAACTGGATAACGGATCGCCTTGCTTTATCATTTACCATTACGCTACCATCCTTTCCAGCACAAAATAGAATGCAGTTACACAAACAGCAATCACGCACATAATCCAATCTCTTTTTTGAAATTCTATTTTTCTGCGGCAGGTATGTTTCCCAGGATTGGAAATCCCCCTGCTTTCAGCAGAAGCGGCAAGTTCTTCGGCTATTCTGGATGAACGGAAAATAACAGGCGTAACAATATACTCCATTGCGTCCAGAGGGTGTTTCCATGACAACAGCTTTCGCAGTCGAAGGGAGGAAAACACATCAGAAAATTCACTGCGCACAGTAGGGAAGAAACGCAGCATGAAGGTTACGGGCAGGGCAATTCCATTAGGCGCGTGGATTTTCTTAAAAACTGCTACAACTTCTCCCGGTGGCATACCAATCACGGGCTGCGCAGCCATAACCATCATCAAAATACGCAGCACCATGAACAGGAACATTTCCGGCATAAGAATGGTAATGCCCTGTCCTCCTGAAAGCAACCTCAACACGATAAAAATACCGCAGACGATCAAATATTTTATTGTCTGCCTGCCAAAGCCCTGAATAATCAGATACACGCTCAAAACGCCAAAAAGTGTGTATATCAAAATGTCGCTTGTGAGCACCGCCACAAGCGACATAGTGAGAACTATGACAAGCAATTTGGTTCGAAAATCAAATTTCATGCTCATAGTTTATTTAATCGCGCCACTCTTTCTGAAGTGCTTCACAATCAGTTTGTTGCTAATCATACAGCCGAGGACGGCTAGAATAGCGGTAACAGCCAGGCTCAAAAGGACGTACTTCGGATCGGTGTAATACTGGGTCTGGACCTGAACCTGCTGCTCGCTGACACCAGTGGCAAGGAACGCATCTCTGAAAAACCAGATTTCTGACATACCATGTGCAGCACGAACCAGTGCCGTGATTCCCACGAAATAGACACACGCTTAATGTCATGGTAAGCATTCTTTCCGCACATGGAAAGTTCTGCAATGATGCCGCCGCCCAAAAACCACGGAATCATAAACGGCCCCATCATCAGTCCGGCGATAATCGCCCACATGATATTGTAAACAAGGGCAGGGCCATGCTTGCCGACTTTCATGCACATGTAAACATAAAACGGCGCGAGGATAAGTGCTGCGCCAGCGGCATTGAAAATCATGGAGTAGAACAGAGAAGCGCCGGTCAGGGTTGAGTAAACCATAAATACCACGAACATAACCGCGCAGAAGATACCGATGATAGCCGCATCTTTGACAGTATATTTGTTACCTGTCGATTTTTCATTTTCCATTTGGAAATCCTCCTTTGTCTTTTAGAAAGTTAGCACTATCTAACCGGCTATTCAAAAAATAGGCCAGCTTCAAGCGGTCTTTCTGCTTTTATCTGACAAAGGTTATTCTAATACAGCTCAGATTTCTTCGCCACTCCATACGGACCCGCTTCTATCCAAACGGACACTCTTTCTGAATTCCGTTGGAGAGCTGCCATACGTTTCTTTGAAGGCAGAAGTGAATTTATTCGGATTTTCATATCCGATTTTACTTGCAATCTCCGTTACTGACGACTCGGTTTCCAGCAACAATTTTTTGGCGACTTGAAGCCGATAGGTACGAAGATAAGAATAGACAGAGGTTCCATAGACGCCTCGAAAGCACTTTTTCAATGCTGTTGTAGAAATCTCGAATTTCTGGGAAAGCTGTTCAATCGTATGATGTGCTGTCAAGTCCTCCGTAATATAGGACGCTACTGCTTTAATCAATGCGACCTGATTTTGATTGAAATAATCCGTCTGTAAAACTTCTTCTGCCGTATTGAGATCACTTAAGAACAGAAGCAGTTCCAGCATTTTGACTTTCATGTATCCTGGTTTTCTTTTTTCCCGGACATGATAGAGTTCCGAAAAAATATGTTCAATAGACGGATTGGCCCGCATGATGCAGCAACGGTTTCCTTCGCAAATATATTTTTGTATGTAGTGCAAATCAATATTCAATAGCTCCATGATTTGCCGTACTTCCGGCAGCAATTCATCCAGATTGATGACGATAGAAATACCGTGATAGTGGTTCAGCGGAAAACACGAATTTGACTTTTTCTTCATCATGGAGCTGATCGACAAATCGCCTTCCGCCATATAGCAGCAACTATTTTCACCAAAGCTACACTCAAAACGTCCTATCAGACAATGGTTAATCTCTATCATGTTTTTAGCTGTGGCTTGATTTTGATTGCAATATCCCATGTGCATATCGTTATAGTAAAGCTCAATACCAGAAAAAACCTGATAGACTGTAATGCGTCCATGCCCTGTTTCATTTGACAGCCGAAAAATTTTACAGTCCTGCCGTAGTTCATCTTCTTCGAGAGAGCCGTATAACTTTGTCCCTTCAAATTCGTCTGGCAATTCAGACCGCAATAATACTTCAATCGTACCAGAGAGTGCTTGTTTTTCATAGGTCAGCACCACCCATTCCTCCTTTCGGTTCGTTATAACTAATTACCATTAAGTATATGTGATAATTTCTCCTGTGTCAAATTTTGATGAACGCCCATGCTATTAAAGATTTTCAGATGAAAATAGCCAAAATCTCCGTTTCAAATTGTAGTATTAGTAGAGGGAGAATGAGGGTAGGGTTACAGTAGCAAGCACAGCAAGCGAGTACCCGCTTGCGAATTTTGAAATTTTCAGGTCCCTTGCCCGAAAATTCAAAATTGCTTGTTGGGATAGTCCCAAACCCTTATAAAGAACGGAGGCGGCGCATGGCAAACCGAAAGCGGAATATCCAAATGAAATTCTATGTTACGGAGGATGAAAAACGGCTCATAGACGAAAAAATGAGCCAGTTACCCACACGCAGATATGGCGCATATCTCCGCAAGATGGCGATTGACGGATATATCATCTATACAGACACCGCAGATATCAAGGCGTTCACCAAAGAGCTTTCCGCCATTGGTCGGAATATCAACCAGATTACCAAGCGGATCAACGCCGGAGGTCCTGCGTATCAGGCCGACATGGACGAGATACGGGAAAGGCTGGATGAGATATGGCAGTTACAAAGACACATCCTATCAAGTCAACGCTGAAAGCAGCCATTGACTATATCTGCAACCCGGAAAAGACGGACGGAAAGTTGCTTGTTTCCTCCTATGGCTGCGCCGCCGAAACAGCAGATATTGAATTTGCCTGGACCCGCCGCCATGCCATCGACAAGGGAACCCACCTGGGCCGCCATCTGATCCAGGCGTTTGAGCCTGGGGAGGTGTCGCCGGAGGAAGCCCATGAGATCGGGATGCAGCTTGCAAAGGAAATCCTGGGCGGCAAGTATGAATTTGTCCTGACCACCCACATAGACAAGGGGCATATTCATAACCACCTGATTTTCAATGCGGTCAGCTTCACGGATCACAAGCACTACCATTCCAACAAGCGGAGTTACCACTATATCCGCCGTACCAGCGACCGCCTTTGCAAAGAACATGGGCTGTCGGTCATCATCCCAGGGAAGGACAAGGGCAAAAGTTACATCGAACACCAGGCAGCCCAGGCCGGAACCAGCTACAAGGCGAAACTGAAAGCGGCCATTGACCGGCTGATTCCTGACTCCGCCGACTTTGAAGATTTGCTGCTCCGCCTGCAGAGAGAAGGCTATGAGATCAAGCGGGGCAAATATATCTCCGCCAGAGCGCCGGATCAGGAACGATTCACCCGTCTGAAAACCCTTGGTGTGGACTACACCGAAGAAGCCCTTGCCGCCCGGATCGCCGGACGCTCCAGACCTTCCCGCCAGCCGAAACAGCAAAGCGGAAAGATCAGCCTGCTCATTGATATCCAGAATAACATCAAGGCGCAGCAGAGCGCAGGCTTCACCCATTGGGCGAAGCTGAACAATCTGAAACAGGCCGCCAAGACCATGAATTTCCTGACCGAGCACGGGATAAGCAGTTATGGAGAACTGGAAAGCAAACTGACCGCAGTATCCGCACGCAGGGATACCGCTCATGCAGAAATCAAGCGGGTAGAAAGCAGAAGTGCCGAACTTACCCTTGTGATGAAGCACGCCGGCACTTACCGTCAGCTAAAGCCACTTTATGACCGATACCGTAAATCGAATGATAAAGAAAAGTTCCTGCGGGGGCATGAGAGCGAGATCATCCTTTTTGAAGCGGCCGCCAGAGAATTGAAACGGCTGGGGGCTGTGCCGCTGCCGACAACGGAAAGCATGAAAACGGAGCTTGCCAATCTCACCGCAGAAAAGGAACGGCTCCTTGCTGAATACAAAGCCGCAAGAACCGAAGCCCAGGAATACGATACCGTTAAGCAGAATGTGGATGCGCTGCTGACCGTTCCAAAGGAACAGGAACAACAGCGGCGGCATGAACTGGAATAATTTTCTCTGAAAGACGCTGGGCACAGCTCCCGGCATCCTGTATAATGGAACTGCGGAAGGAGGTTTTACCGATGACAAGAAGCGAAGCAATCAAAGCATTTTTCTTCAAAAGTGTACTGCCCGTGATCGTGGCACTGATCTTGTATTGTATCTTCAAATCTGCCTGCGTGAAGAACGGAGAGGTTGACTATGTATGGCTCTGGATACTCTGCGGGCTACCGTTTGGCCTCCATCGGATGTGCCTCTGGATCGTGCCGGGCGGCGGCTCCCTGGGTGGAGGGATTGCCCTGTTTGCGTTGAACTTCATTATCGGCGGCGTGATTGGTGGTTTCGTTCTGGCCTGGCGGTTGATCGTGGCGGTGTGGTATATGCCGCTGACAGTGTACCGGCTGATCGTTAGATGATTTTCTTGCGTCATGGAAATATGGAAAACTGCCGCTCGTGGCGGTTGGTGTTTCTTTTACAAATCTCCCAGCCCCCCAGACGGGCTCCCACTCCCTATTCCCGCTT
>OJJD01000787.1_pt1 | contig 10078 bp, 7 predicted proteins | sample 1596011 | NCBI WGS metagenome assembly OJJD01 (sample SAMEA4350113, study PRJEB24818) | metagenome | biome: human; feature: gut; material: faeces | place: Denmark | collected 2013-09 | reverse complement strand
GACGCATGCCACGTTTGGAACGGGTTGGTTTATTCTGTTGTACGGCCATGGACCTTACTCCTCAATTACTTACGCTTTAAGCTGGCTAATACGGCAAATGGGTTTGGTTTTTGCGCTTCATCAGGCAGTTCCCCAAAGACCATGTCCGCCTCGGACACTTCACAGTGTTCAGAATCATGCACCGGAACGACTGGCAGGGAGAGGATGACTTCATCTTCAACCAGCGCCAGAAGATCGATTTCACCGAATTCGTTAACCTCAATCGGTTCATACGCTTCCGGGAGTGCTTCAGCCTGTTCGTCAGAACGAACCGGACTGAAACAATACGTTGTGTGAACATGCTGTACAAACGGTTTCCCGCAGCGCTGACATTCGAGCGTTACCGTCACCTTTGCATCACCGGTTAAAACGGCGAGGCGCTGGTTGTCGATAGCGAACGACATGGAGCACTCTACATCACTGTCCACACTGACTACAGATTCGGCAATACGCTCAGCCTGATCGGAAGAATAGATTCCTTCGTAATCGAGGCGTTTTTGAGCCGTACGAACCGGATCAAGAGTCAGGGGTAATTTTACCTTTTGCATAGGGCGCGCATATTAACTTTGTAACGTCATAGAGTCAAAGAAAAAGGCAACCAGAGCTGCCTTTTGCCAATTATTCGCACACATTGCGGCCTGTAGTTTAAAATGGCTGGCATCGATACGCTATATCTGGTGATAAAAATATGCCAAATCTCGTCCTTGCTTCCACTTCACCTTATCGCCGAATGCTGCTGGAAAAGCTCGGGATCCCGTTTGAATGCGCCGCGCCGGAGGTGGATGAAACGCCACAGCCGGGCGAGTCACCGCGTCATCTGGTGACCCGTCTCGCGAAAGAGAAAGCACAGTCGCTGGCCGTACGTTACCCCGCTCATCTGATTATAGGCTCCGATCAGGTTTGTGTGCTGGGCGGCGAAATCACCGGTAAACCGCATACAGAAGAAAACGCCTGCCAGCAGCTTTTGCGTGCGCGAGGCAGTATCGTGACCTTTTATACCGGCCTGGCGCTTTATAATTCGGCCTCCGGTCATCTGCAAACCGAGTGTGAGCCATTTGATGTGCACTTCCGTCATCTCAGCGAGGAGGAGATTATGGATTACGTGCGTCGGGAACGTCCTCTGAACTGCGCAGGGAGTTTCAAAAGTGAAGGGCTGGGAATTGCACTGTTCGACAAGCTGGACGGGCGGGATCCCAACACGCTGGTGGGGTTGCCGCTGATTGCGCTGTGCCAGATGTTAAGGCGAGAAGAGTGTAATCCGCTGACGATGTGATTTTTGCCCAGCGGCGCTTCGCTTGCATGGGCCTACGGATTTCGTAGGCCGGGTAAGCGCAGCGCCACCCGGCACATAATCAACCGCGCAGAACTTTCAGGCAGCGTTTCAACTGATCATCCAGCGGCGCTTCAATACGGATAACTTCACCGGTATTAGGATGGGTAAACTTCAGCGCTGCCGCATGCAGGAACAGACGCGACAGCCCCGTACCCGCCAACTGCTTATCAAACTCGCGATCGCCATAGCGATCGTCGAACGCAATCGGATGGCCTGCGAACTGGGTATGGACGCGAATCTGGTGAGTACGCCCCGTCACCGGACTACAGCGCACCAGCGTGGCGAATTCGTAGCGCTCTTCTACTTTAAATCGCGTCTCAGACGGCTTCCCTTCCTGATTCACACGTACAATGCGCTCACCGCTTTGCAGAATATTTTTCAGCAGCGGCGCCTGCACCACTTTCACGTGGGACTGCCACTGGCCGCGCACCAGCGCCAGATAATCTTTCTGCATCCCTTTTTCGCGCAGCTGTTCATGCAGGGAACGCAGTGCAGAACGTTTTTTCGCCACCAGCAGCACGCCTGAGGTATCACGGTCAAGACGGTGAACCAGTTCGAGGAAACGCGCTTCCGGGCGCAGCGCACGTAAACCTTCGATCACGCCGAAGCTCAGACCGCTCCCCCCGTGTACCGCCGTTCCGGACGGTTTATTCAGCACCAGAATGTGGTCGTCCTCATAAAGGATAACGTCACTCAGGGCCGCGACTTTTTGCAGCTTCGGAGAAACGACCTCTTCTTCACGCTCTGCAACACGTACCGGTGGAATGCGGACTTCATCGCCCGCCTCGAGCTTGTACTCGGGCTTCACACGTTTTTTGTTCACCCGCACCTCACCCTTACGCAAGATGCGATAAATCATACTTTTTGGCACACCCTTCAATTGGGTGCGCAAAAAATTATCGATACGTTGCCCCGCCTCGTCGTCGGCGATGGCAACCATTTTTACGGCTGGAGTCTCTGTTTTCATGGTTGGCGATTCTAAATAGCGTCTGACATTAGCGCCACTCATTTTTCTATGCTTATATTTACTTTTATCCGGACCACTCCCCTTTCGCGCAATCGATTTGGTGGTTATTAAACCAATCACCCCGTTGAAGTGAAGAAACTGTGAGTAACCGGGTGATAATTGGTAAAAGTCATCTTGCTATAACCCGGCGAGCAGTGGAATAATGAATCCGTTTTCCGCGTTAAATCCGGGTTTTGTAAGGATGTCGACGGAATGACCAATTTTGTCTGACCGATCATCCACGCAGCAATGGCGTAAGACGTATTGATCTTTCAGGCAGTTAGCGGGCTGCGGGTTGCAGTACTTCCCGGTATAAGGATTGTTCTCTGGAGAGTTTTCCCAGGCAATTCCCCTGATAATTGCGCTGTGTTTCCCTATGAAATACAGGCAACCGACACTCTGCGCCTCTTAAGCGAGCGACAACCGTGAGGTTGGCGACGTGAATAGACACGAGGCCATCGGTTCATACCCCGGAAAGCGTCACCTTGCCCGCAGCTTTGTCGTCAATGTAAGAATAACGAGTAAGTTACGATGAAAAGAATGTTAATCAACGCAACTCAGCAAGAAGAGTTGCGTGTCGCCCTTGTGGATGGGCAGCGCCTGTACGATCTGGATATCGAAAGTCCTGGACACGAACAGAAAAAAGCGAACATTTACAAAGGCAAAATCACCCGCATTGAACCAAGCCTTGAAGCTGCATTTGTCGATTACGGTGCTGAGCGTCACGGTTTCCTTCCTCTCAAAGAAATCGCCCGCGAATATTTTCCTGCAAACTACAACTCCCATGGCCGTCCGAACATCAAAGATGTTCTGCGTGAAGGTCAGGAAGTTATCGTCCAGATCGATAAAGAAGAGCGTGGCAACAAAGGCGCCGCGCTGACCACCTTTATCAGTCTGGCAGGAAGCTATCTGGTATTGATGCCAAACAACCCGCGTGCGGGTGGCATCTCTCGCCGTATCGAAGGCGATGACCGTACCGAGCTGAAAGAAGCACTGGCAAGTCTTGAACTGCCAGACGGCATGGGCCTTATCGTGCGCACCGCAGGCGTTGGCAAATCTGCCGAAGCGTTGCAGTGGGACCTGAGCTTCCGCCTGAAACACTGGGAAGCCATCAAGAAAGCGGCAGAAAGCCGTGCTGCGCCGTTCCTGATCCACCAGGAAAGCAACGTCATCGTGCGTGCCTTCCGTGATTATCTGCGTCAGGACATCGGTGAAATTCTGATTGATAACCCGAAAGTGCTTGAGCTGGCGCGCCAGCACATCGCCGCACTGGGTCGCCCGGATTTCACCAGCAAAATTAAACTGTACACCGGTGAAATCCCGCTGTTCAGCCATTATCAGATTGAATCCCAGATCGAGTCTGCCTTCCAGCGTGAAGTGCGTCTGCCGTCCGGCGGTTCTATCGTTATCGATACCACCGAAGCGTTGACCGCCATCGACATCAACTCCGCGCGAGCAACCCGCGGCGGCGACATCGAAGAGACCGCCTTCAACACCAACCTTGAAGCCGCTGATGAAATCGCCCGCCAGCTCCGCCTGCGCGACCTGGGTGGTCTGATCGTTATCGACTTCATCGACATGACCCCGGTTCGCCACCAGCGTGCGGTTGAAAACCGTCTGCGTGAAGCGGTGCGCCAGGATCGCGCGCGTATCCAGATCAGCCATATTTCTCGCTTTGGCCTGCTGGAGATGTCCCGTCAGCGCCTCAGCCCGTCTCTGGGTGAGTCCAGCCATCACGTCTGCCCGCGCTGTTCCGGTACAGGTACCGTTCGTGACAATGAATCTCTCTCCCTCTCTATTCTGCGTCTGATTGAAGAAGAAGCGCTGAAAGAGAACACCAAAGAGGTTCACGCTATTGTTCCGGTGCCGATTGCCTCCTACCTGCTGAACGAAAAACGTGCAGCGGTGAGCGCAATCGAAGCGCGTCAGGGCGGCGTTCGCTGCATCATCGTGCCAAACGACGAGATGCAAACCCCGCACTATCATGTGCTGCGCGTGCGCAAAGGCGAAGAGACAAGCACCCTCAGCTACCTGCTGCCGAAGCTGCATGAAGAAGAAATGGCGCTGCCGTCTGATGAAGAGCCTGCCGAGCGTAAACTGCCTGAGCAGCCAGCTTTAGCGACCTTCATCATGCCGGAAGCACCGCCAGAAGCGACGCTGGAAAAACCAGCGGAAAAACCTGCTGTGCAGAAAGTGGCTCCTGCCGCGCCAAAAGCGCAGCCTGAGCAGCCTGGTCTCCTGAGCCGCATCATCGGTGCGCTGAAAAAAATGTTTGCCGCCGAAGAAGTTCAGCCTGAGGAGCCGAAAGAAGCGCCAAAAGAAGCGAAACCAGAGCGTCAGCAGGACCGTCGTAAGCGTCAGAACAACCGTCGCGACCGCAACGACCGTGGCGATCGTAATGAGCGCCGAGATAATCGTTCCGATAACAACGAAGGTCGTGAACAGCGCGAGGACAACCGTCGCAACCGTCGCGAGAAGCAACAGCAGAACGTTGAAGATCGTGAGATTCGCCAGCAGGCGGGCGATGAGTCCGAGAAGAGCAAACAGCGTGACGAGCAGCAGCCTCGCCGCGAGCGTAACCGTCGTCGTAACGATGACAAACGCCAGGCTCAGCAGGAAGTCAAAAACCTGAATCGCGAAGCGCCTGTAGAACAGCAGGACACTGAGCAGGAAGAGCGTACTCAGGTTATGCCGCGTCGTAAGCAGCGCCAGCTGACCCAGAAAGTACGTGTGGGTGTTGTTCAGGCCGAAGAAAACGACGTTATCGCGGTTGAAGCGGTTGAAAGCACAACGGGTACTCAGGTTGCGAAAGTTGACCTGCCAGCCGTAGTGGAAAATCAGGTTGAGCAGGACGAAAGCAGCGAAAACCGTGATAACGCAGGTATGCCGCGTCGCTCCCGCCGTTCTCCACGCCATCTGCGCGTGAGCGGTCAGCGTCGCCGTCGTTATCGTGACGAGCGTTACCCGACCCAGTCTCCAATGCCAATGACCGTGGCGTGCGCGTCACCTGAGATGGCATCCGGTAAAGTCTGGATCCGTTATCCGGTTGCACGTCCGGAGCAGGCTGTTGAAGAACAGGCTGTTACCGAAGAGGTGATTGCACCGGTCGTCGCGGTGGAAGACGTCGTGACTGAAGCGGCAACCGTGGTCGAACCGCAGGTTGTTGAAACAGCGCCGCTGCAGGCTGTGGAAGTGGAAACGACCCATCCTGAAGTGATTGCTGCACCGGTTGATGCCGCACCGCAGATCATTGCCGAAGAAGATACCGTGGTGGCTGAAGAAGTCGCGGAAGACGCTAAGCCTGTATCCGCAGCAGAAGAGCCCGCAGACGTTGCCGTCGAAACGGAGACGGAAGAGGTTGTTCAGGACGTCGAGATTCAGGTTGAACCTGTTGTCGAAGAGGTCAAAGCGCCTGAAGTGAAATCTGAGCCGGTTGAGATCGTTGAAGCTGTAGCGCCTGCTCACATTGCTACCGCGCCAATGACTCGTGCCCCGGCACCTGAGTACGTGCCTGAAGCACCACGCCATAGTGACTGGGTTCGTCCGGAATTCAACTTCGAAGGTAAAGGTGCTGCCGGTGGTCACAGTGCGACGCACATGGCTACTGCCCCAGCTACTCGTCCTCAGCCTGTTGAATAACGCACGCTAAGACTGAAAGCCGACCTTCGGGTCGGCTTTTTTATGGCTGTTGCAGGGGCTTTCTCATACCGGTGACCTCCGGCATTATCTGCCGCATCAGCTCCAGAAAACGCCGCAAGCGCGCCGGATAATAGCGTGACCAGGGATAAACCAGATGTACCGGTAGCGCTGCTGGCTGCCACTCTGGCAGTAAATGCACCAGTCGCCCTTCCCGAATATCATCCTGTACCGTCCAGTTGGATACCACCGCCACGCCTAGCCCGGTGAGTGCCGTATTGCGCGCTACATACAAGCTGTCGGTACTCAGGCGTGGCGTAATGGTAACTCTCGCCGGGGTGGGTGTTGCCTCGTGGAAGAGCTCCACATGGCGTTGATAAAAAGAGCTGATGGCAATCCAGGGGAGATGTTGCAGATCGTCCGGCGTGTTAACCGCGGGAAAACGGGCCAGGAGTGCCGGTGACGCTACCACCGAGCGCGGCACTTCAGCCAGTAGCACAGACACGGTTGCCGGATCGACTTCCACGCCCACCCGAATAGCACAGTCAAGGTTGTCGCCGAGGAAATCAACCGAGCGATCGTTAAGCATCCACTCAACAGAAAGCTGGGGATAGCGCTGCAAAAATTGGGTTAACGGTTTTAGTAGCTGATCCTGGCCAAACGCGTGAGGGGCGCGCACCCTCAGCACCCCGACCGGTTCATCTTCCGTCTGCCCCACCTCGTCTTCCAGCGCCAGCCAGCTGTCAATTACCCGTCGGGCATGCTGATAGCAACGTTCACCGTCATCGGTAAGCCGTGTCGTATGGGTTGTGCGCAGCATCAGGCGCACGCCCAGCATGGTCTCGAGCGACTGCAACCGTCGGCTCACCGTGGCCTGGGTTGTTGCCAGCTGACGTGCCGCCGCAGAAAGGGACCCCGCCTCCACAATGCGAACAAAGGTTCGCATCAGTTCTACACGATCTATACGCTCAGTCCGTTTCATATCATTTGCACCTATACGCTACACGTATAAGCGTTTTACCACCGCGCCCGCTACCGTCGCAAGGCGTACTGATAAAAAATAGCCGCACACGACGAATGAGGAACATCTTATGAACACAACCGCCACCCGGGCCGTAAGCCGCTGGGTAATCTTAATGCTGGCGCTCGGTGCGGGCTTCAGCGTGGCATCCATCTATTATGCCCAGCCTCTGCTGCCGCTGATGGGCTCAGACCTGCACCTGAGCATCGAAGGCATGGGCATGGTCCCGACGCTCACCCAGGCGGGTTATGCCTTAGGTATCCTGTTTCTGCTCCCGCTCGGCGATCGTTATGACCGCAGAACGTTGATCCTGATAAAAAGTGCAGCTCTGGCGCTGTTCCTGCTGGGTTGTAGCCTGACTGGACAACTGCATTCCCTGCTGCTCACCAGCCTGCTGATTGGCATGGCCGCCACCATGGCGCAGGATATTGTCCCGGCCGCAGCGATCCTCGCGCCGGAAGGCAAACAGGGAAAAACAGTCGGCACGGTGATGACCGGCCTGCTGCTGGGGATTTTGCTCTCCAGAACCGTGAGCGGCGTGGTGGGTGAAGCCTTTGGCTGGCGAGTGATGTATCAGCTGGCCGCCGCAAGCATTGCCTTTATCGGCGTGGTGATGTGGGCCGTACTTCCCCGCTTCGCCGTTCATTCCACGCTGAGCTACCCGGCACTGATGCGCTCCATGGAACACCTCTGGCGTCGCTACCCGGCGCTGCGTCGGGCTGCGCTGGCTCAGGGTTTTCTGTCGATTGCCTTTAGTGCATTCTGGTCGACGCTGGCGGTCATGCTGCTGGAACGGTATCACCTTGGCAGCGCCGTGGCGGGTGGTTTTGGTATTGCCGGAGCCGCAGGCGCGCTGGCCGCACCGCTGGCAGGCGGTCTGGCCGATAAGCTGGGCGCCGGTAAAGTGACCCAACTGGGTGCCGCGCTGGTGACCCTCTCGTTTGCCCTGATGTTCCTGATGCCAGCCCTGGGTGTACACGGCCAGTTGCTCCTGATTGCCCTCTCCGCGGTCGGTTTCGATCTCGGTTTGCAGTCCAGCCTCGTGGCGCACCAGAACCTGGTCTACAGCCTTGAGCCGCAGGCCCGTGGGCGCCTTAACGCCCTGCTGTTTACCGTCATTTTCATCGGAATGGCGCTGGGTTCGGCATTAGGCAGCAATATCTATACGCTGGCAGGCTGGTCTGGCGTGGTGGCTCTGGCAACCCTGTGTGGTGCCATTGCGCTGGCTATCAGAGTGATTGAAAGCGCCCGGGTGGTGTCCGCACAGGCAGAACGTGTGTAAAAAAAATGCCCAACCCGGACGGGTTGGGCAGTCAAAACATGCCCAGTTTCAAGACATGTCAAACAGGTCAGAGTCTTATCTGTTCATCTGGAACAAAGACATACCCTGCATATCGCTAAAGGCTTTATACGAGGCCTGCAACGCCGCCTGCTGCATGGTGTAGGACGAAATCACCGAGTTCCAGTCTACGTCAACCAGGTTACTCATCTGCTGGGTCTGACCCAGCGCGCGGTCTTCACCCAGAGCGTCCAGCTTGCCCAGCTCGTCCAGCTTGATGCCGAGGTCGGCGCGCACGGTCAACACGTTGTTGAGGGAGTTGCTCAGGCCACGGTTGGCTTTATCAATAGCCGCCGTAAATGCTTCAGCCTTCGTTTCGTCATCGCCAATCGGCTTATTCAGCGCTTCAATTGCGGAGTCGAGGATCTTGAACAAATTCGTTTCCGGCGCACTACCATCTGGCTCTGGCTTCGCATTGCTGGTGAAGCTATCGAAAACTTCAGTGCCCGTATGGCTGATTTGCATCGTGCGCGCAGAGTCAACCTGCTGGCTGATTGGCGTTCCGCCGCCCTTATAATCACCCGTAGCCTGGTCGAAAGCCGCCGCTTCGGTTTTGTAACCGGAAAAAATATAGCGACCGTTACCGTCCGTGCTGTTAGCCAGGTTCATGAGCTGATCGCGAATACCTTGCAGGTTCGTTGCCAGCGAAGCGCGGTCATCGTCACTTAACGTACCGTTGCCCGCATTGACAATCTTTTCCTGAGCAGCCTGGATAGCGGTTGTCACTTGCGATAACACGTTTTCTTCCAGCGAGACTTTCGTCGTAGCGAAGGAGCGCGCCAGCGCATACTGGCTATTTTGCGTTTGGGCCTGAGAGAGCACAACGGCCTGCGAAGCGGCAATCGGATCGTCAGACGGACGGTTGATACGCTTCCCCGTAGACATCTGCTCGCCGTAGCTGAGCCAGAGGCTTTGGGAGTTCGTCACGCCGCGCATGCTTTGCTCATACATCATTTGAGTACTAATACGCATTTTTTATGCCTCAGCCTTAGCGGATATTGATCAATGCATCAAACAGCGTGCTCGCCGTTTGCAGCACCTGCGCATTCGCCAGATAGTACTGCTGATAGCGTTGCAGGTTGCCATACTCTTCATCCAGGTTAACCCCGGAGATTGACTGCTGTTGTTTGGTCAGCTGCGTAACAACGTTAACTTTGGTTTCGCTGCTGGTTTTCAGCGACGCCGTGGTGCTGCCCACCGTACTGACCAGCGCGGCATAAGCATCGTTAAAGGTTTTGTTCCCCCCCACCAGCTTGGCGCTCTGCAAATCCAGCAGCTTTTGGCCATTGGTATTGTCGCTTTCTCCGCTTCCTTGCGCGGAAGCCATCGCCAGTTTGGATTCGTCGCTGATCGCAACGTCCATATTCACGATAACGTCATTCACCGGCTTCACGATAAAGCTGTCTTTATTATTGGCCGAGCCGCTAATGTTGACGTTGAGGCCATCAAACGAAAGATTACCGCTGGTATCCGGCATAGCCGTGAAGCTGGTGTTGTCTGACAGACGGGTGATGGTCCAGTCAGTACCGTTATACTCAACTTTGTAGTTTGTCGCCTGGACCTTGGTACTGTCCGTCATCGTTGCCGTCACGGACGCGCTTCCGGTGTTCTTACCGTTACTCAGCACTGCCGGGGAGCCAAAATCAAACAGCTTGCCGCCTGGGTCCCCGTTGGCATCAAAGCCCGCCTGGTGCTGGGTATTCA
>OJJD01000783.1_pt1 | contig 10116 bp, 5 predicted proteins | sample 1596011 | NCBI WGS metagenome assembly OJJD01 (sample SAMEA4350113, study PRJEB24818) | metagenome | biome: human; feature: gut; material: faeces | place: Denmark | collected 2013-09 | reverse complement strand
GGGAGGTTGACCTATGAAGGTTCTGGTTGTCGGCGGGGGCGGGCGGGAGCACGCTATCATCCGCAAGCTGAAGGAAAGCCCGCGGCGCCCCGCGCTGTATGCCGCGCCGGGCAACGGCGGTATCGCCAGCGACGCCGTGTGCGTGCCCATCGCCGCCCCCGACGTGGCGGGCGTGGTGTCCTTTGCTGTGCAGGAGGGCATCGATTATGTGGTCGTCGCGCCGGACGACCCGCTGGTGCTGGGCATGGTGGACGCGCTGGCGGAAAAGGGCATTCCCGCCTTTGGCCCCAACAAGGCCGCCGCCATTCTGGAAGGCAGCAAGGTGTTCAGCAAAAACCTGATGAAGAAGTACGGCATCCCCACGGCCGCCTACGAGACGTTTGCGGACGCGGGCGAGGCCGCGGCTTATGTGCGCGCCAACCGGAAGTACCCGCTTGTCGTCAAGGCGGACGGCCTTGCGCTGGGCAAGGGCGTGCTGATCTGCGAGGACGAGGCCGCGGCGCTGGCCGCTGTGAAAAGCATCATGGAGGACAGGCAGTTCGGCGCGTCGGGCAGCCGTATCGTCATCGAGGAGTTCCTCACGGGGCCGGAGGTCTCCGTGCTCAGCTTTACCGACGGAAAGACCGTCGTGCCCATGGTGTCCAGCATGGACCACAAGCGCGCGCTGGACGGCGACAGGGGCCTGAACACCGGCGGCATGGGCACCATCGCGCCCAACCCCTATTATACGCCGCAGATTGCACAGGTGTGTATGGAGACGATCTTCAAACCCACCGTTGCGGCCATGAACGCGGAGGGCCGGCCCTTCAAAGGCTGTTTGTATTTCGGGCTGATGCTTACGCCCGACGGCCCGAAGGTCATTGAGTACAACTGCCGTTTCGGAGACCCGGAGACCCAGGTGGTGCTGCCGCTTCTGGAGAGCGACCTGCTGGCTGTGATGCAGGCCGCCACCAACGGTACGCTGGCGCAGACGGAAGTAAAATTCAGCGGCCAAAGCGCCGCGTGCGTGGTGCTGGCTTCAGGCGGATACCCGCAGCACTATGAAAAAGGAAAGCCCATCACGGGCCTCGCGGACGGCCAGCTGCCGGGCGGCGGGGCCACCGTGTACCACGCGGGCACGGCCCTTGCGGACAATGTGCTCGTCACCAGCGGCGGGCGCGTGCTGGGCGTCACCGCCGTGGCGGATTCGCTGTTTGACGCCGTGGCCGCGGCCTACGGCGCGGCGGACCAGATCGGCTTTGAGGGGCTGCACCGCCGCTCGGACATCGGCCAGAAGGCGCTTGCCGCGCTGTGAGCCACAGGGAGGAAACGTTATGGTATATCGCATTTATGTGGAAAAGCGTCCCGAATACGCGGTGGAGGCCAGGGGCATTTTGTCCGAGATCCGTCATCTGCTGCGCATCAAAAGCGTGACGGGCCTGCGCCTGCTGAACCGCTACGACGTGGAGGGCATCTCCGAAGAGCTGTTTTCCCAGTGCTGCGGCACCGTGTTCAGTGAGCCGCAGCTGGACTTCACCTATACGGCCGTGCCCGAAGGCGCGGACGCGGTGTTCGCCACCGAGTTCCTGCCCGGCCAGTTCGATCAGCGCGCGGCCAGCGCCGCCGAGTGCATCCAGCTCATCAGCCAGGGCGAGCGGCCCGACGTGCAGTCCGCCCGCGTGTTCCTGCTGTACGGCGCGCCCAGCGCGGAGGAGCTGGCTGAAATTAAAAAATACGTCATCAACCCCGTAGAGGCTCGGGAGGCGTCCCTTGCGGAGAAGGCCACACTGAAGACCGATTACGCCATCCCAACCACCGTGGAAACACTGGAGGGCTTCACCGCGCTGGACGCGGCCGGCCTTGCGGATTTTGTGAAGCGCTACGGCCTGGCCATGGACGAGGGCGACATCGCCTTCTGCCAGAGCTATTTCAAAAGCGAGCATCGGGACCCCACGATCACCGAGATCCGTATGATCGACACCTATTGGAGCGACCATTGCCGCCACACCACCTTCGGCACCATCCTGGACGACGTGCAGATCGAGGACGAGACGGTGAAGGCCGCATGGGAGCGTTATCTTGCGCTGCGCAGGGAGGTGCACGCGGGCAAAAACAAGCCCGTATGCCTGATGGACCTGGGCACCATCGGCGGAAAGTACCTGAAAAAGACCGGCGTGCTGAAGAACATGGACGAATCCGACGAGATCAACGCCTGCAGCGTGCGCATCACCGTGGACAACAACGGTACGGACGAGCCCTGGCTGCTGCTGTTCAAAAACGAGACGCACAATCATCCCACCGAGATCGAGCCGTTCGGCGGCGCGGCCACCTGCATCGGCGGCGCCATCCGGGACCCGCTGGCCAACCGCGGCTATGTGTACCAGGCCATGCGCGTCACCGGGGCGGGCGACCCACTGGTGCCCGTCAGGGATACCATGCCCGGCAAGCTGCCGCAGCGCAAGCTGGTGACGACAGCCGCGGCGGGCTATTCCAGCTACGGCAACCAGATCGGCCTTGCCACCGGTATGGTGGACGAGCTGTACCACCCGGGCTACATCGCCAAGCGTATGGAGATCGGCGCGGTGGTGGGCGCGGTGCCCGAGGTAAATGTGCGCCGTGAGCAGCCCGTCCCCGGAGACGTGGTGATCCTGCTGGGCGGCCGCACGGGCCGCGACGGCTGCGGCGGCGCGACAGGGTCCTCCAAAGCCCACAAGCTGGAGAGCCTGGAGACCTGCGGCGCAGAGGTGCAGAAGGGCAATGCGCCCGTGGAGCGCAAGCTGCAGCGCCTGTTCCGCACAAAGGAAGCAACGCGGATGATCAAGCGCTGCAACGACTTCGGCGCGGGCGGTGTTTCCGTCGCCATCGGTGAGCTGGCCGACGGCCTTTCCATTGACTTGAACGCCGTACCGAAAAAATATGACGGGCTGGACGGCACCGAGCTTGCCATCTCCGAGAGCCAGGAGCGCATGGCCGTTGTGGTGGCGAAAGAGGACGCGGAGAAATTCATTGCCGCAGCCAACAGGGAAAACCTGGAGGCCACCGTCGTGGCCGAGGTGACGGCGGAGCCGCGCCTTGTCATGCGCTGGAACGGCAATATCATCTGCGACATCAAGCGCAAATTCCTGAACTCCAACGGCGCGGAGAAGCATATGGACGTGCGCGTGCCGGCACGCAGCGTGGCGCCCTGCAAAGTGCCGGAGGGCACGCTTGAGGAAAAACTGACCGCGCTGATGAGCGATCTGAACACCTGCAGCAAAAAAGGACTGTCCGAACGGTTCGATTCCACCATCGGCGCGGGTACGGTACTGATGCCTTTCGGCGGCCGGACACAGCTCACGCCCGTGCAGGCAATGGCGGCAAAGCTGCCCGTGCCCCACGGCGAGACAAAGACCTGCTCCGGCATGGCCTGGGGTTACAACCCTTTCATCGCCGAACAGAGCGAGTACCACAGCGCCTACCTGGCCGTGGTCGAGAGCGTTTCCAAGCTGGTGGCCACCGGTTTTTCCGCCAAAAACGCCTATCTCACGTTCCAGGAATACTTCGAGCGCCTGGGTGCGGACCCCACCCGCTGGGGCCGGCCCATGGCCAGCCTGCTGGGCGCGCTGGACGCGCAGGTGGAACTGGGCGTCGCTGCCATCGGCGGCAAGGACTCCATGTCCGGCTCGTTTGAAAACATCGACGTGCCGCCCACGCTGGTCAGCTTTGCTGTTGCCGCGGGCAATACGGACAATGTCGTCAGCCCGGAGTTCAAGCTGCCCGGCTCGAAGCTGGTGCTGCTGAGCCCGGCCATGCGCGACGGCCTGCTGCCCAATGCCGGGAGCCTGAAGCTGCTGTGGGCGCAGGTGGAGACGCTCATCAAAGAGAAAAAGGTGCTTTCTGCCTACACGCCGTCCATGGGCGGTCTGGCCGAGGCACTGTTCAAAATGGGCCTGGGCAACCGCCTGGGCGTGCGTTTCGCCCCGGGCTTTGACGCCGCAAAGCTGTTCGGCTACGCCTATGGCAGCTTTGTGCTGGAGCTGGCGGAGGACATCGACGTGGGCACGCCCATCGGCGAGACAACAGCGCGCTATGTGTGGGAACTGAACGGCGAGACAGCCGACCTGGCCAAAGTGCAGGAAGCCTATGAAGCAAAGCTGGAGCCGGTGCTGCCCTACCGTACGGCAGAGGCAGCCGGGCCGGCGCAGGAGGCGCCCGCGCTGAAGTACGAGGCGCTGAACCGCGTGGCGCCCAAGGTGGGCACAGCAAAGCCCCGCGTGCTGATCCCGGTCTTCCCGGGCACAAACTGCGAGTACGATTCCGCCCGCGCCATGGAGCGCGCCGGGGCCGAGCCCGAGGTATTCGTCATCAACAACCTCACCCCGGCCCATGTGGCCGAGAGCGTGGTTGCTGTGAAGGAGCTCATCGGGCGCAGCCAGATGATCTTCCTGCCGGGCGGTTTCTCCGGCGGCGACGAGCCGGAGGGCAGCGCCAAGTTCATCACGGCGTTTTTCCGCAACCCGGCCATCACCGAGGCCGTGCGCGGGCTGCTGCAAAAGCGCGACGGCCTGATGCTGGGCATCTGCAACGGCTTCCAGGCGCTCATCAAGCTGGGCCTTGTGCCCTTCGGCGATATCGTGGAGACGGATGATACCTGCCCCACGCTGACATTCAACACCATCGGCCGCCACCAGAGTATGCTGGTGCGCACCCGTGTGGCGTCGAACCTTTCGCCCTGGCTGCAGTATACAAAGCCGGGCGATGTGCACACGGTGGCCGTCAGCCATGGCGAAGGCCGCTTCGTGGCCGGAACCGAAACGCTGGACCGCCTAGTGAAAAACGGGCAGATCGCCACCCAGTATGTAGACCTGTCCGGCAAGCCCACCATGGACGTGCGCCACAACCCCAACGGCAGCTACTATGCCGTGGAGGGCATCACCAGCCCGGACGGCCGTGTACTGGGCAAGATGGGCCATTCCGAGCGCAGCGGCGACAACCTGTATAAGAACGTGGACGGCAACAAATACCAGAAGCTGTTTGAGGGCGGCGTGGATTACTTCAAACTGTAAGAGGAGAGCACAATGGCACACGATACCTATACTTCCCCGTTCCAGACGCGTTACGCGTCGAAAGAGATGCAGTACATCTTCTCGGAGGACAATAAATTCAAGACGTGGCGCAGGCTGTGGATCGCGCTGGCGAAGGCCGAGCAGAAGCAGGGCCTGCCCATCACCGACGCGCAGATCGCCGAGCTGGAGGCGCACAAGGACGACATCAATTACGATGTGGCAGCCGCCCGGGAAAAGGAGTGCCGCCACGACGTGATGAGCCACGTCTATGCCTACGGCGTGCAGTGCCCGGAAGCAAAGGGCATCATCCATTTGGGGGCCACCAGCTGCTATGTGGGCGACAACACCGATATCCTTGTCATGCGCGAGGCGCTGGAGGTAGTGCGCCGCAAGCTGCTGAACGTGATGGCCCTGTTGGCAGAATTCGCGGACGAATACAAGGCCATGCCCGCGCTGGCCTACACACATCTGCAGCCCGCGCAGCTCACCACCGTGGGCAAGCGCGCCGCGCTGTGGCTGGGCGAGCTGTATATGGATTACGCCGAAATCGAGACGCGCATCAAGGGGCTTGCGCTGCTGGGCAGCAAGGGCACCACGGGCACACAGGCAAGCTTTGTGGAGCTGTTTGAGGGCGACGACGCAAAAATCAAGGCTGTGGAGGCCGACATCGCCGCCGCGCTGGGTTTTGAAAAAGTGGTTCCCGTTTCGGGCCAGACGTATTCCCGCAAAGTGGACTACAATGTGCTGTCCGCGCTGTCCGGCGTTGCGCAGAGCGCCATGAAGTTCGGCAACGACATGCGCCTGCTGGCCAATTTCAAGGAGATGGAGGAACCGTTTGAGAAAAACCAGATCGGTTCGTCCGCTATGCCCTACAAACGCAATCCCATGCGGTGCGAGCGCATCTGCGCGCTGGCCCGCTACGTGATGATCGACGTGCTGAACCCCGCGTTCACCGCGGGCACACAGTGGTTTGAACGCACGCTGGACGATTCCGCCAACAAGCGCGTGGCCGTGGCCGAGGGCTTTTTGGCCGTGGACGCCATTCTGAACATCATGCTCAACGTGTGCGACGGCCTGGTGGTATACCCAAAGGTCATCCGAAGCCGCATTATGGCGGAGCTGCCCTTCATGGCCAGCGAAAACATCATGATGAGCGCCGTCAAGAAAGGCGGCGACCGCCAGGAGCTGCACGAGAAGATCCGTGTCTATGCGCAGCAGGCGGCAAAGGTCGTGAAAGAGGAGGGCGGCAAAAACGACCTCATCGAGCGCATCTGCGCCGACCCCTCTTTCGGGCTGGATTACGAGGAGATCGAGGCCATCCTCAAGCCGGAGGACTTCACGGGCCGCAGCGCCGCCCAGGTGAAGGAATTCCTGGCGGATTGCATCCGCCCGCTTCTGGAGGAAAACCGCGCGCTGCTGGGAGAGAAAGCTGAACTTTCTGTATAATCAGATGGGAAAATTACAAAAAACCGCCCCGGTATGCAACAAAGCGCCGGAGCGGTTTTTTGTGTAAAAGGAAAAGCAGGCAGGCGCGCCGTTCAGATGGCGCGGAAGCCCTTGCCGATGGTCTCGCTGGAATTGACGATGGTGATGAAAGCGCCGGGATCCGTCCGGCGGATGTAATTGCGCAGGGAGACAGCTTCGCGCCGGTTCAGCACCGTGGTGATGACCTGCTCGTCCCGGCCCGAAAAGGCGCCGTGGGCCGTATATACGGTAGCGCCGCGGTGCAGCGTGCCCATGATGAACTCATTGATCTTGTCCGGCTGGCGGGACACGATGGTGACCTTTTTGCGCACGTTGATGCCTTCGATGACGCCGTCCACCACAAAGGCCTTGGCCAGCAGGCCCAGCACGCAGTACAGGCCTGTGCGCACGCCGTACAGCCCGCCGGCAAACAGCGCGATGCAGAAATCCGAAACGAGCAGCGCCTTGCCGATCTCCAGACTCGTGTATTTGGAAAGGATCATGGCAATGATGTCGGTGCCGCCGCTGGAGGCGCCGATGTTAAAAATAATAGCGCTGCCCGCCGCAGGCAGGATAACGGCGTAGCACAGCTCCAGGAACGTGTCGTCCGTAAACGGGCGGGCCATGGGCACGGCGCGCTCCAGCACCCAGACATAGAACGAGAGCGCCACCGAAGAGTAAAGCGTGGCCCCGATGACCGCGCGCCCCAGAAACACCAGCCCCAGCACGATGAGCACGCCGTTGATGATAAACATGAACGTGCCCACATCCATATGCGGCAGCAGCGTGGCCGCGATGATGGAGATGCCGGACGTACCGCCCATTGCAAAATTATTGGGTGATTTGAAAAAATGGATGCCTGCCGCCAGCAGCACAAGGCCGAAGTTGAGCAGCAGGAACCAGATGATATGCGCGCGGGTAAAGATTTTTTTAGCAGCTTCCATCTTGGGGTTTCTCCCGTTCTGTGGTATAATATGTCCGGTTGGTGAATGCGAGCCGCAGGCGAAGCATGAGCCTGGCGGCATAGATACCATGTTTTTTAGTGAACACGAGCGGTACGCGAAGTGCGAGCTTAGAAATATGGTATAATAACCTCAAAGCCGCCGCTTGCGCGGCCGCGCGTGTGCACTGCACACGCCCCTGTGCTAACGCACAGAGCTTTGAGAACATTGAACCATGCAAAACCGCAGCAGGTGCGGTTTTGTTCTAGCCACGGCTGGCGGAGACATGATATAATATATAATAATATGGGGTTTTTTAGCCGTTTCCGCAATGTTTTGTCTCTGACCGCCCCCATTTTAGCACACTGTCCGCGTCGGTACAAGCCGCGCGGAGCCTGCCGGAAAAATTTTTTGCCCGGTGCGGGCCGCGCCCGCGAAAAAATATGTTTTTATTGCCCGGGACAGAAGGTGTGCGCGTCCCGCGATAAGGAAAGATTGGAACCCACTGCATGAAATTCAGCGATTTGAACCTGATTCCCCCAATTTTGAAAGCCGCCGCCGAGGCGGGCTACGAAGAACCGTCTCCCATTCAGCAAAAAGCCATTCCGCCCGTACTGGCCGGGCGGGACCTGCTGGGCTGCGCTCAGACCGGAACCGGCAAGACCGCCGCGTTCGCCATGCCCATTCTGCAGCGTCTGGCGGCTGCGCCAGCACCTTCGGGCGGGCGCCCCATCCGAGCGCTCATTCTCACGCCGACCCGCGAGCTTGCGCTGCAGATCGACGAAAGCTTTGCGGCCTACGGCCGCCATATGCGCCTTGCACACTGCGTTATTTTCGGCGGCGTGAACCAGAATCCCCAGGTGGCCCGGCTGAAAAAGGGCGTAGATATCCTGACAGCCACGCCCGGCCGCCTGAACGATCTCATCGGACAGGGCTATATCGACCTGAAAAATGTTGAGATATTCGTATTGGACGAAGCCGACCGTATGCTGGACATGGGCTTTGTACATGATGTGAAGCGGGTGCTCGCCTGCCTTCCGGGGCAAAAGCAGACGCTGCTGTTCTCGGCCACCATGCCGCGGGAGATCGAGGAGCTGGCCGACGGCCTGCTCCACGGCCCGGAAAAGGTGATGGTCGCGCCGCCCGCCACGACGGTGGAGCGCATTGAGCAAAGCGTTTATTTTGTGGACAAGGGCAACAAGCGCCACCTGCTGGCGCAGCTGCTGCAAAAACCGGAGGTGACCAGCGCGCTGGTGTTCACCCGCACCAAGCATGGGGCGGACCGCGTTGTGCGGGAGCTTGCCCGCGCGGGCATCGGGGCTATGGCCATCCACGGCAACAAAAGCCAGAACGCCCGGCAGGACGCGCTGGGCCGCTTCAAGGACGGCCGTATCCGCGTGCTGGTGGCCACGGACATTGCCGCCCGCGGCATTGACGTCAGCGGCCTTTCCCATGTGTTCAACTATGATCTGCCCAATATCCCCGAGACATATGTGCACAGGATCGGGCGCACGGGGCGCGCGGGGCACGTGGGCGTGGCCGTAAGCTTCTGCGACTTTGAGGAAAAGGAATATCTGGCGGATATTGAAAAGCTGACGCACATCCGCATCCCGTCCGTGGAACACGAGTGGCCGATGCAGGTGTTTGAAAAAGAAGAGAAACAGACGCAGGGGCGCGGCCAGCGCGCGCCGCGTGCCGAGCGCGCGCCTGCCGTGCGGCCGGCCGTACAGGCGCAGCAGCAGGCCCCTGCGCGGAAAAAGCCGGTCCGGGCCGCCGCCCGGCCGGAAAAAAGTGAGGAATTTCAAATGGAACAGACGAATACGCCACAGCGCCCGCAGCAGGACGGCGCGGCCCCGGCCGAAAGTGCAAAGCGCCGCCGTCGGCGCGGCGGCCGCCGCCATAAGAGCGGCGGGCAGGGCCCGGCCGCGGCCAGCCAGGCGCCGCAGAAAAAAGAGAGTGCTCCGCAGGCGCAGCTCCAGCAGCCCCAAAAGGAGAAACCGGCAAACGGCGCGCCGCGCGGCAAGAACGGACGCGGCGAAAAAGCCGAGCACGCGCCCCGCGCTGAAAAGAGCGCAAAGTCTGCAAAAGAGGAGCCGCGCTTTTCCGAGGTGGACGACAGCATCCAGCTTATCGCACGTAGGGCCCCTGCACAAAAATATGCCAGCTTTGAAGAGTATATGAAGGCGCACGAAGAATAAGCACCGCGGATATACGGCAGGGCGCGGCGCGCCGGGCACACGCCCGCGCCGCGCCTTTTTTGCGCCTGCCGCACCGCGGCGCCGCCCGGAAAAACATGCGAAAGGGAGCGATACCATGGAGCTTTTCCGCTGCCCGGTGTGCGGGGCGCCGCTGACACGCGGCGCCCGCGTCCTGGTCTGTCCCAAACGCCACAGTTTTGACCTCGCGGCTGAGGGCTACGCCCATCTTCTGCCGGCCGCCCAGATGCACGCCAAAATCCCCGGCGACAGCAGGGAGATGGTGGCGGCCCGCCGCCGGTTTCTGGATACGGGCGGGTATGCCTGCTTTTCCGACGGGCTGAATGCGCTTGTCTGCAGCCTGGCTCTTATACACATCCGACGCTGCCGACGAATAGAGAGGTGGTGATCTCTGTGGGTGCTCTGCGTGTTTCAAAAATGTATGTGGCTAGCTACGCGATGCATCGCGTGCAGTATGCACTAGTGCAGCCG
>OJJD01000776.1_pt1 | contig 10243 bp, 9 predicted proteins | sample 1596011 | NCBI WGS metagenome assembly OJJD01 (sample SAMEA4350113, study PRJEB24818) | metagenome | biome: human; feature: gut; material: faeces | place: Denmark | collected 2013-09 | reverse complement strand
GATAGAGACCTTGGAACAGGTGATTCGTGATTACAAGGAGATTGGCGTGCAATATATCGTCGTTCCCTATTTGCCGGAGGAGTACCGCCCTCTGACGGACGGTTACGAGTTCGTTCTCGGCAAAATGAAGGAAATCGGGAGCACGCTGCGTGAAAACGGCATAACGCTGCTGTATCACAATCACGATTTTGAGTTTGTGACGATGCCAGACGGAAGCTTTGGCTTTGATGATATCTATACGCAGGTTCCGGCGACTGCGCTTCAAGCAGAACCAGATACCTGTTGGATTAAGGTGGCCGGGCAGAACCCGGCGGACTATGTGAAAAAGTACACAGGGCGCTGCCCCATCGTCCATTTGAAGGATTTTATCAAGAAAGGATCCCCCAAGAACCTTTACAAGCTAATCGGGATTGAGACAGAAGAGCAGACGGAAGAAGGAGGTGTTTTTGAGTTTAGGCCGGTGGGCTTTGGCCAACAGCTTTGGGAGCCAATATTAACGGCTTCTTTGGAAGCCGGTGCTGGATGGGTGATTGTGGAACAGGACGAGCACTATGATCTTCCCAGCCTTGAGGCAGCCCGTCGGAGCCGTGAATACCTGAAAATCCTGGGGTGGTAAGTAAGAAAAATACATAGCGAAACATTTTGTGAGGAAAAAATGAGTGATAGCAAAAACAAAAAAGCCATAAAACAGCATGATTTTACCAAAGGAGATATTTTAAAGCCGATTATTCTCTTTTCCCTGCCCGTTTTGTTCGGCGATATCTTCTCTGCGTTGTATAATGTAGTGGATTCGGTTGTAGTTGGGCAATTCGTGGGGTCAGGAGCGCTGGCGGCCGTAAACTCCAGTTTTGCGATAACAATGGTGTGCGTAGCAATTTATTCAGGCTTCGGCATGGGCAGTTCTGTTGTGGCGGGCCAATTATTCGGTGCAAAAGATTTCAATAATTTGAACAAGGCTATATCGACAGCATACATTGGCGCTTTTTTCATCGGAATCACCATGTCTGTTGTGGGAATCGTAATCAGTACACCACTACTCAAAGCTATCAATACACCGGCAGAAATTATGCGCGACGCGGATATTTATCTGAAAATTTACTTCTGCGGATGCATGACACAGCTAATGTATTACATGACCTCTGGTATCATGCGCGGGCTGGGTGACAGCAGGACACCGATGATTGCAATCATCGTATGCGCCATACTCAATATCGTTCTGGACCTGGTGTTTGTAGTCTATTTCAACATGGGCTGTGCAGGCGTCGCAATCGCAACGGTCATTTCTCAGGCAGCTTCGGCAGTATTCGTTGTTGCAAAAATGCTCCGCGGCGGATACGGAATACGCTTCACACGCAAAACATTCCGGTTGAGTACGGATATGCTGCGAAAAATCTTGAAAGTAGGCGTACCCAGTGCAATCCAGTCGCTGGTAAATTCGGTCGGCCTGCTGATTGTACAGAGCTATGCAAACTCCTTTGGAACAAATCTGATGGCGTCAAACGGAATCATTCAGAAGTTGGATAGCTTTACACAACTCCCTATTATGGCTGTTGGCCAGACCATCACGATGTTCAACGCACAAAACCTTGGCGCAGGGCATAAAGATCGTGCCAAGGAAGGAAATCGCAAGATGATGGTATTCAACATCGCCGTGGGGGCGATTGTGGGCGTGATTCTCTATATTGGCGTGGAACCGCTATATCGCCTGTTTATCAACCCAAGCGATGCAGGATATGCACAAATCATTGAAATTGGGCGTAATAGCATCCAGATTCTGGCATTCTTCTACTGGGTCATGGCACTTCAGCTTGGTTACGGCTCTATCCTGCGTGGAGCGGGCGCTGCAACACCGGTCATGATTATTTCTATTGCGTGCGTTGCCGTCCGTGTGCCCATCACTTATTTGTTCGCTATTGGAACCGGTATGTATCAAGGCTTGTATTGGGCGAATAATGTGTTTAACACGCTGTTTGCGGTGGGGATGATGCTGTATTATCGCTTTGGAAAGTGGGAACGCTTCGCACTTACCAGACGCAGCATGCCCACGGTGAAGGAAAACACATGACCCTATAGAGGGGAACACATTTTTTCGCATTGAAGGGAGATTCGTTTTTGTAGAAAAAGTTTTGTAAGGAGGAAAATGTTATGGTTGGACAGCAAACTACTGAAGGTGCTTGGACGAAAATCAGACGGATATTCCTAGGCAGCAATCTTCTTTCCCGGCGCAACCGGAATAACGTATTGGCAATGGGTATCATCGGCTTCGGCTATACATTTTTTGAAGAAATTGTAACGACCTATATGCAGTTCTACTATACGGAATTTATGCTTTTGCCGGCCGCGGTTGTTGCCAGTGTTCTCAGCATCGGCATGATTATTGATGGTGTCACAGATTTCCTAATGGGAATGGTCATCGACCACCTTCAAACGAAGAAGGGGCGTCTTCGCCAGTGGTTCCTGTGGATGGCCATCCCGACGGCGCTTGCAACCGTAGGCGTGTTCTTCTGTCAGGATAGCTGGTCCGTCACAGCGAAAACAGTCTATCTATTTGTCATCTACAACATTTACTGCACGTGTATGACCACGATCCGCATGCCGAAAACCACGATGATTTCCATGTGCTTCAACGACCCGGACGCACGTCAGCAGGCCAACGTGGTAAGCGGCGTTTTGGGACAGTTCTCCCAGCTGCTCATCACAGCCGGGCTTCCGCTTCTTTTGGCGGCGCTTGGTTCTACAGCTTCCGCTTACACAAACTCTTCCATCATTCTTTCAGCCGGTGGCATTTTACTGACAATGTTCACATACGCACTGATGCGTGAGGTTGTCGGCTCCAGAGCAGCCGTGCAGACCGTGCGCGAAACCGAGGGCGATGAAGCCGCCGACATCATGGAAAAGATCCTTGCCGCAGAGGGCGAAACCACCAGTGGAAAAGCGAAGGATAATACAAAAAAACGGAATGTCTTCAAAGATATTGGTATGCTGGTAGCCAACAAATACTGGCTCATCAATATGGGCACCTCGCTTGCCAACGGCGTGGGTATCGGCTTCATGTTTGGTGTAGCAACCTATTTTGCCCAGTACACGCTGGGGGGCGTCCAGATGCTTGCTGGTGTGTTCGGTACACTGTCTATAGGCATGATGGTTGGAATCTTTTTTGCGGCACCCGTGATCATCAAACTGGACTCTCGTATGGTCGGCGTGATCGGTAGTTTTGTCGGCGCGCTCGGTATGGCTATCGCGGCTGTGGGAATTCTGGGCTTCAACAGCTTGGCGATGTTCCACGTGGGGCTTTTTGTCCGCCAGCTCGGCACAGGCTTCATCATTGCCATCAACGGCGATATGACAGCCCGCGTCATCGACTATGGTGAGTGGCGCTTCGGCTATCGCATCGATGGCCTTGCTTTCAGCGGTTCCGCAGTTATGTCCAAAATCATGTCGGCGGCGGCGACGGCCATTCTGGGGTTCACGCTTACAGCTGTGGGCTATCAGGGCGGTATGGCAGAGCTACCGGCTACTGCGTTGAGCGCAATCAACAATATGTTCCTGTGGGTTCCCTGCGTTGCGCTTGTCGTCAGCGGTATCTTTTACATCATGCTCAACCTGTCCAACAAGCGCGTTGCTGAAATGCGCGCCGAGATTGCTGCGCGGGCTCTGAAAAAACCTGAAAACACCGAGATTTGAGCGTAAGCCGAGGTGTTTATTGAATTTTTGTGAAGAAAGTCGAGGTATGAAACTATGAGTGAGATAAAAAAAGTTCCTAAACGTGGCATATCCACCTACTGCTTTTATCCCATGATGGATGTAAACATGGAGCTGGAAGATATCTTCATGCATATGGAAGATATGGGCGCGCCTGGTTTGGAAATTCTGGCGGATGGAATTATCGAGGGATATCCGCATCCTTCCAACAAGTGGTTGGACAAATGGTTTTCTCTGGTGGAGAAATACCATATCGTACCCGTCGAATATGGTCACTGGGTGGAGTCTCGCCTTGTACCAGGCCGTGAAGCTACGCTTGAAGAATCGTTGGAGCAGCTGATCCGCGACATCAAGCTCGCCTCCTTCATGGGCTTCACCTGCATGCGTACAAAGCTGGGGGTCATCGACGAAATTCTGAACCCTGTTTCCAACTGGCGCGAGATCATTAAGCGTGCGCTGCCCTATGCGGAAAAATACAACGTTGTGATGCAGCCGGAGTTGCATGCGCCCACAAGGCTGACTGACCCGATGGTGCAGGAGTATGCTGAGTTCATTGATAAGGAAAACACCAAATATTTCGGCTTCAACGTCGATTTCGGCGTCTTTAAGCGCCATGATCCAAACGGTATTGAGAAAATGCATCCTGGCTTCGAGAAGGGTCCCAGCGAGCCGGAGGACATCATTCCCTATCTGCCGTACATCCATTGCTGCCACGCGAAGTACTACAACATGAGCGAGGACTTCGAGGAGACAACAATTCCGTACCGCGAAGTGATCGACATCATGATCAAGCACGGCTGGGACGGCTATCTGCTTAGCGAGTACGAGGGTAAGAACCATAATGACATCAACCACTGCATCACGCAGGTGCGCCGCCATCAGCTGTTCATGAAAAAGATCCTCGGTGCGTAATTGGTACAATGCTTCATGCGGCGGACAGTATGTTTCCGTCCAGACGAAAAGGAGGTTTTACTATGTTGGAAATGGAAGCCTTGCAATACAAGGGGTTCCGCAATCTCAAGAAAAATGATGAAACGGTGGGCTTTCAGGTAGGTATCCGTTTTGTTGCTTACCGCGGTCCTTGGCTCTCGCAATTCCGGTTTAAATACGTCAAGGTTGACGGTGAAAAGTATGGCGCCGATGTATGTACGTTCTTCGTGCACGGTGTGGAGTATACCTACGAGGAGATGCTTCAGGACTGGCGTGTGAAATGGAATCTGCAGGACGTATGCTACATCCATGTGCGCAAGCCGGGCGGCCTTGCTTCCGGCAACCACAAGGTACAGGTAATATTCTGGGAAGTGGCCTCTTACATTCCGCCTTTCCTAGATGAAATGCGCATGAAACAGGAGGACGATCCGGAGGATCCGTCCAACACCAGAGAAATGATTATCGTTTAAGATAATAAAAGAAACCAACAAACGAGCAGCATCTGTTATGATGCTGCTCGTTTGCAAAAGTGGATTTTCGCAGCGTTGCGAAGCGACAAAGAAACAGCTCGCCATTCGACAGAATGGTGGGATTTTGAGATTTGGAGGGAAGATAAGAATGTTTGACAGCTTTTTGATTCGGCAGGACAGTCTGGAAAATGTGGAACAGGAGGGTGCGGTTATCGGGTTTCGATTTGGAGTAAGAATCGCGGATTACCGTGGCTGCATCTTATCCCTGCACAACGGGTATTATGTGGAAGTGGATGGCAAGACGTATCCCCGGAGTTTACAGAAATTTGAGATCAACGGGGTCCCCCCACGCACCTTTGAGGAGCTAAAGCACTGTGTGTGGGAACACTGGGACTATGACGATGAGGCGATGCTGTATATCGAGAAGCCTGGTGGACTGGCCCACGGAATGCACAGGATTGGGCTGCAGCAGTCAATCTTGGCTGCATACGGCTACATGCCTACTGACGAAGAGTGGATTCGGAACCCGCCGGAACCGGGCAGCGGCGCTGGTGCAGGGAAAACACAGGCCATATGTTATTACGACCTTATGCTGACAAAATAAACAGGAGGGATTCAGATGATTAAAAGAGGCGTGTCACTGTATAGTTATCAGCAGGAGCAATTCTTTAAAAGAATGACACTGCGGGATATGGTAAAAGAGGTACATGATAATTTAAAGACCGATGGCATTGAAATTATAGACCAGGCAGTAGTGCGCCAATATCCGTATCCGAGTGATGAATTTGTGGCGGAGTTTCGGGACTTGATGGCGGAGTTTGATATGACGGCTGTGACCATGGATATTTATTTGGATACGCTGCAGTTCCGCGACCATGTAATGACGCATAAAGAAGCAGCAGAACGGCTGGTGCGGGACATCCGGTTGGCTGCAAAGCTGGGCTTTCAGAATGTGCGCTGCTTGTGTTCCGTGCCCATCGATGTCATCGAGATGGCACTGCCTGCGGCAGAGGAATACGGTGTGCGCATCGGAAAAGAAATTCACGCGCCGTTCAACATTAAAACAGATTCCGGTGAACAGTATGGAAAAGGCGATGGATTTCCCCGAAACCCCAAGATGTGCGAGGAAATTATAAATCTGGCGGAAAAGAAGCATACGAAGTTTGTGGGATTGGTACCAGATATGGGAATCTTCCAGCGAAGTATTAACCGTCCGCAGTTTGCCTATGCGGTGCGCCACGGAGCCAATCCGGATGCACTTCGAATGGTAGATCGTATTGCCGCGGAGGGTGTACGCGATCCGGCAGTTGCCAGAGAGCGTCTGCTTGCACTGGGCTTTTCGGAAAAGGACACAACCGTTGCACGCCAAGTAGGGATGTTTTCGCAGGTTGACCCAAGGGAGATGAGAGATATTGTGCCGTATATCGTTTCAATTCACGGAAAATTTTATGAAATGACAGAGATCCCGGGTCGAACAGAAGAATACGAGGATGTGGCCATCGATTACAAAAATCCCATTTACTGGTTGAAGCAGGGAGGATACGAGGGCTACATCAACTCAGAATATGAGGGTCAGCGTCACCAGCAGGATCAAGGCATTGAAAAGATGGCCAATGAGGTGGAGGAAGTCCGCCGTCATCATGAAATGCTGGCAAGATACATCACAGAGTAGGTGCGTTTGTCATTTTATAGGAGCAATCGTTGGAATCCAACGGTTGCTCCGCACTAAAAAATTCAGACGCATTAAATACGGCATCTTAGGGAGGACGAATTTGAACAAAAGAAACCTGGGAAACGGTTTTGGAATTTCAGAAATTGGATTGGGCTGTGGAAACCTTAGTTATGGATATGGAGATCCGATTCGGTTGTTGCAGGAGGCGGTCGAACATGGTATCACATTTTTCGATACGGTATCGTTTCACAAAAACAATATGGCGGAGGATGTCGTGGGTGATGCACTGAGGTTTTATAAAAGTAAAACATGCGTGGCAACTAGATGTGATATAGGAACAAAGAAAATGCAGTTAAGAGAACGAATACAAGCGATGAGGAAATCAGTAGAAACTTCCTTGAATCGGCTCCACCGAGAAACAATTGACTTATGCTATGTGGCTCATATGGATATATACGTTTGTGTCGAAGCATTTGCAGAGACAATGCAACAATTGATGCGCGAGGGAAAGGTGCGGTATTGGGGCCTTTTAAATGCAGACCTTAGTATAGTTCAAAAAGCAAACACAATTTTCCCTATAACAGCAGTGCAAAATCAGTATTCTTTAGCAAGGCGAAATGCAGAAAATAAATTGATCGCCGGATTAGAAAAATTGCACATTGGGCTTGTTGCAGCCTGTCCCTTGGGAGGACAGGAGATGATGAATCGATATAATTATGAATGCAGGCAGATTAAGCAGAGTAACTCAGAGAAACAAACAGCACAGCGTATGACTAGAGAAAACGCAAGGATTATAGAAGTTGTACGCAATATGGCAGAGATGATCGGCGCAACGCCCGCGCAAGTTATGCTTGCATGGATTTTGCAGCAAAGGCCATGGATTGTCCCCATCCCTGGGACGCGCCTTCGAAAAAGAGTATACGAAAATATCCATGCACAAGCAGTCGACCTTACAGAGTATGAGTGGAATATGTTCAACGAGGAATTGGCGCGGCACAAAATTTGAAAGATGGGCAAATGTAAAAATTAGACGAATGGAGAAACAAGTTTGAAACCAACGGAACAATCAGGACAAGTGAAAAAGGGCAAACCAAACAAGGCCTTCATTCAAACGCCGAAAAAGCAGGAAAATGATGAAAGCAGCTAAGGAGTGGCGGCAGGAATATTAACCTCGTCGGAGAAAATATACCCCCGCTTACGGAGCAGTTCCAAACCATGGGCCTTAGAAATAAACAACAGAATGCTCCGTCAGCTTGTCAGCGAGATATCCCTTTGCGGAATAATGTTCCAGTTTGGACAGGACGTTCCAAATAGCGGTCAGGAGTATCCGGCACGGGAGATGCGGGTAAATTTTATCTTCTTGTTGCTCTAATCATTTTGAAGACAGCATCCAGCCCATGAAATCAGGTGCTTTGCAGAGGGAAATACCGACATATTCACGCCAATCTCGAAGATGAGCGTCACAGCCGTCAGCGGGGCGACGGCAAAATCGGTAACCGTATGGGTCAGCTCCAGCTGGTAAGGATAAGATTTAGTAAGCCGGAAGATTTTGGTTTCGATACGCTCCCGGTGTTCATTGAGTTGGTCAATGTGGAACAGGCATTCCTTGAGTTTGGTTGCCTGCTCACGGAATATCGCTCTGTCCACGGCAGATTGAATTTCCTCAGAAGAGTGTTTGTAGCGTCGGTCGATAAATAGAGCCACATCAAACCGCTCGCCAGGATGGTCTAAAATGTGTTGGATGATGAAACGTGAGAATATTCCAAACACGTCGGAAAACACATCATCCAGCTGCAATTTGGAAACGGTCAGGCAGTTTTGGATGCGGTTCTTTTCCCCGGTCAGTATATTGGTGAACTTCACACGGTAACGCATCAGGTCCCGAAGCTGGTGGATGTCGGGCGGTGGTATAAAGCTGGGCTTGACCATGCCGCACATATACAGGTCGCAGATTCACTTGGCGTCCTTGCAGTTGGTTTTGTTGCCCTTCTGCGGCTTTGTGTATTTGGGGTGGGCCAGAGTGACACGGCAGGTCTTTTCAAGGATATTGAATACGGGAATCCAGCATTTCTCCGTGGATTCCATGCAGATGCCCAAGCAATAGTATTTGGCAAGCCAATCATGCACCCCTTGGTAAATGAGGAAAAGCGAGACTGCTTGTATTCTGTCCGGCCATTGGAATCTGTGATACCGATACAGGCAAATATCCAGGTTTTGTGAACATCCAGTCCGCAAAAGTTTTTGCGGAGAATTTTGAAAGCCATTTGCCCCCCTCCTTGCCCCCACCAAACACAGTATTTGAGGAGGTTCGGTAGGGACTGACCATCCGGCAAAATCGAGTCGATTTGAAAGAGATAAGTTTACGGGCTACTGTATTGCGCCATTCGTTGATGCCTTAACGGGTGGCCGAATCATATAGCAATGCGAGATTGCCGCTATGCAGCCCCACCACTCACCTCTACAGTTTCTATAATGCACCGAACTCTCCTGTGGACAGTATAGCAAATCAACATTATAGGCGAAAGCACCCGTGTTTCATAACCACGTCTGTGCCTTTCGCAGAAAGGCGGATTATAACAATGAAAGAGGAAGAAAAGATTGCGGCAGGTATTTTATTTTGCCCAACAGATGAGGAATTGAAAAAAATCAAATTAAAAACCCACAATCTTAATGTTGATTTTAATAATCTGCATGAGGACGAAAAACAAAAAAGATGGGAAATTTTGAATAAAATGCTGGGCGAAATCGGAGAGGGATCTTTTCTGCAGGGGCCAATTACATTCCATTATGGAAAACATACCAAAATTGGAAAACACACATTTATCAATTTCAACTTTACCGTGCAGGACGATGCTTCGGTAATAATTGGTGATCATTGTGACATTGGTCCAAATGTTACCATCGTTACACCGCTTCATCCGATGCTTGCGAATGAACGCCGCAGTCTGTGTGACAAGGATGGAAATAAAAAGCGGCTTTGTTATGCAGAACCTGTAAAAATAGGCAGTGGTTGTTGGATATGTGCAAATGTAATTATTTGCCCCGGGGTAGTTATCGGGAACAATACGGTGGTTGGAGCTGGTAGTGTGGTAACAAGAGATATTCCCGCTAACAGCTTTGCGGCAGGGGCTCCCTGCAAAGTGATTCGCGCACTTACGCAAGCAGATAGTTTAAAACGAAAACCGGAGATTTTAGCGGACAATCAAATACTGTAATAAGATCTGTGTAAACTGAAGATGTGATATATATCCTCTTGGATTGGTGTTAAAACAAAATAAATAACTTCTTTATTAAATAGTGTCTACACAAGATCAGGTCAAAACAGTACACCAAATAGCAATACAACGAATTTGCACAGCAGCCAGAAAAGATGTTGTAGTTTTTGCATATCGAGTAGCAATGCCTCGCCAACGTTTCAGGTGCAAAAAAGCATTTTCCACCAGATGACGAAGCCGATACAAGTAACGGT
>OJJD01000772.1_pt1 | contig 10300 bp, 9 predicted proteins | sample 1596011 | NCBI WGS metagenome assembly OJJD01 (sample SAMEA4350113, study PRJEB24818) | metagenome | biome: human; feature: gut; material: faeces | place: Denmark | collected 2013-09 | reverse complement strand
TTGTTGTCCGCGGCGTTGGTAAAATGGCGGTATCCTGTATAACAACGCCCCGCAAAAAACTACCCTCCCCCCCGTCCGTCATTGGCCAGCGTCTTTCCAGCGCCATGGGCCGTTTGCTCCCCCGCCACAGAAGCCAGCGCGTCCAACCCCACAGCATACGCCATATCGGACGCGCCCGCAGCACGCAGGGCCGCATCTACTCCGGCGCCCAGTGTACATGCCAGGAGCACACAGCTCCCGCACCCTTCCAGATGCCGCAGGATATCGTTTCCCTGCAAATAAGGAGAAATATCATCCCGCGCTGCGCGCACCGCCACTGCGCGCGGCCCGGCTGCTGCGCGCAGCGTCCTCTCCGCACGCCGCAGCAGAGTCCGCGTCGCGCTGTCCGGCTCTTCTGTGCTGATGCCCAAATACCGCAGCGCCTGCCGGGTATCAAACCGCTCGGGCAGTGCAAGCTCCATCCTCATGTCCTTTCCGGCAGCAGATCGCGGATTCCCTCATATACAAGACGCGCCACCCGTGCGTTATTCATTGCATATAAATGGATTCCATCCGCCCCGCCTGTGATCAGGTCGCGGATCTGTGTGACCGCGTATTCAATGCCTGCGTCGAACAGGGCCTGTTCGTCGTGGTCATACCGGCTGATCATTTTAGTAAACTGCGGCGGCAAGCTGGCGGAGCTGAGCGCCACGGTGCGCTCGATCTGCCTTTTGCTCACGATGGGCATAATACCAGCCTGCACGGGCAGAGAAATTCCCGCCTTGCGCGCCATATTCAAAAAGCGGTAATAGCTGACATTGTCAAAGAACAACTGTGTGATAAGATGGGAAACGCCCGCTTCCGCCTTGTAGCGCAGGCTCTCTACATCCGCTTTCAGCGACGGACTTTCCACGTGCCCCTCAGGATAGCACGCACCGGCCACGCCGAAGCCGCCGGTCTGCGCAATGGCTTTTGCAAGGTCGCTCGCATGCAGGAAATCCATCCGGCGCGGCAGATCCGGGTTGATATCCCCGCGCAGGGCAAGAACGTTTTCCACGTTGTCCTCGCGCAGCCGGGTAAGTGTTTCCTCCACCTGCACACGCGTGGAGTTTACACATGTCAGATGCGCCAGAGCCTCCACATGAAGCCCGTTTTTGATATACGACGCAATCTTTGCAGTCGACTGTCCGGCCGTGCCTCCGCCCGCGCCATAAGTAACGCTGATGTAATCCGGCCCAAGCGTACACAGCTCTCGCAGCACCGGATAAAGCGTTTCCTCCGCGGCCCCTGCCTTTTTGGGCGGAAACACCTCAACGGAAAAAACACAGGGCTTTTGCTGAAACATTTCATGAATAAACATATACGATCCCCTCTTTACTGCAAGGCGGGCATTCTGCCTTCAAACATGCCGAATATGCCGGTTGAAAAGGCCCAAAAGCCGCCGAAGCCGCACGGACGCGCGCGGCATAAAAATATTATAAGTGAGCGCTTTGCCGATGTAAAGTTTTTTCTTACGAATATGCCCACGCTTTTTATATGGCCGTTGACATGCGGGCGGAATTTATTGTATGATAAGAAAGCAGCCAAACCAGCCGCCTGTTTGCTGCTGTGGCGAAATCGGCAGACGCAAGGGACTTAAAATCCCTCGGTGGCAACACCATACGGGTTCGATTCCCGTCAGCAGCACCATAAAGCAAAGCGAAAGGCATGCCCGTGCGGCATGCCTTTCGCCGTCAGAAGGGAAAACCCAATATGCGCGAATTTGTCATCACCGATGCTTCCATGCCCCGTTTGGACTCCGCGCTGCTTGCGCAGTATCCTCAGCTTTCCCCCGGCAGGCTGCACAAGTATCTGCGTGAAAACAAAATCAAGGTGGATGGAAAAAAGCTTCCGCTCTCTGCACGCCTGCCACCCGGCAGCACCGTGCGTGTTTTTTTGCCGGATCTGCTTCTGGATAAGCCGGACGGCCCGTTATTTCTTTCCGCAAGGCCGGAGCTGTGCGCCGTTTATGAAGACAGCGACGTTCTGGTTGCCGACAAGCCCGCCGGACTTCCTGTAACGGATGAAGACGGACGCACTGCCGACACTCTCATCAACCGCGCTCTCCTGTACCTGTATCACAAAGGCGAATATGCGCCGGAACACGGCTGGACTCCGCGCCTCTGCCATCGGCTCGATACCGGCACGTCTGGTCTTGTGCTCATTGCCAAGACGCAGCAGGCTGAAGCGCTTCTGCTGCACCTTGTAAAAGAGCGTATGATCGAAAAAAAATACCTTTGCGTCACCTTTGGACACCCCTCGCCTGCGGCAGCAACACTGCGCGGCTATCTGCAAAAGGACGCCCGACAGGCGCGTGTGCGTATTCTGGACACATCCGCGCCCGGAGCAAAAGATATTGTGACAAAATATAAAACGCTGGCTGTCAGCGGACGGCTGGCTTTGTTGAAGGTTGAACTCGTCACGGGGCGCACACATCAGATACGCGCGCATTTGGCCTCCATCGGCTGCCCTATCCTTGGAGACGGCAAATACGGGAACAACGCGGCCAACCGGGAACTGAAGCTCAAATATCAGGCTCTGTGCGCGTACAGCCTTCACTTTCCCGCGTTGCCGGACGGATCGTGCGCGGCGCTCTCCGGCAAAACGCTGTATGCTTCCCGGCCCTGGTATTATGCGCAGGTCCTGGACGGAACGCTTAAATAAAGCGTTCCGTATCGCCATCTCCGCTGTTCACGCCCCATGTTTTAAAAAAAACAAAAGCCGCTCCGTCCGCAACGCACAGAAGCAACTTGCGGACAGGGCGGCTTTTTGCACAGCTTATATCAACGAAGCGCTGTTTCCCGGCACGGTCTGTACGAATTCCTCATAAGTGTACAGGCTGTTGAGCACCTCGCACAGCGCTTTTTTGGAAAGGCGCGGCGGCAGGCCAAGGCTTTGCAGCCAGGCGCGCCGCACGCCCGCGCTTCCCTCTGTGCCGGAAAGACCCAGTTCGTACAGGTCGGTATAGGTGATGGCGCGCCCTGCGCGCTTCGCCTTTTCCCGCGCGCCCGCGGTCTGCAGTGCGCGCAGTATCGTTTCGGACGGCACACCCTCCACGCCCAGCACGCCTTCTTTCGAAGGCTGAGCTTTACGCCGCTCTTTCCCTGCGATGGCCGGAACATATGCATTTTTCACACATATGCCCTGCGCCAGCTTATTGATATAATTGCGGATGCGGAACCCGGCGTCATCGGAATCCGTCAAAACGATAATGCCCCGCTTTTTGCCCAGTTCTACAAGCAGACGCTTTGTCTCCGCATTTTTAAAGACCGAAAATCCATTCGTCGTAAGAATGAGCCCATCCACCAAATCCGCCAGCTTCGCCGCGTCGTACTTGCCTTCTACGACGATCACTTCTTCCACGCGCAGCTTCTTCATCGCCGTTCTCCGATCTGCATCACTTCGCAAAGAGCCGTCTGCAGCAGCACCGTTCCGTCTGCGGCAGATGATTTCAACGCGGCATCCAGCCCCAGCAGCACACTGAGGATGTGCTCCAGCTGGGCGCGGGAATAATGGGACGCCGTCTCACCGGATTTGCGCAGGCGGTAATCGCTTCCCCGGTATGAAAAATCCTTGTGCACGGCCGCATAATTACGACGTGCCGCTGCGCCGCACTTCACACGGTACATATCTACAAACGAGCCGGACAGCGCCGCCGCAATGGCAATGGGCTCATTTTGCAGTTCCAACAGCTGAGACAGCTTGGCCATCGCCCGTGTTTTATTGCGCGCCGTGACAAGACGCACCATTTCAAACACATCCGCTTCGATGCTCTGGGTGCCCATTTGTGCGATCAATTCAGGCGTGATCTCTCCATAATCAGCCACAGCCGCCAGCTTGCTCAGCTCGCTCTCCAACGCAAACAGGTCTGTCCCACAGCGTTCCACCAGCTCAGACGCAGCGCCCGGGGACAAAACCGCTCCCAGCTCCCGGGCTTTTTCCACAGCAAACCGCTTTGCGTCCTGAGGCCCGGGCTTTACAAGTTCTGCCGTCAGCCCGGCCTTCTCCGCTGCGCCGATCAGCTGTTTGGCCTTTTTGGAGAGCTTCGCCTTGTCGTCTTTAAACACTGTGCTCATCACAAGCACTGCGTTTTCCAGACTTTGCATCAAGTCGCAAAGCGCCCCCACATCCGCCTCGTTCATCGCGGACGGCTCCAGCATCGGCAGTTCAACGATGCGTTTTGTACCGAAAAATGATATGGTGCCCGCAGCAGCCACGGCTTCCTCAATAGACGGAGCAGGGCCTTCAACACGCGTTACCTCCGCATCGTCCTCCTGCTTTGCCAGCAGGGCCAGCGTTTTTGCGGCGTAGCTCCGCACAAGATATTCCTCAGTGGAATAGTAATAATAAACGCCGTGCCGCAGCGGCTGTTCCAGCGCTTTTTTAAGATTCTGCTCGTTTAAAACCATTTGTTCCCCTCTTTGATCGTTACAGACGCTCCCGCGCGCAGACAGATATCCGCAGGGCCGTGGAACTGTGCCCGGGGCGCATCCTCAAGCCATCGATACCCTGTCCGGGGCAGGATCAGATGCGTGCACGCCAGCCCATCCGGCCGTCCTGTGCCCGCAACATAAATGTCAAAAGGCGGATAAGAAGAAAACTCCACACTGCCGCTGGCGATCCCCACGCGGTATCCGCACACCTCAACACAGGCAAAATTCCCCTTCGCCTGATGCTTTACATAAATGATTATATCATGGAACGGTGCGAGAATGGTACTGTTTATGATGCTGTTCTGTGCACTCAAAGCATCCTGCGCATGCAGTTTTTGTGCCAGTGCAGCCGTATCACCCTCCATGCGCAGATCCACCAGCAGATCCACCTGCGTACGGTTGTATTGTTCCAACACCTCCCGCACATCGTCCGCATTTGCTTCCGGGCCACGGAACAGGACCGCAGTTTTAAGCCCCTGCATTACCACCAGAGGCGGGTTGGCCGCACTGCCTGCAAGCTCCATGCGCACAACGCCGCTATCCGCCGCCGCGTATGCCAAGCCTGACAGCATTACAAACGCCAGACAAGCGGGCACCGCCCGCCGTACAGGGACATGCAGACGCCAGGCTGCCCAGCCAAGCGCACAAAGCAAAAGAGCCGCGCACATGGCAAAGGCCCCGCTCACATGCAGAAACGCATACGGCACGGACGCCGTCCATTCCGCTACGGCCAGCATCCAGCGCAAAAGTAGCGCGCAGCCCAGACCCGTCAGCTTTGCTAGAAAACCGAGCCAGGGCACGCCCGAACACAGCGCCGCTGCAAAGCCGAGGCCCACGACAGCCGGCATAACAGGCACTGCAAGCAGATTGCTTACAACGGAAAGCAAAGAAACTCCTCCGCCGATGGCAATGAGCACGGGAAGCGTGGTCAGAGACGTCGCGGCCGGCACCGCGGCAGTCCACAGCAGCTTCCAGCCCAGCCGTGCTGCGTTTTTTCCCTGCGCCGCGCTGCCGGCGCGCCAGCGCCTGTGCGCCGCCGTCACCCAAAGCACCCCCAACGTGGCCGAGAACGAAAGGAGCAGGCTTACATCCACGGCAGCATATGGGTTCTGCAGGCACAAAAGCAGTGCCGCCAGGCCCAGCGAAGTGAGCGCGTCGCTTTTCCTGTTAAATAGAGCGCCCCCGTAGAGCAGCAGCATTGCCGTACCCGCGCGCACAACAGAGGGTGTAAAACCCGTGAGGCACATAAAAGCCAGAGAGGAAAACATGGCGCAGGCGCAGGCCAGCCTGCGCCGCCCCATACGCCGCACCGCCGCATAAACGAGCCCGCCCACTGCGGACAGATGCAGACCGGACACCACCAGCACATGGGACAGCCCTGCGCCCCGGAACGCGTCCTTCACCTCATCCGTCAAAAGCGCACGGTCGCCTGCCGTCATTGCCGCGGCTGCTCCCGCATAAGGCTGTGCCAGAACTTTGCGCAGCGCCATGCTCAACGCCGCCTGCACCCGTTTCGCCCGAGCCCAAAGCGCACCGCTCTCCCCCTGTGGCAAAAAGCCGTCCAGATATTCTCCCGCCAGAAAAATGCCGTCTGCGTAATTGCCGTATGTATATTCGTTTTCTTCCAGTTCCGCGAACTCCACGCGCGCAGAAAAGCATTCGCCCGGCAAAGCCTGCGGCAGAGAAAGAAAATACACCCGAAAAGGGCGCACAGCCATGCCGTTCACTTCGTCCACAAGAACACCGGCCCGAACGGTATCTTCAAGAAAGCCCGGCGACGTTTCCACAACCGCTGCGTGGATCTCCGCCTGTGTTCCGGCGCGCGCCTGAATGGGAGCCATCATCCATGTAAACGCCGCCATGCGCAGCAGCAGCGCCGCGCCCGTAACGGTGCATGCCAGCACGGCGTGAGTGCGGAACCGTCCGCCCAATTTCCAGGCTGGAAAAACGGCCGCAAGAAAAACGGCCGCCAGCGGCCCAAAAGCCGCTGGCGGCAGAAAGGCTGCAAGCAGTTGTATTACAAGATATAGAAACCCGGCGCAGGCAAGCGGCCTTTTCATACGGGACTATTTGAAAAACAGGGGCAGCGGCTCCAGATAAATGATATCCTTACGGTCTGCCGCGTCGCCTTCCGCCAGCACAGCCGCGCGCGCCACAACCGTGCCCTTGCTCTTGTTTACAAGCGTTTCCAGTGCATGCAGGCTGCCGCCGGTGCTGATCACATCATCCACGATGAGGATGCGTTTTCCATCCATGGAATCCAGATCCTTACGGTCGATGACGAGCTTCTGCACGGCCTCGGTCGTAATGGAAACATCCTCCACCACAACAGGCTCCTCCATGTAAAGTTTTGGGCCTTTCCGGGCCGGGATATAACGTTTGCCGCTCTGGCGGCTCATCTCGTAGGCCAGCGGGATACCTTTCGCTTCGGCCGTAACGATAATATCAAACTCCGGCACTTTTTTCAGCAGCGCTTCGGCGCAGGCCACAGTAAGCTCCACATCACTGAACATCACAAACGCGGCAATGTCCAGCTTTTCATTCACCGGGCACAGCGGCAGCTCCCGCGTAACGCCGGCAACATTCAGCGTATAAGTTTTACGCATAATTCATTCTCCTTTTTTATGATCGGCGCGCGTCACTCAACCCGGCGGCCATGCCAGGCTGCGCTTTGCCAACACATGAAAATGCAGATGCGGCACGCTCTGTCCGCCGTCCCTGCCACAGTTCGTCACAACGCGGTATCCGTTTCCAAGCTCCAGGTCTTCGGCCAGCCGGGCAATCACCTCAAAGATATGCGCTACCACAGCGCTGTTCTCCGGCGTAATGCCGCCAGGCGAAGCGATGTGTGTTTTGGGGATCACGAGAAAATGCACCGGTGCCTGCGGATCGATATCATGAAACGCAAGCACGGTGTCATCTTCATACACCTTGCTGACAGGGATATCCCCCGCCGCCATCTTGCAAAATAAGCAGTCCTGCATGAACGCTCCCTCCTTCTGTGTTCTGTTTTCCCAAAGAACGCCGCGCCCCAGAATGGGGCGCGCGTCTTTTTTCTTTTAACGAACGGCCCGTTCAGACCAGGGCAGCCTTGACGATGCCCGGCACCGCGTTCAGCGCGTCGTCGATGCGGGAGGTGTCCTTGATGCCCGCCATCGCGAAATCGGGCTTGCCGCCTCCGTTGCCGCCGGCCACAGCCGCGATTTCCTTCACCAGCTTGCCCGCCGCAAGGCCGCGCGCCTGTGCCTCCTTGCCGACAGCCACAGCCAACGTTGTCTTGCCCTCGGCTTCGCCGATCACCGCAGTAACAGACGCGGGCGCTTTGTCCCGTGCATTGTCGCACAGCTTGCGCAGCGCATCTGTCGCAGTCCCCGTCAGATACATCGTGAAGATCTTTATGCCGTCCACGTCCTTGGCATCCTCAAACAAACCGCTGGCCTTCATGGCCGTCTGCCTCTGCTTAAGGTCGTCCAGTTCCTTCTGCACGGATCTCAGTTCTGCGGTGAGCGCAGCCGCGCGGGCGGGCAGGTCGTGGATATTGCTTACCTTCAGCGCGCCCGCCGTCTGGTTGAGCATATCGGATTTTTCATCCAGCAGGCGCAGCACGCCGTAGCCTGTTGTGCCTTCGATGCGCCGGATACCCGCCGCCACGCTGGATTCGGACAAAATCTTGAAGCAGCCCAGTTCGGCCGTATTGGAAACGTGCGTACCGCCGCAGAATTCCGTGGAAAAGCCCTCCACATCCACAACGCGCACGATATCGCCGTATTTTTCTCCGAACAGCGCCATAGCGCCCAGCTCCTTGGCCTCCTTGAGGGGCATCACCTTGATGTGTACGGGCAGCGCCTCGAAGATTTTGGCGTTGACGATCCGCTCCACCTCAGCCAGTTCCTGGGGCGTTACAGCGTTGAAGTGCGTGAAATCGAAGCGCACACGCTCGTCGTCCTCATACGAGCCGGCCTGATGCACATGGGCGCCCAGCACTTCTCGCAGAGCTTTTTGCAGCAGATGCGCACCTGTATGGTTGCGCATGATCGCATGGCGGCGGTCGCGCTCCACAGAAGCGATGACCTTATCGCCTGCCTGCACCACGCCGTCCAGCAGCGTACAGGTATGCACATAATAACCCTTCGGCGTCTTTTTACAGGCCGTCACCGCCAGATGCGCGCCGCCCGCCGTTGCAATCACGCCGGTATCGGCTACCTGACCGCCGCTCTCGGCATAGAAAGGCGTGCGGTCCAGCACCACCAGAACGCCCTCCTTCGCACCGTCGTCCGTGGACACGGCATCCGTCAGCTCATCGCCGTCGGACAGCGCCACGATTTTGGCCTCAGCCTCCAGCGTGCCGTAACCCAGAAATTCTGTGGCCGAAGCGTCCAGCGCGCCGAACAGATCCGCCGTCCAACCGGAAATGTCACGGCTCAGACGGTCCTTGCGTGCCTTTTCCCGCTGCTTTTGCATCTCGGTACGGAAGCTGTCCTCATCCACCTCAATGCCGTTCTCAGCAGCGATCTCCTTGGTAAGATCCAGCGGAAAGCCGAACGTATCGTTCAGCTTGAACGCGTCAATGCCCGCCAGCACGCGGCGCTTGCCCTCGGCAGCAGCCTTTTCGATGTTGTCGATGAGATTCGACAGGATATTCAGGCCCTGGTCGATGGTGCGGGAGAAGCGCTCCTCCTCTGCGGATATAGTCTTTTTGATATAATCAGCATGCTCCACCAGCTCGGGGTAGGCTCCGCCGTTTTCGCGGATGACGGTATCGCACAGCTCGGCCAGGAACGGGCGCGTAACCCCCAGCATACGGCCATGGCGTGCGGCCCGGCGCAGCAAGCGGCGCAGTACGTAGCCACGGCCCTCGTTGGAGGGCAGGATACCGTCGCTCACCATAAACACGGTGGAACGGATGTGATCGGTGATGACACGGATGGAAACGTCCGTCGCATGGTCGCGGCCGTAGGTCTTACCCGTAATGCGCTCCACATGGTTCAGGATATTGTGAACGGTATCCACCTCGAACAGGTTTCCCACGCCCTGCATCACGCAGGCCAGGCGCTCCAGGCCCATGCCCGTATCAATGTTGGGGCGCTCCAGGCGCGTATATGTGCCCTTGCCGTCTGAATCAAACTGGCTGAACACCAGATTCCAGACCTCCATATAACGGTCGCAGTCACATCCCACCTTGCAATCCGGCTTGCCGCAGCCGTGTTCGGGGCCGCGGTCAAAATAGATCTCGCTGCAGGGGCCGCAGGGGCCGGAGCCGTGCTCCCAGAAATTGTCCTCCTTGCCGAAGCGCACCATGTGGGACGGGTCGATCCCCACTTCCTTTGTCCAAATATCGTAGGCCTCGTCGTCGTCCTCATACACCGAGACGTACAGAAGCTCGGCGGGAATCTCCAGCACCTTCGTCAGGAATTCCCACGCCCATGCGGTAGCCTCGCGCTTGAAATAATCCTGAAAGCTGAAGTTGCCCAGCATTTCAAAGAACGTGCCGTGACGCGCCGTGATGCCCACGCGCTCAATGTCCGGCGTGCGGATGCATTTCTGGCAGGTGGTGACACGGTGGCGCGGCGGCTCCTCCTGGCCGAGGAACCATTTTTTCATCGGCGCCATGCCGGAGTTGATCAACAAAAGGCTGTTATCGTTGTTGGGCACCAGGGGAAAGCTGTCCAAACGAAGGTGTCCTTTGCTTTCAAAGAAAGAAAGGTATTTTTCGCGCAGCTCGTTCAGGCCGGTCCATTCCATCGGGTTCATTCTCCTCACAAAATAAATGTCATTTTTGTTCTGCCGTGTAAAAAAATATAGCCCTCGCCCCTGTGTCAGGGACGAAGGCCTGTCAGCATCCGTGGTAC
>OJJD01000770.1_pt1 | contig 10303 bp, 6 predicted proteins | sample 1596011 | NCBI WGS metagenome assembly OJJD01 (sample SAMEA4350113, study PRJEB24818) | metagenome | biome: human; feature: gut; material: faeces | place: Denmark | collected 2013-09 | reverse complement strand
TTACTGCCATTTAATTGGAAAGGATAAACAGGAAAGCTATAATAAAGTCAAAAGCCAGACATGCTTCGTCTGGCTTTTGACTTTATTATAACTTGGAGAGAAACACGCACGAGGCCGAATGCTTACTCTTGAAGAATGCCCCCAAAAATCCTTCAGAAGTTTCAGCCTCTCCGCAAACGTCCTGTTCATCGGCATTCCGGCTGACAGATTGATGCACCGAGATCCTTCAACCGCGTAGTTCTTTCTTTCAGCCGTAGTCAATAAATGTATAAAGGTAAATCCGAATACCGATAGAAAACCAACCAATACGACATCGCTTACCCTGTCACGCTGAAAGATCTTTTTCGGCTGAAGGATTTTATCGTGTATATCCTTCAGCCGAAAAGCCGATGAACAGGACGTTTGCGGAGAGGCTGAAACTTCTGAAAGAAAAACAAGGTATTTTGCCATGTTATGCAATACGAGTAGAAAAGCATCAAAAACATCCTGTTGTTTTTGAAAAAGCTCCTGTTCTTTTTTAAAAAGCTCTTGATCTTTTAAAAAAACGTCCTTGTCTTTGATATGGAATTTCCGGTGTAATCGTACAGTGATAACATTAATACAAAATCCCATCAAAAACACCGGTCCGATTCTCATAAGCAATAAGTAAAAACAGTATTCAATATGGAAACAAAAATCATATTTTTCCCTCACTTATACCTGTAACGCCTCTGTTCCTAAAAACACATCAGACATAGCGCATCAGTCATTCCCCAACGGGACAGCCGAGAAACTCTTATATTCCCTGGTCTGCCCCATCACAACCACAGGATTCTCAAAGGTTTCATATATGCTCAATACTGAAGAACTGATCCTGTCAATCTGCCAGTAGCAGTAATCCAGAAGAAGATATCTGTTATTGGGAGTGATAAAATCATATCGGAAATAATGTACATGCTCTTCCACTTCCTCGCCATCACACGTCGTCCGTGATTTACAGGAAGCCTTACCATTCAGCCCGAACTCATAATGTTCACAGACTTCCGCATCCCTGCCATCCTCAGTACGTATCTGAAATGTTCTCTCCCATGCATAACCGGTCAGATTGGTAACAATGGTATTGCTATCCTCCCCGTAATGTTCATCAATACAACCTGCAAGAAACAGTACACATATAACTGTCGAGCCCAATAATCCAATTAATGTTTTTTTCATAGTCCGTCACTTTTTTATTTTATTGAATGCCTGTAAAAACGGTAAGTTGCAGCTTTCATCTGATAGTCCGGCATTTATACCGATACCGTTCTTATTCATTGCAACATATTTTTCAATTTAACCGAATCAGCCTTGTATCGGAAATTTCGACTTTTCACTTATACAGAACCAGCTAAACGCTTTTGTTTATAATTCCTTGTCCATTTTGATGAACATTCCAAACATACATGTATTTTACCAAAAAAGCAACAATGTCAAGAACTTTTTTTTATTGGAAAACATTTTTTCAAACAAACCATACAAAGCACTTTCACATACACGAAATATGACAGATCTTTCCACATAGAATATCACCTGCCACATGCTATCCTTGTAACTTGCCTTTATTACTCATCATCTGTAATGGAGTACAATCCTTATATTGGTCCCATCACCTGCACCTTGCTCCTTCCGCTTCCGGTCTTCACCACCTGCACCTGCGCGGGGATACGTTCCATCATCTCCGCCACATGGGAAATCACCCCTATCTTACGCCCTTGCATCTGCAACCGCTCCAAAGCATCCATCGCAATGCGCAGAGTGTCCATATCCAGCGATCCGAAACCTTCGTCAATAAACAACGACTCCACATTCATCCGGTTGGAGGACAAGGAAGACAAGCCCAATGCCAAGGCGAGAGACACCAAGAAAGATTCACCGCCCGAAAGAGAATGGACACTACGCACCTCACCCATCATATCAAGATCCACAATCTGCAAGGCCAGCGTGTCAGGGATGCGTTGCAGTTCATAACGGGGGGCAAGGTCTTGCAAATGCCTGTTGGCATAAAGCAAAAGGACATCAAGCGTATAACCTTGGGCTATTTCCTTAAACTTGGCGCCAGTCTGGGAACCGAACAGTTCGTTCAGTTTCGCCCAATTCTCGTAGATAGAGTTTTTTTCCTCCAACTCTTTCTCGATGCCGGCTATGCGTTCCTTACCTTTTATATGGTTCTGTATCGTCACCTCTATTTGGGCCAAACGTCCGGTTTCCATTTCTTTAGCAGCAGTGCAGGCAGTCAATGTTTCAATCAGCGACTCCTTGTTTTCCGTGGTATCCGGTTTCAGAGGAGCTTGCTGATGCTCCTCCCTTTTCTGCCTTCGCTCCGCAAGGATCGCCTGAAGAGTGGTTTCCTTCTCTTTCAGTGTGCCCAACGCTTGTTTCTCAGCCAGTATCCAGCTTTTGTCTTTGGAAAGCAATTGTTCCAACTCGGCATACGTTTCCTTTTGAAGCGTGAGCCACTCGTTTATTTTCAATTCGTCTTGTTGCAAGACAGCAGTCAGACGGACTAATTCCTTTTCCATCTGTGCGGTCTGCCCTTTGTAAGATTCCGCCTGCACAGTTAAAGAATGATGCAAGTTCATGGCTTTTTCCAGTTGTTGTTCCAGTTCCTTTTGCCGTCTTGCATGGGTTGCAACCACTGTTTCGGTGGATTCACCATTCAGCAGGGAAGACCGCAGACGAGCACGTTCGTTCAATTCTGCCTGCTGTCTTTCTTCTTTTTGTTTCTTTTCTTCGTACAAACCAATGGCATTGGCTTCTTCTTTTTTCAAACTATCTCTTTGGGCTGATTTTGAGGTAAGAGCCTCTTTTATTTCGGTCTGCTCTTGCAAACGGGCATTCCATTGCCTGCCGAATTGCTGGACATAATGTTTCAATGTGCCCTGCTCCAACAAATCTTTCCAATTGGGAATAATGGATACATATGTTTCTACTTTTTTCAGCGTATCATCAACTTGCGCCACATAATTTTCAATCAATGCAGAAAGACGGGCCATCTCCAGTTGGCGGGCATTCAGCGTGTTTTTCAGTTGTTCCGTTTCTTTAGCAACCTGTTCTTTCGCACGGTTCAGTTCCTCTTCCTGCAAGGATTGGACATTGGTCTGTTCCCTCATCGGATGATGGAAACTCCCGCAAACCGGACATGGCTTTCCTTCCTCCAACTGCTCACGAAGCAACAGCACCTCTGCCGGCAACAGTCGGTTCAGACGCTCGGCTTCCTGTTGTACCGATTTCAACCGCTGTTCCTCCGCTTCACTCGCTTTCTTTACTTTATCCAGCAGTTGACGGTTCGATACGCTTTGCGCCCTTGCCATTTCCAGATTGGTAAGCAAGCTGGTAATCAGTTCAACGGCAGGAATCAATTGGGAATAAGCGGTATATCGTTCAAACCAGGTTTGCAAGGCGGTTTGCTTCTCCATCAACAAACTTATATCCTTCTCTGTCTTACAAACGGATTGATGCAGATTATCTTTAGCCTGCAATGCCAAAGCCGCTTCTTTCTGACTTTCCGCTAATTGCTTTCTATTTTCCACCAACTGCACATCCAATGCTCTGGCTTTATCCAATTGCGGTTCTTGCTGCGACAAATAGGTCTTAAATTCCGCCAGTTCTTTCTGAGCGGCTTCCCACTGCACGTTCGCGGAAGTCTGTAAAGCCGCATTCTGCCGGATGGCAACCTCTATTTCGCCTAACCGGGAACGACCGGCATCTATCTGCTTCCGGGCGTTACGCTGTTCCATATACACATCGCGGATATCCTGAGCCTGCTCTATACGGGCCAACAGTTCATAACGTGGACGGGCGGCTTCTATTTCTTTTCTGATGCCGGAAAGTGATTCTTCCGCCTGTATGCATCCTGTATTCAAGCGTCCTTCTTCTTCCAGCCATTTCAACTTGCCGGACAACGCCTCCTCTTTCTTCTTCGAAACGGACAAGCGGACTTGTAATTCTTCCTTTTCAGCCGAAAGTTGCTGTAATTGCTCATCTGTCAGCAACTCAATGCCTTTGATACGTTCCTGCAATAATTTATATTCGCTTTCCGCCCGCTTGGTGCGTTCATAGATGGAAGCAGAGATACGCGAGTAAATTTCCGTTCCGGTCAGTTTTTCCAAGATTTCGGCTTTATCAGGCTGACGAGCCTTCAGGAAGGTAGCAAAATCTCCTTGAGCCAGCAACACAGAGCGGTTGAACTGTTCGAAAGAGAGTCCGATCAGTTCACTGATGCGGGATAATAATTCGGTCTTCGTCCCTTGCTGTTCCACTCCGGAGGTAAGGTTGGTCAACGTCATTTCCACTTTTTGCAAGGAACCGCTAACCTTCCCACGCGAACGTCGCACCGTCCAACGTGAACGGAACACCTCTCCTGTCAAAGCGACGAAATCCACTTCCGAATACCCCTCGGCAGTACCCCGGCGAAGGATGGAACGGCTATCGTTCTGTGCAATTCCTCTGTCGGCAACATCCATGACAGAGACGTTATTCTCTTTCGCCTTGTTCATACGTGGCGTACAGTCAAACAAAGCCAGACACAAAGCATCCAGCAAGGTTGATTTTCCGGCTCCGGTACTGCCTGTAATGGCGAATATACCTGCCGAGCACAAAGGTTCGACGGTAAAGTCTATCATAAATTCACCTTCCAATGAAGCCAGATTCTTTCCTCTTATCGCTACTATTTTCATACTCCTGCCTCCTTGATTACACTTTCCAGCAATTGTTTCATGGTATCGGGCATCTCCGTCCCTCCATATTTCCGTTTAAAGACATCCAGTGCCATATCCAGCGGACGGATGGTTTGCAACTCCTCGTAGGAAGTGGCGACAATGCCGCTTGCCTTTTTTTGTGGAAGCATAGCGGCGATGCGTGCCAGGCGGACTGCTTTTCCTTTCAACGCTTCCTCTATCTTATACTTATAAGAAGGTTCCGGCTCGGTCATCAAAATCTTTATTTCCAGATAGGGCGACCGCAACGTGACATCCCCATCGGGCAAATCGCCGATGGCTTGCAGCACTTCTTCCAGCGGACGGGCCTGACGAGGAATACTCATCACGCCGGCTAGCGGTTCAAATGCCAATCTCTCTATGCCGGTACCCTCAGCACTTATCGTTATCATGACCACTCCCGAAGCATTGTTCCTCTCAGCAAAAGACATGGGCATAGGAGTTCCGGAATAACGCACATTCTCCCGATGGGACACACGCTGGGAGCGATGCAGATGCCCCAATGCAGTATAGGCGATAGCCTCATCAAAAGCATCGGGGGATACACATTCCAAGCCTCCGATAACGGTACGTTCCGAACGGTCGTCCTCCGAGATTTCCGAGCCGGTGGCTTGCAGATGTCCCATGGCGATAACGGGAAGTCCTTTCTCCTTCACTTCATTGAAAAGCTGCTCATAAAGCAGTTGGACTCCTTTTGAGTAATTTTCAGCCGAAGGATAATCCCCCTGACGCAGATAGGGGACGGCAAGGCAATAGGCGGTCACTTCCCCTTCTGTGTAAAGGGGGACAATCAGGTGTTGCAAGTCTATATCACCTTCCGCATTGCGGCGCACGACACCGCGAACGGTGACATTCATATCCTCCAACAGGGGATTGGGAGCCTCCAAACGGGCTGCCGAGTCATGATTTCCGGCAATGATGATAATTTGCAAAGAAGGGTTTTCGGACGTAACTTCTCTTAGAAAACGATAATACATTCGTTGTGATTCCGCCGAAGGGTTCGGGCTGTCGAATACATCACCTGCTATCAACAATACATCTATTTCATGCTGTCTTATCTGCTGTTTCAGCCATTCTAGAAAATGGAGATGCTCTTCCCGCCGGTCGTATTCATAAAAAGTCTGGCCCAGATGCCAGTCTGCTGTATGGAGAATTTTCATTAGCTGTTCGGTTTGTTTCCTGCAAAAATAGGAAAACTAAATGAAAAAAGGTATTTCTTTTAGGTACAACCTCTAAATGAAAACTATTTTTCATGCAGAAAACAAGCAGACATGCCACCTTTTCGCTATCTTTGCCATACGAGATAAATAATAAGAAGAAAGGAGAACGTCATGAGTACAATCACATTGGAATCAATACAAAACGAACTGATTCGGGAAATCTTGGACATCAAGAATGTAAAGGTGTTGGAGTCTGTAAGGAAGACTCTTGTTCATGCTAAAAAGGAAATGGAATCTGTTTCTACCATGGTGGCAGAGGATGAAGAACCCTACATGACCAAAAGTGAAATAATGGACGGGCTGTCCGAGGCTTGCAAAGACATCAAACTGATGCGTGAAGGAAAGCTGAAAGGCCGTCCCATAGAAGAATTGCTCAATGAACTATAAAATCAAAGTATATCGCCACTTCGAAAAAGAAGTTAAGAAACTTTCCAAGCGATATAAATCATTGAAGCAAGACTTGACAATTTTAGCCGCAGAACTCATGCAGAACCCTGACATGGGTACTGATTTAGGCAATGGCCTACACAAAGTACGCATGAGTATAGCATCAAAAGGAAAAGGGAAAAGAGGTGGAGCAAGAGTGATCACTCTCATCGCCACTCTATCCAAAGAAGAAAAAGAGATTGGCTTACATTTCATTTATGATAAATCAGAGCGTGAGAATATCACTGATAAAGAGTTACAAGCGGTCTTGAAAGACAACGGAATTATCTGAAAAGACGAACCGGTCATGCCAACTGAGGCATGGCCGGTTTGTATATCTATCATCATTCAGTCACCAGCCGCACCTCATAAATATGCGGAGTCACTTTCTCATTTCCTTTACCGATCTTTATCTCCAGTTGCTCATTGGATTGCATAGATGCAGGTACATCAAATATCCCAACCGATACATCCGAAGCCGGTTTACCAGCCAATCGTCCTACTTCCTGCCCGTTTATCCATACTTTTGCATCCTTACGAATCTCGGAACGGAACCGGATACGCACTTTATTGACCTGCTTTCCGTTCGTCTTCATACGATAACTGAACCAACCGGCCGCCTCACGCCAGTGAATCCCTTCATCATCCCCCGTACGGGAATTCTCCATCCGGATGAAATGGTCGCTTTCCGGTTGTTGTTCCCCACAAATCACTTTATCGGCGGTCATACCATCCAATGCGGCACGCTCCTTTTCCTCTTTTGCCAACTGTTCCTGCCTTGCCTGCAACTCCTGTACGGACAGCACAGGCCAATAGACCATATACCGGCACTCATATAAACGGAAAAACGGTTCCACAGTCATACCCTCATAGCGTTCGGGATAAACTCCGGACAATGTAAATGTCAACGGCTTACCTTCCACTTTTTTCAGATGAGAAAGAAGATTGTTCTTATCCCCCACAATGACAGGCATCGTTTGTAAAGGCAGGCGCGGTCCGGCAGCAATGTGTCCGCCACGACTGTCATCGGCAAACATACCATCCTGATTTTGCTTGCCCAACCGGGCGGCCAGCACAATCGGTCCATATAAGATGGAATAGTTGGCAGAACCATCCGGCAGTGCAATGGCACGCAAATGCATCGGCAGTTCCAGCCTTACTTTGTCACCTTTTGACCAAGTACGGTTCAGGCTAACATATCCCTCTTTGACCGTTACGTTCTGCCGTTTACCATTAACAGACAAGCGTAATGCTTCCGGCTTCGTCCATTCGGGAATACGGAAAAGAAGGGTAAATTCTTTCTTTCCCTTTTCCGGAGAAATAACAAGAGTACTCCCCTCCTCATCGGGAAAAGCCGTCTGTTGCTCAATTTGGGTATCTCCCCAGCGCAAGGTAGACGGAATGAAAAGATTGACATACAGATTATTATCCTTGTGTCCATAAATCATTTCACCATAACGGGCATGATTTTCCATCCCCGATCCCACACAACACCAGAAACTGGTCTGAGGCTGCGAATAGACCCTGTAATGACCGGCACGCATCGGGGTAAAATAAACAAATCCGCCTTGCACAGGATCTTGCGTGGAAAGGATATGGTTATAAAGCGCCCGTTCGTAATAATCCATAAAATGAACGTCCGCACTCGTTTCATACAGCATTTTTGTAAGGCGGAGCATATTGTAGGTGTTACAAGTCTCAGGCCCCTGCTCGCTGGTGAGCATACTGCTGAAATCATCAGCCGGATGAAAATGCTCACGCACACTGTTACCTCCGATGGTGATGCTTCGATGGTTTACCACTGTTTCCCAGAAATAGCGGGCGGCCTCGCTCCAGTCCCGGTTGCCTTCCAAATCGGCAATACGTTTGAAACCTATCACTTTCGGTATTTGGGTATTGGCGTGCATACCAGTCAGTTTATCCTCCTGTCTCAACAAAGGCTGCAACACGGTGTGATGAGAAAATTGGTGAGCCAGTTTCAAGTAGCGTTTGTCGCCGGTGATAGCGGCCACATCGGCAAATGTTTCGTTCAGCCCTCCATGTTCGCTGCGCAGCATATCCTGTATCTGTTCATCGCTCAACTTGGATACCAGACGAATCATCCAGTCCGTGAGTTTCACCAACATTTCCTTTGCCTCCCGGCTATCGGTCTGAAGAGTTGCATCACGAAGGCCGGCATATATTTTATGAATATTGTAAAGAGGAACCCAGCGGTCGTTCAATCCGAAACCGGACGCGCGAATGTTTCCTTCCTCTATTTCTTTCCACATTTTGCGCCCGTTTGGAACTCCACACAGATAACCGTCACCGGCGGCATCCTGGCAGCGTTTCAGTTCACTTATCATATAATCCAGACGCGCCTTGATCTCCTTATTTCCCGTAGCGGCATACATATAGGAAAGGGCCGATAAATAATGTCCGCCAATATGACCGTCCAGCCCTGTATTTTCCCAATTGGTATAATTTTCGGCTTTAGGGGAAAGACCAGCTTCCTTCAAATAAGGAGCTAACAGACGGTCGGGGTCTATTCCCAGCAGATAACGGATATCCATATCCTCTGCGTGTTTGAAAGGGCTGGCGGTGAGCCGCACATCCCTGACTGGAAAACTTTCTACTTTTGCGGGTAGCTGAGCATGCAAAGCTACAGAAGCTATAGCAAAAACGGAAGTGGATAAAATGGTTTTAAGTAAATTCATAATGTATTTTATCGTTTCTTTATTTATTCTGCTGGATATTCAATATGAACATTCTAAAGTTTCACCTCAATTGCTGTACCGGTATAATTCACCATCTTTCCTCCCTTCAATGGTTTATCGCCTTCTCCTGATCTATGATTTACGAGAACTACTTTGAACTTCCTCTTTTCCAACATTCCGGGATATCTTCCTTCACGGTCGCTGATGTGCAAAGTACGGTTACTATCATCCCAACGGAAAGTGATAGTAGAATAAACTCCCTTTTCATAATTGTAATTATCGTTCTCATCCTCATAAAGAATAAAAGTTGCATTAGCACCCGGATAAACACGAATCTCCAGGTCATCCCAACTTTTTTCTGTGGCATACTGCACCGCAGGTCCCCAAGGAATTATAGAACCGGCACGGATATAAACAGGCATGATATCAATAGGTACTTCACGCTGTATGGTTTGGCCACCAGCCAACTTTGCCCCAGTCCAGAAATCAAACCAGTTACTTCCCTCAGGCAAATATACATCCGTTTTCTCTATTTTCCGCATATTTTTCTGATAACCATTCTGTTTTTTATCCTGCCATGTATAGAGAGAATCAGTTACCGGACGTACTAAAAAACTACGTCCGAACATATACTCCGTATCCATATCAAGTACTTTCTTGTCTTTCGGAAAATCCATCACCAAAGGACGAATAATGCTGCCTGCCTTATTTGTTACTTCCCAAGTAGTACTATATAAATAAGGTAATAAGCGATAACGCAAATGGGTATATTTCTCCAATGCATCATAAGCCCAATCACCTTTATCGCCGAACTGATAGATCTCTACAGCAACAGGACTGGAATTATGAGAACGCATGATAGGTTGGAAAGCTCCCCACTGATACCAACGGACGTGTAACTCATGATAAGCAATATTATTAACATCATTATTATATTTCCAAGCAAAAAATCCTCCCAAGTCAGTGTTCCAGTAAGGAATACCACACAAAGAATAATTCAGGCCAGCTGCCAGTTGCTTGCGCATCACTTCCCAAGTAGAAACGACATCTCCACTCCATGAATGTGAAGCATAACGCTGCTGTCCCAAGAATGAAGAACGGGGTAAGCATTCGGCCTCGTGCGTGTTTCTCTCCAAGTTATAATAAAGTCAAAAGCCAGACGAAGCATGTCTGGCTTTTGACTTTATTATAGCTTTCCTGTTTATCCTTTCCAATTAAATGGCAGTAA
>OJJD01000760.1_pt1 | contig 10479 bp, 10 predicted proteins | sample 1596011 | NCBI WGS metagenome assembly OJJD01 (sample SAMEA4350113, study PRJEB24818) | metagenome | biome: human; feature: gut; material: faeces | place: Denmark | collected 2013-09 | reverse complement strand
ATCTCCTACAGTGCTTTTTCCACCTCAACGGAGGTACGTACGCTACTTTGTCTGTGCCCGGAGTTGGCTTTTTTCCTGCATTTTCAGGGAATGGTGACGCGACGAACCGTGCAGAAAGCGCAAATATACCTGATATCGGCCCACTCCCACCTGGTCGCTATTACATACTTTTACGTGGATTAGGGGGTTGGTATACTCAAACTAAGGATAGTGTTAACGCATTTTTCACCGGTTCGAATCGGAACGAATGGTTTGCATTATATCGCGATGACGGATTGATAAATGATGAGACTTTTGTGAAAGGCGTAAGGCGAGGTGAATTCCGGTTACACCCTATCGGGCCATCTGGCATAAGTAAGGGTTGTATTACACTTTATAGTCAGAGCGATTTTAAGATTCTGGCATCAGCCTTACTTCGAACTGGAGGGCAGCAATTGGGAAACTACATGATTGCACATGGCGTTGTGCAGGTCTATTAATGAAGGCGGCATTCCTTGTGTTGTTGTGGTGTATAGCCGTGTTTCTATCAATGTTCACACTCTACAAGATTGTTCCACCAGAAACGCAGTACGATTTTGTGGAGCTTTTTGGAATATATGGCGACGAAAGGATAATGGATTTTGTTTTGTATGTTTTCTTCGGCATGGCCATATTCATTGCGTCTGTAATCACGCTATCCCTGTATTTGCTTATACGAAAAAGATGATTCTGGGCAGCGACGCTGCCCTTCTTTTATCACATCACGCGCTTAGTTCTGTATCCGCAACCGAAGATATCGCTTTTTGCCGCAGTAGTATGTTCATACTATGAAAATGTTGTATAGTGATGGTTACTAATAATCACTTAACTTATAAGGAGGCCAATTATGCTGTACTGTGAAATTTTCAATGTTTCACATACATTTGGTGATCGCACCAGCTCAAGCGTTATCGGTATCGTGCTGCGATAACTTCCGCTTGAGCGAAGACACCAACCCCTGAAATCCCTTCTCTCGGGCTTACTGAGTTATCGTCAGCGATGTTTGACGAGGCATAAACATGCCTGTAACTCTTGGGTAAGCAACAATGAGCACTTTACTCACTGCACAATCTCTTCGTGTTGATACGGCGTTTGGTACGCTCTTCGACTCTCTCTCCTTTACGCTGAAAAAAGGCGATCGCATCGGTCTGCTGGGCGACAACGGCTGCGGTAAAAGTACGCTGCTGAAGGTGCTGGACGGTACGGACACGCCTGCCGCCGGAACGGTCGCGCTGGCCGGGCACTGCATCATGGCTCGCGTAGAACAACATCTGCCGGACGGGATTTATCCCCTGAGCATGCTGGATGCCGTGCTGGCACAACTGCCTGCGGCTGAACGCGAAAGCCTGCGCTGGAAAGCGGAAACGCTGCTGGCGAGTATGGGCTTTACGCCGCAGGACTGGACATTAACCTCGGCAACGTTGAGCGGCGGGCAACATACGCGTCTGCTGCTGGCGCGGGCTTTGATTAATGCGCCGGACCTGCTGCTGCTGGATGAACCGAGTAACCACCTCGATTTGCCGACCCTGCTCTGGCTGGAACAGTTTTTACAGAACTGGTCCGGCAGCTTTGTGCTGGTCTCACACGACAGGCAACTATTGGATGCCGTCACCAACGGCAGCTGGATCCTGCGCGATAAGATGTTGCACTACTTCGCCCTTCCCTGCACCGCCGCGCGTCAGGCGCTGGTAGCCAAAGACGAAAGTGATGCGCTGCGGCATAAGGCGGAGCAAAAGGAGATTGACCGCGTAACCGCCAGTGCCAGACGGCTGGCCACCTGGGGCAAGGTCTACGATAACGAAGATCTGGCCCGCAAAGCCAAACAGATGGAAAAGCAGGTCGAACGGCTTAAGGAGAGTCAGACAGAGCTCACCGCAGGCAGTCCGTGGACATTAACCCTGCGCGGTGACGCCCTGCGGGCAGACCGGCTACTGGAGATGGAAAACCTAAGCGTAGCGCCTGAGCCTGGCCTGTCTGAGCTGTTTCACGTCGACATTGCGCGGCTTAGAAGTGGCGATCGCGTGGCTATCGTCGGGCGTAATGGCTGCGGCAAATCATCACTGATGAAGCTTATCTGGCGGCATTTCTCAGGTGTACCTTCAGAGACTGGCCTGAAACTTCATCCTCGCGTGTCGCCAGGCTATTACGATCAGACGCTGAATCAGCTTTCGGAGGAGGCAACAATCTTTGACGCGCTGGAGCCTTTCGCGCCAGATCCGCAGACCCGTAAAATGGCCCTCATCAGTGCCGGGTTCCCGTGGGCGCGACACGGACAAAAAGTCAGTACGCTGAGCGGTGGGGAACGTTCGCGCCTGCTGTTCATCGGCCTGACGCTTGCTCGCTATAGCCTTCTGATGCTGGATGAGCCAACCAACCACCTGGACATGGAAGGCAAAGAGGCGCTGGCGGAAACACTGCAACAGTTTGAAGGCGGAGTGCTGCTGGTGAGCCACGATCGTCAGTTAATTAGCCAGAGCTGTAACCGCTACTGGCTGATTGAGGACGGCAGGCTTAGCGAATGGCACGATGCGGAGGCGGTGTTTGAGCGCCTGCGTGCGGGCACCGGTCCGGTGGTGCCTGGGGCATCGAAGACTGCATCGAAGGCACCACCTTCAGCGTCTGACGATCTGCTCGAACGCCTGGTTGCCCTGGAAACGCTGCTGGAAGAGGATTTGGCGCGCAAGCCAAAACACCAAAAACCGCAGTTGCAGGCGCAATGGCGAAGAGAGATTGAGGAGATAGAAGCCCAACTATAAATCTGTACCCGGCGGTCGTTACGCCGGGTTTTTTACGTTAGCGTTTTCCCCTACTGATTATTAGAGGATCACCGTATTCTTAATCTGAAACTGAATAAATTGATGACATTATGTTACGGTTGCCTTGCATTACAGCGCCAAAGTATTAATCCTTAATGGGTATTACACCTGCTATGCAGATACTCATTAGTAAAAGGAGAAACACATGAAGGCTGCTGTTGTCACTCAGGATCATCAGGTTAACGTTACAGAGAAAACCTTACGCGCGCTCAAACATGGTGAAGCGCTGCTGAAGATGGAGTGCTGTGGCGTGTGCCATACCGATCTCCATGTTAAAAATGGCGATTTTGGCGACAAGACCGGGGTGATCCTCGGCCATGAAGGGATTGGTATTGTCAAAGAGATTGGTCCGGGCGTCACGTCACTGAAAGTTGGCGATCGTGCAAGCGTGGCGTGGTTCTTCGAAGGCTGTGGCCACTGTGAATATTGTAATACCGGCAACGAAACTCTGTGCCGTGACGTAAAAAACGCGGGTTACTCCGTCGACGGCGGCATGGCGGAAGAGTGCATCGTGACCGCGGATTACGCGGTTAAAGTCCCGGAGGGGCTGGACTCTGCGGCGGCCAGCAGCATCACCTGCGCCGGTGTCACCACCTACAAAGCGGTAAAAGTCTCTGAGATCAAACCCGGCCAGTGGATTGCGATCTATGGCCTTGGCGGTCTGGGCAACCTCGCACTGCAATACGCCAAAAATGTCTTTAATGCGAAAGTTATCGCCATTGACGTGAATGACGAGCAGTTGAAGCTCGCTGCCAGCATGGGCGCAGACTTAACCGTGAACTCCCGCAGTGAAGATGCGGCAAAAGTGATTCAGGAGAAAACCGGCGGCGCACATGCGGCAGTGGTGACAGCGGTGGCGAAAGCGGCCTTCAACTCTGCCGTTGACGCGGTTCGCGCCGGAGGCCGCGTGGTGGCTGTTGGCCTGCCGCCGGAAGCGATGAGCCTGGATATTCCACGTCTGGTCCTGGATGGGATTCAGGTGGTGGGCTCTCTGGTGGGTACTCGTCAGGATCTGCTCGAAGCCTTCCAGTTTGCGGCTGAAGGTAAGGTGGTTCCGAAAGTCACGCTGCGCCCACTGGAAGATATCAACGCCATCTTTAAAGAGATGGAACAGGGCCAGATCCGTGGCCGTATGGTGATTGATTTACGTTCTTAACCGCGGTGGCCGGGTAGCGGGTTTGCCCTGCCCGGCCTGTCACGTAGACGAACGGCGATCGGAAATCCACTCCTGAACCTCGATCTGGAACGTGTCCGGCGCTTTTCGATACATCTTCCGCGCCAGATCCAGGATGGTATGGCGTCCTAACTCCTCTTCCATCCGCTGCTGCGCGCTGTCCATAACCGATCGCACCCCGCACGGTCCGTCACAGACCCAGGCCGGTGGCGTTTCATCAAATACCGCCAGGCGCTGACGCACTTCCCGACATTCGAACATATTCTTATCGCCGTCGATGGCGTGCGCCACGTCCAGCACGCTGATCAGCTCTGCCGGACGCGCCAGCCGGAATCCTCCCCCCTTGCCTTCGGTGCTGATAACCAGCCCCGCGCGTGACAAACGAGTGAAAATCTTCCCAAGATAGTCGTACGGTACGCCCTGCAAGGCCGCCATCTCCCGGACGCTCATCTCACGCTCATTGCCTTTTGCATCCACCATACACATCAGGCTATGAATGCCATATTCCACACCAGAACTGTAAAACGCCATGGCTCACTCCGGGTTATTGTTCGCTGCATTATAACGAATTTTAACTCAGAAAGAAGTTGTCGTAGTTAACTCCGACAAGTATAGTGGCAGTTATGTCAGACACACAGCCTGACGAACAAAAGGATCGAGTATGAAAAAGCAGATTTTAATTGTGGGTAGTGGGTTTTCCGGTATGTGGGCTGCGGTCAGCGCCGCGCGTCTTTCTGCTCTGGAAGGTAATAATAGCCTCAGCATTGCCGTGCTGGCCCCGGTGCCGGAACTGCGCGTTCGTCCACGTTTTTATGAAGAGAACGTGTCGACGATGGTCGCGCCACTGACCGAACTGTTTGCTGAGCTGGGTATTGCCTTTATTTCGGGCGAAGCACAACATATTGATACCTCATCTAAAACCGTTTTGTATCGCGATTCAAACGGCGCCATTGCCGAAGTCAACTGGGAACGTCTGATCCTCGCAACCGGTAGCCAGACTATACGTCCGCCGATTGCCGGTCTGACTGAATACGCATTTGATATCGACCAACTCGACTCCGCCAGGCTGTTCGAGCAACATCTTGATTCGCTGGTTTCGCGCCCCTCCACCCCAGAACGCAATACCGTGGTCGTGTGTGGCGGCGGTTTTACCGGCATTGAGCTGGCAACGGAACTCCCTGCTCGTCTTCGCACCCGCTTCGGCACCGATACAAAGACTAAAGTGATCGTAGTTGAAAGAGGTCCAACCATTGGCGGGCGTTACAGCGAGGCGCTGCGTAACACCATTGAAGAAGCAAGCAACGCGCTGGACGTTGAATGGCGTTTAAACAGTGAAATTGAAGCTATTGATGCCAGCGGCGTGACGCTGAAAAATGGAGAGCGCATTGCCAGCGCGACTGTAGTGTGGACGGCAGGGGTAGAAGCTAACCCCCTCAGCCTGCAAATTGACGGGGAACGCGACACTCAGGGACGCCTTATCGTCACCGACACGTTGCAGGTCCCTGCGCATCCGGAGGTTTACGCGACGGGTGATATGGCGCACGCCAAAACGGACGATGCGGGCAACACGGCACTGATGACCTGCCAGCACGCGATCCAGCTGGGGAAATTCGCCGGACATAACGCAGCTGCCAGCCTGTTAAATCTGGAGCCGTACCCTTACCGTCAGGTGAATTACGTCACCTGTCTGGATCTGGGTGGCTGGGGCGCGGTGTACACCGAGGGCTGGGAACAGCGTGTTAAATCCGTGCGCGAGGAAGGCAAAAAGATCAAAGTCGCCATCACCAACGAACTGATTTACCCGCCAGCAGCAGACAAAGCTGTCGCATTTGCCGCCGCTGACCCGCTGGCGAAATTCGTGTAGTCCCCTCCTGTGCCCGCGACCAGCGGGCAAAGCGTGAAATCAGGCCAGCGCTCCTGCGTTGGCCTGACGCTTTTTGGCACATAAAAAACCGTACATCAACAGAGAGGTCATTGCTGAGAAGGATAAGATCGCTGCCGGAAGCGTGACATAGCTCCAGCTAAAGCCGAGCGTAATCATCATTCCACCGAAATACGCGCCTATTGCGCTGCCGAGGTTAAACGCCATTTGCCCGCCTGCGGCCCCCAGCATTTCGCCGCCTTTCGCATTTTGCAGCAGCAGTATTTGCAGCGGCGCAGAGAGCGCAAACAGCCCGGCGCAGCAAACAAATCCCATTACCAGTGAAGCTGTTTTAAGCTCGCCAAACGCGAACAGTAACAGCAGCGAAGCCACAATCACCATGTCGGTGGTGGCAGCAATGCGCAGCGGGCTAAAGCGCGACGACAGCTTGCCGCTGAAGACATTACCCAGCACCATGCCCAGCCCCATCAGCATCATGATCGCGGTCATGACGCCCTCGGAAAAGCCTGACACGTTGACCATAAACGGCTTCACGAAGCTAAACCAGGCAAACACCCCGGCATTGCCAAACATCGTTGCGGCAAAAATTAGCCACGGTTCCGGTTTTTTCAGGAAGTGGAATTGTTCTGTCAGCCGGGTGGTTGTCGTGTCGTGAATGTCTGGCACCCACAGCAGAACAGAGAGGATCACCAGCGCATCAAAGACGGCAATCAAAAAGAAGGTGTAGCGCCAGTTAAATTCATGTCCCAGCCAGGTCCCGAGCGGGACGCCAAGCAAATTGGCAACGGTCATCCCGGCAATCATCCCTGCTACAGCAACCGTCACCTTACCCGGTGGCGCAATTTTTGACAGGATTATCGCCCCCACACCGAAAATCGCGCCATGCGGGAAACCAGAGATTAAGCGCCCCGCCGCCAGCCCTATGTAGGTGTCAGAGAAGGTAAAGAGCGCGTTACCGACGACGCACATCGCCACCAGAAACAGCAGCGTTGTTTTCAGCGAAAATTTACTGGAGAACAGCGCCACAATTGGCGCGCCGATCACTACGCCAAAAGCGTAAAACGAAATCATATTTCCGGCGGAGGGAATCGAAATGCCCGTATCATGAGCCAGTTCTGTCAGCACGCCCATGATGCCAAATTCAGCCATCCCCAGGCCAAAGGTAGCCAGTGCTAACGAAAAAATTGTTTTTTTCATACCGCGACCACTGTTAAAAAATACGCAGCGTGCATTATTGATTAAACTTGTATGGTGAACCAGTTCAAATCAGCTTTCTGACACATTAATCCATTCATTCAGGCCGATTACATGCTTAGTACGGCCTCGATCCCGCGACCGGACCCATAGGGAGACCCGCCATGGTCAGTAAGAAGAAAACCCGTGTTGTTGATGATGTCGTTAGAAACGCGCCGCTCAAAACCAAAGCGTACGAGCAAGAGCTTCGCCGCCTCCATGTTGAACTGGTTAAGCTCCAGCAATGGGTGGTCGCCAAAGGGTTAAAGGTCTGTATTGTTTTTGAAGGGCGAGACGGCGCGGGTAAAGGCGGCGCCATCAAAGCCATCACCGAACGCGTCAGCCCCCGGGTGTTTCGCGTTGTTGCGTTACCGGCCCCCACCGATAAAGAGAAAAGTCAGCTCTATTTTCAGCGTTACGTTCCCCATCTGCCCTCTGCCGGTGAAATCGTCATTTTTGACCGGAGCTGGTACAACCGCGCAGGCGTGGAAAGAGTAATGGGTTTCTGTACCGAAGAGCAGGCCGACAAATTTCTTGATGGAACGCCGGTGATGGAAAAAGCGATGGTCGATGCCGGGATCATATTGTTGAAATACTGGCTTGAAGTAACGCCAAAAGAGCAGGAACGCCGCCTGCGCGATCGCATTAATGATGGTCGCAAGATCTGGAAGCTGTCTCCAATGGACATAAAATCTTTCAATCTGTGGGATGAATATACCCTCGCCCGTGATGCGATGTTTAAAGCGACCGACACCGCCTGGGCGCCGTGGTTTGTGGCGCGCTCAGAAGATAAAAAACGGGTTCGGTTGAATATTATTTCGCATCTGCTTTCACAGATCCCCTATAAAGAAATTCACGTTGACAAGGTGGATTTACCGAAACGCAAGATCGGCAAAGTGAAGCCAACAAAATATCCCTTCCGGTATATTGCAGAGCGGTTTTGATATTACTGGAAGACGGCTCGTATAATGTAGATTACCAGGGGAAACAGTATTGTTTTTTGTTGGCTGCGGTTGATAATGACCGCACCAACAAAGGAGAAAACATGAAACCGAACCGCACAGAAAGATGTGCTACGACAGAGCGCCCTACGGGGAATAGACCTCGCCCACTCTCTACAGCAGGAGAGCTCAAGCGGCAGCGTCAACAGGATCAAGGATTTATTAAAGCATTGAATGAATTAACGGCCAAAGCCGGGCTATTATCGGATGACCCTTATTTCGGAGGGCTTTGATGTGTTTTCAGTTTGACGTTTACCGCAATCCATCAAACAGAACGTGTGAATATCAACCCTATTTTATGATCATTCAGCACGATTATTATGACGACTTATCAACGAGACTTATTGTCCCGTTAAGCTATCACAATCATTTAAGATGATATTCAAACGCTGCAACGCCACTGGTGAACCTTGAATTCCAGACATATTTTCTTAATACAGCCAACATCACACACGTGGAGACAAAAAAACTTAATAATAAGGATTATGTATGTAATCTGCGCAGTGCAAGAAGCAGTGTTCTTGCAGGAATTGATGCGTTAATTACCAATACGTAGCTAAAAGCCGCACAAGCGCAGCGCCGCCGGACAATGCCGACGGCGCAAGGTTTACTTCAACCCTTCCGAACTCTCTTTTTGCGCTTCAAGACGCTCAACGTCGCGGTACCAGCGAGGATGGTGCTTCTGCGCCCAGCGGCGGCTCACCTTCCCTTCAATCATGCCTTTAATCGATCCTTTCACCCAGAATGCCATATACATATGGATCAGAATGGCGTGGATCAGAATAATGGCCGAGGTCGCGTGGATCAGCAGCGCATAACGCACTACCTGAATCGGGAAATAGTGCGCAAAATACGGACGCCAGATGATCACCCCGGTCACCAGCAGCACAAAAATCATGCTCATGATGGTCCAGAACATCATCTTCTGCCCGGCGTTATATTTGCCCACCTTCGCGACTTTATGCTCGTTGCCTTTCAGAACCTCAACAATCCCTTTTAGCCACGGAATATCCTGCTTGTCAGGGATGTTGTGATGAACGAAACGCACAAACATAAACATCAGCACCACGAAAATCAGTACGCCGAAGAACGGATGCAGAATGCGCCCCATCTGCGGTGTCCCGAAGGTTTCCGTTAGCCACTGTAGCGTCGGGAAGAAGAACGAAATGCCGGATACCGCCACCAGGAAGAAGCAGATGACCACCGTCCAGTGACAGGCGCGATCGACAAATTTTGTGCGCACTATCATTTTCGACTTACTCATGATGCTCCTCCTCGTCGTCATCCACCTCTTTATTCGGCCCGATACCGATGTAGTGATAAATCAGCCCAGCAAAGGTGGCGATAAAGCCCGCCGCTGAGAGCGGCTTAAGCGCCCCTTTCCAGAGGTTGATTGAGGTATCGATCGCCGGATCCTTCGGCAGATTGTGATACAGCTCCGGCTGGTCATCGTGGTGCAGAACATACATGACGTGCGTACCGCCCACGCCCTGCGGGTTATAAATCCCGGCCTTGTCATAGCCGCGCGCTTTGAGCTTATCCACCCGCTGCTGTGCCACTTCCAGCATCTCTTTTTTGGTGCCGAAGTGGATAGCCCCGGTAGGACAGGTCTTCACGCAGGCAGGCTCCTGTCCGACGCTGACGCGATCGACACACAGCGTGCATTTATAGACCCGGTTATCTTCTTTATTGAGGCGCGGGATATTAAACGGACAGCCTGCGATGCAGTAGCCGCAGCCGATACAGTTATCCTGCTGGAAGTCGACGATCCCGTTGGCGTACTGAATAATTGCACCCGCAGACGGGCATGCCTTCAGGCAGCCCGGATCTTCACAGTGCATACAGCCGTCTTTACGGATTAGCCACTCCAGCTTGCCGTTCTGGTCGGTTTCGCTAAAGCGCATCACCGTCCAGGACTTGGCGCTCAGATCAGCCGGGTTATCGTAAACGCCAACGCAGTGCCCCACCTCGTCGCGGATATCGTTCCACTCCGAGCAGGCCACCTGGCAGGCCTTACAGCCCACGCAGGAGGAGACATCGATCAGCTTGGCGACTTCTGCCTTGTAGTCCCGCGCGCGAGGCGCGGGCGTTATCGGGTTGGTCGCGGAGCGTTTAATAATGTCTTGTGTTTCCATCGCCATTTAATCGCTCCTTACGCTTTCTCGATGTTGACCAGAAACGCTTTATACTCCGGCGTTTGCGAGTTGGAATCGCCGACGTTTGGCGTCAGGGTATTGGCGATGTAACCTTTCTGCGCCACCCCTTCAAAGCCCCAGTGCAGCGGGATGCCGACGGTTTCTACCTGCTGGCCGTGTACGTTCAGACTTTGCAGACGACGGGTGACCACCGCTACCG
>OJJD01000758.1_pt1 | contig 10520 bp, 16 predicted proteins | sample 1596011 | NCBI WGS metagenome assembly OJJD01 (sample SAMEA4350113, study PRJEB24818) | metagenome | biome: human; feature: gut; material: faeces | place: Denmark | collected 2013-09 | reverse complement strand
TGCGTCTGTCAGCACAGTAAAACCCGGTGTGCATCGTTTTTGATTATTCCCGCACACTCACGCAGAAGGAATTCCCCGTCGGGCTACGGTCATGGTTAATGCGGGAATACGGCGACGATACAGCGCAGCTAAAAGGGTAATGGACAGATAGAGCGGTTTATTTCATTCCACAGGATTCTGAGTGCCCCCCTCCTCCAATAGGCTGAGCATCCACCTATATAGTTTTAATTTTCATCAATCCATTTAACTATCGTTTAATTGTTGTCACATAGGATTCTGCCGTTTTTAACAATGCAGGATAATAAGATGAAAAAAATGTTGTTTTCTGCCGCTCTGGCAATGCTTATTACAGGATGTGCTCAACAGACGTTTACTGTTGGAAACAAACCGACAGCAGTAACACCAAAGGAAACCATCACCCATCACTTCTTCGTTTCGGGAATTGGACAGGAGAAAACTGTTGATGCAGCCAAAATTTGTGGCGGCGCAGAAAATGTTGTTAAAACAGAAACCCAGCAAACATTCGTAAATGGATTGCTCGGTTTTATTACTTTAGGCATTTATACTCCGCTGGAAGCGCGTGTGTATTGCTCACAATAATTGCATGAGTTGCCCATCGATATGGGCAGCTCTATCTGCACTGCTCATTAATATACGTCTGGGTTCCTTCCAGTTGTTTTTGCATAGTGATCAGCCTCTCTCTGAGGGTGAAATAATCCCGTTCAGCGGTGTCTGCCAGTCGGGGGGAGGCTGCATTATCCACGCCGGAGGCGGTGGTGGCTTCACGCACTGACTGACAGACTGCTTTGATGTGCAACCGACGACGACCAGCGGCAACATCATCACGCAGAGCATCATTTTCAGCTTTCGCATCAGCTAACTCCTTCGTGTATTTTGCATCGAGCGCAGCAACATCACGCTGACGCATCTGCATGTCAGTAATTGCCGCGTTCGCCAGCTTCAGTTCTCTGGCATTTTTGTCGCGCTGGGCTTTGTAGGTAATGGCGTTATCACGGTAATGATTAACAGCCCATGACAGGCAGACGATGATGCAGATAACCAGAGCGGAGATAATCGCGGTTACTCTGTTCATTGCTGACCCCACAAACAGATTTCACGCTCAATCTCACGACGAGTCATGAGACCTTTCCATTGCTTACCGCCAGCATATGTCCAGCGACGTAGCTGATCACATGCGCCTTTGATATCGCCCTGGTTTATTTTGCGAAGAAGCGTCGATGTTCTGAAATTGCCAGCACCCACGTTGTAAACGAATGAGTAAAGAGCGCCGCGCGTTGTTTCCGGTATATCGACTTCGATGTACGGGTTAATTTGTCTGGCGACAGTGGCAAGGTCTTTATTCAAGAGTGCTTTGCATTCTGCTTTGGTATACGTTTTACCGAGCATGATGTCTTTTCCTGTATGCCCGTGACATACAGTCCATACACCAACAATATCTTTGTATGGTATGTAGCTGACACCTTCCAGACCATCGTTACCACTTGGGCCAGTGATTAACACTGATGCTATAGCAATTGCTCCGCCACCAATAGCAGCAGCAACGGCTTTTCGTAATGATGGAGGCATTATTCACCTCTCGCAGCCTTGCGCTTATCTTCTTTAATCTTGAAATAAAGGTTTGTCAGGTACGTCAGCAGGCCAAATACCAGGCTACCCAGCACACCTATTGCTGCCCACTGTGAGGGCGTGACTTTATCGAGCAGCTGTAAAAACCAGTAACCGGCACTACCTGCTGAGGTGCCATAGGCGACACCCGTTGTTAACTTATCCATGGATTTCATAACCCCACCTCGCAGACAAAGCGGGTGTAAATTGAGGGAATACAACGTATCGCAAAAAAGCAGAAACGTAACAGACTCGGAGTCAGTGAATAACTCAGGTATTGGGTTATCAGCTAATATCGAGACTCAAAAAATGGAAAAACCCGCTCGACGGCGGGTTTAAGCTGTGTGACGAAGTAACCACTCTTAACAGCATAACCAATTTTTTACGTACGTAAACCACTAAATGATATTTGCGAGAATGCTACCGAGTATTGAAAACACCACTACAAATACATAAACAAATCTCAACAAATAACCAACAAATAATTTCCAGCGTTATTTTTAGCCGATTTAAATTGAACCTTCAAATTATAGGGCACTTATAAATAACAGCCATTAATATAAATTGGCTAATAGATTTATTTTTATTCAGCCAAGAGCCATGAATAGGATTCGATAGAAAAAGTTCAGATAAAAATAGAGATCTACTTCACAAATCAAATGAGAAACCAAAACTTACATCTTGAAATAATCACATTGATTAGATGAATATTTATCGCGCAGTGACATCATTTTTTAATAATAGTTCAAAAAAAAGGGCTCACGATGAAAAAATTAACAGTGGCAATTTCTGCTGTAGCTGCATCAGTACTGATGGCGATGTCTGCTCAGGCAGCTGAAATTTATAATAAAGACAGTAACAAGCTGGATCTGTACGGGAAAGTTAATGCTAAGCACTACTTCTCCTCTAATGATGCAGATGATGGTGATACTACTTATGCCCGTCTTGGCTTCAAAGGTGAAACCCAAATCAACGATCAACTGACTGGTTTCGGTCAGTGGGAATATGAATTCAAAGGCAACCGCGCTGAATCTCAAGGTTCCTCCAAAGATAAAACCCGTCTTGCCTTCGCTGGCCTGAAATTCGGTGACTACGGCTCCATCGATTATGGCCGTAACTACGGTGTAGCATACGATATTGGTGCATGGACCGACGTTCTGCCAGAATTCGGTGGCGATACCTGGACCCAAACAGATGTATTCATGACTGGTCGCACCACAGGTGTTGCAACTTATCGTAACAATGACTTCTTTGGTCTGGTTGATGGTCTGAACTTTGCTGCTCAGTATCAGGGTAAAAATGACCGTACTGACGTAACTCAAGCTAATGGTGATGGTTTCGGTTTCTCCACTACTTATGAGTATGAAGGTTTCGGCGTAGGTGCAACCTATGCTAAATCTGATCGCACTAATAATCAGGTTATCTACGGTAACAACAGCCTGAATGCATCTGGTCAAAATGCTGAAGTATGGGCAGCTGGTCTGAAATATGATGCGAACAACATCTATCTGGCTACTACCTATTCTGAAACCCAAAACATGACTGTTTTTGGTAAAAACCATATTGCCAACAAAGCACAAAACTTCGAAGTAGTTGCACAATATCAGTTCGACTTCGGTCTGCGTCCGTCCGTTGCTTATCTGCAATCTAAAGGGAAAGACTTGGGTGCTTGGGGTGATCAGGACCTGGTTGAATATATTGATGTAGGTGCAACCTATTACTTCAACAAAAATATGTCCACTTTTGTTGACTACAAAATCAACCTGATTGATAAGAGCGATTTCACGAAAGCATCTGGCGTTGCTACCGATGATATCGTTGCTGTAGGTATGGTTTACCAGTTCTAATTTGATTACTAAAACATATGTTGTGGGAGGCTTTGCCTCCCCAACATATAAGTGGCTCCCTCAAGCCACTTCCTTTAGAAGCACAACCTTGCTTCTAACTATATAAACCTTCTGTTATATATTACCCTTTATTTTTGGGGGCGTTTCAACGCCCCATTCTTAATAATTTTTAGTAAACAATTGGCATATTAATTAGAGTTATTAACAACGATATCCATCTCTAACCGGATATCTAATGCCATTAACATCCCTTCAATTATGCCCTCAGCCTTCTGTAACCTTTTCCCGATATAACCATCAGAGCAGCAATGCTTACCTGCCAGTGACATGAATGTCATACCGACTACATAATAATCTACTAATAAATCGTGCAAATCGCTGTTGTTCTTTTTCAGACGGGCCATGCACCCGCAAATGATCATCGCGTCATCGTCACAACATTGCGGGCGAGATTTTACTTTTGAAGTAATTAATCCCTTAAAACCGGCGGCAATGGACGACCAGGTCACATCTTCATGATTATTAGCCGCCCACGCTCCCCAACGCTCAAGAACCATCTGAATATCACGCATCAACTTACTCCACAAAAATCAGACCAGAACGCCAATTACAAGCAAAAATCAACGAAACAGTATTAGTTGATTGTTATCTCTGACTTCATACTCCTGCTCCTGTCAGGGTTTTGGCGTAATTCTTCAGTATTCGGTAATCGGTCAAAACAGAACCGGGGAAACGATATAAGCGCAGACGCCCCCAGCGGTGGCGAAGACGTTCTGCCATATAAAACTCAAACATCATTCATTCCCCATTTCGGTGATGGTCAGTTCCAGCCTCCCACCTTTGGTAACAGGCATCTTCACAACGCGGTAATCAACGACCTGAGCATCATCCAGCCAGAAACCTGCTTTAGTGAGTGCGTCAAAAGCGGCTTTTTGCAGATTATCCAGGTCACGGCGACGGCGATCCGGCATGTGGCACTCAATGCGGATTTTCACAGGCATAGCCAAGCCGATATCCAGCATTGCGTTTTTAATGATTCGGGCGACGTTATCGCGGTATGCCTGCCCCTCTGCGCTGACGTGCGTGCGCCCGCGATTATGGCGGTAATAGCGATTATTGCTCGGAGGCCAGGGTAATGTGATGCTGTAGGTATTCACGCCTTGATTACCCCCTCTTTCAGCCAGATAACCTGCGTTCTCGCCATACCTTCCAGCGCGCATTCTTTTGCGTACTCAGCATCGACAAAATGCGTGCGGCGGTCGATTTCGTCGTGACAGGCAGAACAGGCAATGGTGGCAATAAGGTCTGGCGGTTTAATACCGGTGCCACACAGTCCAGCCAGCCGGATATGTGCCAGTACAGACGTTTCAGGGTTGCCATTGCATACGCCAGGGATTCTTACCTGGCATTCGCGACCACGCGCTGCTTTTCTCAAATCAGCCATGATTCCTCCTTGCTGCCAGTCGCAACCATTTTTTATCAACCAGGCTGGCGGTATATCCGAGCAGTGTTGGTATTTCGGATGGTTTTAGCTCAGGCTTACGCTTACGACGATTTGGTACTCTGTAGATGTGTCCGTTCATGACACGAATAAGCGGTGTAGCCATTACGCCTCCTGCTTGTCGCGCAGCAGCTGGAACTCGCAGCTCTGCGGAATAGTCAGGTGGCAGCCAATATTCATCGCCCAGGCTTCAACCTTACACAGGAAGACATACATCTCTCCGGTATCAAGATCGGAGGTATGGCGTAACGACTGGATAGTAGTGATTTCGCCGGTTACGACATCAACCAGGTCCTTGGTTTCATAACCGAGGTATGTGTGTTTGAGAGCATCTTTTACCCATGCTGCGGTAGCGAACGATTTCCCCCTGCGGATAAGGTATTCACTGATTTCGCTGTACCACATGTGGCTAAGTGCATTCTGGGAAAGACTGCGTCTCTCGCGCCACGGTTTAAGCACCATGCGAAAGCACTTGCCGTCTTCCAAATAAGGCTGGAGCTGCTGACCGATAGCGGTGAAGTTACCGCGATGCAGTTTGATGCCGTCTTGTGGGAGGTTCACGCTTCACCTCCGCAGAGGTCAAACGCTGGATAAAGAAAATCGCAGGTGCATTTCTGCATCTGTGACGGGAGAAGATAGTTTAGATTGTATGTGCGCATAAACGTCCCCGTTTAGCGCAGAAGTCACCGGAGGAGTTCAAACTCCGGTGACTTAATTATGACAAGTTGATTATTGAAAATCAAAAGTCATTTAAACAATAATGATACCCAGCAAGAGATTTCTTATTTTAACTCATAGATCAGACAGTCAACGATTTCTAAACCATTTACCATAGAATTAGAAACGCGAACTTTACCATCGTTGACTCTAGCAAATCCTTTTAACATTTTATAAACAAAAGCTGAATCCCCCTTAGCCTCAATTGCTTCTAATGGTATCGGCTTATACTTTTTTGATATGCTATTTCTATTTATCTCACTGATTTTTCTATATATTTCCGCCGGCCCACGTTCTGAGAAGTCACTGATAACTAAAATATATCTCCAAGATAGATCTGGGTAATAAAACCACATTGCAGCATCAATAGTTAAATTCTGTAACTTGAGTTTTTTTAACAAAAATTGACCTGAGAATTCCATATCTTTTGTCAACTCTCTGCCGATTACCAGTGTGCTTTTACCCATTTCAAAACTCCAGAATTTTGGTCACCTACAGCATCAAACAATTGTTCGGCCATAGCTTTACTTATGTTATTGTCGTATCTAAATTGCTCGCTCCAGTCTTTAACGACCGACCAGTTAATCTCCAACGAAACATCATTTTTTGCGTCAGCAATCAAAATTTGATGTAAGTTGGCAATTTTGAGAAGTTGCGACAAATCATGAGTATATGAATCATTTACGACTTTTTTGTTTGGAAACTCATGTTGTAAAAATGACTTGGCAATACAGGCCTTCAATGCACATTCAACTGCATACCCACAAAGATAATATGCACCATGAAAAAAGCCATGATCAAGCAAGCATTTGGCCTCATTAAGCCTAGTGTCAGATAATGCTTCAAGGTCGTTTTTATTCATACAATTATAACTTGAATTATCCTAATTTTTATGATTATACCCTTATCAGGTATGATGTAGGAACTGAAAACAATATTGGATATCATTTTCGGTATTTCTCTGCAAATTCCAGCCCACAGGATCTCGGTGTACAATCTGTCGCTGATCGCGCAAATTTAGGGTCAATCACTTCATTTTTTGCATCAAACCCTCACTAACATCGAACGATTATAGTACAAGTAGTGTTCTTGACTTCTCATTAAACCGTCAGCATTCAATTAATTACAAAATACTAGCGGCATTTCTCTCCCGCAACTTTATTACAGCCGTTCAGAACGTAAATGCGTCAATACTCGACTCCACTTATCATCCTGCCACGGCCGGAATTTTACATGTGCCGTTTCTCTGGCAAGGATTGCCTGTGCCTTATTGAGTATCCGGGGATATTCTTGTTCGATTGAAGTGAAGCGACCGGCTTCGCGGTGTTCTGCTACCTGAAGAAGCGGAGTGACGTTTTGGCAAGCGGTTAACATTGTGTCACTTGCCCGCCATAACCAAGCAAGTGTGCAAAGTTCGTTATCAGTGAATTGTTTTGTGATTGGGGATTGTTGAATTTCTCGATCGAGAATATCCAGCACCCAGCGGCGGAATTCTTTGGCCACAGGAGTGCGGGCGAACATGGCGATCAGATGGGCGCCACGGAGGGAGAAAATGCGAGTCTTCTTACGATAATTTCCTGAGGTCGTTGATTCGACGACCTGAGACATTCCGTCAGTAAACTCATCAATATTTTTGTTGTAGATGTCGGTTACTGCTTTGGTGCTGGCATATTTTAATGCTGCCGCCAATTCTTTGCTGGTAAACCAGATCTGGTTGTTGTGATTTATAGGAGTGAATTTTACATCGCGGAATGCGAGCTGAGTGACCATAGCGATAATCTCGTTTTGAATTTGAGCTATCACCACCGACGACGCCAATCGACTGGTGGTGGACTGTGCAAGGTTGGCGTAACCGGTCAAAACGAAATCCGGCGCTTCCGAAGAAGCCCTCACACAGCCCACCATAATTTTTGTGTAGACGTGCACTGCGCATAAAAAAACCGCGAACGCGGTTATGCGTCGTTTTGATGTCCGGGACGCCAATCCCGTGTGCCGATTTTGCGGCAACGCACAGAATATAGCGCCGGATAAATAATGTCGTCAACCCTTGCATATGGGGGGCGCGATGATCACTACTACCACCATAATCGCTCCAACTGTTGCAACTACTTTAGGCTAAGACATCACGATTTCCATATCACCTTTAGCCGCCAGACAAACAGAGACTCCCTGTTCTTGGCTGCCAAAAACACCGAATGCAAAAAATCGCAGGTGTATTTCTGCATCTGTGGAGGGAGAAGAGAGTTTGGATTGTATGTGCGCATAAACGTCCCCGTTTAGCGCAGAAGTCACCGTAGTTGTTCATATTCTGATGACATGATAATTTCCTATTGAATAGAAAAAATTAACACGACTCATTCTTATGACTGGAAAAAGCAATCATGCTAATAATCATTGTTGTTCCAGTTCCAAATGCAGCGAAATAATCACCAATATTTTTTCTACCGGTTTCGACTTTGATGCTATATTCTGCTAACACCTAACTAACACTACGTTTCACACAGCAATTACATGGAAATAACATGACTATCAAAGCGACTGACATAGAGATTCTTCATCGTTATGCTGAAGGGGTAATGGAACGTTCTAACCATCATGCAAAAAATGTTGGTGCAGCCGCTCTTACATTGCTAGGAGGTGTTATCTGGAAAGCCCTGCCCGGATCAATCGAGATAAGAACGTATAACGGAAGTCTTGCAAATATGGTGTGGTGGCAAAGCGAAAGAACATTAAAAAATTATGCAATCTCATACAACCATAATTCATGTGAAATTGAAATGAGAGATGAATCAGTCAAAGGTGCTGTATTATTTAGCATTTCCAACGAAACCACTCCAGAAAAAATATTATCACAGCTTTCTGAGCTTTAATTAAAGGCGGTGCTAACACCGCCCATACCATTACTCCACATCTTACGCAACTTGATAATTATGCTCTATTAAATACCCACAATATTTCATCAATGCATGGGTCAGCTACAAAATGTTTACCGTGGTAATTCCTGTTTTCGCAACATCTCAAAAGAACAATAAACACTGTATTTCTTCAAGTAACGAAGAATCTTTCTTTGCCCGTCATACACTTGCTCCTTTCAGCCCAAACTTAGCTTTGATTTCTGCGATCTTCGCCAGAGCCTGTGCACGATTTAGAGGTCTACCGCCCATAACAGGAAGTTGTTTTACTGGTTCAGGTATCGTCTCACCACGGTTAATTCGCGCTGTCATACAGGTCAGTTCATCGGCAGCCTTGCGCCGTAATTCCGCGTCAGTCAGCGCATTGGCCCGCATGTTCTGGTACAGGTTGGTAACCAACCAGTAATGCGCGTTCGATTTCCACGGATAAGACTCTGCATCCGGATACAGGCCACGCTTCCGGCAATACTCGTAAACCATATCAACCAGCTCGCTGACGTTTGGCAGCCCGGCGTTAACGGATGCTTCTTCCCGGCACCATGCAACAAACTGCCCGGGTGATGGCAGAAATGGTCTATTCTGCCGACGGGCAACACGCATTCCGGCGCTCACCTGTTCCATCGTGGTGATCCCGTTTTCCCGGAAAGCCAGAACCCACTGGCGGCGGATTTCGTTCAGTTCGTTCTGGTCACGGTTAGCCAGGCTCGCCGGGAAAGTTGCCAGTAACTGGCTGAATACACCGTTGATTATCTGCGCTACCTGCTGTACCTGCGGCTTTTCGTCGTACTGTTCCGGCATGTTGTTGGCGATCCGACGCATCTGCTCACGGTCAAAGTTAATCATCTGTGCGGCGATGTTTTTCATAGATCCACCCCGTAAATCCAGTCTGTGTTTGTCAGGTCGAGTTTTGGTTTGCCGACTGTCACGCCAGCCTGTTGCTTGTTCCGGTTGATTTCGAGCTGGGTCCACTTGTCGCGGAGTTTGGCCGGACTCAGCACGTTACCGGACCAGAAGTTGTCCTGGCAGGCCCAGCGGAACAGTACACACATGTCGCGGTGGTTACGTCCATCACGTTCACGCATCAGACGGATATCGTTAGCCCACCCTGCAAAATTCGGTTTTCTGGCTGATGGCGCGATGGTCTTCACCATGTCAAACATCCACTCTGCGGCGGTCAGGTCTTCTGCTGTCCCCCACTTGCTGCCGCTCTGAATCGCAGCATCCGCTTTCACCACAGGAAGGTCGTTTTCTGGCAGGTCAGAGGATTCGCCAGAATTCTCGGACGAATAAGGTTTTATATTGTCTTTTGTTAGTTTGTCTTTTGTGTTTACCTGATTCGGGTAAGTGCCTTTACCTGATTTGGGTAAACTTTTCTTACCTGATTCAGGTAAATTTACCTCTTTCAGGTAAACTTTATTTTTCTTACCTGATTCGGGTAATGTTGACCATTCACTGACCACATTATTAATGCCGATATTCCGCCCGCTCTGAATAAAAATCCCACGCTTTACCAGAACACTTTTTGCAGCAGAACACTTGTGCGGCAATATCCCGGTCAACTCGGAAAGTTGCTCGTTGCTCACCCAGTCCAGTTTTTTATTAAAGCCATATGTTTTGCGCATGACAGCCAGGAAGACCAGAAGCTGGTGCTGTGTTAATCCGGCCAGCATTACAGCTTCCAGCAACTCATTTGCAATGCGCGTATAACCATCATCGAGATCTGCCACGCGCGGCTCCTTTTGTGCCGCATCCGGCACTGGAAAATTGAATATCTCAGCAGTGTTTGCCATAATTCCTCCCGCAATGAGTGTGTTACGATTTGCACCTGAAAGTCGGTTCTGTTCCAGCAGACCGGCTTTCGCCATTTCTGAACCTGTCATATCGCCCCCAGCATGGTAGTAACCATCGCCATCAATG
>OJJD01000753.1_pt1 | contig 10564 bp, 9 predicted proteins | sample 1596011 | NCBI WGS metagenome assembly OJJD01 (sample SAMEA4350113, study PRJEB24818) | metagenome | biome: human; feature: gut; material: faeces | place: Denmark | collected 2013-09 | reverse complement strand
GCTTTACAGATGGCATTTCCCAGTTCTACGTCAAATCCTTCCAGCTCCCCTGAGGCATTGCGGCTTTCAAACGGCGGATATTCCGCTTCCAGCCCGTATCGCAACTCGGTAGCAGCAAACGACGAGAATGAACACAGCAGTCCTATGCCGACAACTAACGCGCGTAATTTCATCTCAAATTCCTTAACGTGGTGTAACCCGACAAAGGGCCTGGGCACCTGCCCGTAACGTCGCCTCATCTTTCGCAAAAGAGAGACGGATCAGTTTATTGTCCGTGCCATCGGCATAAAACGCTGACAGCGGAATGGTGGCAACCCCGTACTCGACAATCAGCCTTTTCACCAACTCGCTGTCGCGCTCGTCGCTAAAGCCGCTGTAATCCGCAAGCAGGAAAAACGAACCGGCACTCGGAAGCAGCCTGAACGGTGAGTCGGCGAGCAAACTTTGCAGCAGATCGCGCTTGCGCTGATAAAACGCCGCCAGCGACAGCCAGGTTTGCGGATCGGTCATGTGTTCGGCAAACGCGTACTGCATCGGCGTATCGGCCGAGAACATTAAAAATTGATGGACCTTACATATTTCATCCATCAGCTCCGCGGGCGCCACACAATAACCCACGCGCCAGCCGGTGACGTGATAGGTTTTTCCGAAAGAAGAAATAATCACGCTGCGCTCCGCCAGTTGCGGGTGCGTCGCCATCCCGTGATGCGGTTCGCCATCAAAAACGACGTGCTCGTACACTTCGTCAGACAAAATGATGATGTCGGTGTGGCGCGTCAGCACTGCCAGCTGGTGCAGATCGGCGGCTGAAAACACCTGTCCGCTCGGGTTGTGCGGCGTATTGACGATGATCATACGCGTGCGTGGGGTAATAGCCGCGCGTACTTCATCCCAGTTCACGGCAAAATCCGGTACCGTCAGCTTAATAGCGATCGGCGTCGCCCCCTGCAGACGGACAATCGGCGCATAGCTGTCAAAGGAGGGCTCGAAATAGATCACCTCATCGCCAGGATGAACCAGCCCGCTGATGGCTGAGTAAAGCCCTTCGCTGGCGCTGGCGGTCACCAGTACCTCACTCGCCGGGTCATAGCGGGTGCCATAGAGCGTGGCAATTTTGTCCGCGATGCGCTCTCTGAGCGGTTGCAGCCCGGTCATGGAGGCATACTGGTTATGCCCTGACTCCATGGCGCGAGTGACGCCGGAGATAAGTTTTGGGTCGCAGGAAAAATTCGGCGCACCCTGAGAAAGGTTGATGGCGTTATGCCGGGCTGAAAGCTGGCCGATAACGGTAAAAATGGTGGTTCCTACATCGGGCAATTTGGAGCGGGTCTGCACCGGCGTTTTCAAAGTCATCCTCTGTCCCTTCTCGTGGTGAATGCATAACTATTCAAACAATAACTTGATTGCCGGGACAATCGAATTGTTGTCATAATAGCCATGACAAAAACGCATAGCTAAGGTGAGATATGTCGCGTCGTTCATTTCCGCTTAATGCCGTAGAGACGTTTATCGTGACCGCGCGTCACCTGAATCTTACCCATGCCGCGAAGGAGCTTTGTCTGACGCAGGGGGCGGTAAGCCGCAAAATTGCCTCGCTGGAAAGCTGGTTCGGCTTCCCGCTGTTCGAACGCCATGCTCGCGGCCTGCGTCTTTCTTCACAGGGAAGCGCCCTGCTGCCGGAACTGCAATCTGCGTTTGAGCACCTGCTTAACGTTGCTGAACAGGCGCGGACGCACCAGACCGTAATTCGACTGAAAGCGCCTACCTGCGCGATGCGCTGGCTGGTACCGCGTCTGTTACAGGTCGAGCGCGAACAGCCGGAACTCCAGATTGCGCTGACCACTACCACCGATCATAACGTCAATTTCAAAACCGAATCCTATGACGCGGCGATTGTGTTTGGAACGCACATGAGCGCCGGCGATCTGCTGTTCGAAGAGGCCTTAACCCCGGTGATGAGCCCGCTGCGGGCCGGTTCTGCGCTGGAAACACTCACCTTCCTGCACCCCACGCGGGACAAAACGGACTGGACGCTGTGGCTGGCGAAACAGCCGCGTCCGGCGCAAGCTATGCTCAAAAATCAACACTTTGAAACCATGGATCTGGCCATTACCGCCGCCATTCAGGGGCTGGGCATCGCCATTGTGGATGAAACGCTGGTGGAGGAGGACGTGCGCGCCGGACGGCTGATGCGGCCTTATGATACGAGCATAAAGACGGGGGCGAGCTACCGGCTGGTGTTACGCGACGCACCCGACCCGGAGAACGGGCTGGATGCGTTTCGTGCCTGTCTGCTCAGTCGAGGCTGACGTGGTGTTTCATTACCCGTTTGAAGAGGCTCATACGGGCACGCATAAAACGGTTTTCAAGCCTAAAACCTGCATGTTTATTCACACCGATGCGTAACAACACGTCCCGCCCTTTCCGGCAGGCGGGCCAGCGTGTGGGCCCCACCAGGCTATCGCGTGCTCCCGCATCCCGGGCGAAGCTCACCCAGTAGTCCGCCACCTGAGCGGCGAAGGCCAGATCGCGTTCGTTTACATACTGCCGCGAGGGTTCCACCTGCCCAAGGGTATCGAACACGTAGGGCACTTCGTTACCGTGCCAGGCGCCGTTGGTATACGTCGCGTGCTCCGCTTCGGCCACATAATCAAACCAGTATCGCCAGCACAGGCCGCCTGCCCGCTGCTGCGCCTGCATCACCACGTATCCCATGGTGGTAAAGGCCATGTCGCGGCAAACCTGCCTGCCGAGTTCCTCATCGCCCTTCACGCCCGGATAAAGCAGCTTGATCAGCCCCAGGCCAAAGCGCCGCTCGCGACGGAGCTTCTGGATCTGCCCGGCAAGATCGACCCCGAACACCGACATCACGCTGGCTTCGTCGCTGTTTGACCCAATCATCACCGGTACTGAATGCTGACGGGCAGCGAAAAAGACATCGAGCATGGCCTCAGGCAAAACGCAGTCACCCACGATGGGCGCAGGGGCGATATTCAGCGGCGAGATCAACGGCCAGAACGCCTCAGGCGGGATCGCGCGAAGCTGTTCCGCGGTGGCATTTTGCAGGCCAAAATGGGCAGCAATCGCTTCGCCTTTATGCATGGCCTGCTCGCGCGGGGTGTCGGGCAGCGTGTACCCGCTTTGCACAATGGCTTTATGGAACAGTCCTCCCGCAAGCGGAGAAGCCATCAGCGACAGCACGCTGCGCGCACCGGCCGACTCGCCAAATACGGTGATGTTCTCAGGATCGCCGCCGAACGCGGCAATGTTATCGCGCACCCATTCCAGGGCCTGGATCTGATCGAGCAGCGCAAAGTTATGCACCACGCGTTCTTCTTCCCCTTCCAGCGCCGGATGGGCAAAAAAGCCGAGGTGTCCGAGACGGTAATTAATTGTCACCACCACCGTGCCGCGCTTCGCCAGCGCCCTGCCGTTATACGGAGGCAGACCGCCAGCGCCGAGGGTAAATCCTCCGCCGTGCAGCCAGACCATCACCGGAAGCGGATCGGCGCGTACGACTGGCGACCAGACGTTAAGGTACAGGCAGTCTTCAGAGAACTGGCCAGGATCGCCGCCGCCCAGCTCCTGACAGCTTTCGCTGCTCTGCCAGCTGGAGGCGGAGAACGCCGTCGCCGGACGCACGCCATCCCAGCGTGCAGGGGGGCGTGGGGAGCGCCAGCGCCACGGGCCAACCGGCGGTGCCGCATAAGGAATGCCACACCACACATGGGTATCACCTTCAGTAGAACCAATTAGTGCGCCCTGGCGCGTTTCAACCACAGGGGCGGAGGGATTTTCCATACCAACCTTCTTTTTCCATCACACCCCTGCAGAGTAACGGTTTCAGAGCAAACCGCAACGCTGTTTGCTGCGCGCTTCCGCCTCCTCGTAAAGCGTAAACTCGTCGTACACCGCACAGCCGAGCGCGGCTTCGAAGGCATTGCGGCTGGCATTGCCGTGGCTGCGCGCCTGCGTTTCATTGCCAAGATTCGACTGGAAAATCCCCGCCGCGCTGACGGGCAGAAAATCCTCATAGGTGATCGGCTGCGCCACAACCCAGCCGCGTTCGATCAGCGGCTGCGGATCGTCGCCGGGACGAAACGCGTGGCGATGCGCCTCACCTGTCGGAGTCAGACGGTAGCGGAAATAAGCCAGCCCCTGACGGCGCAGGAACATTTCGCTGTCCGGGAAGGTGCTGAAGATCTCGCGCAGGTGAAGCTGATGGGTCAGGTTGTCTTTGCCGGTCCCGGCCTGATTTAACAGACGGTCGTACAGCTTGCGTCCTTTCGGCGTAAGGGCCACGCCCCGCTGTTCAATCTCACCGAAACGCGCGGTATGCGTACCCTTGTGTTCTCCCGCGAAAAGCACCGGCTCTTCCAGCGCCTTAAAGCTGGTCTGGCGCAGGAGGATCGGCACCTCGCGGCGCGGCGGGCCTTCAATCAGGATTTTCGGCTCAATGCCGTACTTCGGCATCAGTTCCTGTACCCGGTCGATATCCAGCGTGCGCGGCGTGAGATGGTTGATATGGCACCCCGGGAAACAGACCACGTCGGCTATCAGGCGATGTTCGTTACTAAGCGCCAGATAGGTTTCCTGATCGACCGTCGCATGGCGATGCCAGCGGAAGGTTTCTAAGGCTTCCTGCACAAATTCGCGCGCCTGTGCCTCGGTAAAGTGTCCCTGTACATCATGCAGGTCGATCAGGTCCAGGCAGCGCGGCGTAAAGATGTTGCGCCGGGAGAGGATCTCTGCCGCCCTTTCGCGCAGCGCAACGTTTTCAATCAGCTCCAGGCGCAGCAGCGAGGTAAAAATGCGAAACGGATTACGGCAGAGCGCCGCATCGTCAGTCGGACGAAACGCCGTCGAGTGGACGGGCACGCCCGCCTGGGAGAGATCGTAGTAGCTGACCGGGTACATGCCCATAATGGCGAAGATCCGGCGCAGGGTGGAAAGCTCCTGCGCGGTGCCAACGCGGATCGCACCGTGACGTTCAACATTCAGGCGCGCCAGTTCGTCTGCATTTGCCAGTTGTTCATGTAAAAGTGGGTTATTTTCCAGAACCGCCAGGTTAACGTCCGCCACCAGTTCCAGCAAGGTGCCGTACTGCGGAACTTCCTGCTGGTACATCGCCGACATAGCCTGCGAAAAGTGTTCCCGAATATCATCAGCCGTGATGGTGTTCGCCATGATGTCATGCCTCCAGTGAATACTACCTGGAGTGTAGAGAAGCCCGTTCTTTTCGTTGGGAAGAATTTACAAATTGTGATCCAGGCAGACGAGTGGTCAAAGCATGGGCGTTTTCGAAAAACAGTTGTAACTCAAACAGATCAAATGTTAAAAATATTTTGCTATCAGGTTATCAAATTCAAACAACTTAACTTGTCACCCGCGTCGCTCTGTTTTTAACATCGCCTATGGAAAAAAATGGTCTGTTCAGTCAGCGCATACGCTTGCGCCATTTGCATACATTTGTGGCCGTCGCTCAACAGGGAACGCTGGGGCGAGCGGCTGAAACCCTTAACCTTAGTCAGCCTGCACTATCCAAAACGCTGAACGAACTGGAACAGCTTACCGGAACCCGTCTGTTCGACCGCGGCCGTCTGGGCGCTCAGCTTACGCTCGTAGGCGAACAGTTCCTGACGCATGCCGTTAAAGTTCTTGATGCCCTCAATACCGCCGGTCAGGCCTTAAACCGTAAAGAAGAGCAGGCCAGCGACATCGTGCGCGTGGGGGCACTGCCAACGGCGGCGCTGGGCATATTGCCTGCGGCGATCGGCCAGTTCCACCGCCAGCAAAAGCACGCCACGCTTCAGGTCGCGACCATGAATAACACCATGCTGCTGGCGGGCCTGAAGTCAGGGGAGCTCGATCTGGGCATTGGCCGGATGTCCGATCCGGAACTGATGAGCGGCCTGAATTACGAGCTGCTGTTCCTGGAATCACTGAAGCTGGTCGTGCGTCCGAATCATCCCCTGCTGCAGGATACCGTCACCTTAAGCCGCGTAATGGAGTGGCCGGTGGTAGTTTCCCCGAAAGGAACGGTTCCGCGTCAGAATGCGGAAGCGTTGCTGCAAATGCAGGGCTGCACGCTGCCTTCAGGGTGTATTGAAACGCTCTCGGCGTCTCTTTCGCGCCAGCTGACGGTGGATTATGACTACGTGTGGTTTGTGCCGTCCGGCGCGGTGAAGGACGATCTGCGACGCGGCGTGCTCACCGCGCTGCCGGTAACCTCACCCGGCGCAGGAGAACCCATTGGGATCCTGACGCGGGTAGATGCCCCGCTCTCTGAAGGCGCCCAAACGCTGTTAAGCGCCATTCGTAAGTCAATGCCTCTCTGATCCTAAACGCAGAACCCGCCGCGAGGGCGGGTCTGTCTTACTCAGAACGTTTCCCAGTTATCACCTGAGACGGCCGCCGCCGGGGTTAAAGGCGCGGGTTTTGCTGCGGTTGCGGCGGCTGTAGTCCGTCCTGCGCGCGCCCCGTTGAGACGAAACGCGCCAACGGCTTCCGTCAGACGCGCGCCCTGCTCTTCCAGCGAGGCCGCCGCCGCAGAGGCTTCTTCCACCAGCGAGGCATTCTGCTGCGTCACCTTATCCATCTCGGAAATCGCCTGGCTCACCTGAACAATGCCGCGGCTCTGCTCATCAGACGCGGCCGCAATCTCCAGCATAATATCGGTGACGCGTTTAACCGCCTCGACGATCTCATTCATGGTATTGCCCGCCGCAACCACCTCCCCGGAACCCTGATCGATAAGCGACACCGATTCATTAATCAGGCTTTCAATCTCTTTCGCCGCGTTCGCGCTGCGGCTTGCCAGGGTGCGGACTTCACTCGCCACGACCGCAAAGCCGCGTCCCTGTTCACCCGCACGCGCCGCCTCGACCGCCGCATTGAGCGCGAGAATATTGGTCTGGAACGCGATGCTGTTAATCACGGCGGTAATTTCAGAGATCTTCTTCGAGCTGGTGGAAATATTACCCATGGTTTTCACCACGCCGGAGACCATCCGCCCCCCGCGGCTGGCCTTACCGGAGGCATCTTCTGCAAGTTTACTCGCATGATGCGCGTTATCGGCGTTTTGCTTCACCGTCGCGGTGAGCTGCTCCATGCTGGCCGCCGTCTGTTCGATGGCCGCCGCCTGCTGTTCGGTTCGGGATGAGAGATCGGTATTACCCGCGGAGATCTCGCTGGTTCCACGGTAAATCTCCTCCGCCCCCTGCCGCACCGTGCCCACGGTTGTCACCAGCGCGTGCTGCATTGTTTGCAGATCGCGCGTCAGGCGGCCAATTTCGCTGCGCCCGGTCGGTTCGTCCGGCATGGTCAAATCGCCTTTCGCGATATTTTCGATACGCGTAGCGGCTCGCTGGAGCGGGTTTATCACCGTACGGCGCAGCACCACAAAGGTGATCACCGCCAGCGCCAGCGCCAGGCCAAACGCGCCGAACATAAACATCAGCCCCAGCCGGGTGCGGGTGTGAGCCTGCGCCGTCAGCGCGTTGGCGCGTTCGGTGCGGATTTTTATCGCCTTCAGCAGCACCGCGTTATAGGCATCGTCCAGCGGACGCGCGGTCTCATTTTCATGGTTGATAATGGCTTCAAACATGCCGTTTTTGGCATATTTCAGCATCGGCTGCATACCGGCGATGTAGGCGTCATAGCGTGCTTTCAGATCGCCATCCAGCGCTTCATCAGCCTGAGTGCGAACGGTGCGCTTCATATAGGCGGCAAATCCATCCTGCGACTGCCTGATGCGGGTCTCAGCCTCAGCGATGTTTTGCTTCATCGCCTCCATCTCCGCGATGCGGCTCGCCGCCCCCGCGTGGATCATGTTGATACGGGCGGTGCGTAAATGGTTGGAACTGTTTGACAGACCGGTGCGCACCTGGATTTCTGCTGTGACATCCTGCTGATCGTTATCGGCCTGGAGCAGGAAATAGCCTGCCAGACCCGAGCTCAAGGCAAACAGGAGAATAATGCCACCGAGAATGGAGGAAAACAGCGGAACCAGCCGGATGTGATGCAAGAAACTCAGCTTGTGCTGCGCCTGCATCGATGTTGTGTTGTCCATGACCGTCGACTCTCTTATAGGTAAGATGCGTAAAAACACGCCTGTAAAAGAGTCATCGGCACAGCGGGGAATTAGATTACGCCTAAAAGCGCCAGACAGGTCACACTTTAGAGAAGATCAGGGAAGAAATGCCAGCGGGAAAAACCGCTGGCAGAATAATCAGTTGTCGCCGAAATGGATAACGGTGCGAATGGATTTTCCTTCGTGCATCAGATCGAAGGCTTCGTTGATCTGCTCCAGCGGCAGGCGATGCGTAATGAACGGATCAAGCTGAATTTTACCGACCATCGCATCTTCAACCATGCCCGGCAGCTGAGTACGGCCTTTCACGCCGCCAAATGCCGACCCGCGCCATACGCGCCCTGTCACCAGCTGGAAGGGACGGGTTTTAATCTCCTGACCCGCGCCGGCCACACCGATAATGATGCTCTCACCCCAGCCTTTGTGGCAGCACTCCAGCGCTGAGCGCATTACGTTGACGTTGCCGATACATTCGAAGCTGAAATCCGCGCCGCCGTCGGTCAGCTCAACGATCACGTCCTGAACCGGTTTGTCGTAGTCTTTCGGGTTGATGAAGTCGGTCGCACCCATCTCACCTGCGAGCTTAAATTTCTCCGGGTTGGTATCCACAGCAATGATACGCCCAGCTTTCGCCTGTACCGCGCCCTGGATGACCGCCAGACCGATCCCGCCCAGGCCGAACACCGCCACGGTATCACCCTCTTTCACTTTCGCCGTGTTATGCACCGCGCCGATACCGGTGGTGACACCGCAGCCGAGCAGACAGACTTTATCCAGCGGGGCCTGCGGATTCACTTTCGCCAGTGAGATCTCGGCGCACACCGTGTATTCGCTGAAGGTGCTGGTCCCCATGTAGTGATAGATTGGCTCGCCGTTATAGGAGAAGCGGGTTGTGCCGTCCGGCATAAGACCCTTGCCCTGCGTGGCGCGCACGGCCTGACAGAGGTTAGTTTTGCCAGATTTGCAGAACTTACACTCGCCGCACTCTGCGGTGTAGAGCGGGATCACATGGTCGCCGGGCTTCAGGCTGGTAACGCCTTCACCCACTTCCACCACTACACCGCCCCCTTCGTGGCCGAGCACCGCCGGGAATACGCCTTCCGGATCGTCACCGGACAGGGTAAACGCATCGGTATGGCAGACGCCGGTGTGAGTAATTTTGATCAGCACTTCGCCTTTCTTCGGCGGAGCAACATCAATTTCAACGATTTTCAGCGGCTGGCCTGGGCCGAACGCGACAGCTGCGCGAGATTTCATGATGTCTTTCCCTTGTTGTGAGGTGTGTGGGTTTATTTTAGATAAGAGCGCAGCAAATGGCCGACTTCCGCCATCCGCACTGCCCGCTGATCCGGGGTGGTCTCCCCCGTCACCAGCTCATCTTTGAGGTGAATTTCAACCATTTCACCCATCAGGCCATTGGCAGCACCGCGCACGGCGGCTATTTGCTGCAGAATGGCGAGACAGGGATCGCCCGACTCCAGGGCGCGTTCAAGGGCATCAACCTGGCCTCGAATGCGGCGGACGCGGGTCAGAATACGTTTTTTATCTTCGGGTGAATGCGGCATACGCCCTCCTTATACTATAGGGGGGTATGGTACCTTGTATGTTATTGCCCTGTAAACCACAAGATAGAGACGCTGCAATGAGCACATCGCCGGCAAGCAACAAAAGATATTTAGGGTTTATTCTGGCTGCTACGAATCCTATTTAGCTCGTAATGTTAAAATTCAGCACTTATATGGCACGATGTGAACAGAAATAACATTCTCGTCACCTAACATACTGCTACAAACAAAATGGTGGTGTTAATGATTGTACTAAAGAGCTTTTTATTCTTTGTTGGCGCGGCGGTCGCATGCGCGCTTATTATACTTTGTCTTTGGGTTGATATGCGGTTTGTCGGCCATGATATTCCGGAATTATCACTGACCGAAATTATGCAGGAAACGGTATTAGCGACTATCGTTTTTCTCCATTTTCGTCTGGCGAAAATGAACGAATCCATGCGTTACTGTAATATTCTGGTTGGCGGTTTTTTCCTGACGATGTTAATTCGTGAACTGGACGCGCTTTTTGACCTCATTTCTCATGGGAGTTGGGTGTGGTTCGCGCTGATTACCGCTCTGCTGGCTTTAATTCGCCCCGTTATGCATTTTCGCGCTACCCTGGAACAGCTGGCAAAATACACGCAATCCCCCTGGTACGGTATTCTGTTGAGCGGCCTGCTGGCCGTACTGGTCTTCTCCCGTCTCTTTGGAATGCAGGTGCTGTGGCACGCCATTCTGGAACATGGCTATATGCGTGTCGTGAAAAACGCCGTGGAGGAAGGTTCGGAATCGTTCGGCTATATGCTGTGCCTGGCCGCATCCCTTGGCTATTACATTACCTTTCGCGCTAACGCACGAGAGAAATAGTCTCTTCCCGCTACGTAGACAGAGACGGCGAGGGAAATATTTATCCACTCCATCCTTA
>OJJD01000751.1_pt1 | contig 10610 bp, 9 predicted proteins | sample 1596011 | NCBI WGS metagenome assembly OJJD01 (sample SAMEA4350113, study PRJEB24818) | metagenome | biome: human; feature: gut; material: faeces | place: Denmark | collected 2013-09 | reverse complement strand
TGAGGCAGCACCTGGCACGGCTGGGACGGAAGTCGCTGTCGTTCTCAAAATCGGTGGAGCTGCATGACAAAGTCATCGGGCATTATCTGAACATAAAACACTATCAATAAGTTGGAGTCATTACCTAGCGAACTGAATAATAAGAAGAGTATTCGTTATCAAATTTATTCTCGTTTGAGTGAGTTTATCGCTATTCGTCGCGGCGAGAGGGCGTTCCATCCGGATAGTCAGGCTGCTTTCGACGCAGTGGGTAAACAAATTCTTAAAATTATTCGTGTTGCTGAAAATGGCGAGCGAATTACAGCATTATTTAATTTTAGCAATAAAATGCAGACCGTTTATGAACAAACGCTTTCTGGTAAGGAATTATTATCAGGACAGGATATTAGCGGTACGGAGCTGATCCTCAATCCATGGCAGGTAATGTGGATTAAAGAAAACTAAAAAGGACCCTAAAATGAAAATGCCAAAAATTGTGCTGTTATCAGCACTGGTTTCGTGCGCCCTGTTATCAGGCTGTAAGGACGATAAAGCATCTCAGGTCACCATTGAGTTTATGCACTCGTCGGTAGAACAGGAGCGTCAGGCCGTTATCACGAAATTGATTGAAAAATTCGAAAAAGAGAACCCGACTATAACGGTGAAACAGGTACCCGTTGAGGAAGATGCCTATAACACCAAGGTTATTACTCTGGCCCGTACCGGTGCGCTACCGGAGGTGATAGAGATCAGTCATGACTACGCTAAAGTCATGGATAAAGAGCAGTTGCTGGATCGTGACGCCATCGGCCGTGCCGTCAAGGCGGTGGGCGAGGAGACATTTTACGACGGTATTTTACGCGTTGTTCGCACGGAAGATGGCAGCGCATGGACCGGGGTGCCGGTTAGCGCCTGGCTGTCCGGCGTCTGGTATCACAAAGATGCGCTCGCGGCAGCGGGGATCGAGGAACCGCACAACTGGGAACAACTGCTGAAAGCCAGTCAGGCGCTCAACGATCCGGCGAAAAAACATTACGGTATCGCGCTTCCAACCGCAGAAAGCGTTATGACGGAGCAGGCTTTCTCGCAATTTGCTTTGTCAGGAGGGGCCAACGTCTTTGATGCAAACGGCAGCGTGAAAATCGATACCCCTGAGATGTCGAAAGCGCTGGAGTTTTATAGGGCACTGGCCGCGAACACCATGCCGGGCTCGAACGATGTCATGGAGATCAAAGACGCCTTCATGAACGGTTCTGCGCCTATGGCCGTTTACTCTACCTATATCCTGCCCGCGGTCTTCAAAGATGGCAATCCGGCCAACCTGGGGTTCGTGGTCCCGACGGAAAAATCATCAGCCGTGTACGGCATGATCACTTCGTTGACGATCACTACCGGCCAGACCGAAGAGGAAACGCAGGCCGCCGAGAAATTTGTCACCTGGATGGAGCAGGCTCAGAACGCCTCTGATTGGGTCATGATGTCTCCGGGCGCCGCGCTACCGGTCAATAAACTCGTGGTGGGCACTGATTCCTGGAAAAACAACGACGTTATCAAGGCCTTTGGTCAACTGCCTTACGAGCTGATTGCGCAGTTCCCGAACGTCCAGGTGTTTGGTGCCGTGGGCGACAAGAACTTTACCCGCATGGGAGATGTTACCGGGTCCGGCATTATCAGTTCCATGGTGCATAACGTGACGGTGGGACAAAAAGATCTCAGTGCGACGTTAAGCAACAGCCAGAAGAAACTGACTGACCTGATATCACAACGATAGGAGCGCTTTGCGAAGGGAATTATGAAGACGTTGTTTTCTGGTCGTTCAGATATGCCTTTCGCCATGCTGCTGTTGGCCCCCAGCCTGATTTTGCTGGGGGGCCTGGTGGCCTGGCCAATGATTTCTAACATTGAAATCAGTTTTTTACGTTTACCGCTGAATCCGCGTATTGATGCGGTGTTCGTCGGTCTGGATAACTACATTCGCATCCTGGGCGATGCTGCGTTCTGGCACTCCCTGTGGATGACGTTCTGGTATACGGCGCTGGTGGTGATTGGCAGCACCGGACTGGGGCTGGCCGTAGCGATCTTCTTTAACCGTGAATTCCGCATGCGGAAAACGGCACGTTCACTGGTGATACTGTCCTATGTGACGCCGTCTATTTCACTGGTATTTGCCTGGAAATACATGTTCAACAACGGCTACGGAATTGTGAACTATCTTGGCGTTGATCTGCTGCATCTCTACGATCAGGCGCCGCTGTGGTTCGATAACCCTGGCAGCAGTTTTGTCCTGGTCGTGCTGTTCGCCATCTGGCGTTACTTCCCGTATGCCTTTATCTCGTTCCTCGCGATTCTACAGACCATTGATAAATCCTTGTACGAAGCGGCAGAGATGGACGGGGCGAATGCCTGGCAGCGTTTTCGTATCGTGACGTTGCCCGCCATCATGCCGGTGCTGGCCACGGTGGTCACGCTGCGCACCATCTGGATGTTCTACATGTTTGCGGATGTTTATCTGCTCACCACCAAGGTCGACATTCTGGGCGTATATCTCTACAAAACCGCCTTTGCGTTCAATGACCTGGGTAAAGCAGCCGCCATTTCCGTTGTGCTGTTTGTGATCATCTTCGCTGTCATTCTGCTGACCAGAAAAAGGGTAAACCTCAATGGCAACAAATAAACGCGTTCTGGGCCGTATCGGTTTTTATCTGGGACTGGCGGTATTCCTGATTATCACGCTGTTTCCGTTTTTTGTGATGCTGATGACATCGTTCAAAAGCGCGAAAGAGGCGATCTCACTGCACCCGACTATCCTGCCGCAGGAGTGGACGTTACAGCACTACATCGACATCTTTAACCCGCTGATTTTCCCGTTTGTGGATTATTTCCGTAACAGCATGGTGGTGTCGCTGACCTCCTCGGTCATTGCGGTGTTTCTCGGTACGCTGGGCGCTTATGCGTTATCCAAACTGCGCTTTAAAGGGCGCACGACGATCAATGCGAGCTTCTACACCGTCTATATGTTCTCCGGGATCCTGCTGGTAGTGCCGCTGTTCAAAATCATCACCGCGCTCGGCATTTATGACACCGAGCTGGCGCTGATCATCACCATGGTGACGCAGACGTTGCCGACTGCGGTCTTTATGCTGCGCAGCTATTTCGACACTATCCCGGATGAGATAGAAGAAGCCGCGATGATGGACGGCCTGAACCGCCTGCAAATCATCTTCCGCATCACCGTGCCGCTGGCGATCTCGGGTCTGGTGTCAGTCTTCGTTTACTGCTTCATGGTGGCGTGGAATGACTACCTGTTCGCCTCCATTTTCCTGTCCAGCGCCAGCAACTTCACGTTGCCGGTGGGGCTGAACACGCTCTTCAGTACGCCAGATTACATCTGGGGTCGCATGATGGCGGCATCGCTGGTGACGGCACTGCCCGTTGTCATTATGTATGCCCTGTCTGAACGTTTTATTAAAAGTGGTTTGACCGCCGGCGGCGTAAAGGGCTGAGGCGGCCGATTTTAACAAGGAGTGAGTCATGAAAAAATTAGTTGCGACAGCGCCTCGTGTAGCGGCGCTGGTGGAATACGAAGATCGTCCTGTTGCAGCACATGAAGTGAAGATTCGTGCCCGTTATGGCGCCCCGAAACACGGCACCGAAGTTGTGGATTTCCGCGCGGCAAGCCCGTTCATTGATGAAGAGTTTAACGCCGAGTGGCAGATGTTTACCCCACGTGAAGAGGGGTCAGCACGCGGCATCGAATTTGGTAAATTCCAGCTGGGAAACATGATCGTCGGCGAAATCATCGAATGTGGTGCGGACGTAACGGAATACCAGATCGGCGACAGCGTTTGCTGCTACGGCCCATTGCAGGAAACGGTCATCGTCAACGCGGTGAACAACTATAAGCTGCGCAAAATGCCGCAGGGCGCATCCTGGAAAAACGCTGTTTGTTACGATCCGGCTCAGTTCGCCATGAGCGGCGTGCGTGATGCTAACGTCCGCGTAGGGGATTTCGTTGTAGTTGTCGGGCTGGGCGCTATTGGCCAGATTGCGATTCAGCTGGCGAAAAAAGCTGGCGCGTCAGTGGTTATTGGTGTCGATCCTATTGAACATCGCTGTGAGATCGCCCGCCGTCACGGTGCAGACCACTGCCTGAACCCAATCGGTACCGATGTCGGTCTTGAAATTAAGAAACTGACCGGCAAGCAGGGCGCGGATGTGATCATCGAAACCAGCGGCTTTGCAGATGCGCTGCAATCTGCGCTGCGCGGACTCGCCTACGGCGGCACGATCTCTTACGTGGCTTTCGCCAAACCTTTTGCGGCAGGCTTCAACCTGGGCCGCGAAGCACACTTCAACAACGCGAAGATTGTCTTCTCCCGCGCATGCAGTGAACCCAACCCGGATTATCCACGCTGGAGTCGCAAGCGTATTGAAGAGACCTGCTGGGAATTGCTGATGAACGGTTATCTCAATTGTGAAGATCTGATCGACCCGGTCGTCACCTTCACCACCAGCCCGGAAAGCTACATGAAGTATGTCGATCAGCACCCGGAACTCAGTATCAAAATGGGCGTTACTTTTTAAGCTAAGGACAGCAAATCATGAAAATCGCAACACAAAACCAGGCCTTTTTCCCGACCACTATCATGGAAAAATTCAAATACATCAAAGCGATGGGATTTGATGGCTACGAAATAGATGGCCGGCTGCTGGTTGAACATCTTGACGAAGTAAAAGCCGCTATCAAAGCCACCGGTCTGCCGGTTACGACGGCGTGTGGCGGATACGATGGCTGGATCGGGGATTTCATCGAAGAACGCCGCCTGAACGGTCTCCAGCAGATTGAACGCATTCTGGAAGCGCTGGCAGAAGTGGGCGGCAAAGGGATTATCGTCCCGGCTGCCTGGGGGATGTTTACCTTCCGTCTGCCGCCAATGACTTCGCCACGTAGCCTGGATGGCGATCGCAAAGCGGTCAGCGCTTCCCTGCGCTGGCTGGATGAGGTAGCAGCGCGCACCGGTACTACCGTCTACCTGGAGCCGCTGAACCGCTATCAGGATCATATGATCAACACCCTGGCCGACGCGCGTCGTTATATCGAAGAGAACGGCCTGAAGCACGTGCAGATCATCGGTGATTTCTACCACATGAACATTGAAGAAGACTCACTGACGGAAGCGCTGCATCACAACCGCGACCTGCTGGGTCATGTGCACATTGCTGATAACCACCGCTATCAGCCGGGCAGCGGCAGCCTCGATTTCGCCAGCCTGTTCGGTCAGCTGCGTGCTGATAACTATCAGGGTTATGTGGTGTACGAGTGCCGGGTTCGTGCCGACGATCCGGCTCAAGCCTATCAGGACTCACTCAATTACCTGCGTGAATGCTAAGGATGACGAGCGTGATGAGTGCTTCTACACCTTTGCCTCTGCGCGTCGCCATCATTGGCGCCGGGCAGGTTGCAGACAAAGTGCATGCCTCGTATTACGCCACGCGCAGTGATGTTCAAATGGTGGCTGTCATGGACAGCCGCCTTGAGCAGGCACAGGCGTTCGCGGAGCGTTATGCCATTCCAACGGCATGGCAGGACGCTCACGAGATGTTGCAGAAAGTAAAACCGGATGTGGTGAGCGTCTGTTCGCCTAACCGGTTCCATTTTGAACATGTGATGACGGCTCTCGAAGCGGGTTGCCATGTGATGTGTGAAAAGCCGCCGGCAATGACGCCGGGACAGGCCGACCAGATGCGCATCGCGGCGCGCAAGGCAGGAAAAGTCCTTGCGTATGATTTTCATCATCGCTTTGCCCTGGACACCCAGCTCCTGCGCGATGCGGTAATGAACGGCACACTCGGTGAAATTTACTTCACTTCCGCGCAGGCGCTGCGTCGCTGCGGTGTGCCGGGGTGGGGCGTTTTCACCAATAAATCGCTCCAGGGCGGCGGGCCGCTTATCGATATCGGCATTCATATGCTGGATGCTGCGATGTACGTGTTGGGCTTCCCGGCTGTGAAGCGGGTAACCGCGCACAGCTTCCAGAGACTGGGGAACCGGAAACACACCGGTCAGTTTGGCGAATGGGATCCTACGCAGTTTACCGTGGAAGATGCCCTGTTTGGCACGATTGAATTCTGCAACGGCGGCGTTCTGCGTCTGGACACCTCCTTTGCGCTTAACATCCGCGAGCAGTCCATCATGAACGTCTCTTTCTGCGGTGAAAAGGCAGGCGCAACGCTGTTCCCGGCGCATATCTATAACGACGAAGCCGGTGTTTTAGAAACCCTTTTCCATCGTGAAGAGGCGGACGATCAGCGCCATCTGCGCAGTATGGATGCCTTCGTGCGTCATGTGCTGGGAGAGCACGTTATGATCGCTGACGCAGAACAGGGTCTGGTTATTCAACAGCTTGTTGCCGCGCTTTATGAATCAGCAGAAACAGGGGAAAGCGTGACATTATGCTGAACGTGTCTGTATTAAACGATCCGGGCTTTTGTCCTCACAGCCTGAACAAATATGCCTCTGTCATGACATGCGGGAATGGATACATGGGCATTCGCGCTACGCATGAAGAAGATTACACCCAGCAGACCAGAGGCATGTATCTCGCGGGGCTTTATCATTGCGCGGGTCGCAACGAGACTACTGAGCTGGTCAATCTGCCGGATATCACCGGTATTGATGTTGAGCTTGATGGCGTCAATTTCACGCTCCTGTCAGGCGAAATTCTTGAATGGCAGCGCGAGCTGGCCTTTGCTAACGGCGAACTGCATCGCAACGTTGTCTGGCGTGCACCCGACGGGAAACGTTATCGGCTGGAGAGCCGTCGTTTTGTTTCGCTGGACCAGTTGCCCTTAGTGGCAATGCAGTTCTCGATCACACCGCTTGATGGCGACGCTCAGGCCGTGCTGAAAACCGGCATAGATGCGACACAAACGAACAGCGGCAGACAGCATCTGGATGAAATCTCGGTCAGGATCTTTGACCAGCACTACATGCAGGGCGTGTATGAAACGCAGGACCGTGCATCTGAGGTTGTGGTTTCGGCGTATTGCCAGCTCTCGACGAAAAGCGACAGCTGTTTCACCGCCAAAAACCGCCGTCTCAGCGTGCATCATTCGCTGACGATTGCTAGAGGTGACACTGTCACGCTTGAGAAGATCGTCTGGGTGGCTCATCGTAGCGAGAAAGCGCTGTCGCAGGAGTCATTCGCGCGCAACGCGCTGGCCGATCTTAAAGTCTGTGCGGCAAGAGGTTATGAGGCGTTGCTTGAAAGCTCAGCGTATGCCTGGAAAGATGTCTGGCGCGACGCACGTGTGGAAGTGACTACCACAGAGCAACAGGATCATCTGGCGCTGGATTACGCCGTCTGGCATCTGACGACAATGACGCCTGCTCATGATGAGCGAAGCAGTATTGCGGCGAAAGGGCTGACGGGTGAGGGGTACAAGGGGCACGTCTTCTGGGATACCGAAATTTTCCTGCTGCCGTTCCATCTGTTTACCCGCCCGCAGATTGCCCGCAGCCTGCTACGCTATCGCTGGCTTAATCTGGCAGGCGCACGGGAAAAAGCGCGCCGTAACGGTTGGCCGGGTGCATTGTTCCCGTGGGAAAGTGCGGCCAGCGGACAGGAAGAGACGCCAGAATTCGCGGCCATTAACATCCGCACCGGGGTTCGCCAGAAGGTGGCTTCCGCACTCGCTGAACATCACATCGTGGCTGATATCGCCTGGGCCGTGGTCGCTTACTGGCAGGCAACACACGACGATGCCTTTATGCGCAATGAGGGGCTGACGCTACTGATGGAAACCGCTTCGTTCTGGATGGGACGCGCGACGGAAATCAATGGTCGTCTTGAGATCCATGACGTGATCGGACCGGATGAATACACCGAGCATGTCAACAACAACGCCTACACCAACTATCTGGCCTGGCACAACGTTGCCTGCGCGCGTCAGTTTATGGCGATGTTTGGCCGTGAAGATGCGCGTTTTATGGAGAATGCCGGGAAGTTCCTGGCGCGCCTGTGGCTGCCAGAGGCCGACGCAGACGGTGTGATCCCGCAGGATGATACCTTCATGGCAAAACCTGCCATCGATCTGAGCCGCTATAAAGCCAAAGCGGGTAAGCAAACCATTCTGCTTGATTACTCTCGCGCGGAAGTGAACGAGATGCAGATCCTGAAGCAGGCCGATGTGGTGATGCTTAACTACCTGCTGCCGGAACGGTTTACGCCGCAGCAATGTGCCGCCAATCTTGCGTTCTACGAGCCACGCACGATTCATGATTCATCCCTGAGTAAAGCCATTCACGGCATTGTGCTCGCACGCTGCGGTGACACCGAGGGGGCGTATGCCTTCTGGCGTGACGGTATCGCCATCGACCTGGGGGACGACCCACACAGCAGTGATGAGGGTATTCATGCCGCCGCCACCGATGCGATCTGGTTGGGCGCTATTCAGGGGTTTGCTGGCCTGCACATTAGCGAAGGGGAGCTGCATCTTGCACCGAAACTGCCTGTTCACTGGCAGAAACTCGCCTTCCCGCTGCGGTGGCGGGACGCAACAATGCACATTACCTGTGAAAATGACCAGTTAACCATTGAGACTACCGCACCTGTCACGTTGACGCTGTGGGGTAAAACGCTGCACGTATCAGGGCGAAAAGTCTGCGCGCATAAGGACTTTCTTGCACCTGTTAATGGGACCGCTACCACGGAGGGGCGCCATGACGCTTAACGCTGTTGTATTCGATCTGGACGGGGTGATCACCGATACCGCGCATCTTCACTTTCTGGCCTGGCGCGCCGTGGCGGAGGAGATTGGTATCACCTTCGATGAAGTATTTAACGAACAGCTGAAGGGAATAAGCCGTATGGACTCCCTCCAGCGCATTCTGAAACATGGCGGGAAAGAGGGGATGTTCAGTGACGAGCAGCGCCTGGCGCTGGCAACGAAAAAAAACGCGCTTTACGTCCAGTCGCTGGCATCACTGACGCAGGATTCGCTGCTCCCGGGTATTCGCGACGTGCTGGCGGATATTCGCGCCGCGAAGGTCAAAATTGGGCTGGCATCCGTATCGCTTAATGCCCCTGGGATTTTGCACGCGTTGGGTATTCATCAGGCTTTCGATTTTTGCGCCGATGCTTCGCGCATTTGCCGCTCAAAGCCGGACCCGGAGATCTTCCTTGCAGCCTGTAAAGGACTGAACGTGCGTCCTGAAGAGGCCATTGGTATCGAAGATGCCGCCGCAGGGGTAGATGCGATCAACGCCGCAGGAATGCTGTCGGTCGGGATTGGGCCTGGCCTGAACCATGCGGGATTACAACTTCATTCAACGCAGGAACTGACCTGGGAACGCCTGACGGCGTTCTGGGCATCCCGGGCGTATTGATAAGGAATTAATAATGGCTCAACTGTCTCTGAAACACATTCAGAAAATCTATGATAACCAGGTCCACGTGGTTAAGGATTTCAATCTCGAGATTGAAAATAAAGAATTTATCGTCTTCGTCGGTCCATCGGGCTGTGGGAAATCCACGACGCTGCGAATGATTGCCGGCCTTGAGGAGATCAGCGCAGGTGAACTGATTATTGACGGGGTTTGTATGAATGAAGTTCCCGCCAAGTCCCGTGATATCGCAATGGTCTTCCAGAACTATGCGCTCTATCCGCATATGACGGTCTACGACAACATGGCGTTTGGCCTGAAGATGCAAAAAATAGCACCTTCCATCATCGAAGAACGTGTTAGCTGGGCGGCCCAGATCCTGGGTTTACGCGACTATCTCCAGCGTAAACCTGGTGCATTGTCAGGTGGTCAGCGTCAGCGCGTGGCGTTAGGCAGGGCGATAGTGCGTGAAGCCGGGGTTTTCCTGATGGATGAACCGCTGTCAAACCTTGATGCCAAGCTTCGTGTGCAGATGCGCGCTGAAATCAGCAAGCTGCACCAGAAGCTCAACACCACCATGATTTACGTGACGCACGATCAGACGGAAGCCATGACGATGGCGACCCGTATTGTGATTTTAAAAGACGGCATCATTCAGCAGGTGGGCGCGCCGAAGCAGGTTTACAACGAGCCGGCGAATATGTTCGTTGCAGGCTTTATTGGTTCACCTGCGATGAACTTCATTCGTGGCGCGATCGACGACCGATACTTCGTGACGGAAACGCTGCGTCTGGAGATCCCGGAGGAGAAGCTGGCCGTACTGAATGCGCAAGGTTACCAGCGCAAAGCGGTCGTCTTTGGGATCCGTCCGGAAGACATTCTCACGCTACAGCGCAGCGGTGAAAACATCGCGGCGAAGATCAGCGTCGCTGAGCTGACTGGGGCAGAATTTATGCTTTATGCCAACGTGGGCGGGCATGAACTGGTTGTCCGTGCGGGAGCGGCGGATGATTACGTTGCAGGAGATAATATCGGCATCCAGTTCGATATGAGTAAGTGCCATTTCTTCGATGCTGATACTGAAGCAGCTATTAGATAAGAAAGGTATTCGCCGGAAATGAAAGTTTCCGGTTTTTTTGTATGTTAATTATAAAGGAATATTTTAATGAGTACTCTACTAAGAAGTGCTGCGCTCGTTTTGTGCGCAGGGGTAAGCTGCGCGCAAGCAACAGAGTCAACCAAACAG
>OJJD01000746.1_pt1 | contig 10644 bp, 14 predicted proteins | sample 1596011 | NCBI WGS metagenome assembly OJJD01 (sample SAMEA4350113, study PRJEB24818) | metagenome | biome: human; feature: gut; material: faeces | place: Denmark | collected 2013-09 | reverse complement strand
TAAGGGTTAAAGCGGATCACCTCTTCGCCAAGCCAGTCATTGATGTGCTTCATGGCCTCCATGACGGGCATCAGCTCGTTAATTGCGTAAACCCGCGCGGCCTTCTCCACATCACCAAACGCACTTTTTTCACCCGGCATCGCCCCCATCAGTTGCGGCGGGACACGGTGCGCAGCCAGCACATCATCACGGGATGCCGCCTTAACATTCATGAACTCATCCTTTGCGGTGATCTGCTGGAACGGCAAAATTTGCACCCCCTCTTTGCCCCCGTTGGGCGCATGAATGAGCACGTTTTTAAACGCACCGCCACCACGTGCACCCTGTAGCGTTTCTTTCAGAGAGTCCATGCTTTCGCGGTTTACCTGCGCTGCACCGATGTAGATGATGCACCCGGCGTGGGATCCGTTGTCGTAATACAGTTTTCTGAACATGTCCGCCGAATGAGACAGGCTGGCCGAGAGTAATGCGCCGAGATATTCCGGCATGCCGTAAATTTCCTGGTTAATGTCCGGATTCATCAGGTGGCACACTTTGCCAGGGCGAAACTGGAACGCGTCCTTGCCATCCTGCACATACCACCATGATTCAAGATCGCTTCCGCGTCGCATGTATTTCGCCAGTGCGTGCCGTAATTTAAGCGGTTCGCCGAGCATATTGCTTCGAAGCTCAAGGAATGCGTTACCGAACACAAACCAGTCCAGCGCCAGCGCCGAGAAATCCTGCCGGGAAAGCAGCGGGTGCGGGATGTAGCAACCGAGTAATACATTGCGCTTAAAGTAAAGCGCAGACTGATGCCAGGACGTTTGCCGGGCTGCTCTTGCCAGACCGTACCAGTCCACCGGGGTTTCATACCACCGCCCGTTATCAGCACAGTACATATTGTCCAGCAGGTCATGCCCGGTCAGGCGATAAGGACCATCAAATGTGAATGCACTGAGCGATGATTCTTTCCTGAGCGCATCAGCGAGATCAATGCGTGAACTCATGCGCACTTTTTTATTTTTTCTGCTCATCAGAACTCCATAACCGTGAAACGCTCGTTTTCTCCTTCGCCGCCAATTGGTTCGTTAATGACAGCAAGCATGGTTGCCCACGCAAGGTCGCCGTGGCTGATCCCCCTCGCGCGGTCCGTTTCGTAAGTGATAAAGCCGCCCGGTGTTTTCACCTTACGCACGGCGTTAAAGGCCGCGACCAGCTCGCGTTCGGCGCGATCGTATTCCCACCGCCCGGCACGCATTATTTGCAGCATTTTCAGTACAAGCGACCGTTTTGATGACAGCGTGAAGGTGTACGGAATAGCGGCAGGGAAAAACCGTTTCACTATCTGATAAACAGCCTCCCCGTTCCCGCCGTCACATCAATGCCGATGTGTTCCACGTTGTAGCGATACGTGAAATCTTCAATGACTCTGGCCTGTTCTTCAAACTCCAGCCCCTGAACGCGTCGCGTCTCCACCGTTCGAAAACGGCCACCAGGAACAGCCGGAGGAACCACCACGGACACAGCGCCGCTGTCGCCGTTACCACTGCTGCCGTTTGCGTCATACCCAATCCATACCGGACGATTCCCCATCGGGCGGGGAGCAAAAGGTTTCCAGTCTTTCCAGTCGTCGTATCCGTCAACACCGCAGCCAATCAGGATATTCAGGTTAAATGCCGATTCCCCTTCGCGGACAAACTCACACATATAGAGATTGAGGAACTCGTCTTCGGTGTTTTCATCACGAATTTCGTCGATATCGGTGTGTTTCCAGCCGTGATTAACCACATCTTCCAGCGTGACAATTTGCCGCCACGTCCGGTCAGGGCAGATAAGCCCGTTATGCAGTGTTTTCCAGTCCACAGAAAAACGCTGGCGTTTATGTGTGGCCTTTTTCTCGTTCCAGCGGTCGCCGTTCCAGTAGGCGTATGCTTCGTGCGTTTCGGTGGATGGCGTGGAGAAGTAGGTGCGCCGCAATCCGCTGAGGGTTTCCATAGCGCCAGCCACCTTGCGCAGTTCAGCAAAGCGACTGACCCAGAAAAATTCATCAAAATAAAAATTGCCCGTATAGGACTGCGCCGACGCAGCAGAAGTGCCGAGAAAATGCAGCTCTGCGCCGTTGGAGAGGATGATTTTATCGCCCCCTTTCAGCTCCACATCAACTTCAGCCGCAGCCTTCTGAATAATGCTTTTAAACTGGAACGCCTGACGACGCGACGCAGACAAAAAAATCTGGTTACGCTGGTAAGGTTGCGCCACATCGTCACGCAGCGCCATCAGCAGTGCTTCCTGTGCAAAATACCAGGTCGCCCCAATCTGTCGGGATTTCAGGATCATCCTGTTACGTATCCCGGCTTCCCTGCAAAGGGTCAGGGAGTCAAACCAGCCCCGCTGATGCCACTCCAGCCTGCTGATGATTTTTTCCCGCAGTGCGGCAATCTGTTCCGGCGTGAAATGATTCTTGAGCTTTTTCGCCCGGCCTTTCTTTCCTGTGGCCGTTGCATCCGGCTGGCCATCATGCAGTTTTTTAAGCTGCCGGGTCAGCAGGTCTATTTCCTTGAAGTCACCACCTGTTTTATTCTGTTTTTCAGTAAGCTGGATGAGGCGCGCATCGATGGACTGCGTGACACGCTGCACGGGTGGCGTTTCATCCCACTGGTCGCGTTTTTTCCACGCATAAATCGTGTTCGGGTTTATTCCCATCAGACGTGATATTTCTGCGGGCGGATAACCCTGCCAGTAAAGTTGCCGCGCACGCTGGCGCACAAAAGCGTCCTGAATCATTGCTCCCCCTGAGTAATTACAGGAAGATTACCCGCGCGCGAAACCGTTCTCCTTAACCCCCTGTTCTGGCCGTTTTCTTACAACAAAAGCCCTTTGTATCAGCCTGTTACGCTTTGCCATCATGACTGAAGAACCAGTCAGAGGGGCAAAAACTATGGCTAATGAAAAAAAGACATCCCGCAAAAAGTTTCGCGTGGCTGTCTCCGGATCAACTGTTGATGGCCGTGAAATCAGTCCGGTGCATCTGCGTGAAGCCGCCGAGAACTTCAACCCGGATGTTTACGCTGCCCGCGTGAACGTTGAGCACTATCTCTCGCCATGCCCGTCAAGCGAATTTTCCGCAATGGGCGATGTCACCGCACTGAGTACGGAAGACATTACGGAAGGTCCGCTGGCCGGACGTACTGCGCTGTATGCAGAAATCGAACCGACCGAGCGCATGAAGCAGCTTGTCGCTGACGGCAAGAAAATCTATTCCAGTATCGAACTGCACCCGCAGTTCTCCGTTAACGGGCGCGCCTATCTGGTCGGGCTGGCGATGACCGACACCCCGGCAAGCCTGGGCACTGAGCGCCTGAAATTCACGGCACAGCAACGTCAGGCGGTGATGACGTTCAACAGTATCCAGGGTGAAGCACCGCTTATCTCCGAAGCCATCGAGTCTGAAATCATCGAAATGGCAGAACAACGCCAGGAAGAAGGCACCCAGTGGTTTAACCGCGTAATGGGGATTATTGGTCGTGGCCGCAAAGCGGATGACGCCAGTTTCTCCCGTATTCAGGAAGCGCTGGAAGGCGTCGCAACGTCACAGGCCGACATTATCGACCGTTTTAATGTGCTGGAAACCCGCCATCAGCAGGACCGCCAGAAAATCACGTCACTGACCACAGAGCTGACAGCATTGAAGGAAAAACTGCGCACGCAGGACGGCGATCCGCAGAACCGCTTCACCGCAACGGGCGCAGCCTCCGACCAGCTGGCTGACTTCTGATAAGACAAAGGAGCAAATTTTTTATGAATCTGGTGATGTCAGATATTACCCGCAACAAGCTGGGTTGCTATATGGCGCAGCAGGCGTCGCTTAACAATATCCCGGTATCTGCACTGGTATCGCGATTTACCGTGGAACCCGCGGTGCAGCAGCGTTTTGAAAACGCCTCAAAGGAAAGTACCGAATTTACGAAAAGAATTAACGTGATCGGCGTGACCGACCAGAAAGGCGAAAAAATCCTCCTGGACACCACCGGGCCAATTGCGCGCACGAATAGCAGTTATGACGGCATCAAACGCCGTAACCCGAATAACGTGATCGATATGAAGTCTCGTCAGTACCAGTGCGAACAGGTGAACTACGATACCTTTATTTCGTACCCACAGCTTGATACCTGGGCGGCCCACAGCGATTTTCAGTCCCGTATCAGTACACAGATCGCCCGGCAGGTAGCGCTTGATCGCATCATGATTGGCTTTAACGGCACATCCCACGCCTACGAGTCTGATTTTCACACCAACAAGCTGCTTCAGGACGTTAACGTGGGCTGGCTGGAGCACATCAGAACCGATGCCAGCGAGCGCGTAATGAATGACGTGACGCTGACCTCCCGCAACATGGACAACACTGTGGCGCACGCGGGTAAGTATGCGAACCCTGATGCACTGGTACAGGACGCGCGCTCATCCCTGCTGGATGAATGGCACAAGGAAGCTGACGACCTCGTGGTGATTATGGGGCGCAACCTGTTTAACTCGCTGCGTCTGCCCGTGCTGAACAGCATCAGCGGCCAGAATCCCAATGCGGAATTACTTGCCGGGCAGCTCATCCTGTCATCGCGCACCATTGGCGGGCTGGGCGTGTTCCTTGCGCCGTTCTTCCCGGATGCAACGATGCTTATCACCTCGTTCAACAACCTGTCGATTTACTGGCAGAAAGGTTCAATGCGTCGCCTGATGAAAGACGAGCCGGAATACAACCGCATCGCCACCTACCAGTCCATCAATGACGCTTATGTCGTTGAAGACTATGGCAAGTGCGCGATGATCACTGGCCTGAAGTTCGCCGACAGCTAATCAACTCACGGCGGGCATCATGCCCGCCTGTAACGGAGAGAAAAAATGATTACTCCTGCACAGCAACACTGGCAGAACGTGATGGCACAGCGCGCAGGCCGGGCGAATGAAGGTGTGGACCACGCCGCGCGTACCGCGCATGAAGAGGTGCTGTATCGTCTGCGTCTGGCACAGGCCAGGCTAAAGGGCGTACAGGCCAGAAGCGCGAAAGCCGCCATCAAAAAAGAGTTGTTGCCGGACTTTTCCGGCTGGATTGAGGGAACGCTGGAGACTGACGGCGGGCAACAGGACGAAGTAATTGCCACGCTGATGGTGTGGGCGATTGACTGCGGCGATCTTCCGCTGGCGCTGCGTATTGGTGCATATGTGGTCCGTCACAACCTCATCATGCCGGATAACTTTGGCCGTACTGCTGCCACGGTACTGACCGAAGAAATCTGCAACCCGGTACTGACGCAGGCCGGGACGGATGCCGACGCGGATTTATCCGCCTTTATCGAACCACTGGACACACTTTGGGAAATTGTCGCCAACCAGGACATGCCGGACGAAGTGCGCGCCAAATTATGCAAGGCGTGTGCCTTTGCCCGTCGTGGCCTGACCGATGCAGACAACATGGCCTCATCACTGAAGCTGCTGCGCGAAGCGATGCACCTGAACCCGAACGCAGGTGTGAAACGCGAGATTGCAACCCTTTCCCGCGCCCTGAAAAAAGCCGATTCCGCAGCCGCACCAGAAGACGCCAGCGCACAGCAGACGCAGGACGAAAGCAGCAAAAGTAAAAAGACAACGCAGAAGCCTGCAACACGAAAAACCACCGCGTCGCAGAAGGCGAAGCGCGGTTAACGACTGACCCCGTCAGCGGGCGGCGTGCGCGGTGTTCCGGTTTGACTCCGTGACCGTTTACACCGCGCACCCACCGCCCGATTTTTTTTCAGGAGTGAACTCCATGAGTATGGTTGCCAGAACTGAACCAGGACCCGCAGAGGACGACATCACCGATACCGATGATGGCGACACTCGCATTTCAGCAGGTGCATTCTGGCCGGATATTGTGCTGCGCGAGCTGCGTCTGGCGGTACGACTGCCGGGCCGCGTGACCACCTCCCGCCTGCTGCATACCGCCACTGGGGCCGTGGCTCACGTTACCCGCGAACTGGAAGCGTGGCAGCAGGAACAGCAGGCGGCTGGCCATCAGACGCTGGCCGATGTTCCGGCACCCGTAATTAACGGAGAAAGCGTCAATCTCTGGCACTGGCGCAATGCTGTTTATACCGCCACACGTGCCCTGATTCTGGAGCGTTACCGCGATGCGGACACAACGGACAAGGGCGATCGCCGGGCGGACGCACTGGATATACAGACATCGGATTTGTGGCGCGATGTGAGCTGGGCCATCTCTGACATTCTGTGCCGCCCGCGAATCTTTGCGGAGTTGTGCTGATGAAAGTGAAGGCACTGGAAGACGACACCGTGGATTCGCTCTGTTTCCGGTACTACGGCACGACGCAGGGCGTCACCGAAAAGGTGCTGGATGCCAACCCCGGACTCTGTCAGCAGGTATTTCTGGACGCCGGGCAGGAAGTGGAGATGCCGGAGCCGGAGAAGAAGAAACGAGAAATGATTCAGTTGTGGGGGGAGTAGCAGTGAGCACCATTCAAACAGGGATCACAGAGCAGGTTATTGCGTGGCTCTTTGACCACCTGCCAACGGTGTATGCAGTAGGCGCGGCGGTCAGCATTTCCGCGCTGATGAGTCTTTATGACGGACGAACACTGGTTCAGACCGTAACGGGATCGCTGGCGTGCGGCGTTCTTGCCATGGCCGTGGCCGGGTCGTTGCGCTTCTTCGGGTTTCCTGAAGATGCCGTAACGTTTATCGGCGCATCAATCGGTTTTATGGGGGCAGAGAAAGTACGCGACAAGGTTATTGCGGCCTTTAATCGCAGGGTGAAGGAGAAGGAAGAATGAGCAACACATTTAAATTCAGCAGCCGGAGCGAAAAGAATTTGCAGGGCGTAAATCCTGATCTGGTGAAAGTGACCCGACGGGCACTGGAAATTTCGGAAGTGGATTTTGGTATCACCGAAGGATTGCGCAGCCGTTACCGCCAGAAGCAACTTGTGGCCACGGGTAAGAGCCATACCATAAACAGCCGCCACCTTACGGGGCATGCCGTGGATGTTGTGGCTTATGTCGGCAGCCAGGTGTCATGGGAATGGCCGCTGTACGAAAAAATCGCAGCAGCATTCAGACAGGCCAGCCAGGAACTGAATATTCCGGTGGAATGGGGCGGCGACTGGAAGACCCTGAAAGACGGACCGCATTTTCAGTTACCACACGGAGCCTATCCGGCATGAAGCTCTGGCCCACGCTTGGCGTCGCTTTCCTTCTGATTGCCGCATGGGGAACATCCATGCGTCTGTCGTGGTCGCTGGGCCGGGAGAACGCCAGAAACGAAGCGCAGACCAGCACCCTGAAAAGTACCGTCGACACACTGAATATCATCAGCGCCGGGGTACAGGATATGCAGCAGGTGCTGGCTCAACTCCGCGCGGAAAATCAGCAACGCAATCAGGACGGAGAGGTAAGACGTGAACAGCTACGCAACGATATTGCAAAAGATGAATGCGCCCACGCTTTGCCTGACGCTCGTTTTACTGACAGGTTGCGCAGGCACGCAGAACGCGCCACGGCCAGCGCCGTCAGTCCGGCTTATACCGCAGACGCTGACCATACCGGTAACGCCTCCCCCCTTCCCTGATACTCCCACATGGGGAAATCTCGGTATATGGGGCGACCGCCTTCTGGATGCACTGGAAACCTGTAACGCTGATAAACGGGCCATTGAATTACTGGAACAGCGCAGGCTGCAACGACTGAACAACGAGGATAACAACCATGCTGAAAACTGATTCCCTGCGTGAAGCCATGACCCGTTCATGCCGATGGTGTCAGGCTAACCCGGAAAAATTCACCATTTTCGTGGAGAGCGGCAACATTGAAACGACCGGAGAAACGCCCTCGTTTGTTTACCACTATCAGATGGTGATGTTTGTCATGGATTACGCCGGGGAGCTGGACGACCTCACGCTGCCGCTGCTGGCGTGGTTATCCGAAAATCAGCCACAGTTGTTGCTCAACCCTGAGCGTAATCAGGACATCAAATTCTCCGCCGTTATCAATGACGATGACAGCGCCGATCTCCTGTTTACGCTCCCCCTGCGGGAACGCGTTCGCATCACGCGCAGCAGTCAGGGCACACCGCAGGCAGAACACCTGCCGGAGCCAAAACCCCGCCTGCCATCTTCCGAAGGCGACTGGTCGCATGTATTCCAGGATGTGACGTGGGGTGAAAGCGATGGATAAGGCATTCACCCGCGTGGATGAAACCTTTGAGGCCATCCGCGACAGCCTGAATCAGCAGGCCATCAATAACATCGCCAGAAAGCTGGCACAGAATTTACGCCGCGCCCAGCAGGCGCGTATCCGGTCACAGAAAGCGCCGGACGGGACCGCGTGGACACCACGCAGACGCCGCGTAACCCGGATACAGGAACGCATTCGCTTTATCTGGAATAACGAAGCACGCACGCTGAAAAACTGGCATCACGACACGGGGAAATACGGGCGAACCATTACCGGGTGGGATGAGGATAAAAACAATATCCGCACGTTTTACCGGGATGACATCGACCGTTTTCTGGAAATACGCACCCGGCGCATCAACCAGGACAGCACAAAGCGCGTCCCCATGTTTGTAAAACTGCGCACCGCCCGCTACCTGAAAGCCCGTGCAGATACTTCCGGTGTGACGGTGGGTTACAGCGGCGTGGCCGCACGTATTGCCCGCGTTCATCAGTTCGGTGAGCGCGATCAGGTTGCGCCGGGCATTTTCACCGATTACCCGGTACGTGAGCTGCTGGGTATCAGCCAGGCAGATGAGCGCCTGATTTATAACACGGTGCTGGGCCGGATTGCGGAGGCTGTACGGTGAGCGCAGAACTCATGCGACTGCTGAGCAATATCATCCGCACCGGGATCATCTCTGAAGTTGATGAGAAGTCCTGGCGCGTGCGCGTTCGCAGCGGCGAACTGGAAACAGGCTGGCTGCGCTGGAACACCACGCGCGCGGGAGCCTTCAATGTGTGGCTGCCGCCATCACCAGGCGAACAGGTGGTAATTGCCTGCATTGGCGGCAACCCGGAAACCGCCATGATAATTGGCAGCCTGTGGAGTGATGCCAGTCCGGCCCCCGGCAAAAGCCTGAAAGAAATCGTGATCAGCGCGCCGGACGGCGCGGTGTTCCGCTACGACGCGGACGCAGGCGCACTGAGCGCCAGCGGCATGAAAACGGCCACTTTACAGGCATCCGTCAGCGTGAAACTGGACACGCCCGTCGTGGAATGCACAAACCTTCTGAGAACGGCGACGCTTGACGTCACAAAAGGAGGAAAGATGAGCGGCAATATCACGCACAGCGGCGGCAACTTCACCTCAAACGGCATCACAGTGCATACGCATAAACACGGTGGCGTGAAAGGCGGCAGCGATTCGACAGGAGGCCCGCAGTGACAACCCGCTACACAGGAATGAATCCGGACGGGACGGGAAACCTGAACGATATGGAGCACCTGAAACAGTCAGTCAGGGACATCCTGATCACCCCGCTGGCAAGCCGGGTTATGCGACGGGAATATGGCAGCCTTGTGCCTGATTTGATTGACGAACCCATGAATAACACAACTCGTCTGCAATGCATGAGTGCTGCCGTGATTGCGCTGACACGATGGGAACCCCGCATTGCCCTGGACGCCATCGACGTTGTCTGGAAGGCAGGAGGCCGCGCCGGGGTGACTCTGTCGGGCACTGTCATGCAGACCATGCAGAATGTTGAATTAACCATCACGCTGAGGGAGTAAATCATGCCTGCCGTTGACCTTTCCCAGTTACCGGAACCCGCCATCATCGCGGAGCCTGATTTTGAAGCAATTCTGGCTGACACAAAGGCCATGATGATTGCGTCCTATCCTGCCGAACAGCGTGAAGCCGTCTCCGCCGCGCTGGAGCTGGAATCGGAACCCCTGAACGTTATCGCTCAAACCATGTCTTTTCGTGAAATGCTGTTACGCCAGCGGGTTAACGAGGGCGCACGCGCCTGCATGTTAAGCCACGGTTCAGGGACAAACCTGGACAACCTCGCGGGCAATATGAACACAAAGCGCCTGGTTATCACTCCGGCAACGGATACCACCGACGCGGTGATGGAGAGCGACACCTCGCTGAGATTGCGGGCGCAGCGGGCGTACGACGGCCTGAGTGTTGCTGGCCCGTCAGGCGCATACGAGTATTTTGCACGCAGCGCCAGCGGTCTGGTGCGTGATGCGCGGGCCATCAGCCCGTCTCCGGCCTGTGTGACGGTTTCCATTCTGTCCACTGAAGGCGACGGCACAGCAACGGAGGCGTTGCTTAATACCGTTCGCGCCGTTCTGAATGCAGAGGATACCCGCCCGGTGACCGACCGCCTGACCGTACAGAGCGCCAGAATCGTGACATGGCGGCTGAATGCAAAACTGTACTTTTACCCCGGCCCGGAATCCGAACCTATTCTGGCCGCGGCTGAATCGTCGTTCAGGAAGTGGCTGGCTGAGCAGGGGCTTATCGGTCAGGACGTGGCGTTGTCCGCCATTGCTGCCGCACTGCATGTGCACGGTGTGCAACGCGTGGAGATAATCGAACCCACACAGAATATGGCCATCAGCGACATACAGGCGGCGCGCTGTGAGTCATTCACCATCAGCGAAGGTGGGCG
>OJJD01000745.1_pt1 | contig 10668 bp, 10 predicted proteins | sample 1596011 | NCBI WGS metagenome assembly OJJD01 (sample SAMEA4350113, study PRJEB24818) | metagenome | biome: human; feature: gut; material: faeces | place: Denmark | collected 2013-09 | reverse complement strand
TCGCCGGGGTGATGCTGGTGCTTCTGATCTCGGAAAAGGCGGGCGCGTCCCGTATGACGCTGGTGCTGGCGGGCGTGGCCATCTCCGGTATGTTCGGGGCGGGCATCGACGCGGTGCTCACGGTATTCCCGGACTCCCTCATCGGCTATTCGGATTTCCGCATCGGCGGCCTGGCCAACCTGTCCATGGGCAAGGTCGCGCCCGCGGCGTGGGTGATCCTTCTGTGCCTGGGGGCCGCGCTGGCGCTTGCAAACGAGATGGACGTGCTGGCGCTGGGCGCCGACACGGCCCGGAGCCTGGGCCTGCGGGTGCGCGGCGTGCGCGTGGCGCTGCTGGCGCTGGCGGCGGCGCTGGCAGGCGCGGCTGTAAGCTTTGCGGGCCTGCTGGGTTTTGTGGGGCTTGTTGCGCCGCATATGGTGCGGCGGCTGGTGGGCGGTGAAAGCAGGCGCCTGCTGGCGGGCTGCGCGCTGGGCGGCGCGGCGCTGCTCACCGTGTGCGACGTGGCCGCGCGCACGCTGTTCGCGCCGTACGAGCTGCCGGTGGGCGTCGTGCTCTCCCTCGCGGGCGGGCCGTTCTTCCTCTGGCTGCTGTTCCGCAAAGGGAGGGGACATCCATGATCGAGCTGCGTAAAATAAGCGCCGGGTACCGCGGAGAGCCGGTGCTGCGGGACGTGGACCTTGTGTTCCCCGCGGGCTGCGTGACGGTGCTGCTGGGGCCGAACGGCTGCGGCAAAAGCACGCTGCTGAAAACGGCGCTGGGGCTGCTGCCCGCGCTTTCGGGCGAGGTGCTGTACGACGGCGCGCCGCTGTCCGGCATGCCGCCCGAGCAGGTGGCGCGGCGCGCGGCGTATATGGCCCAGAGCCGCAATGTGCCCAGCATCGAGGCGCGGCGCATGGTGCTGCACGGGCGGTTCCCGTACCTGTCGTTCCCGCGGCGCTACCGCAAAAGCGACTATGCGGCCGTGCGGCGCGCGATGGAAAAGGCGGACGCGCTGGAGCTGGCGGACCGTCCGATGCAGGAGCTGAGCGGCGGCCAGCGGCAGAAGGTGTATCTGGCCATGGCGCTGGCCCAGGAGACGCCGGCCGTCTTTATGGACGAGCCTACTACTTTCCTCGACGTGCGCCACCAGATGGATGTGATGCGCACGGCGCGCGGCCTTGCGGACGGGGGAAAGGCCGTCGTGCTGGTGAGCCATGACCTGTGCCAGGCGCTGCGCACCGCCGACCGCGTGGCGCTGCTGGCGGACGGAAGGCTGTGCATGGCGGGCACGCCGGAGCAGGTGTACGCCGGCGGCGCGCTGGACCGGGTGTTCGGCGTGCGGGTGCGGCGCGTGCCCGTGGACGGCGGCTGGCAGTATTTTTGCGAATGAACCGGACAGGCGCGGGCCGGACGGCCGGTATCTCCGCCTGAATTTGTCGTGATGGGAGCGCAGTGTATGGCGTATTTTCCGATGTTTGTGGAGCTGGAGGGACGGCCCTGCCTGATCGTGGGCGGCGGCGCGGTCGCGCTGCGCAAGGCGCGCAAGCTGCTGCCCTATGGCCCGTGCCTGACGGTGGTCGCGCAGAGCTTTGTGCCGGAGCTGGAAGCACTGGAGGGAGCTGCGCTGTGCCGCCGGGCATTTCGCCCCCGGGACGTGGAGGGACAGGCGCTGGTGGTCGCCGCGACGGGCGACGGCGCGCTGAACCGGGAGATCGCCGCGCTGTGCCGGGCGCGGCGCATCCCTGTGAACGCGGTGGACGACAAGGACAACTGTACCTTCCTGTTCCCGGCGCTGGTGCGGCGCGGGCCGCTTTCCATCGGCATCTCCACAGGCGGGGCCAGCCCCACGGCCGCGGTATATGTAAAGGAAAAAATCGAAGCGGCGCTGCCCGGCGGCGACGGCTGGAACGGGATATTGGAATATCTGGCCGCCCGGCGCGCCCCTGTTCGGGCCTCGGTGCCGGACGAAACCGCCCGGGCGCGGCTGTTCGCGGCGCTGTTCGACGCATGTATGGAAAAGGGAAGGCCGCTGGAGCAGGCCGAATTCGACGCGCTGGCGGCGCGGATGGAAAGAGAGGGGCCGGGGAATGCATAAAAAGGGCTTTGTCTATCTGGTGGGCGCGGGCTGCGGCAGCGCCGACCTCATCACGGTGCGGGGGCTGCGTCTGCTGCAAAGCTGCGACGCGGTGGTTTACGACGACCTCATCGATCCGGCCTTGCTGGCGCAGGCCGCGCACGCGGAGCAGCATCCCGCAGGCAAGCGGTGCGGCAGGCATTCCATGCCGCAAAGCGAGATCAACAGCCTGCTGGTGCGGCTGGGCCAAAGCGGAAAGACCGTCGTGCGCCTGAAGGGCGGCGACCCGTTCGTGTTCGGCCGGGGCGGGGAGGAATTTCTGGCGCTGCAGGCGGCGGGCGTCCCCTGTGAGGAAGTGCCGGGGATTTCTTCGTGCATCGCGGTTCCGGCCGCAGCGGGCATTCCCGTCACACACCGGGGGGCAAGCCGCAGCTTCCATGTCATTACGGGCCACACGGCACAAACGGGCGACACGCTGCCGGAATCTCTGGAGGCGCTGGCGGCGCTGCACGGCACGCTTGTGTTTTTGATGGGGCTGAACAGCCTGGAACAGATCGCCGCGCGGCTGACGGCTGCGGGCAAGCCGCCGGAAACGCCCGCGGCAGTGGTGTCCGGCGGAAATGCACCGCACCCGGCCACGGTGCGCGGCACGCTTGCGGACATTGCCGAAAAGGCGCGCGCAGCCCGGGTGCAGGCGCCCGCCGTCATCGTGGTGGGCGCCGCCGCGGCGCTGGAGCTTTGCGCCCCGGCCGCGCCCGTGCTGCCGCTGGCAGGCGTGCGCGTGGGGCTGGTGGGAACGCCCGCCTTCACAGAACGGCTCGCCCGGCGTTTGGAAGCACTGGGCGCGGCCGCGGTTCCCTGCATGACGGCCCGGGTGCGGCCTTTGCCGCCCCAGCCGGGCTGGGAAAGGCTGGCGGACGGGCGCTCCTGCTGGGTGGTGCTGACGAGCCGCAACGGCGTCGGCTGCTTTTTTGACGCGCTTGCCGCGGCGCGCATCGACGTGCGCCGTCTGCACGCCTGCCGTTTTGCCGCCATCGGCCCGGCTACGGCGGAGGCGCTGGCACAGAGGGGCATCACGGCGGATCTGTGCCCGGAGCAGGCCACAGGCGCGGAACTGGCCCGTGCGCTGTGCGCCGCCGCCGGCCCCGGCGAAGAGATCCTGCTGTTTCGCGCCGCGGAAAGCAGCCCGGAGATGCGCGGCATCCTGACGGCTCAAGGCTTTTCGGTGCGGGAATATACGCTGTACAAAACGGAATATGCCGCGGCATCGCCCAATGCGGAGGCAGACTATCTGGCGTTTGCCAGCGCGGGCGGCGTGCGGGCATGGTTCTCCGCCTGCGGCGCGGCGCCGAAAGGCGCTGTGTGCGTGTGCATCGGCCCGGTGACGGCCCGCGCGCTGGCGCAGCAGACCGGTGCGCCGTTCCTGACGGCGGAGGACATCTCCGCAGAGGGCGTGGCCGAATGCATTCTGCGCGCACACCGGCACAAGAAAGCGCAGGAGGAGTAAAACGCCCCGCCGCACAGGCGGCAGGACAGGAGGCCTGAATTCATATGGGATGTATTATTCCCGGCTTGCGGGACCGTGATTTGAAGAAAACAGGGATAAGCCGATACGGGTTTATTTCCACAGCGGAGATCCTGTTCAGCGATGCGGTTCGGAAGATCTGCGAAAACGATACCTGCCGCTTGTACGGAAGAACCTGGGCGTGCCCTCCCGCGGTTGGAACGGTTGAACAGTGCAGGCAGCGGTGCCTCCGGTATGAAAAGGCGATGGTTTTTGACGCCGTATATCCTTTGACAGACCCTTTTGATTACGAAGGAATGACCGAAGGACACGGGGCGTTTAAAAAGCTGTGTGACAGGCTGTATATCCTTGTGAAAAACCAGCTTTCTTCATTCCTTCTTTTGTCCAATGAAGGCTGTAACAGATGTGAAGCCTGCACCTATCCGGAGGGTGCATGCAGAATGCCGGAAATGCTGTTTCCCTCTTTGGAAGGCTTCGGGATCGATGTTGCAAGCCTGGCGGCAAAAGCCGGCCTGACCTATAACGGCGGAGAAAATACAGTGACTCACTTTGGGATGCTGCTGTATTGATCTGGCACGTTTTTGCTTTCCGTCCGCCGGATACAAAAAACCTCCTGCCGGGAATCCCCTCGTAAGGAAGTTCCTTAGAAAATGCATGAATCAATGAAGTCCGTACCCTTTTCAGGGTGCGGACTTCTACTTTGGACTGCAGTGCCGCAATCCGATGCTCGTTATACCTGTGGACACGCTCACACCAGCACAGTCGCCATATGCTGCTTTTTCGATAAACGGAAAATTGTCCTATTCAAGCCATTGAATAAAAGCGGTTTTATCACTGCTGTTATACCCTGCGCTTCTATAAAACTTAAGTATTGACTCTTCCTTTGAACCGGTGAGCAGCATCATTTTATAACAATTTGCCATTTTGGCAATTTCTTTGGCATAATTCAAACATTCTGTTGCATACCCTCTGCCGCGGCAGTCTTTTCGGGTAACAACATTTTCTATAAAGGCGTACGGCCGGACATTTCTTGTTAAATTAGGAATTATTACGCAAACACAAGAGGATACGATTTTATTATCAGCCTCATTCACTATAATGTGATGATTTTTATCTTTTATAATCGTTTCCCATGTCGTTTTTAAATGTTCCGTCATTTCCGGTACAGACTTCTCGTGCAGACATAGATACAGATTCAACAATTTACTTAGCTCGTTTTCGTAAATTTCTCTAACCATACAGCACCTCTACAAAGTCTATACGTCCTTACAAAGTGTCCTCCCCCGGCAGGAGGTTTTTTGTAAGAAAGGCCTTTGCTGAGGGAAGGCGGCCCTCCCTCAAAAGACCATGTGCAGCGCGTTGGCAAGCACCTGTACGGATACATCGGTGTGCTCACCGCCGTACTCGCCGTCCAGCGTCCACTTTGTGGGCGTGGGGAAATGCACCGTTACGCTGTCCGCATGCAGCAGATGGATCAGCTCGTTGTTGAAATCCCGGGCCAGCAGCTTGGAGACGATGGTGTTCGCTTCCGCCACGCTTGTGGGCGCTTTGATGAGCAGCACCTCGAATTCGCCGTCGTCCAGTGTGGCTTCCACGCTTTTGTCCAGCGAAAAGCCGCCGATGGACGTTGTGTTGGAAATGGAGCAGAACAAAAATTCCTCCTCGAACACCTGGTCTCCAACCTCCACGCGGGCAGGATATTTTTCCCCGATGGGCAGGCGTTTGACGCCTTCAATGATGTAGGCAAGGTGCCCCATGGCGTTTTTCATGTTCTGGGGCGTTTCGTAGGAAACAGCGGAAAAGGCGCCGAAGGCGGCCACATAGCAGAACAGCTCACCGCCGAAATCCCCTGCGTCGATGGCATGCGGCCGGCCGTTGACCACGGCGTCCGCGGCGTCCTCGGGCGTTTTGGGCAGGCCGAGAGAGGCGGCGAAATCGTTGGTGCTGCCGCTTGGAATATAGCCCAGCAGAGGCGGCTGCTCCAGGCGCAGCAGGCCGTTCACCGTATGGTGCAGCGTGCCGTCGCCGCCGCAGCATACCACAATGTCGTAGCCCGCGCTTTCGGCCCCGGCCAGAATGTCCTCTGCGTTCAGCCCGTCCAGAATGGGATATACGGTCGTCTCGCAGCCGCCTGTGCAGAATTTTTGCAGCAGCATGTCCAGGTTGCGGGAGGTTTGCGCGCGCCCCGCGCTGGGGTTATAAAGAAGCAAAAGCTTTTTGCGGTCCATCATAAAAAATACCTGCTTTCCGGAAGATGATGCGGGCCATTGTTAGGATTGCCCGCCGGCGGGGCCGCCACACGGCGCGGCTTTAACAAAATTTCGTCCGCTGAAATTTTGCATGGTTCAATGTTCTCAAAGCCCATGCGCAAAAGCGCATCAGCGCACGAAGTGCGCGCAGCCGCGCAAGCGGCGGACTTGAAATTATTATACCACATCCGTCCGGTATGAATGTTACAAAACTGTGGCGGCCGCCGGCCCGCTCTGGCGCCGTTTTATATCCCGGCAGAGGGCTGCGCAGCTTCCTGCGCATGCAGAGCGTTCAGCGCGGCGCCTGCCCGCGCCGCCACCCAGAGCTGGGGCGCAAGCGCGCGGGCCTGCTCATACAGGGGAACGGCGCCGGCTGCATCGTTTTCCTCCAGAAGCAGTGCGCAAGCCAGATAATAGCTCGCCTGCGCCCGGAGGTAGCTGTTGGGAGCAAGCCCCAGCTCGGTGCGGAAATAGGCGGTGTGGCCGCCCGGCTCGCCCCGCTGCACGGCCATCATGTGCTCCAGGTCCAGCACAGCCTTGCTGAAATGCCCGAACAGCGCGTTGCCCGCCGGCAGCGTGCGAACTTCGTCACGCAGATATGCGAGCTGGCTGCGGGCCGCGGCGTAATCTTCCAGGCCGATGGCGATGCTGGCCTGGCGCGTATAAACGCTCAGGCGGAGCTGCTGCAGGTAGCTTTTGCTGCGGCGGGGCACGCGGTCCATCCCCATGCGGGACAGCGCCTCCAGCGCCTCGGGGCCGCGCCCCAGCGCCTGCAGGGCAAAGCTTTCATTCAATGCCAGGTTGGGCCGCGTGCTGCGGTTCTGCCAGCGTTGGCACCCGCGTATCTCGGCCAGAAACGCCGCGGCGTCGCAGCTCGTAAGAAAGCGCTGGTACGCCGCATTGAAGCGGCGCGTGCCCAGCACGCTGCAAATCACCGCCAGCAGCATCACACCCGCGAGCGTAAGCACCAGAAGCACGCCGAAAGCGGCCCAGTGCAAAAAAATACCGGCGATATAAAGTGAAAGCATCAGCAGACAGCCGATGGAATAGGCGGCCGTGTAGCGTCCGTAATAACCCATATACAAAATCAAACCTTTCTGCATGCGTGCGGATTTTGTCCTTTTGTGTTATTATAGTATAGCACACCGCGCGCCCCGGGCGGCGGTGTGGTTTTGTGAAAAATAGCCGCAGGCTGTTTTTTCGCCTTTCCGGCCGGTCTCTGGGCGGGAACGCCGGGATAGTTTTGCTGTGCAACAAGAAAATGGCCGTGGGCCGTTTTTACGGGCACAGGCGGGAAAGCGGCGGTCCGGGTGTGCGCACGCAGGGCGCGGCGCGGGAACAGGCGGACGCGGCCGAAAGGGAGAGACAGCAGATGAATGCAGATTTTTATTCCGAGAGCTTTACCGTAAAGGCGTATGAATGCGATGCCGAGGCCCGTATGACGCCGGGGGCCATCCTGCGGCGCGCCCAACAGATATCCACCGACCAGTGCGACCTGCTGGGCCTGACGAATGAGGTGTACGCGCGCACGCACACCGCGTTTTTGCTGGCGAAGCTGGCCGTGGAGTTTTATGCGCCCGTGCGCGCGGGGCAGTGCGTGACGCTGGCAACCAGGCCCAGCGCGCCCCAGCGCGCGGTGTATGGGCGCTACACCACACTGTGCGCGCAGGACGGCACGGTGCTGAGCGCAGTGGACAGCCGCTGGATCTTGGTGGATACACGGACGAAGCGCATCCTGCGCCGTCCGCCGGAGGACATGCCCATGCCGTTCGTCCAGCCGCCCGTATGCGAGCTGGATGTATCGCTGGTAAAAGGGGAGGCGCAGCCTGTGGCGGAGGAAACGGCCTTTTATACCCGCTGCGACCAGAACCGCCATATGAACAACACCTATTATGCGGATATCGTCTGCGACCATGTGCCTCTGGAGCGCATTGCCGCGCACGCGCCCGCGCGGCTCGCCGTCGTCTATCACAGTGAGGTGCCCATGGGCGCTTCCTTTACCCTGCTGCGCGCGCAGACAGGGGAGAACGGCTGGTATTTTGTAGGAACGGACGGGGAAAAGAAACACTTTGAGGCAAACCTGACGCTGACCGAGTGAGGGGGCGGCAGGCCTTCCCGGCGGCGGAACGCTTTTTCCGCAGCTGCTTTGCGGAGCGGCTGTGCCTTTTGCACCGGGGAACGCCCTTTTTGGCAAATTTTCGCCCAAAAACATACCAAATGTGTAAGAATTGTAAAAGTTAAAAAATAGTTACAATTTTTTTGAAAAACCTATTGACAGGTGATGTCAAAAGAGTTACAATTTGGTTGCAAGAAAGTTACAAAGCTCTTGCAAGTGCACTTTTTCATCGGGTGCAGGCCCTCTCCTCCTATCGTTGTTTTGGCTAGAAAGCAGCGGTCCTGGGTGCTGCACCAACCTTTTCAAACTCCATTTCACAAGGCAAAACGGCCCCGTATGCTGCATACGGGGCCGTTTTGTACCATTTGCCCACAATTCTCCCGGAAATAGAGGTTATTTTCTGTGCGCAGGACGCGCACTTTTGTGAAAAAACCTTTGCGGCACGCGGCCCTGTGTGCTATTATAATGGGTAAACAATTAAAAAGAAAAGGAGATCACTATGGCCACTTACTTCACGGAACCCTCCCGCACGTTTGGCGAATATCTGCTGGTGCCCGGCTATTCGTCGTCCGAGTGCATCCCCTCCGCCGTCAGCCTGAAGACCCCGCTGGTGAAATACCGCAAGGGGCAGGAGGATTGCCCGCTTTCCATGAACATCCCCATGGTATCGGCCATCATGCAGTCTGTGTCCAACGACACCATGGCCATCGCGCTCGCCAAGGAGGGCGGCGTTTCGTTCATCTACGGCTCGCAGTCCGTGGAGGACGAGGCGGCGATGGTCGCGCGTGTCAAAAGCTACAAAAAGGGCTTCATCGTCAGCGATTCCAACGTGCGCCCTGACGCCACGCTGGCCGATATCCTGGCCCTGAAGGAAAAAACGGGCCACTCCACCGTGGCCGTAACCGACGACGGCACGGCCAACGGGAAGCTGCTGGGCATCGTGGCAAGCCGGGATTACCGCATCTCCCGTATGAGCACGGACACCCCCGTGAGCGAGTTTATGACGCCGTTTGAAAAGCTTGTCGTGGCCGACGAGGACACCACCCTCAAGGAAGCGAACGACATCATCTGGGACAATAAAATCAACTCACTGCCCCTCATCGACAAGAACCAGCACCTGAAATGCATGGTGTTCCGCAAGGACTACGATTCCCACAAAGAGAACGTGAACGAGCTGCTGGACAAAAACAAGAGCTATATCGTGGGTGCGGGCATCAATACCCGCGATTACGCAGAGCGCGTGCCCGCGCTGGTGGAAGCGGGCGCGGACGTGCTGTGCATCGATTCCTCCGAGGGCTTTTCCGAGTGGCAGAGCCGCACCATCAGCTGGATCCGCGCCAAATACGGCGACAGCGTCAAGGTGGGCGCAGGCAATGTGGTGGACCGCGAGGGCTTCCGCTTTTTGGCACAGGCGGGCGCGGATTTCGTGAAGATCGGTATCGGCGGCGGTTCCATCTGCATCACCCGCGAGACCAAGGGCATCGGCCGCGGCCAGGCAACGGCTGTCATTGAAGTAGCCAAGGCCCGGGACGAGTATTTTAAGGAGACGGGCGTGTATGTGCCCATCTGCTCCGACGGCGGCATCGTGCACGATTACCACATCACGCTGGCGCTGGCCATGGGCGCGGACTTTGTGATGCTGGGCCGCTATTTCTCCCGCTTCGATGAAAGCCCCACGAACAAGCTGCGCATCAACGGCACATATGTGAAAGAGTATTGGGGCGAGGGCTCCAACCGCGCGCGCAACTGGCAGAGATACGACCTGGGCGGCGCGGGCAAGCTGAGCTTTGAAGAGGGCGTGGACAGCTACGTGCCGTATGCCGGCGCACTGAAGGACGGCGTGTATGTAACGCTTTCCAAGGTGCGCAGCACCATGTGCAACTGCGGCGCGCTCACCATCCCCGAGCTGCAGGAGAAGGCGCGTCTGACCGTGGTTTCCTCCACCAGCATCGTAGAGGGCGGCAGCCACGACGTCATCCTGAAAAACAAGGCCACCAGTGTGACGGAATAAGTTTTCTTTTTAATTTTGATTTTTTGGCTGGAAGGGCTCCCCGCGCACCCGCGTTTGCGGCGTGCGCGGGGAGCTTTTTCTTTTGGCATGTCCGCCTGCATTGACAGAGGCGGATGTGCTTGCTATTATTATGTCAGACGATATATCGCGACACATACGAATTGCGGAAGGGGGCGGCGCGCGATGTCCGGCGGACCAATGACGGAGGCCATGTATTATGTGCTGCTGGCGCTGCACCGTCCGGCGCACGGATATCAGCTGATGCAGCAGATCGCGCGGGCGTCCCGCGGGCGCGTGCAGATGGGCCCGGGCACGCTGTACGGTGTGCTGACGCGGATGGAAAAGGAAGGGCTGATCGTCCTGTCTGAAAACGACGGCCGCCGCAAGACCTATCTGCTCACAAACGCGGGGATGGAAGCCCTGCGCGCGGAATACAGCCGTCTGCGCGCCATGGTGCGCGACGGCGCATGGATCGGGGAGGGCGGAACGAATGAAAAAACGCAGCTATAAGCTGAGCCTGCCGCGCTGGGCCCTGGCCCAGCGGGGGAGCTGGTACGCCGAGCTTGCGGCGCGCGGCCTGCGGGTGCAGAAGGCGGGCGCAACGCTGACGCGCCGGCTGTTATACACATCTGACGCGGCCGACGAATAGAGAGGTGGAGGTTCGGCTGCGGGGAGCGACGATGAACAAAAAAACAGGAGAGAGGCGACGGCGGA
>OJJD01000743.1_pt1 | contig 10707 bp, 8 predicted proteins | sample 1596011 | NCBI WGS metagenome assembly OJJD01 (sample SAMEA4350113, study PRJEB24818) | metagenome | biome: human; feature: gut; material: faeces | place: Denmark | collected 2013-09 | reverse complement strand
TAGTGCTGGCCGGGGCGGTGCAGGACTTTATGGTGCTGTTTATCTCCTCGCGCCGTAATGGTTCGTCGCTGGGCGAGATGATCAAAGAGGAGATGGGCCGCGTGCCGGGCACGATCGCCCTCTTCGGCTGCTTCCTGATCATGATCATCATCCTGGCAGTGCTGGCCCTGATCGTGGTGAAAGCGCTGGCCGAAAGTCCGTGGGGCGTCTTCACCGTCTGCTCTACCGTGCCGATTGCGCTGTTTATGGGCATCTACATGCGCTTCCTGCGCCCTGGCCGCGTTGGCGAGGTGTCGGTCATCGGTATCGTGCTGCTGGTCGCCTCCATCTACTTCGGCGGTGTGATTGCGCACGACCCGTACTGGGGCCCGGCACTGACCTTTAAAGACACCACCATCACCTTCGCGCTGATCGGTTACGCGTTCATCTCAGCGCTGCTGCCGGTGTGGCTGATTCTGGCTCCGCGTGACTACCTGGCGACCTTCCTGAAAATCGGCGTGATCGTCGGGCTGGCAATCGGGATTGTGATCATCAACCCTGAACTGAAAATGCCGGCGGTGACGCAGTACATTGACGGTACCGGTCCGCTGTGGAAAGGTGCCCTGTTCCCGTTCCTGTTTATCACCATTGCCTGCGGTGCCGTGTCTGGCTTCCACGCACTGATCGCCTCCGGCACCACGCCGAAGCTGATGGCCAACGAAACCGACGCGCGCTTCATCGGTTACGGCGCGATGCTGATGGAATCCTTCGTGGCGATCATGGCGCTGGTTGCGGCGTCGATTATCGAGCCTGGCCTGTACTTCGCGATGAACACCCCACCAGCGGGTCTTGGCATCACCATGCCAAACCTGCATGAGATGGGCGGCGAAAATACCGCGCTGATCATGGCGCAGCTGAAAGACGCCAGCGCACACGCGGCGGCGACCGTCAGCTCCTGGGGCTTCGTGATTTCGCCTGAGCAGATTATGCAGACCGCGAAAGACATCGGCGAACCATCCGTGCTGAACCGCGCAGGTGGCGCACCGACGCTGGCGGTGGGTATCGCACACGTGTTCCACAAAGTGCTGCCGTGGGCGGACATGGGCTTCTGGTACCACTTCGGTATCCTGTTTGAAGCGCTGTTCATCCTCACCGCGCTGGATGCCGGTACGCGTGCAGGCCGCTTCATGTTGCAGGATCTGCTGGGTAACTTCGTGCCGTTCCTGAAGAAAACCGACTCTCTGGTAGCAGGTGTTCTGGGTACTGCGGGCTGCGTAGGCCTGTGGGGTTACCTGCTGTATCAGGGCGTTGTAGACCCCCTGGGCGGCGTGAAGAGCCTGTGGCCGCTGTTCGGCATCTCTAACCAGATGCTGGCGGCTGTGGCCCTGGTGCTGGGCACCGTTGTCCTGGTGAAGATGAAACGCACCAAATACATCTGGGTAACCGTGGTGCCTGCGCTGTGGCTGCTGCTCTGCACTACCTGGGCGCTGGGTCTGAAACTGTTCAGCACCAACCCGCAGCTGGAAGGCTTCTTCTTCATGGCTAACCAGTACAAAGAGAAGATTGCCGCAGGCGGCGCGGATCTGACTGCGCAGCAGATTGCCAACATGAACCATATCGTGGTGAACAACTACACCAACGCGGGTCTGAGCATTCTGTTCCTGGTGGTGGTGTACAGCATTATCTTCTACGGCATTAAAACCTGGATGAAAGTGCGTAATGCCGATGGCCGTACGGACAAAGAAACCCCGTACGTGCCGGTGCCGGAAGGCGGCGTGAAGACGTCTTCACACCATTAATAAAATGGCGGGTGGCGCTGCGCTGACCCGCCCTACAACGTTACTGTAGGCCCGGTAAGCGTAGCGCCACCGGGCTTTTTCTTATCAGGAAACGTTATGTTTGGTAACTTAGGCGAAGCAAAAAAATACCTCGGTCAGGCGGCGAAAATGCTGATTGGCATTCCGGACTATGACAACTACGTTGAGCATATGAAGACCAACCATCCCGATAAGCCGTACATGACCTACACTGAATTCTTCCGCGAGCGTCAGGAAGCGCGCTACGGCGGAAGTGGAGAAGGCGGCGTCCGCTGCTGCTAAAGGAGAAACCATGACCCCGATTGCCGTTACCCTGCTGACCGGTTTTCTCGGCGCCGGTAAAACCACCCTGCTGCGCCACATCCTGAATGAACAGCACGGCTTCAAAATCGCCGTCATTGAAAACGAATTTGGCGAAGTCTCCGTTGACGATCAGCTGATTGGCGACCGCGCCACGCAGATCAAAACCCTGACCAACGGCTGCATCTGCTGCACCCGCTCCAGTGAATTAGAAGACGCCCTGCTGGACCTGCTCGACAGCCGCGATCGCGGTGACATCGTCTTCGACCGTCTGGTGATCGAGTGCACCGGCATGGCCGACCCCGGCCCGATTATTCAGACCTTTTTCTCCCACGACATTCTGTGCCAGCGCTACCTGCTGGACGGCGTCGTCGCGCTGGTGGATGCGGTACACGCCGACGAGCAGATGAACCAGTTCACCATCGCCCAGTCTCAGATTGGCTACGCCGACCGCATTCTGCTGACCAAAACCGACGTGGCGGGTGAAAGCGAAAAACTGCGTGAGCGCCTGACGCGCATCAACTCGCGCGCACCCATTTATACCGTGACGCACGGCGATATCGACCTGTCTCAGCTGTTCAACACCAACGGCTTTATGCTGGAGGAGAACGTCACCGCGAAACCGCGCTTCCACTTTATGGCAGACAAGCAAAACGACGTAGCGTCCATTGTGGTGGAGCTGGACTACCCGGTGGACATCAGCGAGGTCTCGCGCGTGATGGAGAACCTGCTGCTGTCGTTTGCCGACAAGCTGCTGCGCTATAAAGGAATGCTGTGGATCGACGGCGAGCCGAACCGCCTGCTGTTCCAGGGCGTGCAGCGCCTGTACAGCGCCGACTGGGATCGTCCGTGGGGCGATGAACCGCCGCACAGCGTGATGGTGTTTATTGGAATACAGCTGCCGGAAGAGGAAATTCGGGCAGCGTTTGCGGGATTGAAAAAGTAAATCGTCGCTCCCCTTTAAACAGTAAAGGGGGCGTATTTCATTAGGGCAAAATGCGGGTTTCGCCCTTTCTGTTTGCAATATTGTCTGTTAATGTTCTTATCATGAATGAAATCATGCTTTGATTAATATTGGTTACAATATTAATTAATTGGATTCATATAATTTTCATGAATTGGTAGGCGTAATATGGCAATCATTATTCCCACGGTTAGCAGCTGTAGCGAGAAAATTACGGCAGGAGAAAAAAGACTGGCAAGGCTTCTGGAGGGTGGGCTCAGCGAACAATGTACCTGCTGGTATGATACCCGAATGGGAGACAAAGACGATCATCCTGATTTTGTGATTCTGGCCCCCGATAAAGGGCTGCTGTTTATAGAAGTGAAAGACTGGTATATCACAAAAATAAAATCGGCTAATAAAACCCATATTAATTATGAAACCAAAAATGGCATAGAGCCGTTGAAGAACCCACTCGAACAAGTTCGACAATATACCTTTCATATCATCAATAGCCTGAAAAAAGATCCCCTGCTTCGCCAGAAACAGGGAGAGCATGAGGGCGGTTTTATTATGCCGTATGGATACGGTGTTTATTTGAGCAACATCACTCGGGCACAGCTGGAAAAGAGTTTTACACCTGAGGAGTTGAATGAAATATTGCCCGCCAGCCAGGTGATATGCAAAGACGAACTCAACGAGTTTATGACTCGAGAACAAATCTCTGGCCGGCTCGAATCCCTTCTCAAACATCACTTTGTTCATAACACAACACCACAGCAGCTCGACCGCATCCGGTGGCATCTTTATCCCGATGTCCGCATTAACCCATCCGTTACGCGGGTTGACCTGGATAATTTTACTTTCCACACCCCTGATGTGGTATGCATGATGGACAGGAACCAGGAACAACTCGCCAGAAGTATGGGGGCGGGACACAGGGTAATTCATGGCGTGGCTGGTTCGGGCAAAACGCTCATTTTGCACCACCGATGTATTGAGCTTGCCAACAACATCGAAAACACCAAACCGATACTGGTGATTTGCTACAACATTACGCTGGCTAAAAAACTCAAAGCGCAGCTCGAACAGCATAGCCTCAGACTTCCCGTCGAAGTTATCCATTTCCACGCCTGGTGTTATCAGCAATTAAACGCGCATCGGCGTCTTCCCCCCAAGAGCAAAAACTTTATTGAGCTGATGGAAAATGCGCTGACGGTGGCATTTGAAGAGGGAGCGATCAAACCGGAGCAGTACAGCGCCGTTTTGATAGATGAAGGACACGATTTTAAACCGGAATGGCTAAGAATCCTCGCCAAAATGCCGGACAATAAAGATAGCTCCCTGCTGTTTCTGTACGATGACGCTCAGTCAATTTATCAGAAAAAGAAAGCTCTCGATTTTACCCTGTCCAGCGTCGATATAAAGGCTCAGGGCCGTACAACTATTTTGGATACCAATTATCGCAACACCCGGCAAATACTCCATTTTGCCAGCAGCGTAGCATTTAATTATCTCAATAATCACATAGAAGCTTCTCTCAAATACCAGCAGCCTGCCGCAGGTGGCCTGTCCGGGAAGTATCCCGCGCTGGCCAGCTTTGATAATCAGGACGAGGAGATTACGCGCGTCCTCGATTGGGTCACAGAGCAGCGACAGGAAGGTGTTGCGTGGTCAGAAATCGCCATACTGTGCCCCTCAACCTACAGCATTTCAGGCATGCTCGCGCCAAGGCTTGAAGCCCGCAAGATCCCATACCAGATGATTGTCTCCAGCGATGATAAAAAGCACTGGTCCCCGCAGAATGATTACCTCTGCGTCATGCCGCTGCCCAGCAGCAAGGGGCTTGAGTTTAATTCGGTCGCCATTATGGATGCGGCAAAGGAAAGGGACAGTGAAGATCTGAGTGACGATATCAAGCGCCTTTACGTCGGCATTACCCGCGCACGACAGAATCTTCTGGTGACAATGCACGGAACCGGAAGCCTGCGAGATCATCTGGTCGAGACCTGGGAAAAGAGCGTTAAGTCGATCTAACTATTCCGCGTTGAAAAGTATCTGCACCGAACAATCCCCTCTCCCCTGTGGGGAGAGGGCCAGGGTGAGGGGTAAAGCCCAATATTATTTCAACGCCTCCGGCAGCGTCACAATCCACAGCTCGCTGTCGGAATCCGGCTTCTTCAGTGGCTTGACGCTGAGGGTAGTTTCAACCGCTTTGTCATCCAGCGTCAGCTTGCCTTCCGCGTTCACCCGATAATCCTTGAGCTTCTTGCCCTCGGCCGGGTTGTGCATCGCCACCTTCACGCCAAAGTCGTTATCGTTCGCCACCGCCAGCGTTTTGTCGTCAATCAGCGCCAGCCCTTCGGCCTTTTCCTGCTGCCAGCCCAGCGCACGCAGATCGACCACCTGCGTTTTTTCCGCAAGTGTAATGCCGCGCTGCGCGAGCGTTTTCTCATCGTCAAATTCCGGGTATTCGCCCGGCTTGTCGAAGGCGGCCAGATCGCTCGCCTTGCTCAGATCCACCCTGTAGATGAGGTTACGCATTGCGTCGTTTTTATCTTCGCCCTGTTCAATCAGCAGGATAGTGTGGTTATCCAGCGCCACGATATCGCCGATTTTGGCGTCGCTGTTTTTGCTGTAGGCCGCGCTGTCGACAGGGTAGCCGTACATCGCGGTTTTTCCGGTCGCCGGATCGAAGCTGACCAGTCGCGTAAACAGCGCCTGCTTTTTGCTCTTCCCGTCGATATCCAACGTACTCTGGACAGCGGCGATAATACGTCCGTCCGGCATGCGGGTCAGGCCTTCAAATCCCCGGTTTGCCTGGCGCCATTTGATAACATTTGGCAGACCGCCCGCGATGGATTTCTCCCCTTCCGCCGCCTGTGGGCCGTGGATCGCGAGGATTTTCCCTTTACTGTCAATATTAATCAGGAACGGGCCATACTCATCGCACAGCCAGTAGCCGCCCTTCCCGTCCGGCGTGATGCCTTCCGTATCCAGCCCGCGGTTATCGCCTTTCAGCACTTTTAAGGTGTCGCTTAGCGCGATTTCATTGGTGGAACCAATCACGCCACTTTGCAGCGGCAGACCGTTGATTTCGCCTTTATCGTCATGCAAAGGACGCGCGTCCACGGCCTCCGCTTTACCGTTTTGCACGCGGATCGTCATTAGCAGCGGGGCGAAATCCGGGGTAACAAAGATTTTAGCGTCATTTTTCCCCATTTTTGGCGAATCCGCGTTAGGACCGCGATCGGTCACGGTCATAAACGTCAAGGCGTCGCCCTGCTTGCCCATAAACAGCAGGCCAGAGCCAATCCCCACAGGCAGCCCGTTCGGAAACGCGCTGGCAAACGCACCGCTGTATTTGACATGCGCGCCTTCGGGAAAACTGACGACGTAACGCTCCGCGGTTGGCTGTGCCGCCAGGCCAGAGAAAGAGAGCGCACAACCAATTAGCACAGGAATGATTTTTCTTTTCATAGTGTTAGCACCCAGTAAGTGAAGCCAACAACGTAATGAAGAAACGTGTCAGAAAAATGACATGGTGAAAGCGGTTCGGCACGACGGGGCGTATAGCCACCTCCAGAAATGTAAACCTGTGTCTTTATCTGTGACAACTGAAACACTTTTGGAAATTATTAGAAACTCAATTAATTCATCCTGAACTAATTTTTCCGACCCGTTCAGCGTACGTTTAATGAGAATCCTGAACCCTTCCTAAACGCGAATGCATTACGTATTGACTCCTTGCCGGGTCAACATTCGAACAACATTTAAAATTCAAAAACCAAACAAAAACAGCATAAAAACGTGACAAGCATCGCATTTGCAGAGATAAACAGCTCTTGTTAAGGTGCCCTCAGATTAATTTGATGACGAGGAAAAACTCATGAAAAAGCTCAACGTTCTCCTTCTTTCCGCTCTGACTGCCGTATCGGGCTCCGCACTGGCCATGGGCGGCAGCATTGAGCAGGGTAAAAACTTTACCAACCTGAATGTGGAAATGGGGAAATCAACCTCCGGTCTGTACACCGAAGGTAGCTGGCTGAAAAACACAGATGACGGCACCACAACCGGTGGCGTAGGTGCAGGCTACAACTTTGAAGTCGGCCCGGTGATGCTGAACGCAGGCGCTAAGGCCCTCTACGTTGGCCCGAAAAAAGGCGATAACGGCGTGGCGTTCCCGGTCGGCGGCGGTGTGAACGTTGCCCTGACCGACAGCATCAGGGTGTTCGGTGAAGGCTACGTTGCGCCAGACGGCCTGAACAACAGCGTGAAAAACTACGTTGAAGCGAACGGTGGCGTAAGCTGGACGCCAGTGAAGCCGGTGACGCTGAAGGTGGGTTATCGTCACGTGAGCGTTGATGGTAAAGACGGTCGTCCTAACCACACGCTGATTGACGGCGCATATGTTGGCGGTGGCGTGTCCTTCTAAGCCTGTTTGCCCGTTTCGCCCGGCGGCGCTACGCTTGCACGGGCCTACAATGAAAGGTGCAATTTATGAATATTATTGCACCTTGTAGGCCGGGTAAGCGCAGCGCCACCCGGCAAAAAAGGCGATGAGACTGTTAATAAAAAAACCTGCCGGATGGCAGGTTTTTTTATGTCCGACATTACTTGCGAACGACCACCAGCTTCTGGTTCACAAACTCTTTGATCCCCAGGTCCGACAGCTCGCGTCCGTAACCCGAACGTTTTACGCCGCCGAACGGCAGTTCTGCCGCCGTATCGGTGAGCCAGTTGATGTACACCATCCCGGTCTCAATACGCGATGCCATCTTCTTCGCGCGCTCAATATCCTGGCTGAACACCGCTCCGCCCAGGCCGTAGTGGGAGTCGTTCGCCAGCGCGACCGCCTCGTCGTCGTTTTTCACCACGTAAATCTGCGCTACCGGGCCAAAGAACTCTTCGAAGTACGCCGGGTTGTCGCGTGAGATGTTGGTCAGGATGGTCGGCTCAAAGAAGCTCCCGTCTCGCTGCACAGGTTTGCCGCCATAGTGCAGCGTAGCGCCGTTTTTCACCGCCTCGTTAACCTGTTTGGTCAACGTGTCGAGCGCGTCTTTAGAGGACAGCGGCCCCAGCGTGGTGCTTTCGTCCAGCGGATCGCCAATCTTCACCTGCTTAAATGCCTCGGTGAATTTGCTCAGGAAGGCATCGGCAATCTTTTCATGCAGGATAAAGCGCTTCGCCGCGGTACAGACCTGCCCGGCGTTGTTGAGCCGCGCGTTAACGCCGATCTTCACCGCCTTATCCAGGTCCGCATCGTCGAGCACCACGAATACGTCGTTACCGCCAAGCTCCAGCGTGGATTTCTTAATGTGCTTCGCCGCCTGGGCCGCTACCACGCTGCCCGCTTTTTCTGAACCGGTTAGCGCCGCGCCCTGTACGCGATCGTCAGCGATGATGTTCGCCACCTGATCGGACGAGATAAACAGGTTGGTCCACGCCCCTTCCGGCGCGCCCGCCTCACGCACCAGATGGGCGAAGGTTTCCGCACAGTGCGGCACAATGCTGGCGTGTTTAGCGATGACAGGGTTACCCGCCGCCAGGTTTGGCGCCAGAACGCGCATCAGCTGATAGTACGGGAAGTTCCATGGTTCGACGGCCATCAGCACGCCGATGGGGTGATGTTCAACCCATGCTTCCCCGAGTTCAGAGTCATACTTCACCGGGGTCAGGAACTGCTTCGCGTTGTCCGCATAGTAGCGGGCGATTTGCGCGCACAGCTTCACCTCGCCGCGGCTCTGTTCGATGAGCTTACCCATCTCCTGGCTGGCGATTTTCGCCAGCTCCTCCACGCGTTCGTCGATCAGGTCCGCCAGCTTATGCAGTACCGGCAGGCGCTGGCTTATGTCGCTTTTCGCCCAGTCGGAGTGATAGAGCGCATCGGCTGCCTTCAGCGCCGCTTCAACATCTGCGTCAGTGTGGGAGGGATATTCTTTGATGAGCTGGTTAGTGGCAGGATTTACTGTCTGATAAGCCATATCGAATCTCCATGTTTTACCGCTTAGGGTATTAAGGGTAGTCAACATGACTGGCTATGGACGTAAAGTTGGGTATATCCGGAAGGTTCTGAGTAAAGCGATGCCATACCGTGGCTGGCGTGGTATAAAAAACCTTCAGAAGGAGTTGATATGACCGATACCCGCCACATCCGTCAGACCTTTCACCGCGCCTCGGGCCTTGAACTACGCAGCACGTGGCAGAGCATGCAGGCGTACAAACGCCATTGCCACCCTCAGCTCTCCATCGGCGCAATTGTGGAAGGCCAGACATGCTGCGTATGTAATGGCAGAGAATACATCCTCCAGCCCGGGGACCTGATTGTGATCCCGGCTTATGTCCCACACAGCTGCAACCCTGTTGCCGGGCAGCCGCGTAGTTATCATATGCTTTATATCGATACGGACCTTCCCCTTGCGGTTCAGGTGATTAGCAACGCTACGCTGTTTATGTATTACCGGGAAGTTGTTGAGAGGATGTCCCCTGCGTCCGTGGACAAGCTGCTTGCTGCCCTTCCCCATTGCATGGATGAGGCAGAAAAGCCTGGATCAACCAGCCAGCAGGTTCAGCAGGCATTTCTTTCCAGTCTTTCCAGCCCGCCTTCCCTCGACGCACTTGCGCAACGATTCTCGCTGCGAAAGGAGACGCTGATCCGTACCTTCAAGAAGGACACGGGCCTGACGCCTGGCAGCTTCCTCAATATCTCCCGCGTTGAGTACGCCAAAGCGCGGCTGCGTGCCGGGGATGATATCGCCGATGTCGGCTACCAGAGCGGGTTTGCCGACCAGAGCCATTTTCATAAGACCTTTGTGCGCTACACCGCCGCCACACCGCGCCAGTACGCTACGGGCCGATCAATATCAGACAATAAATAGGTTCTGTGTTTTCGTAGTCTGGCCCCAGTTTTGCATTCTGAGGTCGCTATGGAACTGTTCTTCCCTTCCGCTTTTCTCGCCCTGGCGCTGGCGCATTTTGTTGCCCTGTTAAGCCCGGGCCCGGATTTTTTCCTGCTGATGGGCTACGCCGCCCGCTACCGACTGCGCGGCAGCGCCGGATTGTGCATCGGGATAGCGGCAGGAAATGGGCTTTACATTTTGCTGGTCATTATGGGATGGAGCGCGCTGCGTCAGTTCGCGTGGCTGTTCACGTTGATTGAATTATCCGGCGCACTGTATTTGCTCTGGATCGGCTCGCATCTTGTACGCAGCCGACCGCAGACGCTGGCGCTAAATGAAACACATGAGCGCTGCCCCTCGCTGCGTAAGCAGATCCTGCTGGGGCTGGGTTCGGCGCTGTTGAATCCCAAAAACGCGTTGTTCTACCTGGCGCTGATGACGGCGTTACTCGGGCCGGACGTCACGCTGCTTCAGCAGGCGACCTGCGGCGTCTGGATGGTGATGGTAGTACTGGTATGGGATTTTGCGCTGGTGTCGCTGATGGGGTTACCGGCGGTTCAGCGAAAGCTCAGCCCTGTCTCTTTTTCACCACTGACGCTGCCGGCGAAAAGAGAGGGGGGGAGCTCGGTGGGGGGCCGGTTCATTCAAAAAAAAAAGCGATCTGAGGAGCGGAGAGGCGAGACGGAGGAGACAGCGACACAGACAATGTGTGTGACGTGGTGAGGGCGATGCCGGAACGGACGTGGTGCAGAGTCGGGAGACATAATGG
>OJJD01000739.1_pt1 | contig 10766 bp, 12 predicted proteins | sample 1596011 | NCBI WGS metagenome assembly OJJD01 (sample SAMEA4350113, study PRJEB24818) | metagenome | biome: human; feature: gut; material: faeces | place: Denmark | collected 2013-09 | reverse complement strand
GAATGATAATCTGTAATTAATAATTTTGAGAATATTATGGGTAAAGAAGCTCACATACTGAGGGTTGTTGAATCTATGCAAGCCACTGTTGATAAATTAAGCAAAGAAGTCTTGATTGCGATAAGTAGAGAAGAGATGATATTGAAGGAAGAAGCCTTTAATACTCATGTTTTTAATGCTTGCCTTATGGGGATAGACTTTGTCTATATCAATGTCTGCATAAGTGCCCTTGCTGCATTGAAGACTGATAATGTGCATGCCAAGCGATATCATTGGAAAAACGTTGTTGCTGGTATTTCTGAAGGTATTAAGTATATTTACTCCTTTAAAGAGGGCGAGAAGAAAACTCTGATCGGGTATTTGACAACTATCTTGAACGACTCCGGCATGGTGACTCCTGAAATCTCAGACTCTCTTTCTGTTCTTCAGGATTTGCTCGAAAAGTTTAGGGCAGATTGGGATGGCAAGGTTATGAGGGATATCGCTCTACATTATGACAAATCGGCAGAAAAACTTATCAGGGAAACGATGGCTATTACAGATGAAGAGCCTTATGCCTCCTTATTGTCTAGTTATTTGCTGATAATGAATATTCTGCATGCTATCTGCACAATAGGATACCTGCTGAGCCTTATTGGAAATAATCAGGGTCTTAGTGATGTCAATCTCGATGAAACTGGTCTGCTGGGTAATGATGGAAGGCATATGCATGCAATCCAGGCTTTACTTGAAGGGAAGAAGTTTAAGGCTTCTACTGAAAAATATCTAAACGAGTATGGTAAAAGGTTTCTGGATAGTATTGCATTATTTGAGAAAATCCAGAAAGGTTATGAATTCTTGGGTATTAAAAAAGGTGAGAAATCTTCTAATGGTCAACTGGATAGGTTCTATCAGTTGAATAATCTTTATTCATTAGTGATGTACTCTATGTTGGATCTCCTTTCTATCACGGATTCCTATTTGTCTTCTGATACAGAGTTTGAAGCTGCCTTGAATATGCGATATTTCTTGATAGTAAAGACTTCGGTCTTAACTCAGATAGTTGGATATACAGAGAAAGAAGCTCGTGAATCGCTATGGTATGAAATGAAACAGCTTATTCCCGAATCAGTTGTTCCACTCCATAATATGGCAGACAAGTTGGAATCTTGTTTGAAGGAGAGTGTACAGGACCAAAATGTTAGAATGGTCAGGGCAAAGCTGGTTCATCTGAAATTCTCTAAGAAAAGACCAGGTGATGTAAAGGGTATTTTGTCTATACTGAATACTTTCGATCCTCTTACGGAATTTTATAAAGTGATTGATTTGATTGAACTTTTGATTAAGGTTATAAGATTCTTAGATAGTCTGTTGGCATCAATAGGTGAAGAAATTACTCTTGAACAACAGAAGCTACAAGATAAAATCAGCAATATGTTCTCCTCTTTAAAGGGCATGATAGAAAACGACATTACGGATAGTACACAGAAAGAAAAAATGCTGGCTTCAATGAGTGAAGAAGAAGATACTCTGAAGATGTTATTGAAGTAGAATTTACTAATGAAATCAAATAAGAAAATATAGATATGTTTAAATTAAAAACATTAACAATTTTGGTAGTAAGGCGGAATTGGCCTCATTACCAGAGGGCAAATTGCTCATAAACACAGTAAATGCTCATTCTTTTAACACGGCAAAGAAGGATCAGCTCTTTGCTGATGCTCTGACTAATGGTGATGTGCTGATTCCGGATGGAGTGAGCATCGTAAAAGCGTGCAAGTGGATCAAGGCAAAGAGCCAGCCGAAGGAAAGAATAGCTGGCTGGGACCTGTTTTTCTTCGAAATGAACAAGTTGGAGAAAAAGGGCGGTACGGTGATGTTCATGGGTAGCTCGCAGAAGGTGCTCGACCTGATAGTGAAGCGTGCTGCCGTGGATTATCCTCACCTGAAGGTGGTGACTTATTCGCCTCCTTATAAGCCCGAGTTCTCGGATGAGGACAACAAGGCTATCATTGATGCCATCAATGCTGCCAACCCCGATTTGCTCTGGATTGGCATGACGGCGCCAAAGCAGGAGAAGTGGACTTATTCTCATTGGAATGAGTTGAACATCCATTGTCATGTGGGTACCATCGGTGCTGTCTTTGACTTCTTCGCTGGTACCGTGGAGCGTGCACCTATCTGGTGGCAGGAGCACGGCCTGGAATGGCTCTATCGCTTGATCAAGGAGCCTAAGCGTATGTGGCGAAGATATATCATCGGTAATACCTTGTTCCTTTGGAACATGGTGAAAGAGTAAAGTGGCTAATTTAATACATTTTGTCATGGTAAAAAATCGTGAGCGTCTTTTGGAACTTAAGGTTTATAGACGTCGTAGAAAGAATATTCGTAAGAGAAAACAATCTCGTGAGCATTATTCTTTTTTGTTCAAACAAAAGTTGATACATGATTGCACTCCATTGATAGGTTTACTTTCGAACAAAGGTTACATGAATGACATATATGTATGTACGAAAATACCAGCACCTGAAAATTTTTCGTTCAAAGAAAATTTTGAAGGTTCTATACTCTTTTTAAAACGATTGATTTCGACATTTCTTCTAGGGGAAAGAAAAAGGGTGGAAATTTCTTTTCAAGACTGTCAACATCTAAATATAGCTAATTTCATGTTGTTCGATTTAATAGTGGAACAACTAAAATATACATTGCAACACTATAATTCCAATCTTTCAGTGCATTCAACATGTACAAAAAACATTGTCGTTTCCGAAAGTTCAAAGAAAGATGATAAAGTTAATAAATACCTTCTTGCCTATAATTATCTCAAATTAACTGATGTAGATAATGTAGATGGGGATGAGATGTATTTGGCTTTAGGTTTGAAGAAAGGTTGGAAACGTGCATATAATGAAAATTCTAAAGGAAGTGTTGCTCGTGATGTTGTGATGTTTGTAGAAAAGTCTCTGAAGCAAGCAAAAAATGAAATGGATGTGCAGATGAGTAATGCAATAGAATGTCTCGTTACTGAAGTTTTGGATAATGCTGAAGAGCATAGCTTATTCAGAACAGAATGGTATGTAAATGGTATTTCGTTTGAAGAAACCCAACATAATGCATCTGTTGTGGAACTTAACTTGTCGATTTTAAATTTTGGATCAACTATGTATGAAAGTTTTGAAAATACAAGAAATAAAAATAAGGAAAACTATGCAAAGTTGCAAAAGCTATATCTAAAGCAAGCTCGATTATTTACAAAAAACGTGAGCTTCAGCAGAGAAGCTTTGTTTATGCTTTATATGCTTAGTTCTGGTATAAGTCGATTGAAATATCAAGATCAGGCTCGTGGTACAGGAACGGTAACATTTATGAGGAGTTTCCTTTATCTTGGGCGTTATGGTATAGAGCATCAATATTTTAATCCTCATATGAATCTTATTTCGGGAAATTCGGTACTAACATGTGATGGAAAAGTTAAACCTTTCAAAAATGAAAGTGGTTTAGAGGTTCTAACATTAAATAATGATGAAACATTTGATGTTTTGCCAAATTCTAATTACCTTTGTAGCCACAACGAGAATTTTCCAGGTACAATATTGGAATGTAAATTGTATCTCAATAAGGATTTCTTAAATAATAAAGAACAATATTAAATGGTATTTTATGATGAGCAACTTGATTTTAAGTATTGAAGATAGAGGAGGAGCTAGAAGTACTTCTTTCTCTGGTAGAAGAGAAGGCCGCGAAGTCAGAAAAAAACATAGCTTAGATGAAAAGGATAAGGACGATAATAGCTATATTGTATTAATGCCTAAAGATACTACATCTTTTAATCCTTCTTTTTTTCTAGGCTTATTTTTTCAAAGTATAAAAAATCTTGGTATAGAAAAATTTCAAAAGAAGTATATCTTCTCTTACGATAATTTATATGAATCTTTGCGAGATGTCATTAGAAAAAATATTGACCTCAGTATTATAAGGGCTAAGAAAGACTTGAGTGGTATGACAGGTCTTGATAGTTATTTGTAACAAAATATGATAGAAAGATATTTTTCACCCTATTTTTACTATCTGCAAAACTTCTTTATGAGTGTAAAAACAGATTATTCCATATCGGTAGGGGATATAATTGCAATTTTGTCCATCTTGTTTGCTATCTATCAGTTTAGAAAACAAATGGCATTATCTAGGCAAGAACATGTTGATAGCCAAAAAGAGACATGGTTTTTAAATGTTATTGTTTTACCTCAATTACCCGAAATTAAAGGCTTTTACAAATCTCTAGGTAAAAATGTGTTAAAACACAGAAAAAAATTAAGGGGCTTGCATGGAGCTCATCCTCAGATTTTAGGCAGAATGGGCGAATATAAAGATGCTGAATTAAATATAGTTCAGGATTTCTTTGATAATCTTAAACCGCTTGTAAAGTCTTATGATAATGCTATGTGGTTAAGAATTATTGCTATAGAATTAGATTTGCAAGATATTTGTACAGAACTTGTGGAATCTTATGAAGATGTATCAAAAGATACAGATGTTGCTTCTAAGATATTGAATAATGAGCAAGATCTTGTTTTGCTTTTAAATAAAGGACTCAAAAGATAAATTATATGATTAAAATAGTAATTTCAATTATTTTCTTTATAATAGTCTTATCTGGTGTTTTTGTATATGTGACTTTAGTTCGTAGAAATGCCATCTCAGATGATGAAACTTCGAAAATTGTTAAGGTTTGGGGAATAAGTCCATTAAATTTTTTGATATTTATGTGCTGTATTCTTCTAATGCTTGAATTTATCTCAAGTTTTCCTTTTCTTGATTATATGGAAAAACGTGATAAGAGAATTGAATATCTTTCTAACCAAGTAGATTCTCTGCAACATTTATGTGATGAATCAAAATCAAAAATGGTATACTTTGAAAAAACGTTAGATAATCTGAACCAGGAAATCGATAAGATTAAGTTGAATAATAAACCTTCAGTAACTAGGGTACACATAAGTAATGGTAGTTATAATCCTAGTGTTGGTAAAACCAACCAGCCGAATGACTGAAAATAGTTGCAATCATCATGAAAAAGCAATGGGCCATTTTCTTTGATTTCCTGCGATTCATTGTTGGTTCTGCTAAGGAGATACCTGATTCCTTAAAGGAGGCGGATTGGAAGGAACTGTATGCTATTGCCAAGAAGCAATGCCTGGTGGGTGTTCTCTTTGATGGTATCAAGAAGCTACCTGCTGAATATGTAGGGATAGAGAAGGAGTTACTGCTCCAATGGATGGCGGAAAGCCAGATGTTGGAGAAAGCAAATGTTCGGTTGAACGATGCTGCCATCCAGGTTTCTGAGTGGTTCCGAAAGAAGGGATTCAGAACCTGTATCCTGAAAGGGCAGGGAAATGCATTGATGTATCCGAATCCTTATTCCCGGACTCCTGGTGATATTGATATCTGGGTGGAAGGTGGAGATAAACGGGTTATCTCCTTTGTCCGCTCTATCTCGCCACATGAAAAGGCGTGCTATCACCACATCGAGTTCCCATCGTATAAGGGTGTGGAGGTTGAAGTGCATTATCGCCCTAGCTTTCTGCTGTGTTTCAGGCATAACAGAAAGCTTCAGAAATATTATGAAAGGCTGACGGAGGAGCAGTTCTCGCATCGGGTGATGATGGGAGAACAAGGGGAGATTGCGATTCCGACGGTGGAATTCAATCTCATCTTCCAGTTGACTCATATCTTCTCGCATCTGATGAATGAGGGGATTGGGTTAAGACAGCTGGTGGATTACTACTTTGTTCTTTGCGACTTTTATAAAGTCTATCAAAAATCTTCGAAAATCACCCCGTCCCTCTTTACCCTTAAAGAGGGCTCCACCTCTCACTCCGACCCTCTCACCCTCAGGGGAGAGGGAGGAAACCGCCCTACTCGGTGCTCGGAACCGCTACGCTCTAAGGATGGCGGACCATCAAAGGTCTCGCCAAATTGTGCGGGATGGGACCGCCGGGATGCTATAGGGGATATGACTTCTGCAACTGCTTCTACTGACACTTCTGCTACTGCTGCTCGCTCTTCTTCTACTGCTATTGATAGGGTGCAGGAGGAATTGAAGGAGTTGGGGTTGTGGAAGTTTGCCGGGGGTATCATGTATATCATGCAGGAGGTGTTCGGCATGCCTGCCTCTCGCCTTATTGTTCCTCCGAATGAGAAGTATGGTAAGTTTGTGCTGAATGAAGTGCTGGAAGCCGGGAACTTCGGAAAGCATGATGCCCGGAATCGGTTTGGGAGATCAAAGCTCGGGCATAATCTCCAAAGGGTGTATCGGGATATAAGACTCGTGAGGTATTTTCCTGCTGAGGCTCTATGCGAGCCTTTGTTTAGGGTATGGCACTTCTTCTGGAGGGTAAATAATAAGAAATAATAGATATCAAAAACTGCGGTATTCCAATATAAGTGTGATAACTTCTATCACCCTGAGGCTGATGGGGATATCTCTATCTTGGATGAATCGCTTGGTATCGATTGGCGCATTCCTACGGAACACGCTAATCTTTCCGGAGAAGGATACGAAACATGAGGTATTGAAGGAATTTGAAAGTCCTTTTGAATACTAAATGTAGATTTATACAAATAAAACAACAAATACTAATCATTTAACATTAAGACAATGAAGGGAATCGTATTAGCAGGTGGTAGCGGTACTCGTTTGTATCCTATTACAAAGGGTATCAGCAAGCAGCTGATTCCAATCTTTGATAAACCGATGATATATTATCAATAACAAAGCTACTGTATTTGGTTATCGTGTAAGTGATCCTGAGCGATATGGCGTGGCAGTGTTTGATGAGCAAGGCAATTGCCTGAGCATTGAAGAGAAGCCTCAGCATCCACAGAGCAACTATGCTGTGGTTGGCTTATACTTCTATCCTAATAAGGTGGTGGAAGTAGCTAAGCATATATCGAAGTCTTGGAGAAGCGCCAGGGCTTGAAGGTTGCTTGCTTGAAAGGTATTGCTTATCGCCAAGGTTGGATAGATAGTGATACGTTGCGTGAGAATGCTCAGCCAATGCTGAAGAATGACTATGGCAAGTATCTGCTTTCAATTCTTGAAGAGAAAAATCAAACATTAAAGAAGAATTTAGAATATTAATTTTTTCGAACACGAATCTTACGAATAACACGAATATAGAGGTTATAGTTTCTCCTGAATGATTCGTGTAATTTGTGTTCGAATATATACATTGATTAGAATGAAGAATATTGTAATCACGGGCGGTGCTGGTTTCATCGGCTCACACGTAGTAAGACTTTTCGTGAACAAATATCCTGAGTATCACATCATCAACCTCGACAAGTTGACATACGCAGGCAACCTGGCTAACCTCAAGGATATTGAGGACAAGCCTAACTATACTTTCGTTAAGGGCGACATCTGCGATTTCGACCTGATGTTGAAACTGATGCAGGACTACAAGGTGGATGGCATCATCCATCTCGCTGCCGAGAGCCACGTAGATAGAAGTATCAAGGATCCATTCACTTTCGCTCAGACCAACGTGATGGGTACCCTGTCTCTGCTCCAGGCGGCAAAGATTTACTGGGAGAGTCTTCCTGAAGGATACGAGGGTAAGCGCTTCTACCACATCTCTACTGATGAGGTTTACGGTGCCTTGCAGATGACTCATCCTGATGGCATTCCTGCTCCTTTCACTACCAAGGCATCCAGCGGTAAGAACCACGAGGCTTACGGCGAGGAGTTCTTCGTAGAGACAACCAAGTACAATCCTCACTCTCCATATTCTGCATCTAAGGCAAGCTCAGACCATTTCGTCCGTGCTTTCCACGATACATACGGTATGCCTACCATCGTGACCAACTGCTCTAACAACTACGGTCCATACCAGTTCCCTGAGAAGTTGATTCCGCTGTTCATCAACAACATCCGTCATCGCATGCCATTGCCAGTATATGGTAAGGGTGAGAACGTGCGCGACTGGTTGTATGTAGTAGATCATGCCCGTGCCATCGATATGATTTTCCATAAGGGCAAGATTGCCGAGACTTACAACATCGGTGGTTTCAACGAGTGGAAGAACATCGATATCATCAAGGTGGTTATCAAGACCGTTGATAGATTGCTCGGTCGTCCTGATGGTGCTGACTTGGATTTGATTACTTATGTAACAGACAGAAAGGGTCACGATATGCGTTATGCCATTGACTCTAGAAAGTTGCAGAAGGAACTCGGCTGGGAGCCATCTCTCCAGTTTGAGGAGGGAATCGAAGAAACCGTAAAGTGGTATCTCGAGAACCAGGAATGGATGGATCATGTTACTTCTGGGGAGTATCAGAAGTATTATGATAATATGTACAAGGACAGATAATGTCTTTTTTCGAAAACCTACCCGTCCTTCCTTACCGTTAAAGAAGGCTCCACCTCTCATCTCGGTCTTCTCCCCTCAGGGAAGAAGAGGAAAACCGCCCTACTCGGTGCTCGGAACCGCTTCGCTCTAAGGATGGCGGACCATCAAAGGTCTACGCCATGGTTGTGCGGGCTGGGACCGCCTGGGAATGTGGGAGTATTCATGAGGATAATAGGGTAGCTAATAAAAAGAAAAGCCCCAAGGAAACAAGTCCTTGAGGCACATCCTAATAAAATCGTTTAATGTTAGAGGTTGCTTGGTACTGGAACCAAAGTCTCGTCAACATAAAACTCATCGGTGCGAGTGTTGCAGCCTCTACAGAGAGGCACAATATACCAGCTATTGTCATAGCCGTATACTTTTTGAACATGAGCACCGACCAAATTCCATCTGCCACTCTGGTGACAGTCTGTGGCAGAACATCTACTTGCGGTTTTACCGCTTTTAGCTTCCCAATAGTCCAACCAAGTGTTATAACCTGCAGGACTTGAAAAACGGCTTGAGCCGTTCACATTTTTAACTTTTGGCATAATATTTGAATTTTTTATGAGCATTCTTCGTTGAGTGCTCGTCTTAATACCAAAACCGTTAGTTTTGATAGAAATAATGAATAAAATGGATGAATGTTCTCTTGATGGTGTCCAACTGTTGAAGATAATTGCTCGTAAAAATGAAGATGAAGAGGCGGCAGGCAGGGCTTTTCGCTTATTTGTTGAAGTCTTTGAGAGCAAGATCAATAAGCAAGTTGACATTATTGCAAATAAAAATGGCTATGATGAAAAAGTTGCTTTTGAGGCCATTCAATGTGCTTTCAATAAGGTTTGGCTTTATCCCACTTTTGACATGAGCAAATCTCATTGTAAGAATGAGGAAAAAGCAATTGTTGTCTGGCTTATCAGAATAGCAGTGTCACAGATGTATCAGTTTGCAATGCATGGTGTGTGCGCACAGATTAAATCCGATGAAGACTTGTCTGTTATCGAAAATGCTGAAGATTTCGTGGACTCTTTTCATTTGTCATATTTAACACCTGAGCAAAAAATACAATACGTTAGCTGTATGGAAAAGAAAATATCAGCTCTTGATGAGAAGCATCGTATTATCTATTTGACATATAAGGCGTATCAGACAAGTGGTAAGAAACTCCCAAGAAAGTTGTTGGAGAAATTACGGAAGCGTCTTGATGTGACTCAGACAACGATTAGGGTATATAAGAAAGAGGCTTGTGAAACTCTTAATGATTTAAACTTATTAAAGGCATGAAAGATTTGATTATTGAAGAATGGGATGTACTACTGTGTTCAACAGGTTACCTTCCTCCTCGCAATGAAGAAGAATTGGATTTCTTTGACGAAATGTACGAAGATTACAAATCTCGTATAGTAAATTGTCATGTTGATGTTGATATGATTCTGAGAGGAGCATGTCATGTGGTGACGGATTACCGATATGTTGAAAGAAACAATATTCTTGGACAGGCAAAAGTTGCAGAAGATGTAAAGCATGGGTATTCCATGGCTGCCCGTAACTTTGATAAACTGCCAAAGGATGTATTGGAAAAAATGAGAAGACAGCATAATAAAGACAATAAGGATGAATAAATCTTGTCAAGTTATCATAGAAAACATTGTCTCGTTCTATCCCATTCCTATCCCTTTGATGGAAATTGCTGAAGACGAAGGTATTCGTGTCATATTTGATGACTATGGAACAAATACTTTCGATGGAATGACATGGTATGAGGCAGAGCAAGAGATGTTTTATATGCATATCAATACTGCAAGAAACAATGGCAAGAATAATACCAAAGGGCGTTTCACTCTTGCACATGAACTTGGTCACTATTTTATAGATCATCATAGGAGAGCTTTGCAAAATGGAATCATGTCACCTCATATTCATCGTTATGAACCTTTTGGTAAAAATGAGGATTGGTTGATTGAGAGGGAAGCAGATGAGTTCGCTGCGAACTTACTCATGCCAACAACACAGTTTAAATCTGATTTTGCAGGTAAAGTTTTATCAGGTGAATTGGTCAAATCTGTTGCAGACAAATATAATGTAAGTTTCTCTGCGTGTGCTTTACGATATCTGAAGTTCAATATTATTCCCATCATGTTGGTATTTTCTCAAAATGGAAAAGTCAAGTGGCAGATGAGGAGTGCTGACTTTCCATTTTACAGGCTTAAATATGGCAAAGATAAAGTTCCAGAGAATACTGTTATGGGGGATTATTTCTTCAATCATGATGAAAGTTGTTGTAAGCAAGACGAAATAGTTTATGCTGGAGATTGCTTTGACACATATGAAGAAGAACAAAACAGATTGGTGTTCTTTGAATACTGTATTGCCTATAAGGATTATGCGTTTAGT
>OJJD01000738.1_pt1 | contig 10772 bp, 8 predicted proteins | sample 1596011 | NCBI WGS metagenome assembly OJJD01 (sample SAMEA4350113, study PRJEB24818) | metagenome | biome: human; feature: gut; material: faeces | place: Denmark | collected 2013-09 | reverse complement strand
GGCATTTATTTCGATTCCTAATGAATTGTCTGAGGCTGCCATTATAGACGGATGCGGTCACTTCAAAATTTATTCCCGCATTGTGTTGCCTATGGCAGGCCCGTCGATTGCAACTGTGATCGTGTTTACCTTTATTTGGGCTTGGAATGATTATATGGGGCCGTATATTTTTATCTCGGATCCTAAAAAACAAATGCTCTCTGTCGGTATGAAAATGTTTCAGGTGAGTAACTCGGTAGACTACGGCCTTTTAATGGCGGGCGCTACGCTGGTATTGATTCCGGTACTGCTGATTTTTGTATTTGCACAGCGTTTTTTTGTGCAGGGAATTGCTACAAGCGGTATGAAAAACTGATAAGAGGTTTACGGGCGGAACGGTGAGTTTATTCTTCACAAACGGGATAACACTTTTTTCTTGCACAGGGGTGTTAATCTCCCAGCTTCGCGGTGACCGATTTGAAAATTCTGCAAACGGAGGTTTCTATGAAATATATTTTGCGTGTTGTAATCCATGAAAATGCATGGGAACGTCAGATGGAGGATATTGTTGCCTTGTGCCATTATGCCAGTATAGAGGAGGTGTTTTTGAAAGAGCAATGTCATCAGATTTTGATGTCTCCATTTCCGCTTGAGAAACATAAACGGATGGTGGAAATTTATAAAAAAATAGGTGTACGTTTAAAGAAAGAAGGAATTCATTTCAGTATCAATCTGGCCACTGTGATAGGTCATTGCGATGCAAAGCTGAGTAAGGAGCTTATACTGCCCTATACAAAATTTGTGGGAGAAAGTCTGCAACCCAATTATTCTACCTATTGCATTCTCGATGAGAGATGGCAGAATTTTGTGCAGGAAATGGTGTGTTTGTATGCACAAAGTGAACCGGAAATTATGATGATAGACGATGATTTCCGATCGCTGAATCACAGTGGATATTTGGGCTGTTTTTGTCCGATTCACGTAGAACGAACTGAAAAAGAGTGTGGAATCCCATTAACAGCGGAGAAATTGCGTGAACATGTGCTGGGTAACAGTGAAACAGATAGAAAGGTACGTGCTGCATGGCAAAAAATAAACTTTGAGGGACAGTTGAAAGCTGCGCGTGCGATTGAAAAGGCTGTGCATACAATAAGTCCTTCTATTCGAGTGGGGCTAATGAATTCGGGCGAACCTAATCATTCAGTACAGGGACGGGATATGGATCTATTGCTCAAAGCCTTTGCAGGCAATAAACAACCTGTTTCGCGGCCAGTGGGTGGTGCATATGAGGATTGTTTGCATGCTGAACTGGTGAAGATGCACCATGGTATGGCATTGAGCGAGGCGCAGTTGGATAATGCCGAGATTATCAGTGAAGTGGAAAATTGGCCGCATACTCGTTACACAAAAAGTGTTAGCATGACCAAACTGCAGATGAAGCTTCACGCACTGGCGGGGGCAGATCGAATCAGCATGAACATTTTTGACTTTATGGGAACTCCCTATGCGCAGGAGCCACGATTTGCAAAGATGATCCGCGATACAAAACCGGATTTGGAGAAGATTAAGACGCTACGTTGTGGGAAAAAGCTTGCTGGGATCGGTATGTTGTGGGACAAGCAGTACGCTCAGAATCAGTACAATTCTACCCATACAGCAGAGGATCTGATTCCACACCGAGAGGCAGATGCACTGTTTACTTTGCTGGGGATTCCGGTTGCTTTTTGTAGGCAGCCGGTGAATTTTCTTACCGCGAGTGTTGCACAAAATATGTCCGATGACGAAATTAGGGAGCTTCTGAGCGGTGGTTTACTACTGGATGCAAGCGGATTTCAATGCCTCTCGCAGCGTGGCTTTGGCCAATATCTTGGATGTCGTAGTGAAAAAATATTGCAGGAAGTATCGACGGAAATTTTTGTTGATAAAGAATTTTGTGGGGATTTCACAAACAATATGCTTCCCACCGATTGGATGCGTTTGGGACTAAAGGATATTCAAATCCCTTTGCTAATTCCATCCCAAGGAGCACGTGTGCTTACAGAAATATTAGATGTTGAGTATCACCGAATTGGGTATGGCGTTTGTATTTGTGAGAATGAGTTGGGTGGTCGTGTGGCAGTCCTTCCCGGACATATTAGCACATGGACATATGCGTATCGCAGTCGTGCATATTTAATGCGTAATATTGTGCGTTATTTGTACCGTGGAAAGTTTCCTTTCTTTATGCAGGATGGTGTAAATATAGCACCGTTTTACTATGAAAATGAGCAGGAAGGACTACTTGCACTGGTAAATACTGGATTAGATGAAGAAAAGGTTACGATAGAAACAACATACAAGTTAAAAGAAAAAGGCGATACAGTGGATAATATATTTACTGTGCGACCTTTAGAATTTAGATTGCTTACTGTATGCAAATATGAGGAGTCGTTATGAAAAAGAAAAATCTAATAGTTATTCTGGTGGATCAGTGGCGTAATAAAACGATTGGCTATAACAATTTTGAGGTAATTACTCCCAATTTTGATGCGTTTCATATGGAAAGCGTCTGCTTTCAGAATGCTACCACAGCATGTCCGTTGTGCTCACCTTGTCGAGCGGTATTGTTTACGGGTAATTATCCTGTGAAAACTGGAGTATACGGAAACTGTATGACTGGGTATGATATTGCACTACGGCCAACAGATAAATGCCTCAGCGATATTTTGTATCAAAACGGATATCATACGGCCTATATTGGTAAATGGCATTTGGATGAACCGGAAAAAAACTATTGTGAAGCACCTGTCTCAGGAGCTTCGGGCTGGGATGCCTATACCCCTCCGGGCAACAAACGGCATCATTTTGAGTATTGGCATGCATATAATGCGTGGAATGAGCATCTACATCAGCACTACTGGGAGAATACGCCAAAAAAAATTATGGCGGAAGAATGGTCTCCTATCCATGAAACCAACAAAGCAATGGAATATATTCAGCAAGTGAAAGACGAACCTTTTGCACTTTTTCTTGCGTGGAATCCGCCGCATACACCGTTTGAGCAGGTGCCGCAAAAATATCTTGATTTATATAAAGACAAGATTCTTCACATGGATAATGTAAAAGAAGATGTTTTTGCAAATCACACAGGAGAGCAGGGGTTTTTGGGCAGTGGACAAATGCAGGAAAAAACACGGCAGTACTATGCCTGCGTTTCGGGTTTGGACGAGCAATTTGGCCGATTGGTAAAATATTTGAAAGAAAATAATCTATATGACGATACACTTATTTTATTGACGGCAGATCATGGTGAACATTTGGGTTCCCACGGACTTGTAGGTAAGCACACTTGGTATGAGGAATCTGTGAATGTTCCAATGATGCTGCGTTTTCCTCCTAAATTACAGCCGCATAGCAATAACAGTTGTATCAATACGATACATCTTATGCCTACGTTACTGTCGCTTTTGGATATAACCCCATTAGAAATGCACAAACAAAACGATATTTCAAAAGCATTAATTAACAAAGAAACTATACAGGAAAATTGGGGGTTCATCTCCGGGTATATCAGTCGTGATGTTTTTATTGAGGCATTCCATAAGATGGGCGTGCAACCCACAGATACAGGTTGGCGCGCAGTACGTGATCCGCGTTGGACCTATGTAATTTTCCGAGGATATATGCCGAATCAAGAACCGGAATTATTGTTATATGACAGACAAAACGATCCGCAGCAGAGGCATCCGTATAATCTTCTGCAGCAGCCATATACTGCGCAGGCATGGAAATTGCATAAAAAGCTGATGGGTCATTTAAGCAAAGAAAATCCGGGTTTTGCAATATGGGCGGAAGAAATGCTCCGGTTGCGCGGGATAGGTTATACAGAAGATTAAAATTTGCGCAGCAGAGAAAAAACCGATTATGGCCAGATAAACAAAGACTGTTGCGAAAAATTACGAGGAGGTGTTCTTGTGAACAAGCAATTTATTTTGATTATGGCGGATACAGTGCGCAAGGATATGCTTGGGTGCTATGGAAATTCCGATATGCACACGCCCAATATCGACAGGCTGTGCGCAGAAGGTATTCGCTATGACAATGCGTACAGCTGTCAGCCGGTTTGTGGGCCAGCGCGCAGCGCGATTTTCACAGGCGTATTTCCGCATTCCAACTGCGTTGTGGCCAATTCTCTACCGCTAGGCGAAAATGTAAAAACCATCGGCCAGCGCCTGACGGATAACGGAATCCATTGTGGTTATGTGGGAAAGTGGCATCTAGACGGCGGCGATTATTTTGGAAATGGACGTTGCCCAGAGGGGTATGACGCAAAATACTGGTACGATATGAGATGCTATTTGGAAGAGTTGTCCGACAAAGACAAGGTGCGCAGCCGCCAAAGCAAAACAGCTTTCGATTCGGATTGGACTGCGGACAAAACTTATGCGCATCGTTGCACAAACCGCGCAATTCAATTCTTGCATGACAATAAAGATACTGATTTCTTTTTGACGATTTCATATGATGAGCCGCATGGTCCTTGCCTGTGCCCCGCGCCATTTAATGCCATGTACAAAAATACCCGTATGCCAGCCAGCAGAAACTATGCGGATGACCTCCGCACCAAGCCGCTGATGCAGCGATTGTGGGCTGGAAAGGATATAGACGCTTCGCCCGAAACGTTGCGCGCGAGCGGCGGGGGATTAAGCCTGTTTCTTGGCTGCAACAGCTTTATGGATTACGAAGTAGGGCGCGTGCTGGATATTATCGACCACGACTTTCCAGAAGCAATTGTGATGTTTACTTCCGACCATGGCGATATGCTGGGAAACCATCGGCTGCAGATGAAGAATGCGGTGATGTATAAGGAAATTGCCAATATTCCGTTAATTGTCCGCGGCGGCGAAAAGGGAAAAGTTGTTACGGCCCCGGCTTCTCATATTGATATTGTGCCCACCGTCATGGAATATATGGGGGTACCTCTGCCACGTTTGTTGGAAGGAAGAAGTATGCTGCAGCAGTTTTATGACACGCAAACTTGCATCAATGATTATGTATATACCGAATTTACTCGCTATGAAGTAGATCATGATGGATTCGGTGGATTACAGATGATGCGCGGCGTAACCGATGGTCGGTACAAACTTGTGATACATTTATGTGATACGGATGAACTGTACGACATGGAAAAGGACCCTGATGAAGTACAAAATCTTATCAATGTAAGAGAATACAGCAAGATTCGTGATCGTCTTCATGACGCATTGCTGGAACACATGAATGTTACGCGTGATGCATATCGCGGATATCAGTGGGCCGTGCGCCCATGGCGAAGCGACCGAATCGCATCGTGGGAAAACGATGCTTATACCAGACAGCGTGAGAACGAAGAATACGAGCCACGCCAATTGGATTACGATACGGGGCTGCCGATTGTAGAGGCTGTGCGTAGTAAAAAACTGTATGATGCAAAAAGGTGATTTGAAGATAAAAGGAGATGTTTAAGAACAGGTTGTTGCTGTTCTAATTAAAGGGCAATATGTTTCACGCTGCCACTTCATAAGCTGATATTCGAGGGGGCTAAAATTTATACTTGATTATATACGAAGCAATTTTGAAAAGATATATTGTAGTAGGAGATTTCAATAGAAATGAGAGATATATGTGTTATGATAAAACCAGCAAGTAGTATGTGTAACATGCGTTGCAAATATTGCTTTTATGAGGATGAAACTTCCAAAAGAACGGTTATAAGCTATGGTCTCATGACTTTTGATACGCTCCATTCAGTCTTGGAGAAAGTGCTTTCGGAAGTCACTCGGTCATGTACAATCGCATTCCAAGGCGGTGAACCAACGTTGGCAGGACTGCCATTTTTTCGGCAGGCAGTTAGCATCTCCAAAGGAAAAAATGTGAATCATTGCAGTATCTCTTTTGCCATACAAACAAATGGCCTTTTGATAGATGATGAATGGTGTGAGTTCTTTGCAGAAAATCATTTTCTGGTCGGTATTTCATTGGACGGTCCGAAAGAACTGCACGATGCAAACAGGCCGGACACTGTCGGAAAAGGGACATACAGCAGAGTGATGCACGCATTGCAACTGTTGAAAAGTCATGGAGTAGATACGAATATCTTAACGGTTGTTACAGCGGACACTGCGAAGAACTATCGTAAGGCGTATAACTTTTTCGTTCGCAGCGGGTTGGATTATCAGCAGTATATCCCTTGCTTAGACCCTCTGGATGAACCGCGGGGGCAGCAGCCATGGTCGCTGACGCCGGAGCGCTTTGAACAGTACCTCAAGGCTTCGTTCGATTGCTGGTACCAGGATGCGATGAGGGGAAGAAAAAGATATCACCGATATTTTGACAATCTGCTTTTGATGCTGAACGGCCAGCCGCCGGAGGCCTGCGGCATGCTGGGAACATGCGGGATGCAGTATGTTGTGGAAGCAGACGGCAGTGTGTATCCTTGCGATTTCTATATGCTGGATCAGTATAAGCTGGGGAATCTGAATACAGATACGCTTGCCCAAATAGATGCCAGACGGAAAGAGATTGGATTTATAGAGCAGAGCTGTGCAGTAGACGAAAAGTGCAAGATATGCAAATGGTATCAACTGTGCCGTGGAGGATGCCGAAGAGATAGAGACTATTATCAAGACGGCATTGGTCGAAATTACTACTGTGCTGCCTACGAGCGCTTCTTTGAATATGCCTGGCCAAAATTGGGCGAAGTGTATGAAGAAGTGATAAGAGGCTAGAAAGAGGATTTACAGGATGTCAATTTTAGCGTTTTTGGTCAGTTTTCTGGCGTCAACAGCAGGTGCAATCTGCGGGATTGGCGGCGGAGTTATCATCAAACCGACTCTGGATTTATTCCAAATGGCCAGTGTGTCTACGATCAGCTTTTTATCGGGCTGTACCGTGCTTTCGATGAGTTTGTACTCTGTTGGCAGGGGATTGTTGGCACATGACAGTACAGTGGACTTCAAAACAGGGACACCGCTGGCGCTGGGCGCGGCAATCGGTGGTGTTTTCGGCAAACAGCTGTTTACTGCCGTCAAGGAAGCCGTTCCCAACCCGAATATGGTGGGGGGCGTACAGGCCGGATGTCTCGCGATCATCACAATTTATACGCTTGCCTATACGGTAAACAAAGCGCATATAAAAACGCGTCAGATTCGAGGGCCAATTCCCTGTGTGACAATAGGCGTGGTACTTGGTATCATGTCAAGCTTTTTGGGAATCGGCGGCGGGCCGATTAATCTGGTGGTTCTGTACTATTTCTTTTCCATGTCCACAAAAACAGCAGCCCAGAATAGTTTGTACATTATTTTAGTTTCGCAGATTACGAGTATTGCGACAACGCTGTTTACAAAAACTGTGCCGGAATTTGAATGGCTCTGGCTGGTTCTGATGGTGGCCGGGGGAATCGGTGGCGGTGTTGTAGGGCGGCAAATCAACAAAAAAATCAATGGTAAGCAGGTAGAGAAACTCTTTATCGTATTGATGTTTGTTATTATTGGTATCAGTTGCTACAATACTTGGGCGTTTATGAAGTGATTTTTAAATATAAAGTTCTCGTGAGAAAATTTAACAAAATAGGGCAAGAAAAGATATAAAATCTTTCTCTTGCCCTATTTTGTTGCACAATTTGCTGTTAGAGAGAACACACAACAAAAATTAATTTTTTGTGAACTTTTTTTATTTGTGCAAAGGACTTGCATATTTAACCTTTATGATACGAGCAGAGCGAAGGAGGGAGGTTGGCCCCATAGTGGGAGCGAATGAACGTCGCCGGGCGATTCTCGAAGTGCTTTGCCAAAGAAAACAGGACACGATGAAAAACCTTGCGAATGAATTTCATGTTTCGCTCCGAACGATTTGCTATGACATTGATGAGTTGGCCCGAAATTATCCGATTGTGACAATACGCGGCAAATATAAGGGCGGTGTAAAAATTGCAGACGGATACCGGCTGGATCGAAAGTATCTAAATCCGAAACAACAACATTTATTGAAACGGCTGTCAAAAACATTGTCTGGCGAAGATCGTAACATTATGGAAAGCATCCTTCGTGACTTTACTCTGAAAGAGGCGTCAGAAGCTGACCCCGGCTGCTGAGGCAAATGTTCTTTGAAAATCAAATATCCAATAGTTTGGCTACATACGTTTGTCCTGCTGCAACACAAAGGTGCCAGCAAGCGGAAATGATATTCTGAATGAATCGGAAATCTTTTACATAGCCTGTGGTGGGCTATGCGCGATGAAAATGGGCAAGCATAATGATACTCCCGCCTTGAACGTGTCACAACATTGGGCGGCCCCACAGATGGTGGGGAGGGTGAGAACCCTGTGGAGGCCTCTTAACCAGTGGCACAGTCAAATATTGCCCTTGCGTCGGGAAGTGGTGTCAAATAGGCGCATTTTGATGAAACAGACACGGCGGCAATTCTCGTGAAGATCTCCTATGAGAGCAAGTGATGACGAGAGATTGCCGCTGTGTTTTTTTTGTATATTTGATGCCTATATATATTCAGCCCGTGCTATAAGTGAAGGAGGCATAAAAATGAAATCGAAAAATATAAAGCGTTTGGAGAATTACCCGGATATTCTTTCGTTGGAGGATGTACGGTCTATTTTGGATGTTAGGACGAAAAAAACGGCGGCTCGCTGGTTACAGGGTAAAGGGATTTTCTACTTTCGTGTCGGACGTGAGTACAGAATTCCAAAGGTTCATTTGGTGAACTATTTTATGGGTCTGTCAAGTATGTGATTTCGCCTTCCGAGCAAACCGGCACACTTGTTATTACGGCTTCTGAGTGATAAATTAAGGCTGTTAACCGAAAGCGGTCTGCAAAGAAGAAGGAGGATATTATGGCCAAACAAAAAATTATAGCAGGCCATTTGGACCACAAGCACGGCTACTATTATATGGTTTTAAGTCTGCCGAACCCTGAAAAGGGAAACCGAAAGCTGCCGAAATGGTTCCCAACAGGAATTCCCTATGATGGAAAACGACAAACAGAGCGTGATGCCAAACGAATGCTGAAGGAGTGGAGAGAGGACTTTACCAGCGGCAAATTGACGCTTGCGATGATTGACGCAAAAAAGCGATCCAAGGGCACGGATGGTGCTATGTCGCTGAAGTCGATTCCGATTCGCAAGGATATGTATTTTACGGATTACCTCTTACGATGGCTTGAAATCATTCAAGCAGATGTGGAAGAGGATACATTTGCAGGGTATTGGCGAACCGTTCACAATCCATTGCTCCCATATTTTAGAGAACACAATGCAACGCTGGAGGAACTTTCGGCGGTAGAACTGACGCTGTTTTACAAGTATTGCAAGACGCGGACATACCGTGGAAAGCCAATCAAGGGCAACACCATTCGGCATTATCATGCGGTAATACATAAGGCATTGCAGGATGCAGTGGTAGTGCTGCGTATCCTGCAGTACAATGTTGCGGACTACGTTGTTGCACCAAAGGTGGACAATTATGTTGCTCCATATGCAGACACAGATGAGCTGCGGGAGCTGGTGAACGACCTGATGCATTCTCCCATCCGGGTGCCAGTTATGTTCGCCGCTTTTTATGGGATGCGCCGCAGCGAGGCATTGGGGATTCGCAAAGCCGTCATCGACCGGAAAAAGAAAACAATAACAGTATGCCACACGGTCATTGAGGTGAGTGTACAGGGTGAACACAAAATCATTCGCAAGGACCGCACCAAAAATAAAAAAAGCTTCCGAACGTACCCCCTTATCCCACAGGTGGAAGCATTTCTGGATTGGGAACTTCAGCAGCAGGAGCAGCAGCGTGAACGGATGGGCAATTGTTATTATATGGGCGATCAGGATTACATTTGTCTTGATGAGACCGGGCACCTGTTAAGACCCGACTACGTTACATGCAAATTTTCACAACTTGTGAAAAAACGTGGCCTGAAAAAAATTACATTTCATGGCCTTCGGCATAGTTGTGCAAGCATGCTGTATGAAAGGGGACAGGATATGAAGAAAATACAGGAATGGCTGGGGCACAGCACGCCCGTTACAACGGAAACGATTTATGCGCATCTAAATGTGAAGCATAAGGATGAAACCGCATGGATCGCCAATGACTGCCTGCCTTTGGAGCTTCCAGAAAAGATGAGAGAAAAAACAATTCAAACCGCATGAAAAATTGTTTTATAAGAAAATAATTTTTTGTATTTGAAAATGATTGGCGAAGGTTTTGGCCATTTGGCAAAATGACAGACGAAAAACAGCAGACGAAAAGCAAGGCCCATTTGGGGGGCGGACAAAAGAAAAACCGCCTGTTCCCCGAAAAACAAGGAAACAAGCGGTTTTAGAGGCTGGTGCCGGTGGTGGGACTTGAACCCACACGGTGTTGCCACCAACGGATTTTGAGTCCGCATCGTCTGCCATTCCGACACACCGGCGTACGGATAGCTTTTATATTATACTATGCCGCTTTTGTAAAATCAAGCGTTTTTTGCCCGCAAAACGCTAAAAAAACGATCTCCGGCCTTTTTTCGGCCCGGCGCCGGGCCGGCCTTTGCCGCCGCGGTGCGCTGCCGGTTTCGGCTGTGCAAAGAGATTCACGGCGGGGGATGCCCGTCCCTGCCTGCGCCTTATATACATCCGAGCGCGGCGGAGAATTGAGGCGGGGGGGTATATGTTGGCGGCGGGTCGATAAAAAAAAAGGGCTGGAAGTAACGAAAAAATGAGGGCTGGGCTAATCCTATCATAACCAAATGTCTTCTTGTAATTATTTAAATTTGAAGACTTTATATGC
>OJJD01000732.1_pt1 | contig 10850 bp, 10 predicted proteins | sample 1596011 | NCBI WGS metagenome assembly OJJD01 (sample SAMEA4350113, study PRJEB24818) | metagenome | biome: human; feature: gut; material: faeces | place: Denmark | collected 2013-09 | reverse complement strand
GAGACAAGCAATATATTTCTGGCCCGACCGCTGCACAATCTCATCTGCGTTCGCCGGGATGTTTTGCCCTTCAAAGGCCCCGTACAGTCGCTGGTACGTTTTCCCGGTCAGTCGACCGATCACCGCCTCAACGGTGCGGGCAGGCAGCGGCAGCATATTCGGATAACTCCACATAAACGACACGGCGTCCTTACCAGGCGTAACCTGCAAAATATCACCGGCCAGCAGCACGCCGTCGCCTGACTGCCAGTGCAGCACCGTGCCGCCTGCAAAATGCCCGCCCAGACGCAGCAGCGTCACCGACGGCATAATCTCCAGGGCGTCCTCCTCCCAGAAGCGTATCGCCGGACTGTCACGCATCACCCACTGCCGATCGCTGGCGTGCAGATAGATCGGCGCGTTAAACGCGGCGGCCCACTCCTGCATGGTGGTGTAGTAATGCGGGTGCGAAATCGCGATCGCGCTGATGCCCCCGAGCGCGTCAACTAACGCTCTGGTCGCCGGATCGAGGTTGGCGATGCAGTCCCACAGAACATTGCCCTGCGGCGTACTCAGCAGAAGCGCCCGCTGGTTGATGGCAAAAGCGGGAACGGTTTTGATGCTGAACAGCTGCGGCTCCAGCTGTTGCCATTTGTTGGTGTGCGTGGTCGTAAGGCTGTCGAAGTCCGTCCATGCCTGGCCCGTCACCGGGACATACTGGCGCTCATCGTTGCAAATCGGGCAGTTTTTGGGCTGTTTATCGTAAGCGGTACCGCAGGTTTTACAGAGTGTAATCATCGGCTTTCCTCAGCAATAAAGCACTGAGTATGGCAGGGATTATCCATATGTGCTGAGGGGTGCCTGGCCCGCTTTTTTTGACTTATACTGTGCCAGTATCAAAAACTGAATAACGCAGGTGGCACATGGAAATTGATCTCGATAACTTAGTCTTTAACGGGCTGGATGAAGCAGAAGAGCGCAACGCGGAACGTCTCGACGATGCGGATAAAAAAGCCCAGGCGATTGTCGCCGATGACGACTGCGGCGATGCCTGCAAGATCTGACGAGAAAGCACCGGAAGCCCCGGTGCTTTTTTTATGCATGAGGGTTTCACGCGCTATCAGATCTCCGGCGTTTTGCTAAACCCGGTCAGCATCAGGATCAGGCTTTGTTGAGATGACCCCGTCTCAAACTGATAGTGGTTTCCCTGACGATCGCCGCCGATATACCACGAAATTTCAGTTTTCCCTTCTGCCAGCGCCTTGCGCACCGCTTTATCCACGTCCACCATCCGGTATTCGCGGGAGTGGTTCAGGTAAAGCACCGCATCCGAGCGATAGTTGCAGGGCGGCCGTGAATGCCAGCTCACGGTGGCCGGATCCCAGTCGTTGCTCGCCGGATAGAAGAAGATTTGATCCGCGCCGTTGGTTTCCACTTTCCCGCCATAAATTCTCACGCGGTATTTAAACTGGGCAGGATCCTGTCCGGCAGGCAGCGGAGGGATGTTGAACTTCACCAGCGACAATGTTTCGCTGTTTTTCGTGCGTCCACCGTTCTTCCAGTTATCCTGCACCAGTAAGACCTGGGGATCGGGTTGTGAAAGTGCGGGTTCCATGCTGCTGAGCCAGACGTTGGCCTTCGCTTTTGAATAACCATACGGCACGGTGGTGCCGCAATCCATTCCGCGGTTCATGCACAGGTCGGTCATAAAGCGCGCGGCATCTTCCGTCCAGCCGTTCATGAAGTCAGCATGCGCCGTATACAGGCCCCCCCATCGCTCTTCACGTTCACTGCCATGCATGGTGGGGTCGAGGGAAAGCTGGACTTTGCTGGTATCCAGAGAGCTAATTGTCGGAAGCACGTACGCAATATTCATGTTCACCGTCGGGATCTTCACCGGGAAGGCGGACGGACACTGTCCTTTCGTATCGTAGATGGCGTTAGCCAGGCCGTGGGCGGGCTTCAGGTTGGCCCCGTCCCAGCAGTTCGGGAACTGAATGCCGATATTAAACTGCACGGCATCCTTCGCCTTGCGTAAACCGCAGACTTCACCCGTTCTGGTGGTGTAGCCCTTGCCGTTGGCGCATAAAAAGGTGATATGTGGATTTGGCGCGGTGCCGTGATGATCGCCCGCCAGCAGCGACAGCCCCGCCGGGAACGGGTGCAGCGGCCAGGCGTCAACGTTCGATGCCTGATAATAGGTTTTTTGATAGGCGGGTTTGACCACCGTTCCGTCCGGTAATTTTAGCGACGGAGCCCAGTAGGCCGAGCTGTCTGCTTTGTTATCGCAGGTGGTCTTTTCCTGGGTACGCAGCGATTCACGGCTGGAGTAAGCATCCGTTTGCACGTTACCAAAAAAATCGTGCAGCATGGCCTCGTTGGGCATGCCGTACATCATAATGGCATCATCGCCGAGGGTATGGGAATAACTGCATACAACATGCGCCTGTGGACCAGCGTGTGCCGCCTGCATGGCAAGCAATAGCACGGTGGCAGAAAGCGCGGGGGTTAATACTGTCCGTTTCATTATCATCTCCATCTGAGAAAGGAGATAGTGGTAACAAAACGGCTATCGTTTACCGAGGATTAGCCAGGGCATTTTTCCCTTCATTCTCACTTTACACGCATCACGCACAGCTCATTCCAGTACATTTCGCGCGTCCGGCGAAGTTCAGCGTGACGTTTTAACATAGAACCACTCCGGGTCGATGTTGGCTACGTCCACGCCATAGAGGCTGGCGACAGGCAGTATTGACTCAAGAACACGTTGCGCGCTGTTCTCCGCATTCGCTGGTCGGGGCGCAAAAAACCGCCGTAACGTGCTTATCCATTTTTTCATCGTCATTACCCTTCTCGCTTAACCTGGAGTCAGTTAAACACGCCTTCATCATGAAGAGGAAATAACAATAATGACTGTTGATATGCGGGATCTGAAAAACTCGCGAGACGCTGTCGTCCTAACCGGCCAGCGCTTTAACCACCGTTTCCATCGCTTTGGTGGTCAACTCACTGCGCTTAACGCGCTGGTTCGCCAGCGCGGTACGTAGTACCCCAGCAATCACGATATGCTTGGGCTCCTGCCCTAAGTCACGCATCTCCAGAACGACCTTGCCTACCACCCGACACATCTCCTGGTACAGCGCTTCGTCTTTGGTCACATTGCCCATTGCCATCACTCCGTTGCCCTAAACCGTCAGCTTAAATCATTCGTCGGCTGGATACAAAAAAGAAGCCCGGCGTGTTGTTCGCCGGGCTTCGTCTGGAAAATCAGGCGATTAGTTGTTTACCGGGATGACCGCGCCTTTGTATTTGGTGCGGATCCAGTCCTGAATCTCTTTGGAGTGCAGCACGTTCACCAGCGCGACGATATCCTTCTTCTTCTCATCAACGCGATGAACGGTAATGATGTTGGCGTACGGGTTATTCTCACCGCTTTCAACCGCAATTGGATCGTGGACCGGATCCAGACCAGCATCAATTGCGTAGTTGGCGTTGATCACCACCGCAGCACCTTCGTCGTTGTTGTACATCTGCGGCAGCAGAGATGCCTCGACGTTAGGGGTGAATTGCAGCTTTTTCGGGTTCTCCACAATATCGCTGATGCGCGCGGTCACTTTATCGATGCCTGGCTTCAGTTTGATCACGCCCTCTTTTTCGAAGATGGAGAGAATACGCCCTTCCTCGGAAACCGCATCACGCATGATGATTTTGCCGCCTTCCGGCAGATCCTTCAGCGATTTGTATTTTTTTGAATAGATACCGATCGGCTCAATGTGGATTGCGCCTGCACTGACAAAATCATAATCCTTATCGCCCGCATGATCTTTAAGCACGCTGTTCAGGTAAGGGATGTGCTGGAAATAGTTGGCATCAATGTCATGCCCTGCCAGCGCCGTGTTTGGCAGAATGTAGTCCTGGAACGGTTTAATCTCCAGATCGATCCCCTGCTTCGCCAGAATCGGCTTAGCCTGCTCCAGAATTTCCGCGTGCGGGGTGTTGGACGCCCCCACGGTGAGCGTGTCCGCCCAGGAGGCAAAGCTCAGGGCGCTCAGGGTGGCTGCGGCGATCAGTGTCAGTGTCTTTTTCATGATGTGGTTCCTGTGTGTATTTATTAGCGTTTATCTAACAGTGAAGTAATGGCATCGCCGCAGAACTGGATAATGAACACGATGATCAGAATGGTCACCGTTGCCACCAGCGTGACGTCACCATGGTTGCGCTGGAATCCTTCCAGATAAGCCAGATTTCCCAAACCGCCGGCACCTATCACCCCCGCCATTGCGCTGTAGCTCACCAGCGCAATCAGCGTCACCGTCATACCTGAAACCAGTGCGGGTGAAGATTCCGGCAGTAAAACCCGAAACACTAACGTGCTCAGCCGCGCGCCCATCGAACGCGTGGCTTCAATTACCCCTTTATCCACTTCCCGCAGGGCAATCTCGACCAGACGGGCGTAGAACGGCGCGGCGCCCACAATCAGGGCGGGCAGCGCGGCGTTAGCGCCGAGAATGGTCCCCACAACGGTCTTGGTGAACGGGATCAGCAGAACAATGAGAATGATGAAAGGAATTGAGCGGAACACGTTCACCACAATCGACATCACGCTGTAGACCGTGCGGTTGTGGAATAACCCGCCGCGGGCGGTTAAAAACAGCGCCAGACCGAGCGCGATCCCCAGAACAAACGTCGCCACGCCGGAAAGCGCGGTCATGTAGAGCGTCTCCTGGGTTGCAGCCCAAAGTTGATCCCACTTCAGGTGCGGAAAGAGTTCTTCAGCCATGCTTGATTACCTCGCCTTCAATATCGCTTTGCTTCAGGTCGGCGAGGATATTGTTCAGTTGTTCATCCGATGCCACTACGTGCACCCAGAGCTGCCCGAAAACACCGTGAGCGGTTTGCGTCATTTTGCCGTGCAGGATGTTGAACGGCAGGCCGTAGCGCAGGGTCAGTTCTCCGACGATCGGCCTGTGCGTGCTGTGCCCGGTGAAGGTGAGCTTGATGACCGCGCCCTCCAGCTCATTTGCCAGTTCGGTATTGAAGGTCTCTTCCTCCGCGTACTGGCTCACCTGGCGGACAAACTGCCGGGTGATCGGCTGCTGAGGATGCGTAAACACGCTCAGCACCTCCCCCTCTTCCACCACCTTGCCGTTCTCCATTACCGCCACGCGGTCGCAGATTTTGCGCACCACATGCATCTCATGCGTAATGAGTACGATGGTCAGGTTAAAACGACGGTTAATGTCCAGGAGCAGATCGAGGATCTGATCGGTGGTCTGCGGATCCAGCGCCGAGGTGGCTTCGTCACACAGCAGTACGTCCGGATGATTGGCCAGCGCGCGGGCAATGCCCACACGCTGTTTTTGCCCGCCGCTCAGCTGCGACGGGTAGGCATTCTCGCGCCCCTTCAGGCCGACCAGCTCCACCAGCTCGGCAACGCGAGCCTGAATTTGCGCTTTTGGCACACCGGCAATTTGCATTGAAAAGGCGATGTTTTCCTTCACCGTGCGCGACCAGAGCAGATTAAAGTGCTGGAACACCATGCTGATTTTCAGGCGTGCCTGACGCAGCGCTTCTCCCTTCGCGGCGGAGATATCCTGAGCGTTAATGGTGACGCTGCCGGCGCTGGGCTTTTCCAGACCGTTCAGCAGACGGATAAGCGTACTTTTCCCGGCCCCGCTGTAACCAATGATCCCGTAAATCTGTCCCTGCTCTATCGTCAAATTGACGTTATCAACGGCTGTCAGCGCCAGCTTCCCGTTGTCAAAAACCTTCGAAATATTACTGAGTACGATCATTCTTATTCGTTATCCGTTACGCATATAGCGGTTTAGCAGTATGGATGTCCAAAAGATAGTAAACAGCCGTTATCAGCTTTAAAATGACCAAAAAAGAATTTCTTATAATGCGGAGGAATAAGCAGCGAACTGGCGGGTGAAAAGCATTTAGATGAATATCTGCAATAATTATCTGCCTTTTGCATATCAGGTCTCATTCATCCGACGAAATTGGTTAATTTTTCAGCGCTAAGTACTGATATAGCCATCCTCACATCCGGGCACCTTTACGTCTTGCTGTCTTTCATTCCAAAAACATAAGGATTATTCCTTTCTGTTCTAAAACCCAGTGAAACGTTCTTTATTGAGAAAATTTCATGGTCCTATCATCCGGTCATCACCTCTTCACAGGACATGACCATGACGCTTTACCACTCCGTCACCGAACTAATTGGCCATACGCCACTCATCCAGCTGCACAAGCTGGATACCGGCCCCTGCTCGCTGTTTCTGAAGCTGGAAAATCAGAATCCAGGCGGCTCGATTAAAGACCGCGTCGCGCTGTCGATGATTAACGAAGCCGAGCGTATGGGGCAGCTACGGCCCGGCGGCACCATTATTGAAGCCACGGCGGGGAACACCGGCCTGGGGCTGGCGTTGATTGCGGCGCAAAAGGGATACTCGCTGATCCTGGTGGTGCCGGACAAAATGAGCCGCGAGAAGATTTTCCACCTGCGCGCGTTAGGGGCGCAGGTCGTGCTAACCCGCTCGGATGTGAATAAAGGGCATCCGGCCTACTACCAGGATTATGCCCGGCGGCTGGCGAACGAACTGCCAGGCGCGTTTTATATCGACCAATTCAATAACGCGGCCAATCCGCTGGCGCACCGCACCACTACCGCACCGGAACTGTTTGAACAGCTTGACGGCCAGATCGATGCCATCGTCGTCGGCGTGGGGTCCGGCGGTACGCTGGGTGGCTTACAGGCGTGGTTTGAAGAACATTCGCCGCAGACGGAATTTGTGCTTGCCGATCCGGCCGGGTCGGTGCTGGCGGACCAGGTTGAGACCGGACGCCATCACGATGCCGGATCGTGGCTGGTTGAAGGGATTGGCGAAGACTTTATCCCTCCGCTGGCGCACATCGAAGGGGTTAACCGCGCCTGGCGCATTACCGATCGTGAGGCGTTCACCACCGCCCGCGATCTGCTAAAAACGGAAGGGATCCTGGCAGGCTCCTCCACCGGCACGCTGCTGGCGGCGGCGCTGAAATATTGCCAGGCGCAGACTACGCCAAAACGTGTGGTCACCTTCGCCTGCGACAGCGGAAATAAATACCTCTCGAAGATGTTCAACGACGACTGGATGCGCCAGCAGGGGTTGATTTCGCGTCCGCAGGCAGGCGATCTCTCGGACTATATTGCCCTGCGCCACGATGAAGGCGCGACGGTGACTGCCGCCCCGGACGACACGCTTTCCACCGTGCTGGCCCGCATGCGCCTGTACGACATCTCCCAGCTGCCGGTGCTCGATAACAACAATGTTGTCGGCATCATCGACGAGTGGGACCTGCTGCGGCACATCGGGGGAGATGCCGATCGCTTCTCTCTCCCCGTGACGGCGGCCATGACGCGTCAGGTCGAATATCTGGATAAGCTGGCCCCGGAGAGCGCCCTGTACACCATCTTTGACCGTGGCCTGGTGGCGATTATTTATGACGAAGACCGCTTTCTGGGTCTGATCACACGCAGTGACGTACTCACCACCTGGCGTAACCGCCTGACGAAATAAAAGGAGCAAAAGATGAAAAACCTGGCCACCCTCAGCGTTCACAGCGGTGAGTATCACGACACGCACGGCGCCGTGATGCCGCCAATTTACGCCACGTCGACGTTTGCGCAACCGGCACCGGGTGAACATACCGGCTACGAATACTCCCGGAGCGGCAACCCAACCCGCCATGCGCTGGAGACCGCCATCGCCGAACTGGAAGGCGGCACGCGCGGGTACGCCTTCGCGTCAGGGCTGGCGGCCATTTCCACCGTGCTCGAACTGCTGGATAAAGACAGCCATATCGTTGCCATTGACGACGTGTATGGCGGTACGTATCGCCTGATCGAAAACGTGCGCAAGCGCAGCACCGGGTTACAGGTGAGCTGGGTTAAGCCGGACGATATAGCCGGACTTGAGGCCGCCATTCGCCCGAACACCCGCATGATCTGGGTGGAAACGCCGACGAACCCGCTGCTGAAACTGGCCGACCTGGAGGCCATCGCAGACATTGCCCGGCGCCATAATGCGATCAGCGTGGCGGATAATACCTTCGCCTCCCCGGTCATTCACCGGCCGCTGGAGGCGGGGTTCGACATTGTGGTTCACTCCGCCACCAAATATCTCAACGGTCATTCAGACGTGGTTGCCGGGCTGGCTGTTGTCGGGGCAAATAAGGATCTCGCGGAGCGTCTGGGCTATCTGCAAAACGCGGTTGGCGGCGTTCTGGATCCGTTCAGCAGCTTCCTGACGCTACGGGGGATTCGCACCCTCTCCCTGCGCGTTGAGAAGCACAGTGCCAACGCGCTGGCGATTGCGCAATGGCTGGAGCAGCATCCGCAGATAGAGAGCGTGCTCTATCCCGGACTGGAGTCACACCCCCAGTATGTGCTTGCCCGCAGACAAATGGCGCTGCCGGGCGGCATGATCTCCGTTGTGATTAAAGGCGATGCGCAACGCGCGACAGAGGTGATTCGTCATCTTACGCTCTTTACCCTGGCGGAAAGCCTGGGCGGGGTGGAGAGTCTGGTGAGCCAGCCCTACAGCATGACCCACGCCTCCATTCCACTGGCGCAGCGTCTTGCAAACGGCATTGTGCCGCAGCTGATACGCCTGTCGGTGGGGATTGAGGATGCGAAGGATCTGATCGCCGACCTTCAACAGGCGCTGGAAAACTGAGCAAAAAACGGCGGGCGTTGCGCCTGCCGTCATAAGATGACATTAGGCCTTAACGCCTTGATAACAAACTTATGTGAATCTGCACAGAATGTTTTTGAAACGCTGTTTCCATTTTCCTTTTTACTGTGAATCAGCGTATAATGCGCGCCAAATCCCTGGTGAATGGTTTCAGCGCTTGGAATACAAAAAACAACGTACAACTTCTCCTCTCCTTCGTTGGGCTGGCACTCAGGCACACTTTCTTCTGCACGCTCATTTGATGTCACCTATTCTTAGTGCGTGTCATATACTCTTTCGCAACACAGGTTTGACTCCGCGGCGGTGCGCCCCCGGAGCGAGATTTCCATATCCTTCCCAACTTAAAGACTAAGACTGTCATGAAAAAGACGAAAATTGTTTGTACTATCGGCCCGAAAACCGAATCCGAAGAGATGCTGAGCAAAATGCTGGATGCCGGCATGAACGTGATGCGTCTGAACTTCTCCCACGGCGACTATGCTGAACACGGTCAGCGTATTCAGAACTTGCGCAACGTGATGAGCAAGACCGGGAAAAAAGCGGCAATCCTGCTCGACACCAAAGGTCCTGAAATCCGCACCATCAAACTGGAAGGCGGTAACGACGTTTCCCTGAAAGCGGGCCAGACCTTCACCTTCACCACCGACAAATCCGTTGTAGGTAATAACGAAATCGTTGCCGTGACCTACGAAGGCTTCACCAGCGATCTGTCCGTTGGCAACACCGTGCTGGTAGATGACGGCCTGATCGGCATGGAAGTGACCGCGATTGAAGGTAACAAGGTTATCTGTAAAGTGCTGAACAACGGCGATCTGGGCGAAAACAAAGGCGTTAACCTGCCGGGTGTGTCCATTGCTCTGCCAGCGCTGGCTGAAAAAGACAAACAAGACCTGATCTTCGGCTGCGAACAAGGTGTGGACTTCGTTGCGGCGTCCTTCATCCGTAAACGTTCTGACGTGGTTGAGATCCGTGAGCACCTGAAAGCGCACGGCGGTGAGAACATCCAGATCATCTCCAAGATCGAAAACCAGGAAGGCCTGAACAACTTCGACGAAATCCTTGAAGCGTCTGACGGTATCATGGTTGCGCGTGGTGACCTGGGCGTTGAAATCCCGGTTGAAGAAGTGATCTTCGCGCAGAAGATGATGATCGAGAAATGCGTTCGCGCGCGTAAAGTGGTTATCACCGCAACGCAGATGCTGGACTCCATGATCAAAAACCCACGCCCTACCCGCGCTGAAGCCGGCGACGTGGCGAACGCCATCCTCGACGGTACCGATGCCGTTATGCTGTCTGGCGAATCTGCAAAAGGGAAATACCCTCTGGAAGCGGTCAGCATTATGGCGACCATCTGTGAGCGTACCGACCGCGTGATGAAAAGCCGTCTGGATTACAACAACGACAGCCGTAAACTGCGCATCACCGAAGCCGTGTGCCGTGGTGCGGTAGAAACCGCTGAAAAACTGGAAGCCCCACTGATTGTCGTGGCGACCCAGGGCGGTAAATCTGCGCGTGCCGTGCGTAAATACTTCCCGGATGCAACTATCCTGGCGCTGACCACGAACGAAACCACCGCGCGTCAGCTGGTGCTGAGCAAAGGCGTGATCCCACACCTGGTGAAAGAGATTGCCTCTACCGATGATTTCTATCGTCTGGGTAAAGAAGTGGCTCTGGAACTGGTTGATTGTGGCCTGGCTCAGAAAGGCGACGTGGTGGTTATGGTTTCTGGTGCACTGGTACCAAGCGGTACAACCAACACTGCATCTGTCCACGTACTGTAATATTTCACGAACAAATTATTGTTTTGTTAAAAAGCGTCCTTCGGGGCGCTTTTTTTATTCCCGCCATTAACCAGAACTATTCAAAAAGCAAATCGGGTTTTTCTATTTAATCGCGATTTATCTAAGATGAATCCGATGAAAAATGCCTTTTTTAACATAGCTTTTTCGTCAAAATTGCCGATTTCGTTGCTTCTTTGAGCGAACGATCAAAAATAGGCGTAATCCCATCAAAAAAATATTCTCAACCCAAAAAACTTTGTGTAATACTTGTAACGCTACATGGAGATTAACTCAATCTAGAGGGTATTAATAATGAATCGTACTAAACTGGTACTGGGCGCGGTAATCC
>OJJD01000730.1_pt1 | contig 10879 bp, 9 predicted proteins | sample 1596011 | NCBI WGS metagenome assembly OJJD01 (sample SAMEA4350113, study PRJEB24818) | metagenome | biome: human; feature: gut; material: faeces | place: Denmark | collected 2013-09 | reverse complement strand
AATAACCACACCGAAGTGTGGTTATGATTAAAACACCCGGTATTACTGGGTGCTGGTCGTCGTAGTGGTCGTGGTTCCGGTATTGGAGCCATCACCGCCACCGGTTGCCGCCAGCGCGACACCCACGGCTGAACTTACGGCGCTGGTGCTGGCTGCGGTAGAACTCCCCGCAGACGCAGACGTCGCTGCCGACCCTGCTGCTTCCCCGACCTGGACCGGAGCTGCATAGACAGACGTCGCCGCAAGCGCAGATATGGCAAAAATGCCATACAGTACTTTCTTCATAACAATTTCCCTTCAATGAATGAATGGAGATTTGCCCGAAAAGAAATTCAGGCGGATTCGAGTATACACAACTAAAGCAGTGGGTTTACCGTGGGGGTAAATAGGGATGAGGTTTTCAGACTAATGGTTAAAAATGAAAAGAAAAAATAATTATTGAAATAGATAACCATTCATTATCAAGCAGTTATAATATAAACCCATTAAAGTATCACTCCGTATTTTCTTAAAATAACCCTCAGCAATTTACGGGGTAACCGTGTTTTTCGGATTAAACTCAGATTCAGAATTTGAGATAACTAACAGACATCAGGAATTATCCGATAAAAAAATGCCGGCATATCGCCGGCATTGTTCATGACATATTTATTACGCACGCCATGCTTTATAACGGTTAATCAGACCATTGGTGGAGCTGTCGTGGCTGTCGATTGCTTTATCGTCACCCAGCTCTGGCAGAATGCGGTTTGCCAGCTGTTTGCCCAGCTCAACGCCCCACTGGTCAAAGGTGAAGATGTTCAGAATAGCGCCCTGAGTGAAGATCTTGTGCTCGTAGAGGGCAATCAGCGCGCCCAGGCTGAACGGCGTAATTTCACGCAGCAGAATGGAGTTAGTTGGACGGTTGCCTTCGAACACTTTGAACGGCACAACGTGTTCCAGCGTAGCCGGATCTTTACCCTGGTCACGGTACTCCTGCTCAACCACCTCGCGGGATTTACCGAACGCCAGCGCTTCGGTCTGGGCGAAGAAGTTAGACAGCAGCTTCGGATGGTGGTCGGACAGCGGGTTGTGCGTAATCGCCGGGGCGATGAAATCGCACGGTACCATTTTGGTGCCCTGATGGATCAGCTGGTAGAACGCGTGCTGACCGTTGGTGCCCGGCTCGCCCCAGATGATTGGGCCAGTCTGATAATCCACCGCGTTACCGTTACGGTCAACGTACTTGCCGTTGGATTCCATGTTGCCCTGCTGGAAGTAGGCCGCAAAGCGGTGCATATACTGGTCGTACGGCAGAATCGCTTCGGTTTCAGCGCCGAAGAAGTTGTTGTACCAGATCCCGATCAGCGCCAGCAGCACCGGCAGGTTTTTCTCAGGCGCGGTGGTGGAGAAGTGTTTGTCCATCGCGTGCGCGCCGGAGAGCAGCTCAACGAAGTTGTCGAAGCCGACGGACAGGATGATGGACAGACCGATCGCAGACCACAGTGAGTAGCGGCCACCCACCCAGTCCCAGAATTCAAACATGTTCGCAGTATCAATACCGAACTCACCTACCGCTTTACCGTTGGTGGACAGCGCCGCGAAGTGTTTCGCCACGTGCTTTTCGTCGCCCGCGGTTTTCAGGAACCAGTCGCGCGCGCTGTGGGCGTTGGTCATGGTTTCCTGAGTGGTGAAGGTTTTAGACGCCACCAGGAACAGCGTGGTTTCCGGGTTCACCTTTTTCAGCACTTCAGCGATGTGAGTCCCATCGACGTTGGACACGAAGTGCATGTTGAGATGGTTTTTGTACGGGCGCAGCGCCTCGGTCACCATGAACGGGCCGAGGTCAGAGCCGCCGATACCGATGTTTACGACGTCGGTGATCGCTTTGCCGGTGTAGCCTTTCCACTGACCTGAGATGATCGCTTCAGAGAAGGTTTTCATCTTTTCCAGCACCGCGTTCACTTCCGGCATCACATCTTTGCCGTCAACGATAATTGGAGTATTGCTACGGTTGCGCAGCGCCACGTGCAGCACGGCACGGTCTTCGGTGCGGTTGATCTTCTCACCGGAGAACATGGATTTGATGGCATCTGCCAGCTCAGTCTCTTTCGCCAGATCTTGCAGCTTCGCCAGCGTCTCTTCGGTGATACGGTTCTTAGAGAAATCCACCAGCATCAGGTCATCGAAGGTGGCGGAAAACTTGCTGAAACGATCGGCATCTTTCGCGAACAGATCCGCGATAGTGACGTCTTTCATTTCATCAAAATGTTTCTGTAGTGCCTGCCATGCAGCGGTCTGCGTTGGGTTGATGTTTTTCATAGCAATACTCTTCTGATTTGAGAATTGTGACTGCGGTCGATTGTAGCGCCTGCAAATAAAAATTGTGATGGTTTTTATGCCATTGCCCTGGTCTGCATCAAACGCAGGTGAAAAGACCCGAAAAGTATAGCTGCTGTCGCGCCCTTCCGGCGTGGCGAAATGTTGGTCAAAAAGGGGTAAAAAGGAGCATAAAATATGGGCCTGTTATAAGTCCTGTTTCTGAGGGGTACCCCCCCATGAAAAATCCGCATAATCCCAGCATTGACAGGACCTCCCCCGCATTTTATTTATAGGGCCGTATTTTGCGCCTGCACCTGTTCTCGCTTCATTCTTGTGCCAAGGTCGCTCTATTCATTCCCTGACACGAGGTTGTTATGACGAGTTTTGTGGTCGCCAAGTTTGGCGGCACCAGTGTGGCAGACTACGCTGCCATGAACCGCAGCGCCGATGTGGTGCTGGCCGATCCGAATACCCGCCTGGTGGTGCTCTCCGCCTCAGCCGGCGTGACGAACCTGCTGGTTTCTTTGTCTGAAGGACTGGAAGCGACCGAGCGTTTCGTGAAGCTGGATGCACTGCGCAAAATTCAGTTCGACATCCTTGAGCGTCTGCAAAACCCGAACGTCATTCGTGAGGAAGTGGAACGCCTGCTGGAAAATATCACTACCCTGGCAGAAGCCGCTTCACTGGCAACCTCTACCGCTCTAACCGACGAACTGGTCAGCCACGGCGAACTGATGTCCACCCTGCTGTTCGTTGAGATCATGCGCGAGCGCAATATTCAGGCGCAGTGGTTCGACGTGCGTAAAGTAATGCGCACCAGCGACCGCTTTGGCCGCGCCGAGCCGGACGTTGAAGCTTTGGCAGAGCTCACTAACCAGCAGCTTGCCCCGCGTCTGGATGAAGGCATAGTGATCACCCAGGGCTTTATCGGCAGCGAAGCCAAAGGGCGCACAACCACGCTGGGCCGTGGCGGCAGCGACTATACCGCCGCTCTGCTGGGTGAAGCCCTGCATGCCACCCGCGTGGATATCTGGACGGACGTGCCGGGCATTTACACCACCGACCCGCGCGTGGTCTCTGCGGCAAAACGCATTGACGTGATCGCCTTTGAAGAAGCGGCTGAAATGGCCACCTTCGGCGCAAAAGTGCTGCATCCGGCCACGCTGCTGCCTGCCGTGCGCAGCGACATTCCGGTCTTCGTTGGCTCCAGTAAAGATCCAAAGGCGGGCGGGACGCTGGTCTGCAAGAAAACCGAGAACCCGCCGCTGTTCCGCGCGCTGGCCCTGCGTCGTAAGCAGACGCTGGTTACCCTGCACAGCCATAATATGCTGCACTCCCGCGGATTCCTGGCGGAAGTGTTTGGCATCCTGGCGCGCCACAATATCTCCGTGGACCTGATCACCACGTCAGAAGTCAGCATTGCGCTGACGCTCGACACCACCGGTTCAACCTCAACGGGTGATACCCTGCTGACGCAGTCGCTGCTGATTGAGCTTTCCGAGCTGTGCCGCGTGGAGGTGGAAGAAGATCTGGCGCTGGTTGCCATCATCGGTAATAAGCTGTCGCGCGCGTGCGGCGTGGGCAAAGAGGTGTTCGGCGTGCTCGACCCGTTCAGCATCCGCATGATTTGCTACGGCGCGTCCAGCTACAACCTCTGCTTCCTGGTCCCTGCCGATCAGGCCGAGCAGGTTGTGCAGAAACTTCATCAGAATTTGTTTGAATAAAATTCGTTAGCACGATAAACATTATCCATAAGCCGGGCACAGACCCGGCTTTTTTATAACAAAACAACACGACAATACTGCAAGGAATTCACTATGCTCTCCGCTATCACCCGGCTGTTCCCGTTATGGGCGCTGCTGCTCTCCGTACTCGCGTATTACACTCCCACCACGTTCACGGGCATTGGTCCGTGGGTCACCACGCTACTGATGCTGATTATGTTCGGCATGGGCGTGCATCTAAAAATTGACGATTTCAAACGCGTGCTGTCTCGCCCGGCACCGGTTGCCGCAGGGATTTTCCTGCACTACCTGGTGATGCCGCTCGCGGCCTGGCTGCTGGCGATGGCCTTTAAGATGCCGCCCGACCTTTCCGCCGGGATGGTGCTGGTGGGGAGCGTCGCCAGCGGCACGGCATCTAACGTCATGATCTATCTGGCGAAAGGCGATGTGGCGCTCTCCGTCACTATCTCTTCCGTTTCCACGCTGGTGGGCGTGATTGCCACGCCGCTGTTAACCCGCCTGTACGTGGACGCGCATATCCAGGTGGATGTGATGGGCATGCTGCTCAGCATTCTGCAAATCGTGGTGATCCCGATTGCGCTGGGACTGGTGATCCACCATCTCTTCCCGCGGGTGGTGAAAGCGGTTGAGCCGTATCTGCCCGCGTTTTCGATGGTCTGCATACTTGCCATTATCAGCGCCGTGGTAGCCGGTTCCGCATCGCACATTGCTTCGGTGGGCTTTGTAGTGATCGTCGCGGTTGTGCTGCATAACACCATTGGTCTGCTGGGCGGATACTGGGGTGGAAAGCTGTTTGGTTTCGACGAATCCACCTGCCGCACGCTGGCGATCGAAGTGGGGATGCAGAACTCTGGCCTGGCGGCGGCGCTGGGTAAAATTTACTTCTCACCGCTGGCGGCGCTACCGGGAGCGCTGTTCTCCGTCTGGCACAACCTGTCCGGTTCGCTGTTAGCAGGGTACTGGTCCGGTAAGCCGATTGATGACCAACCGAAAAAAGATGCGGTGAAACAGGGTTAATTGAGCCGGCTTGCTTTACACTGAAGCCTCCCCATCAGGAGGCTTCAGCAATGGCTACACCACGTTTGACCCAGAAAGACATGACCGAAGCCGAGCAGCGCGAACTTAAAACGCTTCTCGACCGCGCCCGCATCGCGCATGGCCGCACGCTGACGAACGCCGAAACCAATCAGGTTAAAAAAGAGTACATCGATAAGCTGATGGCGCAACGTGATGCCGCGGCGAAAAAAGCCCGCAAGCTGAAAAAAGAGCTGGCGTATAAACCCGACGCAGAGGCGACTTTTTCCTGGTCCGCCAGCACATCAACCCGTGGAAGGCGCTAATCAGCGCCCTTTCTTTTTGCGCCCCGGCTGGGTAAAGCGTTTTCCGTTGCCCGGCTTGCCTCGCCCTTTCTCTTCCGCCTGCGGTGCCTTCACCACCGGACGCTTAATCGCCTGCGTTTTCGGTTTGGCTTTAGCTTTCGGCTTCGCTTCGGACGAGGAGTTCTCGATAAGTTTGAACAGCTCGATCAGCTCGTCATCCGTTAAGTCACGCCACTCGCCCAGCGGGATGCCAGACAGGCTGACGTTCATGATGCGCGTGCGTTCCAGCTTCGTCACTTCATAACCGAAGTACTCGCACATGCGGCGGATCTGGCGGTTCAGGCCCTGAACCAGCGTGATGCGGAACGCGAACGGTGCTTCTTTTTTGACTTTACACTTCTTCGTCACGGTGCCCAGAATCGGCACGCCAGCGCCCATTCCGCGGATAAACTCGTCCGTCACCGGCTTGTTCACCGTCACGATGTACTCTTTCTCGTGGTCGTTACCGGCACGCAGAATTTTGTTGACCAGATCGCCGTGGTTGGTGAGGAAAATCAGCCCCTGAGAGTCTTTATCCAGACGGCCAATCGGGAAAATGCGGCTGCTGTGGTTCACGAAATCAACAATGTTGTCCCGCTCGCCATCTTCCGTGGTGCTGACAATCCCAACCGGTTTGTTCAACGCGATAAACACCAGGTCTTCGGCATCACGCGGTTCGATGACCTGACCATTCACTTTCACCACATCGCCAGGTACCACTTGATCACCAATGGTGGCGCGTTTGCCGTTAAGAAACACGTTACCCTGTTCAATGTAACGGTCAGCCTCGCGACGTGAGCAGATCCCGCTCTCGCTAATGTATTTGTTTAATCGGGTTGATTGAGTTGGCAGCATAGTTTCTCCTGTGAAGGGCGAAATATACCTTACCTTGCGCCTGACAAAAAAGTCCTAGTAACCGCTGATCAGAAAATCGAGTGCATCCCGCAATGAAGCACTGCTGTTAGTAAGATCGGCAACGCGTTCACCTAACTCTTTTAGCGATATGCCTGCCATCATGTACATCATCACCACGCAGGGTTTTCCCGCGATCTCAACGGCGGGAGCGACCAGTACATGCTTCATCAGAACGACCTCTGAAAGTCACTAAAGGAGCCGTTTTCATCAACCCACTGGTTAATGGCGTCCATAGAAGCTTTATTTTCTTCAAGCCACTCTGCGCGCCGATGTTCACGAAATTGCTCCTGCAAAGCCGCCGTTAGCACGGCAGAAAGGTTAAGTTTAAGCCTTCGCGCCTCTTCAAGAATGTCCGGCGACAGGGAAACATTCACTGATTTTTTAATGCTATTAGCACCGCGCATGAGAACCCCCATTGGAATGCGCATGAACTGGCGAAGTGTAGCGTAATAATTGAGCATCTCCTATTCCCTTAAAAATGTAAGGGTTGAAGAATAAATTGCTCTTTATGGGGAGTCACGCCTCACAAAACCGTTTTGCGAGGCGCTTTCAGAGATTAATACTCATCCCGCTCGTCATCTTCATCCGGCTGCTCCATCACGCTGTACGCCACCGCGCAGAACAACGAGTTGAGACGTTTCATATCTCCCAGCAGCCCCAGGTGGAGCGAGCTGGTTTCGATACTCTGCACGTTCTGCTGGTGCAGACGCTCAACGTGGGCGTGCGAGTAGCGCCGGTTGAGGATGCGGAAACGGTGCTTGTTGCGGCGCAGGCGGCGCGCGCTCGGCACGTCGCTGGAGAAGAAGACCGACATCGCCAGCTTCAGGTTGCTGACCAGCTGTTCGTGGAGCGCTTCCAGCTCCTTCAGCCCTTCGACAGAAAACGCCCGACGTGCGGCCAGGGATTTGTCTGCGATTTCACTGCCCATACGCTCGACAATATCCGAAGCCTGCTCCAGGTTAAGCGACATCTCAATGATTTCCGCCCAGCGGCGCGACTCCTCTTCCGCCAGCTCGTCCTGCGGGATCCGCGCCAGATAGAGCTTGATGGCGGTATACAGCACGTTGATATCGTCCGCCAGCCTGCGCAGCTCTTTTTCTTCGCGCGGCTCGCCGTGCATCACCTTTTGCAACCCTTCCAGCATGGTTTCCATCGCGTCACCCATGCGCAGCGTTTCGCGGGCGGCATTCGCGATGGCCAGCGCGGGCGTGTCCAGCACCGAGGTGTCCAGATGCTTCGGTTTAAGGCGCGCGTCCAGCTCCGGTTCATCACGAATTAGCCGCTCGCAGAAGCGGGCCATCGGCGCGGCAAACGGCACCATCGCCAGACAGCGTACCAGGTTGTAGAAGACGTGGAAGTAGATCACCAGCTCCGCTTTCGGCAGAGAGAGGTTGTCCATCAGGTTCGCCAGCGGGTGCACAAACGGCAGAATGATCAGGCTACCCACCAGCTTGAAGAGCAAACTCCCCAGCGCCACCCGGCGGGCGGCAGCATTGGCTGCGCTGTTGTTAAGCATCGCCAGCAGGCCAGAGCCAAGATTCGCACCGATGACCAGGCATAGCGCCACCGGGAAAGAGATCGCGCCCGCAGCGGTTAGCGTGGCCGTCAGCAACACGGCCGCCAGGCTGGAGTAGCTGACAATGGCAAACACCGCGCCGATCAGCGCATCCAGCATAATATCGCCGGTTAACGAGGCGAAAATGACCTGCACACCGTTGGCCTGGGTAATCGGCGTAACTGCCTGCACAATCAGCTCCAGCGCTAGCAGGATCAGCCCGAGGCCAATACCGACGCGGCCAAGCTGCCCGGCACGGCTTTGCTTACGGCCGAGGAAGAAAATGACGCCAATAAAAATCAGCAGCGGCGACAGCCAGGAGAGATCGAAGGTCAGGATACGTGCCATCAGCGCGGTACCGACGTCGGCGCCAAGGACAATCACCAGCGCCGGGGCGAGCGCCACTAGATCCTGCGCCACGAACGAGGTGACGAGCATAGTGGTGGCGTTGCTGCTTTGCACCAGCGCCGTGACGCCAATACCCGCACAGAAGGCGAGCGGCTTCTTCTCAACGCTGCCGCTGAGAACGGTACGTAAACGTGCGCCAAACACGCGCATCACGCCGGTACGAACGATATGGGTGCCCCATACCAGCAGTGCGACTGCGGAGAGCAGGTGTAACAACGTCAACACAGTGGGTTTTCCTCCTTATCGTTATTCATTTTCCTTAGGTTCAGTATAAGGGTTTAAACGTAAGAAAGAGACAAGGCACCATAGCGGTGCCCTGTTTGTTGTAAGGAAAAGTGACGTTAGTCTGCGTCGTAGCCTAAATTCGGCGCCAGCCAGCGTTCCACCTCAGACACGCTCATGCCTTTTCGCAGGGCGTAGTCTTCAATCTGATCCCGCTGAAGCTGTGCCACGGCGAAATACTTGCTGTCCGGGTGGCTGAAATACCAGCCGGAAACGGACGCGCCCGGCCACATGGCGAACGACTCGGTAAGTTTCATGCCGGTATGCGCTTCCACGTCGAGCAGTTTCCAGATAGTGCCCTTCTCGGTGTGTTCCGGGCAGGCCGGATACCCCGGCGCCGGACGAATGCCCTGGTAGTTTTCGCGGATCAGCTCCTCGTTGCTGAGATTCTCATTCGCCGCGTAGCCCCAGTGCACCTTACGTACGCGCTCATGCAGATACTCGGCAAAGGCTTCCGCCAGGCGATCGGCAATCGCTTTCACCATGATTTTGTTGTAATCATCGTGCTGTGCGTCGTACGCGTCCGCCAGCGCGTCTTCTTCCAGACCGCCGGTCACCGCAAAGGCGCCGATATAGTCGGCTTTACCGGAGAGTTTCGGTGCGACGAAATCCGCCAGGCAGTAGTTGGCAAAGCCCACTTTCTCGGTTTGCTGGCGCAGATGGTGGCTCACGGCCAGCACATGGGTGCGGGTTTCATCGCGGTAGATTTCTATGTCGTCGCCCACGCGGTTCGCCGGGAACAGCCCCACCACGCCGCGCGGGTTGAGGGCTTTCTCTGCGCTCAGTCTGTCGAGCATATCGTTGGCATCTTTAAACAGGCGTTTCGCCTCTTCGCCTACTACCTCATCTTCAAGAATGCGCGGATATTTGCCCGCCAGCGACCAGGTCATGAAGAACGGCGTCCAGTCGATGTAGTTACGCAGCGTTTCGATGCTGGCCGTCACGTCCTGCACGCCCAGACGGTGCGCGACCGGCGGCGTATAGCTGGACCAGTCGAACGCCAGATCGTTATCGCGCGCCGCCTGAAGCGAAACCGGCGGCGTGCGCGGTTTCTTACGTCCATGCTGAATGCGGACGGTTTCATACTCTTTGCGGGTGCGGGCGACAAAGTCATCGCGCTGGGTGTCAGACAGCAGCGCGGAGACCACGCCCACGGTGCGCGAGGCGTTTTGGACATACACCGTCGGCCCACTGTAGTTCTGCTCGATTTTCACTGCGGTGTGGGCTTTCGAGGTGGTTGCCCCGCCAATCAGCAGTGGAATAGTGAAGCCCTGGCGCTCCATCTCTTTTGCCACGTTGACCATTTCGTCCAGCGACGGCGTAATCAGCCCGGAAAGACCAATCAGATCCGCATTCACTTCGCGAGCGGTCCTGAGGATTTTATCCGCCGGGACCATCACGCCAAGATCGATAATTTCGTAGTTATTGCATTGCAGTACCACGCCGACAATGTTTTTGCCGATGTCGTGTACGTCGCCCTTCACGGTGGCAATGACCATCTTACCGTTACTGGAGCCCTTCTCTTTGCTGGCTTCGATAAACGGCTCAAGATAAGCCACGGCCTGCTTCATGACGCGGGCGGATTTCACCACCTGCGGCAGGAACATTTTTCCCTCGCCGAACAGATCGCCGACCACGTTCATGCCGTCCATCAGCGGCCCTTCGATCACTTCAATCGGACGGGCTGCCTGCTGACGCGCTTCCTCGGTATCCTGCTCAATGAACTCAGTAATGCCTTTTACCAGCGAGTATTCCAGACGCTTTCTCACATCCCAGGAACGCCATTCGGCCTGCTGAACGTTGGCTGATTCGTCAGCTTTACTGCCGCGGTATTTTTCCGCCAGATCCAGCATGCGTTCGGTGGCGTCGTCGCGACGGTTGAGGATCACATCTTCTACTGCGTCGCGTAGTTCTGCGGGCAGGTCGTCGTAAATCGCCAGCTGTCCGGCGTTAACGATCCCCATGTCCATCCCGTTGCGGATGGCATAGTAGAGGAACACGGCGTGGATGGCCTCACGCACCGGGTCGTTGCCGCGGAACGAGAACGAGACGTTCGACACGCCGCCGGAAATTAGCGCATGCGGTAGCTCGCGTTTGATGTCTTCACACGCGCCGATAAAGTCCTGGGCGTAGTTGTTGTGCTCTTCAATGCCGGTTGCGACAGCAAAGATGTTCGGGTCGAAAATAATGTCTTCCGGCGGGAAGCCCACCTCTTCGGTCAAAATTTTGTACGCCCGGCGGCAAATCTCAATTTTGCGCTCGCGGGTATCGGCCTGGCCCACTTCATCGAAGGCCATCACCACCACGGCGGCACC
>OJJD01000727.1_pt1 | contig 10960 bp, 9 predicted proteins | sample 1596011 | NCBI WGS metagenome assembly OJJD01 (sample SAMEA4350113, study PRJEB24818) | metagenome | biome: human; feature: gut; material: faeces | place: Denmark | collected 2013-09 | reverse complement strand
TCTTCTTTCCACTCGCTTGCTTACCGAAATCAGCCAGCCTGATGACGCAGCCCGTAAGAAAAGGGCCTAGCAATGAGCGAGAAAAGCATTGTTCAGGAAGCGCGTGACATACAGTTAGCAATGGAGCTGATTACGCTCGGTGCTCGTTTACAAATGCTGGAAAGCGAGACTCAGCTGAGTCGTGGTCGCCTCATCAAATTGTATAAAGAGTTACGTGGTAGTCCCCCGCCGAAAGGAATGCTGCCGTTTTCAACGGACTGGTTTATGACCTGGGAACAGAACATTCATGCCTCCATGTTCTGTAATGCCTGGCAGTATCTTCTCAAAACCGGTTTGTGTAGCGGCGTTGATGCCGTGATCAAAGCGTATAAACTTTACCTTGAACAATGCCCGCAGCAGGACGAGGGTCCTTTGCTGGCGCTCACCCGCGCATGGACGCTGGTGCGTTTTGTTGAAAGCGGAATGCTTGAGCTGTCGCGCTGTAACTGCTGCGATGGCAATTTTATTACCCATGCGCATCAGCCTGCAGGCAGCTTCGCCTGTAGTTTATGCCAGCCTCCATCCCGAGCAGTAAAAAGACGTAAACTTTCCCGGGAAGCTGCCGATATTATTCCACAACTGCTGGATGAACAGATCGAACAAGCTGTTTAACCCGAACGTGTGGGCAAGATTCCAGCAGCGGTAAGCAATTACCGCTGCTTTTTTTTACCCCGCAAACGGTAAACGCTGCGAGCTGAACATCCTTGCCATAGTCACTAGCGGAAGGATGATGTCGTGCTTATCTTATTAGGTTACCTGGTAGTTCTCGGTACAGTTTTCGGCGGTTACATGATGACCGGCGGGCACCTTGGAGCACTCTATCAACCGGCTGAACTTGTCATCATCGGCGGTGCAGGGGTAGGGGCTTTTATCGTTGGTAATAACGGTAAATCGATCAAGGGCACGCTGAAAGCTATTCCACTGCTGTTCCGTCGCTCTAAATACACCAAAAGCATGTATATGGATCTGCTTGCGCTGCTCTATCGTCTGATGGCGAAGTCGCGTCAGCAGGGCATGTTCTCGCTTGAGCGGGATATTGAAAACCCGAAAGAGAGCGAAATTTTTGCCAGCTACCCGCGCATTCTCGCTGACGCAATGATGCTGGATTTCATCGTCGATTACCTGCGACTGATCATCAGCGGCAACATGAACACCTTCGAAATCGAAGCGCTGATGGACGAAGAGATTGAAACGCACGAAAGCGAATCCGAAGTGCCGGCAAACAGCCTGGCGCTGGTGGGCGATTCCCTCCCTGCGTTCGGTATCGTCGCGGCGGTGATGGGCGTGGTACACGCGCTGGCCTCGGCGGATCGTCCTGCGGCAGAGCTGGGCGCGCTGATTGCGCATGCGATGGTGGGCACCTTCCTCGGTATTTTGCTGGCGTATGGTTTTATCTCTCCGCTGGCCAGCGTTCTGCGTCAGAAGAGCGCGGAAACGACCAAAATGATGCAGTGCGTGAAGATCACGCTGCTCTCTAACCTCAACGGTTATGCGCCACCGATCGCCGTCGAATTTGGCCGTAAGACGCTCTACTCCAGCGAACGTCCGTCGTTTATCGAACTGGAAGAGCATGTGCGCGCGGTGAAAAACCCCAACCAACAGACGACAACTGAGGACGCATGAAAAACCAGTCCCATCCGATCGTCATCGTAAAAAAACGCAAGCATAAGGGGCACGGGCACGGTTCTCACGGCTCATGGAAGATCGCGTACGCCGACTTTATGACCGCCATGATGGCCTTCTTTCTGGTGATGTGGCTGATCTCCATCTCCAGCCCGAAAGAGCTTATTCAGATTGCGGAATATTTCAGAACGCCGCTGGCGACGGCGGTCACCGGCGGGCCGCGCATATCGAACAGCGACAGCCCGATCCCCGGCGGCGGTGACGATTACACCCAGCAGCAGGGCGAAGTGAAAAAACAGCCTAACATCGACGAGCTGAAAAAACGGATGGAGCAGGCGCGCCTGAAAAAACTGCGCGGTGACCTGGATCAGCTGATTGAGGCGGACCCTAAATTGCGCGCGCTGCGTCCGCATCTGAAAATTGACCTGGTGCAGGAAGGGCTGCGTATTCAGATCATCGACAGCCAGAACCGACCGATGTTCAAAACCGGCAGTGCCGACGTGGAGCCCTACATGCGCGATATTCTGCGTGCGATTGCACCGGTGCTGAACGGCATTCCGAACCGCGTTAGCCTCTCCGGTCACACGGATGATTTCCCGTACGCCACGGGAGAGAAGGGATACAGCAACTGGGAGCTTTCTGCCGATCGCGCCAACGCCTCGCGTCGCGAGCTGGTGGCGGGTGGGCTTGATGATGGCAAGGTCCTGCGCGTGGTCGGCATGGCTGCAACCATGCGCCTGACCGACCGCGGACCGGATGACGCCATCAACCGTCGTATCAGTCTTTTAGTGCTGAACCAGCAGGCGGAGCAGGCCATCCTGCATGAAAACGCCGAAAGTCAGAATGAGTCACTGGACGATTTAAAACAGCCTGGGGCCGTCCCTTCGGCTGCCGTTCCAACATCGCCACCAGCCAATCCGAGGTGATAGCGTGAGCATGGATATTACCGATTTTTACCAGACATTTTTTGATGAAGCCGACGAATTGTTGGCCGATATGGAGCAACATTTGCTGGATCTGGTGCCCGAGGCACCGGACTCAGAACAGCTCAACGCCATCTTCCGTGCGGCGCATTCCATTAAAGGCGGAGCCGGAACGTTTGGATTTACCATTTTGCAGGAAACGACCCATTTAATGGAAAACCTGCTGGATGAAGCACGACGCGGTGAGATGCAGCTCAATACCGACATTATCAACCTGTTTTTGGAAACGAAAGATATTATGCAGGAACAGCTCGACGCCTATAAAAGTTCGGCAGAGCCTGATGCCGCCAGCTTTGAATACATCTGCAACGCGCTGCGTCAGTTAGCGCTGGAAGCCAAAGGTGAGGCGTCTGCGCCCGTTGTCCCTGCGGCAAAACTGAGCGTTGTTGACGCCGCGGCCAAACCAGACAGTGCGCCTGATGCGCCCGCAGGAAAATTGCGCGTAGTGCTGTCACGGCTGAAAGAGAACGAGGTCAACCTGCTGGAAGAGGAGCTGGGTAACCTGGCGACGCTCAGCAACGTGGTGAAGGGTAAAGACAGCCTGGCCGCGACGCTCGACGGCGGGATCGGCCAGGATGACATTGTGGCGGTGCTGTGCTTCGTGATTGAAGCGGATCAAATTGCGTTTGAAACCGAGGCGGCGGCCGTTGAAGTGCCCGCGCCGGCAGAAATTGCCCCTGCGGTAGTTGCTGCTGTTCCGGCCCTGAAAGCCGTGCCAAAAGAGACGGCTGCCCCGGCCCGCGGTGAAAAACCGGCGGCGCGTTCCAGCGAGTCCACAAGCATTCGCGTGGCGGTGGAGAAAGTGGATCAGCTGATCAACCTGGTGGGTGAACTGGTCATCACCCAGTCGATGCTGGCCCAGCGCTCCAACGAGCTGGACCCGGTGACCCATGGCGATCTCATCACCAGCATGGGCCAGTTACAACGTAACGCCCGCGATTTACAGGAATCGGTGATGTCCATCCGCATGATGCCGATGGAATATGTCTTCAGCCGCTTCCCGCGCCTGGTGCGCGACCTGGCTGGCAAGCTCAACAAACAGATCGAACTCACGCTGATGGGCAGCTCCACCGAGCTGGACAAGAGCCTGATTGAACGCATTATCGATCCGTTAACGCACCTGGTGCGTAACAGCCTCGACCACGGCATTGAGCTGCCGGAAAACCGCGTGGCAGCCGGAAAATCGCCAGTGGGCAACCTGATCCTGTCAGCAGAACATCAGGGCGGCAACATCTGCATCGAAGTGACCGATGACGGCGCGGGCCTGAACCGCGAGCGTATTCTGGCGAAGGCGATTTCGCAGGGCATGGCGGTCAACGAAAACATGACTGATGAAGAAGTGGGCATGCTGATTTTTGCCCCAGGCTTCTCAACCGCAGAGCAGGTCACCGACGTTTCCGGCCGCGGCGTGGGCATGGACGTGGTGAAACGTAACATTCAGGAGATGGGCGGTCACGTTGAGATCCAGTCTAAGCAGGGCGCGGGCACCACGATCCGTATCCTGTTGCCGCTGACGCTGGCCATTCTTGACGGCATGTCCGTTAAAGTGGCGGATGAAGTCTTTATTCTGCCGCTGAACGCGGTGATGGAATCCCTCCAGCCGCGCGAAGAAGATCTGCATCCGCTGGCGGGCGGCGAGCGCGTGCTCGAAGTGCGCGGCGAGTACCTGCCGCTGGTGGAACTGTGGAAAGTGTTCGAAGTGGACGGGGCAAAAACCGAGGCCACGCAGGGTATCGTTGTGATCCTGCAAAGCGCCGGTCGCCGCTACGCGCTGCTGGTCGATCAGCTGATTGGTCAGCATCAGGTGGTGGTTAAGAACCTGGAAAGTAACTACCGCAAAGTGCCGGGGATCTCTGCTGCCACCATCCTGGGTGATGGTAGCGTCGCGCTGATCGTCGATGTATCGGCACTTCAGGGATTAAATCGTGAACAACGTGTGGCGAACACAGCCGCCTGATTAAGTAAAAGGTAATAACATGACCGGTATGAGTAACGTAACGAAACTGGCGGGCGAGCCATCTGGGCAGGAATTCCTGGTTTTCACTTTAGGTGATGAAGAGTACGGTATCGACATCCTGAAAGTGCAGGAAATTCGCGGGTACGATCAGGTAACGCGCATCGCGAACACGCCAGCGTTTATCAAGGGTGTGACCAACCTGCGCGGTGTGATTGTGCCTATCGTGGATCTGCGCGTGAAGTTCAGCCAGGGCGATGTGGAGTACAACGATAACACGGTGGTGATTGTTCTGAATCTGGGGCAGCGCGTGGTGGGGATTGTGGTGGACGGCGTGTCAGATGTGCTGTCGCTGACCGCCGATCAAATCCGTCCTGCGCCGGAGTTTGCGGTCACGCTGTCGACGGAATACCTGACGGGGCTGGGTGCGCTCGGCGAGCGTATGCTGATTCTGGTGAATATTGAGAAGCTGCTGAACAGCGAAGAGATGGCGCTGCTGGATATTGCGGCGAATCACGTGGCATAAAATAATGCCGGGTGGCGGCTTCGCCTTACCCGGCCTACAAATGGCTCCAACACGTAGGCCGGGTACGCGTCAGCGCCACCCGGCTCTTATGTATCTTTACGCCTCCTGCTCCACCAGCTCAGCCTCAACTTCCCGCGCCCCTTCATTCTGCGACAGCATCGCCGTCGCAATCCCGTTCCCCAGCACGTTAATGGCCGATCTCCCCATATCCAGGAAATGATCAATCCCCATCAGCAGCAGGATCCCGGCCACCGGAATATTAAAGCTCGGAATGGTTGCCGCCAGCACCACCAGCGACGAGCGCGGTACGCCCGCAATGCCCTTCGAGGCCAGCATCAGCGTTAACATCAGCACCGTCACCTCGGTAAAACTCAGGTGAATGTTGTACGCCTGGGCAATAAACATTGAGGCGAACGAGCAATACACCATGGAGCCGACCAGGTTAAACGAGTAGCCGATCGGCAGGACGAAAGAGGCGATATTCCGTGAACAACCAAAGCGCGCTAACTGCTCCAGCGTTTTTGGGTATGCCGCTTCAGAGCTGCTGGTGGTAAACGCCACCAGCACCGGATCTTTCAGCATCGCCACCAGACGGAAAATCTCTTTCTTCAGTACCATGTAACCCACGGCCAGCAATACCAGACAGGTCAGGAGGATCGCCACATAATAACCGCCAATAAACGAGGCATAGTTCAGCAAAATGCCCAGCCCCTGGGTGGCAATGACGGACGAAATCGCCGCGAAAATGGCCAGCGGCGCAACGTACATCACGTAGCCCGTCACCTTCAGCATAATGTGGGATACCACATCCAGCGCCGCGACCAGCGGGGCGTTGAATTTTTGGCCCAGTGACGCGCCGCCAATGCCGAAGAACATCGAGAAGACCACAATTTGCAGGATCTCATTGTTGGCCATCGCGCCGGCAATGCTGGTTGGAATGGTGTGTGACAGAAAGGCTTTCAGCGACATCCCGCTCACGGCCAGGCCGGTATCAACCGTCTCTGTCGGAATGCTCAGGTTCAGACCGCTGCCGGGTTGTTCAAGGGTAACAATAAACAGCCCCACCAGAATGGAAAGTACGGATGAGCTGATAAACCACACCATCGCTTTACCCCCGACGCGCCCAATCGTAGACGTTTCACCCAGCCTCATAATGCCCACCGTCAGGGTGCTGAACACCAGCGGGGCTATCACCATCTTGATCAGCCGCAGGAAAATATCGGTCAGCAGGGTGATGTTCTCCGACCAGGCCTGTATCGCGTCGGACGAAGCATACTCATGGATCGCCGCACCGGAAAGAATGCCCGCCAGCATGAAAATCACGATGAAGAGCGTGAGTTTGTTTGCACTTGCCACAAAAAGATCCTCTATGCGCTAAAAGAGTTTCCTGCGTCAATGCATACAAAATTTTTATTTAAGCGCAGGAAAATATTCGGGGCATAAATTGAAGTAAAGCTGCGTGAGTTACAACTTGTTTTTAATTTTTATGAAATTCGTTGTTTTTATCATGACGATATATTGTGACTCAGATCACACTACAGGCGATATATCCTCAAGTTAAGCAAGAATAATGCCCATTTTTTTTTGCTAACCCTTTGTAATGTTTGTTAATAACCTGTTAATTCGAGCGGGGTTGCCCTCTTTTTGATGAAAGTGGTTGAAGTGCTAACCATAAACTAAATTCTCAGTAACCGCGCCGGGGAATGTTTAAGCGGGGCTAACATACTGAACAGTATGAATAAAATATGGCAAGCGAACCTATATTTCTTCTGGAGGGTGGTAAATGAAAAGAAAACTTCTTTTTATCTGCGCGGGCACGCTGCTGACGGCGGCAACGGTCGGTCAGGCTCTCGCGGTCACCAGTAGCGGCACTATCGGCGCGACGTTGACGCTGACCAACGGCTGCCTGATCAACGGCTCGCCAACGCAAAACGGCATTAACTTCGGGACGCTCGATTTCGGCACTCATCCTGCAACATTCTCCACCCTGACAACCCAGTTAACCGGTGCCAGCGGAGGAAACACCTTTACCATTCAATGTACCACTGCCAGTTACACGGTGGCGATCACCGGCAACACTAACGCTACCGCACCCGGAACCGTTGTCGGCACCCCAGGTACGCCGGGCCGCTATCTGGTCAACACCGCCAATGCGGCGCAGGGCGTTGCCTACAGCCTGTTCAGCGATAGCGGTTACAACAACGTGGTTGCGAACAATGCCGCGTTGCCGGTCGCCTCTACTGCGGGTGGGGTGGATAGCTACACCCTCTACGCACGCATTACGGGCGGCGGCAATAGCGTGACGGTCGTACCGGGAACCTATACCGACACGATTAACGTCAGCGTCACCTACTGATTCAGCCATGAAGGCATTGTTATGTCTGCGCGACAGCGCAGAGGGCGTCGTGCACCCTTTTTTAACCCTGTTGGTCGGGCTGATGTTGATCCCAGACGCCGGGGCGGTGACGTCTCAGTCATTCAGGGTGAGCGCGACGGTTGTGCCTGGATGCTCGGTGAGCACCGGCACCGGCGGGCGTTTCGGTACGCTGAATTTCGGGACCCGCAGCGGCGTGGAGAGCGCACCGGTCAGCACCAGCTTTGTTGCCGACGGCGCGTTGTCCATCGCCTGCACACCGGGTGTGGCGCTAAGTATGAGCATTAATGGCGGTCAGAATTATAGCTCTGTGCGGCGGATGACGCGTTCAGGCGGGACAGAGGTGGTCGGTTACCGGCTCTACAGCAGCAGCTCTCTGGCCGCAAACAGTGAAATTGGGGTTAACCAGGCAATACCGATTACCTATACCAACAGCAATAACATCGCGCTGCCTCTTTTTGGCGTCGCGCTTTTGACCGGGTTTAGCCCGTCAGGAACGTATTCAGATCAACTCACCGTGACCTTGTCATGGTAGGAAAGGGAGAGCATTGATGAAGCCATTTTTCAGGCGGTCAGGCCTGTTGAGTCTGTTGGGGATAACGGCCCTTACAGCGGTTAAGGCGCAAGCAGCCGCAACCATTCTTCTTTGGCCTATCGATCCGTGGCTTTCGGCAGACGCCAGAGCAACTGAATTGTGGATCCAGAATCAGGGCAACAGCGCCACGACAATGCAGATACGCATTGTGCGCTGGAAACAGGAGGGCGGATATGAGCGTTACACCGCCCAGCAGGATGTGGTCGCCAGCCCGCCGATCGTGACTATCGCTAAGGGCAGTAAACAGCTTATTCGCCTGATTAAGCAGGGGACGATCCCGTCCGGCGTCGAGCAAGCCTACCGCATCATTGTGGATGAGATTCCCCAGCCGGATGCCAAAGCGGAACCGTCTATGGGCCTCAAACTGCAAATGCGCTATTCCATTCCCTTATTTGTTTATGGACAGGGGATCCCCACCCTCAACGAAGGAGAGCATCACGCGCTGGCGAACACTCAGCAGCTCAACTGGCGGGTCATTCAGGAGGAGGGGGAACCCGCGCTTGAGGTCCGCAATCAGGGGAACGTTCACGTCAGGCTCAGCCAGGTTGCGGTTGAGCAGGGCGGGCAAAAACGCACGGTTGCCGAGGGGCTGCTGGGTTATGTGCTGCCAGGCAGCACCCGAAGCTGGCCGCTTCCGGCAGGGATTTATCAGCCGAATCGGATGAGCGCGCAAATTAATGCCAGGGATACGCAATGGCAATCGACGCCCGTCAACTGAAACCGGCGATGATGATCCTGCTTTGCGTCAGTACCAGCGCATTTGCCGAAACCGGCGACGACAGTTTACCGCCGCCGCCGGACGCGCGGACGATGAACGGCGAAGCTGTATTCCAGCTCGCCCTGGTGCTGAACCACTATGACACGGGTCTGGTGGTGCCGGTGACGCAGCGCGAGGGCGCCTGGTTTATTTCAGGAGCGGATTTGCTTCGCGCCGGACTGCCGCAGGAGCATGTGCCTGCCGGAGAGGTGAACCTTTCAACGCTCTCATCGGTACGCGTAGAGTATGACAGCAGCGCCCAGCGGCTCATGCTGACGGTCCCCCGGGACTGGGTTGCGGCGCGGATCACGTCGTTTAGCGGTCAGAGCGCGCAAAGCAAGCCGCATTATGGCCGGGGCGCGCTGCTCAACTACGACGTTTATACCAACCATACCGAACACACGGGCGGCCAGGCGTCGGTGTGGCATGAGTTCCGCTATTTCAACGAAGACTATTCGTTTTCTTCGACAGGGTACGCCCGACAAAATTTCGCCGGAAGCAGCGGGCAGCAGGAAGGATACGTGCGCTATGACTCAACCCTGCTGATCACCAACGAGGAGGATGCCACCACCTGGACCGTCGGGGACGTCATCAGCGATGCGCTGAGCTGGAGCACCAGCGTGCGGATGGGCGGGATCAGCTACGGGCGCGACTTCTCCCTGCGTCCGGATCTGGTGACCTGGCCGCTGCCGGCGTTTTCCGGTGAGGCGGCCGTCCCGACCTCGGTCGATCTCTTTATTAATGGCTACCGTTCCGGCTCCACCCGCCTTCAGCCGGGGCCGTTTACCCTCACTAACCTGCCGTACATCAACGGCGCAGGGGATGCGGTACTGGTCACCACCGACGCGCTGGGACGTCAGGTGAGCACCACGCTGCCGTTTTATGTCAGCAGCGATCTGCTGAAGCAGGGGTTAAGCGACGGCGCCGTGACGCTGGGCAGCCTGCGGCGCAACTACGGTATAGAGAATTTTGACTATGGCCCGGCGGCGGGCAGCGGATCGTATCGCTACGGGGTGACCGACTGGCTGACGCTGGAGGGGCATGCGGAAGGGGCGGAGTCGCTGGCGCTCGGCGGCGCGGGCACGGTGCTGAAGCTCGGGCGTTTTGGCGTGGTGAACACGTCTTATACCCAAAGCCGGATGCGCGGCGACGAAGGGGGCCAGATGAACTGGGGCTATCAGTACAGCACCAGCGAGTTTAGCGTAGCGACCCAGCATACCCGACGCGACCGCGGCTTCGGCAACCTCGCCCTGTACGATCAGCCCACCGTTTATGATGAATATGATAACCCCGTTGCCAGCCTGAGCCGCAATACCGACCAGTACTCCTTAACCTTTAACCTCGGTGATTACGGCAATATCGGTGCGGCGTGGATCGGCGTGGAGAGTTTTGACAGCCGGAAAACCGAGCTGCTCAACCTCTCCTGGAGCCGAAATCTGTGGCGCTCAAGCAGTATTTACCTGGCGGCCAGCCGTGACCAGCAGCGGGACGACTGGACGGTTGCGCTGTCGTTGCAGGTCCCTCTGGGCGAACGTGACAGCGCCGCCGTTACCTTTGAAAACACGCCTGACGCAGGCAGCACTCAACGCATTAACTACAACCACTCGATGCCGTCTGACGGCGGCTTTAGCTGGAACATGGCCTGGGCCAACCAGTCGCGGTCGAGTAACTATCAACAGGCCACGCTCGGCTGGCGGAATAACAATGTTGAGCTTCAGGGCGGCGGCTACGGTGAGAAGGGGATGATGACCTGGTGGGGCGAGGCGATGGGCTCAGTCGTCCTGATGGACGGTGAGCTGTTTGCGGCGAACAAAATCAACGATGCGTTTGTGGTGATCAGCACCGACGGACATCCGGACGTACCCGTCAGCTACGAGAACCAGCCGGTTGGTAAAACCAATAACAAAGGTTATCTGCTGGTCAGCGGCGTTTCCGCCTATTACCCGGCAAGCTACCGCATTGATACCCTGAACTTACCTGCGGATACCCGGCTGAAAGAGACCGAGCGTCGGGTGGCGATTCGTCGGCATAACGGTTATCTGGTGGATTTCCCGATGGAGCAGGAGCGGGTTGCCAGCGTGATCCTGCATGACGCGCAGGGCAATGCGA
>OJJD01000724.1_pt1 | contig 11005 bp, 10 predicted proteins | sample 1596011 | NCBI WGS metagenome assembly OJJD01 (sample SAMEA4350113, study PRJEB24818) | metagenome | biome: human; feature: gut; material: faeces | place: Denmark | collected 2013-09 | reverse complement strand
AATCAGCACGATACCTGCTACCAGCGTCGTTAACCCGGCAATCTTCATTGTTGATAATGTTTCGTCAAATAATAAGACGCTGAACAGGGTGATCAACAAAATACCGATCCCTTCCCACAGCGCATAGGCCACACCCAGCGCAATTTTCTTCACTGCAAACGACAGGAAAATATAGGAAAGTGAAATCATCACCAGCATTAAAATAAAGCCGGTATTGCCATCGCTGACGCTTGCCCATTTCATCGACAACGTGCCGGTAATTTCAGCGATAATAGCAAGGCTAATAAAATCCAGTAAAACATGTTTTTCTCCTGCTTGAGAATATAATCCATCGTGGCCTGCTGCGTGCAGCAAACCCAAAAATATGAAATTAAATCAGACAGCTAAGCGCGTAGCGCCAGCTCAGGCAGAAGATGTGACTATAGCGCGTTGCGCCAGTGTTGCTCACCAGAAAGAAGGCAGAAGGAAGTGAAAAATACAGCGGTGTTGTTTGAAGAATACGTCCTGAACAAATTGTCCATAAAATTACAATTATCCGCGTTGTTGCTTCTCGTCTTTGCGGATGAAAATTGTCCTCGGTAGTTGAACACGCCTGATTTGTATCATAAGCCAGGAATTTACTCAAAGCCTTTTCATTTCTTTACCCAGTCTGTTTGATTTTGGTTAGTTTTTTTAATCCGCTTTCCCCTCTATTATAAATAAAAAACTGTTCAGGAACGTCCATGGCCAAACCCATTATCACCCTCAACGGGCTTAAGATCGTCATCATGCTGGGCATGCTGGTGATCATTCTGACCGGCGTTCGTTTTGCGGCCGATATCATCGTGCCTTTTATCCTGGCGCTTTTTATCGCGGTGATCCTCAATCCACTGGTGCAGCGAATGGTGCGGCTACGCATCCCGCGTGTGCTGGCGATAAGCCTGCTTATCAGTATTATTATCGTTGCGATGGTGCTGTTAGTCGCCTATCTGGGAACCTCCCTGAACGAGCTGGCGCGGACGCTGCCGACATACCGCTCTTCCCTGGCGACCCCGCTGCTGCAAATTGAACCCTGGCTGCAACGCGCGGGTATCGAAGTCTCGGTTGAGGAACTGCTTAAATACATCGATCCGAATGCCGCCATGACGATTGTCACCAGCCTGCTGGCACAGCTCTCCAACGCCATGACCTCGATTTTCCTGCTGTTCCTGACGGTTGTGTTTATGCTGCTGGAAGTTCCACAGCTGCCTGCAAAACTCCAGCACATCATGGTGCGTCCGGTAGAGGGAATGGGTGCTATTCAGCGCGCGCTCGACAGCGTTTCACGCTATCTGGTGCTGAAAACGGCCATCAGCCTGGTGACGGGATTAGTGGTCTGGGGGATGCTCGCCGCGCTGGATGTGCGTTTTGCCTTCGTCTGGGGACTGCTGGCCTTTGCGCTCAACTATATTCCTAACATCGGCTCCGTGCTGGCGGCGATCCCCCCTATCCTTCAGGTGCTGGTTTTCAGCGGTTTGTATGATGCCCTGATTCTGCTGGCAGGCTATCTGGTGATTAACCTTGTCTTCGGGAACATTCTCGAACCACGGATAATGGGACGCGGGCTGGGGCTTTCAACTCTTGTTGTATTCCTGTCCCTGATTTTCTGGGGCTGGCTGCTCGGGCCTGTCGGCATGCTGCTCTCCGTTCCGCTGACAATTATTGTCAAAATTGGCCTCGAGCAGACCGCCGGTGGACAAAGTATCGCTGTACTGCTGAGCGACATGAGCCATAAGGCCGATTAATTGTCCATCGACAGCATAGGCTTGCCCGTTCTTCCCGCTTCGCGGTAGTTGCCCACTGCCCGCTGCCATTCCGACAGCGGGTAGAGGGTAACATCGCTGCACTGGCTGGCGCGCAGTTTAGGCCAGATGCGCCGAAACTCCGCCTGCCACGCCTCAGCGCTCAGCGCGTCCAGATAGTTACGAATGTGAAACCACGCCACGCGCGGCAACGGCCGCTGCTGCCGGAAGGTCTGCCCGGAGAGTAGCCCGTAGCAGACAAAGGTACCGGTTTCGGGCATCACGCTCAGGATCGCCTCCGCCAGGCTGCCGCCCGTGGCGTCGTACACCACCCCCGCTTGCGCGGCGGCAGCGTTGACGGCGGCCGTATCATCTTGCGCAATCGGGACGATCCCCATTTCAGCCAGACGTTGAGCGTGCACGGGCGAGCGATGGATCCCGTAAACCGCCTCTGCACCCGCCTGGCGTGCCCATTGCCCGAGCAGAACGGCGCAGTCAGAACCGGCAGCGGTGAGCAGCACCGTTTTCCCGACCGGAGGATAACGGTCCAGCATCATCTGAGCGGCAAGCGGGTTGATATACGCCCGCGCGGCAAGAAGCGAGTCGACGTCGTCCGGGACGGGAACCGCATACGCCACCGGGCAGTCGACATAGCGCTGCCAGGTTCCCTGCCCCCGTAACGGCAGGACCCGCTTGCCCAGCAGCGCCGGGTAAGCGGCGGGCGTTTCGGTCACTATTCCGACCCCTTCATAACCGGCTATTGCGGGCAGCGGCGTGCGATGGCGATATGCCCCGGTGATGGGGATGAGATCGGAGGCGTTCACCGGAGAAAAAAGCATGCGCACACGTATCTCTCCCGGCTGTCGCGGTGACAATGGTGTGGTTTCCGCTTGCAGTACCGATTCAGGCTCACCAAACCGGCGATACCAGAGGGCCAGATTACGCATTGCGATCGCGCCATCCCATTTCCGGTGCGACATGTTTCAGGATGGACTCGATCACATGTGCGTTGTATTCCACGCCCAGCTGATTCGGCACGGTAAGCAACAGCGTATCCGCTTCCGCGATCGCTTCATCCTTTTTCAACTGTTCAATCAGCTTGTCTGGCTCTGCGGCATAGCTGCGTCCGAAAATGGCCCGCGTTTTCTCATCCAGATAGCCAACGCTGTCGCTCTCATTGCGGCTTGAACCGAAATACATCCGGTCGCGATCGTCCATCAGGGCAAAAATACTGCGGCTGACCGAAACGCGTGGCTGACGGGTATGCCCTGCCTCGGCCCAGGCCTGTCGGTAGGCACGGATCTGTTTTGCCTGCTGAATATGGAACGGCTCGCCGGTTTCATCATCTTTCAGCGTTGAGCTTTGCAGGTTCATCCCCAGTTTTGCCGCCCATACTGCCGTTGCATTGGAGCCAGCCCCCCACCAGATACGATCGCGTAAGCCCTCTGAATGCGGCTCCAGACGCAACAATCCCGGCGGGTTTGGGAACATCGGCTGTGGGTTAGGCTTCGCAAACCCTTCACCGCGTAATACATCAAGCAGTACCTCAGTGTGACGGCGCGCCATATCAGATTCGTTTTCCCCGTCCTGCGGCACGTAACCAAAATAACGCCAACCATCAATCACCTGCTCCGGGGAGCCCCGGCTGATACCAAGCTGTAATCGCCCGCCGGAGATGAGATCTGCCGCGCCAGCATCTTCCGCCATATACAGCGGATTCTCGTACCGCATGTCGATCACGCCCGTCCCGATTTCGATGCGTTTGGTTTTCGCGCCTATCGCAGCCAGCAAGGGGAATGGCGAACTGAGCTGGCGGGCAAAGTGGTGCACGCGGAAATAAGCCCCGTCCGCGCCCAGCTCTTCAGCGGCGACAGCCAGATCGATGGACTGTAGCAGCGTGTCAGCTGCGGTTTGCGTGCCGGACTGGGAAGACGGCGTCCAGTGACCAAACGACAAAAATCCGATCTTTTTCATAGTGGAGTATCCTGATAAAGCATTGCGTTATCCCTACTCTACGCATTAACCGATGAGAATAAATGGTGATTATTTAACGGAATGCTTCAAATAAACTGACAGAAATACGCAAATCGCACGCTGCCTTCCCGCAGAGGAGGCATTCTCCTGGCATCTCAAAATGGGATATAGTGTGAACTATTCTCTTTTTTAACAGGTAACATCAGCAATGGCTCTGATCCCCAAAAACTACGCACGGCTGGAAAGCGGCTACCGTGAAAAAGCGCTAAAAATTTACCCGTGGGTCTGTGGACGCTGCTCGCGGGAGTTTGTGTATTCGAATCTTCGTGAACTCACGGTCCACCATATCGACCACGATCACACCAATAATCCGGAAGATGGCAGTAACTGGGAGTTGTTGTGCCTGTTTTGCCATGACCACGAACACTCAAAGTACACCGAAGCGGATCAGTATGGCACCACCGTTGTCGCAGGTGAGGATGCGCAAAAAGACGTGGGTGTCGCCACGTTTAACCCCTTTGCCGATCTCAAGGCGATGATGAACAAGAAGAAGTAATATCGGCAGCTTTACTGCCCATACCTGCCGTATGGGCAGTCAGAAAGATAAAGGTAATGTATTCCAGTCACAGATTGAACAAGGAGACGGCCTTAATATCGGCTTCAGGATTCACGCGTTTTACAGCCTCTAAAAACGCAGCAAAGTTTTGATTAAACACCGTCAGATTATTATAAAATTGCACCTGTTTTTCACGGGTTCCCTCAAGATAGCTCACAGACCAGATCCGCCTGTTATTTACCACTGTCGAGCCCGGCTTAATTTTTACGATAGCCGCCAGCTCAATTTTACGGGTGACGCTATTTATGACCTCGTATAAATACTGCTCATCATAAAAGTAGGTTTTACCTGACGATCCGCCAAACCAGGAAGGATGGGTAGAGATTTTTTTCATTCCCCGGCTGTCGGCAACGATGCGCTTTGGATGCCGAATACGCCTGATGAAAAAGCGCATCACCATAATCAGTGCCGTGAAAGACAGCACCACGAAAATAAAATTAATGCTCTCCCGCATATTTCGTTACCTGCCACGCATAACTCAAAGTGGCGAAGTATAGCGTAGCCCTGTAGCTCAGGGAACGTACGCGATGCAATCGCAGATGGAACGGGAAATGCTCTTATCTCGCCACGCAATATGATGTGCGGATCTCCTCAGGGTTAAGCGTTATTAACAATTGCTGCAAAGTTGTAAGTTTCTCCTTGCCGGACCGGACAAATCGGTTATCGTGCCAGGCAACTTTCGCAGCAATAAAAAACAGTGGGATGCGCTATGGCGATTTTTGATGGTCACAATGACCTGTTGCTTAATTTATGGCTTCATCATCGCCAGGATCCGGTAACGGCCTTCTTTTCCGGCATTGAGAACGGACACCTCGATTATCCGCGCATGCAGCAAGGCGGATTTTCCGGCGGGCTGTTCGCGCTGTTCGTGCCGCCGCAGGAGTATATCGCCCGCATGGCGCCGCACTACGCCAGCGAGCCGTGGCAACCGATCGACATTCTCTGGCAGCAGTTGACGATCCTCAAGCAGCTTGTCGCACACTCCGATGGGCGGGCGCGATTGTGCCTGAGCGCGGCAGATATCGAACGCTGCCGTCAGGATAAGGTGCTGGCGATGGTGGCGCATATTGAGGGTGCGGGCGGTTTTGACGGCGAGGGTGGCGATCTACAGGCTTTCTATGCCGCTGGCGTGCGCAGCATTGGGCCTTTCTGGAACATTGCTAACCGTTTTGGCACCGGCGTTAACGGGGCGTTTCCCGGCAGCCCGGACAGCGGCCCAGGGCTTACCGCAGAGGGTATCGCCCTCATTAAGCACGCTAACGCCCTGAACATGCTGATTGACGTTTCTCATATGAATGAAAAGGCGTTCTGGGATACTGCTCGTCATTCCTCTTCACCGCTGGTCGCCACCCATTCCAACGCCCATACGCTGTGCCCGCAACCGCGTAATCTGACCGATCGGCAACTGCTGGCTATCCGCGACAGCGGCGGCGTGGCAGGGATCAATTTCGGCAACGCCTTTCTGCGCGCCGACGGTAAACGCGATAGCGATACCCCGCTGAGCACAATCGTTCGCCATATCGACTATCTTATTAACATCATGGGCGAAGATCATGTTGCGCTGGGCTCCGATTTTGACGGCATCACGTTACCTGATGATTTGCATGATGTGAGTGGTTTACCGCGGCTAATCAGCGCGTTGCGTGACAGCGGCTATGATCAATTTGTGCTGAATAAGCTGCTGTGGGGCAACTGGCAAAAGGTATTGCAAAATGTTTGGCAACAATAGGTTACGTTGTAAACATTACGTTAATTCCTTACATCTTTCGGGTTGAGCTTTGCCCCACTGTGACGCATTATTTGATGACCATCACAAAACTGGCACAAACAATGGTGTTGGTGCTGCATTTTTAAAGAGGAAAAAACGATGTGGAAGAAACCTGCTTTTATTGATTTACGTCTTGGCCTGGAAGTGACGCTGTACATTTCCAACCGCTAATCGCTCAGCCCGCCATCCGTGCGGGCATTTTTGTTTTACTACCTGGCCTATCTTCATGTTTATTAAAGTCCTCGGTTCCGCCGCCGGCGGCGGTTTCCCTCAGTGGAACTGTAATTGCGCCAACTGTCAGGGTTTGCGCAACGGTACCCTTCAGGCGACCCCCCGCACCCAGTCGTCGATCATCGTCAGCGATAACGGCGAAGAGTGGATACTGTGTAACGCCTCGCCCGATATCAGCCAGCAGATTGCCCATACGCCAGAACTGAATAAGAAAGAGGTTCTGCGCGGCACGCATATTGGCGGCATTATTCTCACCGACAGCCAGATTGACCACACCACCGGGCTGCTCAGCCTGCGCGAGGGGTGTCCGCATCAGGTATGGTGTACGCCAGAGGTGCATGAAGATCTTTCCAGCGGATTCCCGATTTTTACCATGCTCCGGCACTGGAACGGCGGCCTGGTTCATCATCCGATTGCGCCGCTCACCGCCTTTAGCGTGGAAGCCTGCCCTGATTTGCAGTTTACCGCTGTCCCCATCGCCAGTAACGCACCGCCCTATTCGCCGTGGCGCGACCGCCCGCTGCCGGGGCATAACGTGGCGCTGTTTATCGAAAACCGCCGCAACGGTCAGACGCTGTTCTACGCGCCGGGTCTCGGTGAACCCGATGACGACATCCTGCCGTGGCTTAAAAAAGCGGACTGTCTGCTGATTGACGGCACAGTCTGGCAGGACGATGAACTGCAGGCCGCTGGCGTCGGGCGCAATACCGGCCGCGATATGGGCCATCTGGCGCTCGGCGATGAACACGGCATGATGGCGCTGCTGGCCTCACTGCCGGCAAAGCGCAAGATTCTGATTCACATTAATAACACTAACCCGATCCTTAACGAGCAGTCGCCGCAGCGTCACGCCCTCACGCAGCAGGGAATTGAAGTGAGCTGGGACGGGATGACCATCACGCTTCAGGACTAACTATGCACATTCGTGAAACGCTCTCCCCGCAAGAGTTTGAACACGCCCTCCGGGCGAAAGGCGCCTACTATCATATTCACCATCCGTACCATATCGCGATGCATAACGGCGAGGCCAGCCGCGAGCAGATCCAGGGCTGGGTGGCGAACCGGTTTTACTACCAGACGACGATCCCGCTGAAAGACGCGGCCATTATGGCGAACTGCCCGGATCCGCACACGCGTCGCAAATGGGTGCAGCGGATCCTCGATCACGACGGCAGCAACGGTCATGACGGCGGGATCGAAGCCTGGCTACAGCTGGGCGAAGCCGTAGGGCTTAGCCGCGACGACTTAATCAGCGAACGCCACGTGCTGCCCGGCGTCCGTTTCGCCGTGGACGCTTACGTTAACTTCGCCCGCCGCGCCAACTGGCAGGAGGCGGCATGCAGTTCGCTCACCGAACTGTTTGCCCCGCAAATTCATCAGTCGCGTCTCGACAGCTGGCCGCAGCACTATCCGTGGATCAAAGAGGAAGGCTATTTTTATTTTCGTAGCCGCCTCAGCCAGGCCAGCCGCGACGTTGAACACGGTCTGGAGCTGGCGAAGAGTTACTGCGATAGCGCAGAAAAGCAGAATCGGATGCTGGAGATCCTTCAGTTCAAACTCGATATCCTGTGGTCGATGCTCGACGCGATGACCATGGCCTACGCGCTACAGCGTCCGCCTTATCACACGGTCACCGACAAAGCGGCCTGGCACACAACCCGACTGGTATAAGCATGCAAAAAAACTCCATCGTCGCCTTTCGTCGCGGCTATCGCCTGCAATGGGAAGCCGCTCAGGACAGCCATGTCATCCTTTATCCGGAAGGCATGGCTAAACTCAATGAGACCGCGGCCGCAATCCTCGAACTGGTCGATGGCCAACGCGACGCGGCGGCCATCATTGCCATACTCAACGAACGGTTCCCGGAAGCCGGCGGCGTGGATGACGACGTCGTAGAATTCCTGCAAATCGCTTATCAACAGAAGTGGATTATTTTCCGTGAGCCAGAATAAACCCACCGTCAATCCACCGCTGTGGCTGCTGGCGGAGCTGACCTATCGCTGTCCGCTACAGTGTCCTTACTGCTCTAACCCGCTGGACTTTGCCCGGCAGGATCAGGAGCTGACCACTGAACAGTGGATTGAGGTTTTCCGCCAGGCGCGGGCGATGGGCAGCGTGCAGATAGGTTTTTCCGGCGGCGAACCGTTGACGCGTAAAGATCTGCCGGAGCTGATCCGCGCCGCCCGCGATCTCGGTTTTTATACCAACCTGATCACCTCGGGAATTGGCCTGACGGAAAGCAAGCTCGACGCGTTCAGCGAGGCCGGTCTGGACCATATCCAGATTAGCTTCCAGGCTAGCGATGAAGTGCTCAACGCCGCGCTGGCGGGGAATAAAAAAGCCTTCCAGCAGAAGCTGGCGATGGCCAAAGCGGTCAAAGCGCGCGATTACCCGATGGTGCTGAATTTCGTCCTGCACCGGCACAACATCGACCAGATCGATAAAATCATCGAGCTGTGCATCGAACTGGACGCCGACGACGTCGAACTTGCCACCTGCCAGTTCTACGGTTGGGCGTTCCTTAATCGTCAGGGCCTTTTGCCGACGCGAGAACAGATCGCCCGCGCGGAACGCGTGGTTGCCGACTATCGGCAAAAAATGGCCGCCAGCGGCAATCTGACCAACCTGCTGTTCGTCACCCCTGATTATTACGAAGAGCGACCAAAAGGCTGTATGGGCGGCTGGGGGTCGATTTTCCTCAGCGTGACCCCGGAAGGCACGGCGCTGCCCTGCCACAGCGCGCGCCAGCTACCGGTGGAGTTCCCCTCGGTGCTTGATCAGAGTCTGGAATCCATCTGGTATGACTCTTTCGGCTTCAACCGCTATCGCGGGTTTGACTGGATGCCGGAGCCGTGCCGCTCCTGCGATGAAAAGGAGAAGGACTTCGGCGGCTGCCGCTGCCAGGCCTTTATGCTCACCGGGAATGCTGATAACGCCGATCCGGTGTGCAGCAAATCGCCGCATCATCATAAAATTCTGGACGCGCGACGCGAAGCAGCCTGTAGCGACATGAAAATCGGCCAGCTTCAGTTCCGCAACCGTACCCGTTCGCAGCTTATCTATAAAACCCGGGAACTGTAGCGATAATGACCACCCGCATCGTGGAGCTGGCAGGCGGTTTACGCGCAACGCTGGTGCATCAGCCGCAGGCGACACGCGCGGCGGCGCTGGCGCGCGTGAGTACCGGAAGCCATCACGAGCCACCACGCTTCGCCGGTCTTGCGCATTTACTTGAGCACCTGCTGTTCCGCGGTAGCCAGCGCTATCAGGGCGACGATCGACTCATGGCCTGGGTCCAGCGTCAGGGCGGTAGCGTCAATGCCACCACGCTGGCTCGCCACAGCGCATTTTTCTTCGATGTGGCCGCCGATAACCTGTCCGACGGCGTCGCGCGACTGCGGGATATGTTGCAGGCGCCGCTGCTTTCATGCGATGACATACAGCGCGAAGTGGCGGTCATTGATGCGGAAAACCGGCTCATCCAGCAGCATGATTCCGCCAGGCGCGAAGCGGCGGCACGCCACGCGATGGAAGAACCCACAGTTTTTCGCCGTTTTCAGGTAGGTAGCCAGGATTCTCTGGGGCAGGACACGGGATCGCTGCAAACCGCGTTGCGCGACTTTCATCGGCGCTATTATGTGGCCGGACACCTGCAATTGTGGCTGCAAGGGCCGCAAACGCTGAATGCGCTGGCCGAGCTTGCCCATACGTTTGCGTCCGGTTTTGCTTCTGGTGGTATGCCTGAAACCGCTCCCCCGTTGCGTCTTAGCGCTGAAGCAGATTTTCAGCTGGCAGTGACAGAGCGACCCGCACTGTGGCGTTGTCCGTTAATTCGAAAAAGTGACAACGTCACCTTATTTCGGGAGTTTTTACTGGACGACGCCCCCGGAAGCCTGATTGCCGGGCTGCGGGCGCGCGGGCTGGCAGAAGATGTCGCCCTGAACTGGCTTTATCAGGATAACGATAACGGCTGGCTGGCGCTAACGGTTGATAGCGAACGACCCGAGGAGGTTGACCCGCATATTACCCACTGGCTACGGGCGCTACAGCAAACGACGGATGAGCAGCAGCGGCATTATTATCGGCTGGCACATCAGCGTTTCAGCGCCCTGCCGACGCTGGAGCAGCTGCGCCAGCGGGCGTTCGGTTTTGCGCCCGGTGCGGCGCCCGTAAGTTTTTCCGCCTTTTGTGCCGATTTACTGGCGGCGCCCACCTCGTATCTGGCCTGCAAAAAAATTGAAACCGCTGAAATTATCGCCAGCCAGGGGTTTGCTCTGCCGCTTAGCCATTGGCGTCGCCAGCCGGTTGCAGATGATAGCCCCATCGCGTTTTCCTTCTACCCGCAGACTGCCAGGTATGTTACGCCAGCCCCGACGTCAGAAGCCGCTCCGCTGCTGCATTTGTCGGCGCAGACACAACCGCCAACGCTGATCCTGCGCAGGCCTTTTTATTCGTGCCTGGAACGGGCGCAGGGGGTGGCGATGGGCAAACAGTTACGCCCTCTTCTTGCTGAACTGCGCCATATTGACGGCAGCGGCGAGTGGCAAACGGTTGACGGTAGCTGGCAGCTCACCCTGCGGCTTCCTGACGCCGTAGCTACGGCGGAACACATCATCGGGGCGATAATCGATCGCCTCTCCCACCCCGCCCCGATGA
>OJJD01000723.1_pt1 | contig 11013 bp, 15 predicted proteins | sample 1596011 | NCBI WGS metagenome assembly OJJD01 (sample SAMEA4350113, study PRJEB24818) | metagenome | biome: human; feature: gut; material: faeces | place: Denmark | collected 2013-09 | reverse complement strand
CAGTACGGGGTCGGACCGGTATGCAGCGAACTGCATATTGCCCCGTCAACGTATTACCATTGTCAGCAACAGCGACATCATCCGGATAAACGCAGTGCCCGTGCGCAGCACGATGACTGGCTGAAGAAAGAGATACAGCGCGTATACGATGAAAATCACCAGGTATACGGTGTGCGTAAAGTCTGGCGTCAGTTGTTACGGGAAGGTATCAGAGTGGCCAGATGCACTGTGGCACGTCTCATGGCAGTTATGGGACTTGCCGGTGTTCTCCGGGGTAAAAAGGTCCGCACTACCGTCAGCCGGAAAGCCGTTGCCGCATGCGACCGCGTAAACCGTCAGTTCGTGGCAGAACGTCCAGACCAGTTGTGGGTGGCTGATTTTACCTGGGTAAGCACATGGCAGGGCTTCGTTTATGTGGCGTTCATCATTGATGTGTTCGCCGGATACATCGTGGGATGGCAGGTCTCATCATCCATGGAAACAACATTCGTGCTGGATGCACTGGAGCAGGCGTTGTGGGCCCGTCGGCCGTCCGGCACAATCCATCACAGTGATAAAGGTTCTCAGTATGTATCGCTGGCCTACACGCAGCGGCTTAAGGAAGCCGGATTACTGGCATCAACAGGGAGTACTGGCGACTCGTATGACAACGCGATGGCTGAGAGCATCAATGGTCTTTACAAAGCGGAGGTAATACACCGTAATAGCTGGAAAAACCGGACAGAAGTGGAACTGGCCACACTAACGTGGGTGGACTGGTATAACAATCGACGATTGCTGGAAAGGCTGGGCCATATTCCTCCGGCAGAAGCAGAAAAAGCTTATTATGCTTCCATCGGAAATAATGATCTGGCAGCCTGAGTTCACAGATAAAATACTCTCCAGGAAACCCGGGGCGGTTCAGTATCTTTATTAGTTGCCTTTGTGTTGACATCATGTTCAAACACCACTTCAACATCTGTTTGAACACCTGTTAAATTTCTCTCTTGTTTTGTTTGAACATCTGCTTCCTTTCTGCTTCTTCTGGCCTGAACAGATGCTTTTCCTGCGGCTGATTTTTTGGTTAATTTTTCCCTGACTGATGCCAGATCTTCCTCAATCCGAAGATGCACCCATTCCTCGCCGTTATCGCAAAAAAACTCCTGCAAGGATGGTTCAACATCAGCCCATCGCTCGTTAGTCAGACGGGCAATTTTTGCCAGCCTGTTTTTAGGTATTGGCTTTCCTGTTTGCCAGTAATTGAACATCAGCAACAAATACGCACCATGCTCCTCTGCTGACAAATGCATGGTGTCAGCCAGGTAATCAGCTATGTACAGTTGCATGTATGGTAATGCGGCCATAATTGCCCCGTATGATGCTGCCCGGTGGCTTAGAATAAGCACAAACAGCATGGAAACTTTTGCTTAATGAACAATGACAGAATCGTCGGAAGACCCGCCGCCGCTGAAATGCGCTTTCCGGTAAACGGCTTGGACTGCATCATCATGCGCATCAATTGCCGTACTTAACGCTTCCTGCGCCGCCAGTAATGCACGGCGTTCCAGGGTATCGAAGATGCAGAGTCGGTGACGCAGCTCGCGCGGAAGGATTGCCAGAATTGCTGGGATCAGCTTCTGAATTTTTTCTCTTTGCGTTTTCGTTTCACCTTTCAACCAACGGTGATAGATATTCTGCTGATTATTCCAGTCCTTGCCTGGTACCAGGGGCAATTCGCCGCCCCCCTGGCGCAGATATTCTTCAGTAATGGCATTGGCTACCCATGCCTGCCCTTTTTCGGCTGCCAGGGCTAACAACACTGACTCGATGTGCTCATGCTTGATTTTCATGAATCAACTCCCATCAGCTTTTTCGTAGTAGTTTTATTTCTGCCAATAGTTAAAATTACATCAGCAGAAAATAATCCGTTTGATGCATGAGCGATTTTTTCAGCGTAATTTGTTTCGCCGGTATATTCTGTGCGAGGCAATTTTCCGTTATCCATCCATTTGTAGATTGCTCTTTGGCTGACACCACAAACGTCGGCCACAACAGAAACGCGAACAGTTTTGATTACATCTTCAAGTGTTTTCTGGTTCATATCACCCTCACAATGTGAACTTTGAGTACATGCTATAACAGAACTGACAGTACATTCAAGAGCGAATATCATTGAACTTATGGTTCATGAAGATAAAGCGCGTAAAGAGTTCGCCAGTAGGCTTGCGCTAGCCTGTGAAAACGCTGGTTATGAACAACATGGAAGGCAGGCAGAAATTGCCCGTCGAATGAAATTAACACCAAAAGCGGTTAGCAAATGGTTTAATGGCGAAACAATTCCTCGCCGAGAGAAATTAAGGGAATTAGCAACACTCATTGGAACAACACCAACCTATCTTTTGGGAGAGGATACAGAAGAAAGTGGACAGGTACGTTTCTATCAGGAGTTAAATCCAAGACAAAAAATCATCATTGACCTTCTGGACGAGCTCCCTGACAGTGAGACAGATGAACTTTTAAAAACTCTTGAGGAGAAAAAACAGAAGTACAATGCAATTTACGAAGAGCTAGCACGAAAGAAAAAACAAAAAGCCTCTTAAACCAGCATAAATCCGGTAGCGTCCCCCTCCGGGTTTGTGCTTCACTTTATCCCATCTCATTTTTTTACACACAAAATGTACTTAAAGTACTTTACATCAATGAACACAAAGTACATTATATACCTACCAACCCACCCCGCCCCACAGAACGCAGGGCAATACTTCGAGTTACCCGGCAGTGGTCAGGGGTTAAGTAGCCAGCCCGAGGCGTATGAACATGACGGCAGGGTTCAACTTTAATAACTATGCAGCAGGTTTTTGTTCCGCTACCCCGGCGTTAAGGGGAAATGAGGTCAGCATGGATACTATCGATCTTGGCAACAACGCATCTCTGGTGTACGGCGTGTTTCCAAACCAGGACGGCACGTTCACCGCAATGACGTATACCAAAAGCAAAACGTTTAAAACCGAAAATGGTGCCCGTCGCTGGCTTGCCAAAAATACCAGCTAAACCATTTATTGGATTAATTCAATATTCTTGCTGTAGGGGTATAGCCGAGGCCACCAAAGCCCGGAGGTGGTGAAATAAAACCGGGCACAACACGAAGGCGCATTTCCGGTATCCATAAAGAGTCGGTCTTGTCTGTTAAATTTAAATGGTGGGAGTGCGCCTCCGGTTGTGAATAACAACACTGCTGTGTGTAGTCTTGGCGGCATCAGTTTTTTCTTGAAGTTCGACTGATGTCCGCCCTTTTTAAAGTGAATTTTGTGATGCGGTGAATGCGGCTAAGCGCACGCGGCACAGTTAAAAGTCATGTTAGTCCTTATTGGTTTGGGTGGGAAAGCCGACTGTAATTGTTAACTGGTTGCAGTCACCTGGAGGCACCAGGCACCGCATCAACAAAGTTCATTTGTAAAAATGGAGATAATTATGATTGCACATCACTTCGGAACTGATGAAATACCACGTCAGTGTGTGACTCCTGGCGATTATGTTCTTCATGAAGGCCGGACATATATTGCCTCGGCAAACAATATTAAAAAGCGAAAACTATATATTCGTAACCTGACCACAAAAACATGCATTACTGACCGCATGATTAAAGTCTTCCTCGGTCGTGATGGTTTACCTGTAAAGGCGGAGTCATGGTGATGACTAAGAAAATAAAATGTGCTTACCACCTTTGCAAAAAAGACGTTGAAGAAAGCAAAGCTATTGAAAGAATGCTTCACTTCATGCACGGGATTTTATCAAAAGACGAACCGAGAAAATATTGCAGTGAAGCTTGTGCCGAAAAAGACCAGATGGCACACGAACTTTAATTAACTGACTATGCGAAACTGAATTTATGCCAGCAATGGCAGGGATTCGCTCAACCTTAATTAAGGAGAAAAAATGATTACCAATTATGAAGTCACTGTTGTAACTACCGATGACATTGTTCACGAGGTGAATCTGGAAGGAAAGCGCATTGGCTACGTAATTAAAACAGAAAATAAAGAAACCCCATTCACTGTGGTTGATATCGATGGTCCATCAGGCAACGTAAAAACACTTGATGAAGGTGTCAAAAAAATGTGCCTGGTGCATATCGGAAAGAATCTGCCCGCAGAAAAAAAAGCCGAATTTCTGGCAACTCTAATTGCAATGAAATTAAAAGGTGAAATCTGAAAGAAATAGCCTGCGTATGGCGCAGGCTATGAACAGTGTGTATCCGGCAAGATCATTCACTGAACAAAACGAATTTTAATCTGAGTTGAGGTTAAAAAACAATGAGCACAAAACCACTCTTCCTGTTACGGAAAGCGAAAAAATCATCCGGTGAACCTGACGTCGTCCTGTGGGCAAGCAACGATTTTGAATCGACCTGTGCCACTCTGGACTACCTGATCGTTAAGTCAGGTAAAAAACTGAGCAGCTATTTTAAAGCTGTTGCCACGAATTTTCCTGTCGTTAATGACCTGCCCGCTGAAGGTGAGATCGATTTTACCTGGAGTGAACGCTATCAACTCAGCAAAGACTCCATGACATGGGAACTAAAACCGGGAGCAGCGCCAGACGACGTTCACCATCAGGAGGATGCACCGGAAACCGAAGAACCGACGGGAGGCCAGGAAGAAAACGCGCAGGCAGACGCCCACGAGGATTGCCAGGATTGCGAAGTCTCTGTAGCCACTTTGCGGTTCACACAGCGTCTTCTGCACATTTTTACGTATGCAGCCGGGGATCGAAAATACCTGCATCATGCCACCCGTGAACAACGCAAACACATTACTGCTCTTGAGATGGATCAGGAAAACAGCTATGTCCAGAATCTGCTGTTGGCCATACGCAGCATGGCAGAACCGACAACTCTGGATAATGCCGCCCTGCTCCGCCTGACTGATGCAATTAAGGCAGTGTTCTCTATCACGAAAAAACATCAGCCCTATGAATTTAAGAATTTCATTTCAGCCTGGCTGGATACCGAACACATTGATCGCGGTCTTCTGACAAAAGAATGGCGAAAAGGGAATCGTGTTTCACGCATCACTCGCACGGCTTCCGGTGCTAATGCTGGCGGCGGGAACCTCACCGATCGCGGCGAAGGTTTCGTCCACGATCTGACATCACTGGCGCGCGATGTAGCCACTGGCGTACTGGCCCGTTCAATGGACGTGGACATCTATAACCTTCATCCGGCACACGCTAAACGCATTGAGGAAATTATCGCTGAAAATAAACCACCCTTTTCTGTTTTCCGCGACAAATTCATCACCATGCCTGGCGGGCTGGATTATTCCCGCGCCATCGTGGTTGCGTCCGTAAAAGAAGCACCAATTGGGATCGAGGTCATCCCCGCGCACGTCACTGAATATCTGAACAAAGTACTGACTGAAACCGATCATGCCAACCCTGATCCGGAAATCGTGGATATTGCCTGCGGTCGCTCCTCGGCCCCGATGCCGCAACGAGTAACAGAAGAAGGAAAACAGGACGATGAAGAAAAACCACAACCATCTGGCGCAATGGCAGATGAACAGGCAACGGCTGAAACAGTGGAACCGAATGCAACTGAACATCATCAGAACACGCAGCCGCTGGATGCTCAGTCACAGGTAAATTCTGTTGATGCGAAATATCAGGAACTGCGGGCAGAACTCCATGAAGCCCGGAAAAACATTCCATCAAAAAATCCTGTCGATGCCGATAAATTGCTTGCTGCATCACGTGGTGAATTTGTTGACGGAATTAGCGACCCGAACGATCCGAAATGGGTTAAGGGGATCCAGACTCGCGATTCTGTGTACCAGAACCAGCCAGAAACGGAAAAAATCAGCCCGGATGCGAAACAACCTGAGCCAGTAGTGCAACAGGAACCGGAAATAGTCTGCAATGCCTGCGGTCAGACTGGCGGGGATAACTGCCCTGACTGTGGTGCGGTGATGGGCGACGCAACATACCAGGAAACATTCGGTGAAGAGAATCAGGTTGAAGCTAAGGAAAAAGATCCGGAGGAAATGGAAGGCGCTGAACATCCGCACAATGAGAATGCTGGCAGCGATCCGCATCGCGATTGCAGTGATGAAACTGGCGAAGTCGCAGATCCCGTAATCGTAGAAGACATAGAGCCAGGTATTTATTACGGAATTTCGAATGAGAATTACCACGCGGGTCCCGGCGTCAGTAAGTCTCAGCTCGATGACATTGCTGATACTCCGGCACTGTATTTGTGGCGTAAAAATGCCCCCGTGGACACTACAAAGACAAAAACGCTCGATTTAGGAACCGCTTTCCACTGCCGGGTACTTGAACCGGAAGAATTCAGTAACCGCTTTATCGTAGCACCTGAATTTAACCGCCGTACAAACGCCGGAAAAGAAGAAGAGAAAGCGTTTCTGATGGAATGCGCAAGCACAGGAAAAACGGTTATCACTGCGGAAGAAGGCCGGAAAATTGAACTCATGTATCAACGCGTTATGGCTTTGCCGCTGGGGCAATGGCTTGTTGAAAGCGCCGGACACGCTGAATCATCAATTTACTGGGAAGATCCGGAAACAGGAATTTTGTGTCGGTGCCGTCCGGACAAAATTATTCCTGAATTTCACTGGATCATGGACGTGAAAACCACAGCGGATATTCAACGATTCAAAACGGCTTATTACGACTACCGCTATCACGTTCAGGATGCATTCTACAGTGACGGTTATGAAGCACAGTTTGGCGTGCTGCCAACTTTCGTTTTTCTGGTTGCCAGCACAACTGTTGAATGCGGACGTTACCCGGTTGAGATTTTCATGATGGGCGAAGAAGCAAAACTGGCAGGCCAGCAGGAATATCACCGCAATCTGAGGACCCTGGCTGACTGCCTGAATACCGATGAATGGCCAGCTATTAAAACGTTATCACTGCCCCGCTGGGCTAAGGAGTATGCAAATGACTAAGCAACCACCTATCGCAAAAGCCGATCTGCAAAAAACCCAGGGAAACCGTGCACCAGCAGCAGTAAAAAATAACGACGTGATCAGCTTTATTAATCAGCCATCAATGAAAGAGCAACTGGCAGCAGCTCTCCCACGCCATATGACGGCTGAACGAATGATACGTATCGCCACCACAGAAATTCGTAAGGTTCCGGCGCTAGGAAACTGTGACACCATGAGTTTTGTCAGTGCGATCGTTCAGTGTTCACAGCTCGGCCTTGAGCCAGGTAGCGCCCTCGGCCACGCATATTTACTGCCTTTTGGTAATAAAAACGAAAAGAGCGGTAAAAAGAACGTTCAGCTAATCATTGGTTATCGCGGCATGATTGATCTGGCTCGCCGTTCTGGTCAAATCGCCAGCCTGTCAGCCCGTGTTGTCCGTGAAGGTGACGAGTTTAGTTTTGAATTTGGCCTTGATGAAAAGTTAATACACCGCCCGGGAGAAAACGAAGATGCACCAGTGACCCACGTCTATGCTGTCGCAAGACTGAAAGACGGAGGGACTCAGTTTGAAGTTATGACGCGCAAACAGATTGAACTGGTGCGCAGCCAGAGTAAGGCTGGTAATAACGGGCCATGGGTAACTCACTGGGAAGAAATGGCAAAAAAAACGGCTATTCGTCGCCTGTTTAAATACCTGCCTGTCTCAATTGAAATCCAGCGTGCAGTATCAATGGATGAAAAGGAACCACTGACAATCGATCCGGCAGACTCCTCTGTATTAACCGGGGAATACAGTGTAATCGATAATTCAGAGGAATAATTCAGCCTGGCGGTGTAATGCACCGCCAACGTGAGACAGTTTTTATGACAAAAATTATGAGATATGACGATGTTAAACCATGTCCGTTTTGTGGTTGTCCATCTGTTACAGTGAAAGCAATTTCAGGATATTACCGGGCAAAATGCAACGGATGCGAATCCCGAACTGGCTATGGTGGAAGTGAAAAAGAAGCACTCGAAAGATGGAATAAACGAACTACTGGAAATAATAATGGAGGTGTTCATGTATAAAATAACTGCCACTATTGAAAAAGAAGGTGGCACTCCTACTAACTGGACAAGATATTCAAAATCTAAATTAACGAAATCAGAATGCGAAAAAATGCTCTCAGGGAAAAAAGAAGCAGGCGTGTCCAGAGAGCAGAAAGTAAAGCTGATAAATTTTAATTGCGAGAAACTTCTGTCCTCGTGAGTTGCATTATATACAAATTAGAACTTCATAGCTGATTATTAAAAATCAACCACACCCGCCAGTATTCTGTATATTTACTGGCGGTCATATCGTAAGAGGTATGGCAATGAATCTTGTGACACTCAAAACGTGGGGAAAACTCAGATATCCGGATAACCCACCATCAATATCAACGCTGAGACGATGGGCAAGGAATGGAAACATTTATCCTGCACCTGAACTACACGGGAGGAGTTACAGGGTGGTTCCGGAAGCTTTCTATATCAACCCAAATAAGGTTGATACCGATATAACACACCATCAGCCTAATGGGCGACAAGGGAGAGACAGTCCGTTACTGGAGAAGTTAAAACATGCAGCGGAAAAAATACGATCCCAATTTACCTAAAAACTTAACATATCGAAGGAGGGACAAAGCATATTACTGGCGCAACCCTCTGACGAAAGAAGAATTTACACTAGGTAAAATTTCAAGAAGAGATGCAGTAGCGCAGGCAATTGAAGCAAATCATTATATATACAAAAACTACTCTCCTGCTGCCTTAATTGAAAAACTAAAAGGGTTCGACTCATTTACTATGGCAGACTGGATTGAACGTTACAAAACGATTCTTATAAGGAGAAAAGTGTCCAGAAATACTTATAAAATTCGGGTAAATCAACTGGAGACAATAAAAGAAAAATTAGGAGGGGTTTTACTGACAGAAATAACCACTCGCCATATTGCCGAGTTTCTTGATTTGTGGATTGAAGGAGGGAAAAACACGATGGCAGGATCAATGCGTTCTGTGTTATCTGATATGTTCCGCGAGGCCATTGTTGAAGGACGTATATCTCAAAATCCAGTAACGCCAACAAGAGCACCGAAAATAGTAGTTACAAGAGAACGGCTGAAACTAAAGACATACAACTGCATCAGGGAGGCAGCAGATCAACTTCCGACATGGTTCCCATTAGCTATGGACTTAGCCCTTGTAACAGGACAACGTCGCGAAGACATAACAAATATGCGGTTCAGTGAGATTTATGATGATCGTCTCCACATCAGGCAAATTAAGACAGGAATGATGATTGCTATCCCCCTGTCACTCAGCCTTCCTGTCGCTGGTTTACGACTTGGTACAGTAGTTGAACAGTGCCGCATGGTAAGTAGGGGGGATTATCTAATCAGTGCCGGGATTAGAAAAAACAGCCCTGACGGCAGCATTCACCCGGACGGCCTGACAAAGAAATTTGTCGCAGCCAGAAAATTAACAGGTATCCAGTTCAGTGAAAACCCACCAACTTTTCACGAGATCAGAAGCCTGGCTGGACGATTGTACAAAGAAACATGTGGGGAAGAATTTGCTCAACGTCTACTTGGCCACACATCGGAGAAGACAACAAAAATGTATCTTGATGAGAGAGAAAAAACGTACTACTGCTCTGATTTTAACGTAAATGGATTGTTAAATGTGTTTTGGTTGTGATATAACCAAAAAAGACCGGAATACAGAAATTCGAGTAAATTTCGAGTAATTTCGGGGAGACGTTTGCAACTAATTGATTTTAAATACAATTAAAAAAAGACCGAATACGATTCCTGTATTCGGTCCAGGGAAATGGCTCTTGGGAGAGAGCCGTGCGCTAAAAGTTGGCATTAATGCAGGCTTAGTTGCCTTGCCCTTTAAGAATAGATGACGACGCCAGGTTTTCCAGTTTGCGTGCAAAATGGTCAATAAAAAGCGTGGTGGTCATCAGCTGAAATGTTAAAAACCGCCCGTTCTGGTGAAAGAACTGAGGCGGTTTTTTTATTGGAAATCAAAAGGCTATTTTAGGTAATTAACAGAGTTTTTCAGCTCGTTCTATAAACGGTGCCAGACTCATTTTTTCGCCGGGATTGTTAGGATCATCAATCTGAATCACCGAAATGGGTTGGGCTTTAGTCTTCCCACTGGCAACTTCCTTTTGTGCGATATCGTTTAAAGGATACTGCACGAGGGTACTTGGGTTAATGACATACAAAGCATTACCCGGTCTGCAAGTCAGCATCACCTCTTCGCGATTAAACGCCCATTTGTCTTTACCCACTTCAAAACGACTGACGGTAATCACCTGCGGTGCAGCCAGCGCCGCTGCAGAACTGGTGAGTAACAGAAACGTCAGAATACTTTTTTTCATCATTTTCGTAATCCATCAAAAAGGTTCGAGAGTCGCAAGCAGGCTGATGATCACCAGCACTACCGCACCTATCGCCCATTCGAGTTTAGTCATCCACTCAAACCAGGGTGCCGCACGATCTTCATCTTGCCTCATGCGCGGTACAAGAACATAACGATTAGCCAGCGCAATGACCACCATAATCATCACCAGGATGGCTTTGAGCAATAAGAGTTGGCCCCAGTAAGTCGTAAGCGTGGGGGGAAATCCGGTAATCAACAATGCATTAAGCACGCCGCTTGCCAGTACGCCGATCACCGCAAAATGCCCGCACCAGGAAAAACGCATCAGCGCCTGAATGGCCTGGTGTCGCCAACGGCCTTTGATGAGTTGCATACACCAGAGCACCGGCAGTAATCCCCCAAACCACGCCGCCGCACAAATCAGGTGAATCGCGTGATTAGTCTGATGGATTTTCGCCGTTACCCCTTCATTCAGTGTCGCATGCCCGATTCCCGCCAGCAGAATAAATTGCGCGGTAGTGAGCATAAACAGCAAACGTGGCATATTCCGCGGTTGCATAAGGGCGACGATCAACGTTACGAGGGCGAGAACAATTTGCCATAACCAGACGCCACCAAACTGCGTTTGCAAAACAGCCTGCCAAATGTTTGGCGAAAATACATCTGCCCATCC
>OJJD01000714.1_pt1 | contig 11183 bp, 9 predicted proteins | sample 1596011 | NCBI WGS metagenome assembly OJJD01 (sample SAMEA4350113, study PRJEB24818) | metagenome | biome: human; feature: gut; material: faeces | place: Denmark | collected 2013-09 | reverse complement strand
CCCCGTTTTGGCCGTCAAACCTTATTTTCGGGGGAATACCTAAAGATACAAAAAAGCCAACTAATTCGCAATACTTTGTGTATGAATTAGTTGGCTGATTTTGTAATATTTAATGAATGTCCCTAAAGATTTCTGACGTTAGGCTTGATGTACAGTAAGCTGTGGGAATGGGAAGTTAATTCCTTCTTTATTAAAAGTAGTATAAACAGTCTGATTCATACTGAAAAATACGTTCCAGTAATCCGAACTATTCACCCATACGCGGATTTTTATATTTACACTGCTGGCAGCAAGTTCTCCTAATTCAATAAAAGGGGCAGGACTGGTGAGAATACGTTTATCATTGGCAATGATTTCGCGCAATACTTTTTCTACTTTATTATAGTCTTCTCCGTAGTCCACGCCAAAATTCCATTCTATACGGCGGGTGTCCAGTTTGCTGTAATTTGTAATGACCCCACTACTCATGGCTCCATTAGGTACATATATCATCTTGTTGTCTGCAGTGATAAGAATAGTATGAAAAATCTGTATTTCTTTTACTGTTCCCGAGGCACCGGTAGAAGCTTCGATAAAGTCCCCCACTTTATAAGGCCTGAACAATAAGATAATCAGTCCTCCGGCAAAATTTTGTAAGTTACCAGACAGTGCCATACCGATGGCAACACCGGCAGAAGCGAGAAGTGCGGCGAATCCTGTCAGTTCGATACCTAATTTCCCTATCACAGCAAGGATCAGCATAATGAGCAGTAGGATATTCACCATGCTCTTTAGGAATGACTGGATACTCGGGTCCACTTTTCTTTTTTCCAAAATACGTGCAAAAAGTCTGTTCAGCCAATTTACGAGGAACTTTCCGATTATAAAAATAATAAGTGCTCCTAATACTCTTTCTCCTAATTGAATGCCGGAGTCGATAAGTTTCTCTAATGCATTGGTTAATTGAATACTTGTTTCAGATGCTAATAACATGATAAATTTACTTTAATTTGACATTTCTAATATATAAAACAATTCAGATTAAAAATCGTTCAGAATACCTTTACCTTGACGTACAATTTCTGCTTCTCCGTTTGTACAGTTCACAATGGTAGAAGGTTCTATGCCTCCGATTCCTCCGTCAATAATTAGTTCTACCTCTTTGCCGAATTTTTCTTCTATCAGTTCTGGAGTGGTAATATATTCAATGTCTTCGCCATCTTTCAGAGGCAACGTAGTGGTCATGATGGGTGCTTTTAGTATATGGCATATTTCCCTGATGATGTTGTTGTCTGGTACGCGTATACCTACTTCTTTACGGTTCTTGAATATTTTGGGCAGACGGTTTCCCGTATTCAGGATAAAAGTGAACGGTCCGGGAAGATTGCGTTTCATTAGCTTGAATGTGCTGTTGTCTACTTTGGCATATTCGCTGATATTGCTTAAGTCGTAACAGATAATGGATAAATTGTTTTTACGTGGATCAATGTTTTTCAGTTTGCAGATACGTTCTATTGCACGTTCTTTCAGACCATGACATCCTATGGCATACATCGTATCGGTAGGGTAAATAATTAACCCTCCCTCTTCCAATACCCGGATTACTTCTTCCAGATCTTTGGGATTATTATTCTTATTATAAAGTCTTAAAAGCATGTTATTTTAATTTTTAGATTTTTTTTCACGCAAGCGTTCTGCAATAGCCCATTGTAGGGCGGCTTCCTCTTCTTTTCCGACTCTCATCAATGCGTCTCCGAAATATTCATGGGCCTTCGGATGTTCCGGCTTTAAAGAAACAGCCCGGTCAAAATCTCCCAAAGCTCCTTCTATATTATCTAATGCCAGTCTGTTTTTCCCTCGATTGTAAATAGCTTTGAATAAAGCGGGACTAAGGCGTACCGCTTCATTCAGACAAACTTCGGCTTCGTAGTATTCCTTGTCATTATGTAATGTGATACCTTTACGTACCCAAGCGTCCGTATAAGAAGGGTTCAATTCAATCGCTTTGTCATAATTGGCAATAGCAGCACGTGAATCATGTGCCTGGATGATACATTCATTTCCCATTAAATAATATTCGCGGGCATATTTTTCAAGATTTTTGCGTTGTACATGGAATTGGTCTTTTAGCCGTTTGTTTTCGACTTTCAAATTGTTGATGATTCCCAGCTTCTTACGTATAAATCTTTTGATCAAAGGTTTTTCGATATCATAACGTGAATGGATGGCAAGAAAGAATTGTTCTAGAAATCTTTCAAAATCACCTTTGTCGAAGTGTTGTACCGCTTCTACATATTGTACATCAGCTTGTGCCTGCTTCAATGCTTTTTCAATGGACTGGCGGTTATTGAATCGTTGCGAGAACTTTACTATTTCCGGGCGGACAAAGATATCTCCACGTGTAATTTGCTTTTTTAGTTGGATGCCGTCTAGTGAAGTACAGCGGCTCAATGCTACGTAGGCTTGTCCACCGGCAAACACCCCTCCTGTAAAATCAATAACGACCCTGCTGAAAGTCAATCCTTGGCTTTTGTGTATCGTGATGGCCCATGCCAAACGGATAGGATATTGTATAAATACTCCTAATTCTTCTTCTTCTATTTTTTTTTCTAGTTCATTATATTTATATCGTATATTGCGCCAACTGTCTTTTTTAACGTCAAATTCCTGTCCGTCTTCTGTGATAACATATAATGTATCCTCTTCGTCTATACCTGAAATGGTGCCAATCGTACCGTTCACCCAACGGTGGTCGTAATCGTTTTTTATAAAAATAATTTGTGCTCCTGGTTTTACTTCCAGTTCCATTTGGGTGGGGAGGCTGCTTTCTGGAAATTCTCCGTGTATCTCACCGGTCAGAATCGTTGATTCTCCAGGTAGTTCAGATAATTTCTTTTCATTGATAAAGTCTACGGTGTCTCTCCGGGTAGCAAGTGTGATATACATATCACTTTCATTTTCTTCTATGTGAGTGTTGTAACGGGTGTTCAGTAGTTGCAAGTCGGCTGCTCCGGCAGTATTGGTCCGGATATGATCCAATACGTTAACAAAAATTTTGTCCGACTGGCGGTATACTTTTGTCAGTTCTATGGATACCAGCTCCATTTCCTGAAAGACCCGTGCCGAAAAGAAATAAGGGGTGGGATAGAAGCGGTTGATTATCTCACGTTCGTCATTTTTAATGACTGGTTCAAGTTGAAAAACATCTCCTACCAGCAATATTTGCTTGCCTCCGAATGGTTCACGCATATTTTGTGAATATACCCGCAATATTTTGTCTATAAAGTCAATAATGTCTGCCCGAACCATGGAAATTTCATCGATGATCACTAATTCTACTTCTTTTATCAGTTTTCGATGAGCGGAAGTATATTTTAGAAAGCTATGTAACTTTCCATCTTTCAAACTGAATTTAGGATCATCCGGTAAAAGTGGATAGAATGGTAATTTAAAAAAACTATGCAGTGTGCTTCCACCGGCATTGATAGCTGCAATACCTGTGGGAGCCAGTACTATATGTTTCTTTTTGGTTACTTCGCAAACATATTTTAGAAAAGTAGATTTACCTGTACCCGCCTTTCCAGTGAGGAATACTGACTGACGTGTATATTGGATAAGGTTCAAGGCATCTTGAAACTCTTTATTATGGGTGTCTACTTGCATTTTGTCCATACGTTTGAAAATGAATGGACAAAGATAGTGGAAATCCCGTAAAAGGGCATAAAAAAGACGGTTAAATAACCGTCCTTTTTTATAGTCCTACAGGGGATTGCCCTGTATTGGTTCTAATTTACTTTGTTTCGTTCAACATAACGTAACCCCAAATCATAGGATCAGCGTTAGCAATTTTGTGAAAAATGTTTTTTACCTTTTTCATAATGTTATCCTTTCTTTTTTTAATTAATACCTAAAAACACTCATAAATAGCAGGCGCACCTCCCGGTTGGCCTTCTTTAAACAATCTTTCTTTTTACCTTAGTAGCTACTAAAAAAATATCTTTTTATGTTTTACAACACAAAGATAAGGAGTTTGTTCGTTATGATATATGTTTTACAGCATATTTTTAATCGATATCTCAATTTTATTGATTTAGGTCAAAAAAAGTAGGAGTTTCTTATTGCATTTTGGTGAATATTTTGTTTGCTTCTGTCGTATAACATATAAATCAGTTTGTTTATCTCAAGAAGTATTGCTTGATTTGTGATATCATAATAATATCAAAAATAAATCATTATGGAAACAAAAGAAATGTCTTACAATGAGCTGGTAATTAATGGGTTTATGGCTTTGTTTTTTAACTTGGTTATGTTGCCTGCACTAGTATTCCTGAACTTTTTGATTTTTGGACAACTACCTTGGTTATCTATTCCTGTTTTGTTTATGCTGGTATTGTTGTTTGTGCTGATGCTTCCGGGATATTTTTCTCAAGAACCTAATGAGGCACGTGTGATGGTGTTTTTCGGTGAATATAAAGGCACTTTTAAAAACACAGGCTTCTTTTGGGTAAACCCTTTCATGAACAAGAAGAAGTTGTCTCTTCGCGCCCGTAATCTGGATGTGGAGCCGATAAAGGTGAATGATAAGATTGGCAATCCTATTCTGATAGGGCTGGTTTTGGTCTGGAAATTGAAAGATACTTATAAGGCGATGTTTGAGATTGACGCGCAGACGATGGCGGACAGTAAAGGGACAGGGACGGCAAGTGTCAGCGTGGCAGGGCGTATGAATGCCTTTGAGGATTTTGTACGTGTGCAGAGTGATGCGGCCCTCCGCCAGGTGGCCGGACAGTATGCTTACGATGACAATGAGCATGATACGAATGAGCTGACCTTGCGTGGAGGAGGTGAGGAGATTAATGACCAGCTGGAACGTCAGCTTAATGAGCGTCTGGCTATGGCAGGTATGGAAATAGTAGAGGCCAGAATCAATTATTTGGCTTATGCTCCGGAGATTGCAGCGGTGATGCTTCGTCGTCAGCAGGCAAGTGCTATTATTACAGCGCGCGAAAAAATAGTGGAGGGGGCTGTTTCTATGGTTAAAATGGCTTTGGATAAATTAGCTGAGGATGGAATTGTAGAACTGGATGAAGAAAAGAAAGCCGCTATGGTCAGTAATTTGTTGGTGGTACTTTGTGCGGACGAGCCAGCACAGCCGGTAATTAATTCCGGAACGTTGAATCATTAGTGTAGGAGATGGCAAAGAAAGAAACGATAAAAAGCTTTGTGCTCAGAATGGACGCGGAAACCATGGAAGCTATCGAGAAATGGGCGGCGGATGAATTCCGTTCCACGAATGGACAGCTTCAATGGATTATAGCGGAAGCTTTGCGCAAGAGTGGCAGAATGAAGAAAAAGAAGACAATAATCAAAAAGGAAGAAAAAGAATGATACAGTTGTTTTGATTGTTTATACTGTTCGGGTCTATAAAAAAGGGCGTCAATATCGATAAAACAAATTATTTTTCTTATTTTCATAGGGTATTTTAATCCTGGGTGATCTTATAAGTAGAAACAGAATTAGTATTCACTTTTTTAATACCTTAATGAATATGAGAGCGCATAAAAAACAATTGATTGAATGGATACTGCTCGTTGTCTTTTGGTTGAGTGTCATTCCGGGATGGAGTCAGGAGAAGACACCGTTTGCTGAAGAGAATACTTATATTACAGTCAGCGGTGTAGTAAAGGACAAACAAAATAGAAAGACTTTAGAGTATGTCAATGTATCAGTTCCGGGCAGAAGTGTGGGGACGGTGACAAATGCGGATGGTGAATTTTCTTTGAAGATAGAAGATGCGGAGATGGTTTTTGCTTTAGAGATTTCACATATCGGTTATCATAATAATAGAGTACGTTTGGATAAAGAACATTTGTCGGATTTAAAGATTTACCTTACCCCTCATGCCAATATGTTGAATGAGATTGTGGTTTATGCCCACAATCCTCGTCTTATAGTGGAAGAGGCCATTCGCAAGATTCCTGTCAATTACAGCAATAAAAACAATATGCTTACCGGCTTTTACAGGGAAACTGTTCAGAAAGGGCGTCGTTATATCAATATTTCGGAAGCTATTATTGATGTTTACAAGACTTCTTATGAGGATATGACAACTACCCGCGACCGGGTGCAGGTTTTGAAGGGGCGCCGGTTGCTCAGTCAGAAAGTCAGTGATACGTTGGGGGTGAAACTGGCTGGTGGTCCCACTTTATCTATCTATGTGGACATTGTGAAAAATCAGGATGCGTTGTTGGATATGGAAACATTGAACTATTATGATTTCTTTATGGAAGAACCGGTCCAGATAGACAATCGTCAGCAATATGTGATCAGTTTCCGTCCCCGTGTCGTTTTGCCTTATGCCTTGTATTATGGCAAATTGTATATTGATCGTGACAAGTTGTCGTTTACCCGTGCGGAATTTAGCTTGTCTATGGATAATAAAGTCAAGGCAGTGCAGGCTATTCTAGCCAAGAAACCCTATGGCTTACGTTTTAAGCCACAGGAACTTTCTTTCCTTGTTACTTATAAAGATATGGATGGGAAAACCTATCTGAATTATATCCGTAACCGTATCCGGTTTAAGTGTGACTGGAAGCGCAAACTTTTCTCTACCGGCTATACTGTGCTTTCAGAGATGGTGGCAACGGATAGGAAGGAAAATAATGTGGCGATCATTCCCGGAAAGATGGCTTTTCATCAGAAAGATGCTTTTTATGATAAAGTGGATGAATATTGGAGCGAGGATTTTTGGGGCTCCTATAATATCATTGAACCTACGGAATCATTGGAAAATGCAGTCCATAAGTTAAAGAAACAATCGCGTTAAAGTCTCGGATGAGGTTCGTATGATTGAAAAGAACTACCAAAAAAGAAGTAGATGCTGAATGATTTGTTAACACTGGCCAGAATAAGAGAGGGAGATATAAAGGCGTTTGAAGATGTGTTTCGCCGTTATTATTCTCCTCTCTGTTGGTATGCCATGAGCATCACCGGCAGTATGGAAGCTGCGGAGGAAATAGTAGAGGAGTTGTTTTATGGGTTTTGGAGAGATCGGGAGAGGCTGCCGTTGTTCCGTTCTATGAAAAGCTATCTTTATATTGCGGTGCGCAATCAGTCTTTTCAATATTGCGAGCATCAGGAGGTGAGAAACAAATATCGGGAGTTTGTCCTCTCGCGGAAGGGGCGGACACAGGATAGCAATCCTCAAGAAGAGATGGAATACCAGGAATTAAGACGATGCTACGCTTGCTCGGATGCCGGAACGAAGGTTGCGCATATTCCGGATGCATCGTATGGAAGGTAAAAAGTATGCGGAAATAGCCTCGCAGCTTTCTTTGTCAGTGAAGACTGTAGAGGCTGAGATGACAAAAGCTCTTAAAGCATTAAAAAAAGAAATTGAGAATTATATTATAAGGACATGAGTGAAACAAAAAGAAATAAGGAAAGAGTGGATCAGGCATGGAATAAATTGTATGACCGTTTGGATGCTGACGGACTTTTGTTATCAGACCGGCAGAATAGAAAACGTTTGTCTGCATCCATGTTGTGGAAGTGGGGGGCTGTGGCTGCTATATGGGTCGGAATAGGTGTCTTTTTGACTACTACTTATCGAAAAGTGGGCGAGCCGGTGGAAGTTCGGGCTTTAATTATGCAGGAGAACACGGAGCAATCTACTTTGGTGACCACACTCGAGGATGGATCTATTGTCTATATGGGTGGGGAAACCTCTTTGCAATATCCTGAACATTTCTCTATGGACAAGCGTGAGGTCAGTTTGCAGGGAAACGCTCTGTTTGATGTGGCCGGTAACCGGGAACGTCCTTTTCTGATTGAAACGGAGGAGGTCAGAATTGAGGTCTTGGGAACGATGTTTCATGTAAAGAGTGATGTAGGGAGTACTTTCGAACTGTCCGTACAGCGCGGCAAGGTCAAAGTGGCATTGAAAAATAAAAATCAAGAGATGTATGTCAATGCAGGTGAAGCGGTGACGCTTAAAACACATCAATTGCGTTTCACTGATTATAGGGACGATACCCGGATAGCCCATTATTGGAAAAGTATGCGTTTCAAAGATGAATCTTTGATGAATATCCTTAGGGTTATTAATATGCATTCTTCCGGTTTGCAGCTTAAGACTTCCCCCTCCTTAGGGGAGCGTCGGCTTACGGTTGCATTTTCCGGGGAATCTCCGGAGTCTATGGCAGAGCTTATCTGTCTGGCTATGAATTTAAAATATACTCGTGAAGGTGATATAGGTGTTTTATCCGAATAAAGTGGGAAAATGAATCATATTCGTACATATCATTATTATTGGCATATCTTCTTTTTCAGTTTGTTGGTTTGCATGACGGAATTTACGAAAGCGGCGGATAGAGGTGTGTTGGAGCGAGTCATTTATCTTGCTAAGAGTAAGGGTACTGTCTATACTTTACTGGGGAAGGTGTCCGAACAGTCTGGTTTCCTTTTTGTTTATGACAGCAAGGTGGTGGACAATGATCGTACGGTGAAGTTGGGGGCAGGACAGCGCACTATTCGTCAGGCTGTTTACGAAATTATCGGTCGGCAGGATATCAGTCTGCATATTGTGGAGAATCATATTTTGATCAATCAGTTGCAGGTGCAATGTCCGGTTGTTACCACTTCTAAAGATACTTTGGCCTATTTTACTTTAGAAGGCAAGTTGCAGGATAATCAGTCGGGGGCTCCCATTGCTTACGGCACGGTGGGGGTAGTCGGTACTTCTATAGGCAGTATTACCAATCAGAATGGCGAATTCCGTTTACGATTGCCCGATTCGTTGAGACAGGGGCGCATCGTGGTTTCTCATGTGGGGTATGTGGGACAGGAGATGGATATGTCTTTATTAGAGGCTCAACACGCGGTGTGGTCTCTGGAGCCTCGGGTGATTCCTATTCAAGAAGTGGTGATTCGTGCTGTCAATCCTATACGGTTGTTGCGTGAGATGTTGAAAGCTAAAAAAACAAATTATGCGTCGGTTCCTGTTTATCTCACTACATTTTATAGGGAAGGGGTTCGGTATAAACAAAAATTTCGTAATCTGACAGAGGCTGTTTTTAAAATCTACAAACCTTCTCCTTTGTTGAATCATTTTCAGGATCATGTAAAACTATTAAAGATGAGTCGCATAGTCAATAGTCAGGAACGGGATACACTGATAGCCAAGATAAGTGCGGGAATTGATGCTTGTTTGCAACTGGATATTGTCAAGAACTTGCCGGATTTTCTGTTGCCTGACGATAAGGGTAATGTGTACTCTTATGCCTCCTGTGATATGACGGTGATAGACAATCGTTTGGTTAATGTGATTTCCTTTCGACAGAATAAAGGAATAAAAGAACCTCTTTATTGTGGCGAATTATATATTGATGCTGAAAACAATGCGTTGGTTCAGGCGCGTCTTGAAATCAATCCTGCCTATGTGAGGCAAGCTACGGATATGTTTATAGAACGAAAGACACGGAAGTGGAAAATAACCGCGCAAGAGGTGGTTTATACCATTTCTTACAGGCAGTGGAATGGCATTTATTACATGAATCATATTCGTGGCGATCTTTATTTTAAAGTGAAACTTAAACGGCAATGGTTTAGTTCTTCTTCCTTGCATACATGGTTTGAAATGGTTACCTGTAAGGTGGATACAGATAATGTGACCCGTTTCCAACGTAAAGAACGGATGCCTACACGCACTATATTTTCGGATACACATTTTAAATATGATGCTGACTTTTGGGGGGAGTTTAATGTTATCCCGTGGGAGGAAGAACTGGGTACTGTCATTGAAAAGTTGTCTTCTAAAATAGAACAGATAGAATACTAAAATAAAAGTTGGATACGGAGCATTGTACTTGGTATCTTTTATCATGATATATGATAGAATATGTTAGCCTGAAGTATGTAAGTTTGTATATTCATCAGCCTTTAGCTTAAAATCGATTCGGTTGTCCGGTCAATTTTTTACCCGTGTCAGAAAGCATGCTTTTACACGTATATCTGCATAGGATTACACATATGTATGTGCGGACTTATGCGGATGTATGTGGAATCTCCTATATAATAACTACATTAGGTTTAAAAACAACTATGCAAATCTGATATAGTAATAACAATAGAAGTTGTTAACTAAATCCTAGTACACGTCTGTGAAATCATTCACCTCCAAAAGATAAGGACATTTTCAAAAAAGATCAAGAGCTTTTCAAAAAAGAACAAGAACTTTTTTAAAAAGATAACGAGCTTTTTTAAAAGTGTCTTGGTCTTTTTACCGCTACCGGGGGGTGCTATTATATTCCGTGGAGATATGCACACTGTTTGCGAGCAAAAAACAAGAACGCCTTATTTTACGTCAAGTTGGAATAGTCTAAAAAAGAAGTTTATATAACTGAAAGTAAACATGTTATACAGAAATCAGCTTCAAAACGTAGTGAGGGCATAGGGTATAAGTGAGGGCAATAATTTTTACTATAACTACATAAGTAGCTTATAATGAGTTTGTTTTGCACAAAGTGAGGGCATGAGGGCATAATTGCATCTAACTTTGCAATGATGATGCGTCAAGAAGACTTTCGGAAATTGTTCGAAGAAGAAAATGATCCTTTAAGAGCGAATGCCCTTTCCTATGATTTTGCAGGTGAGCCGATGTTTACCCAATATTCATTTTAGTCTGTCGCGCGCGATAATATAATATGGTATATACTTTTTGATATTGTAAAATGGATTATCGAAATAACCATTTTGTATAATCTGTAAATCAGATGTTTATAAGTATAATCACAAAAAAATAGAAAAAATAGTAGATATATTTGGATAAAGAAATGAAATCAACTACTTTTGCATCCGCTTAGCAAGAGAGGTAAGTTTAAAACTGACAAGATGATTTGAAGAACATAGATGAAACAAAAAAGTTTTAAAAAAGTTCGATAATTTTTTGGTAGTTTGAAATAAACGCTTTATCTTTGCAAAACATTTCCGGAAAAAACGGAAATAAACATAAATGAGAGTTCTTTGAAAGATTTAAGATAAACAAACAAGTAGTACAAGCCGGTGCACCGTATGTGATATATATATATGGTGTACGGAAAAACAAGAACCGTCAATATTGATATTGATAGATTTGGAATCCTTGAGCAGATTATCAACTGAATAGTTGGAAAAAGATATTATTACAATGAAGAGTTTGATCCTGG